>JABAHQ010023341.1_pt2 | contig 32303 bp, 31 predicted proteins | sample 7062091 | NCBI WGS metagenome assembly JABAHQ01 (sample SAMN14534359, study PRJNA622989) | marine sediment metagenome | biome: marine biome [ENVO:00000428]; feature: marine pelagic biome [ENVO:01000023]; material: deep marine sediment [ENVO:00002113] | place: India: Gulf of Kutch | collected... | reverse complement strand
TAGGGCATTTCAGGGACTGGATTCAATAGATGGATCATTCATTGCCTGGGGATTTCTCCATCAGATACCAATCGTGGTGAAACTTGTTATCGCGCATGGTGCAGCTAACCCTGAAGCCGTGCTTCTCGTAGAAGCCACGCGCTTGATATTCGGCAGTCTCCAGGGTCAGCTTATGGCAGCCTTCAGCGCGACACCTCCGTTCAAATTCTTCCAGCAGCCGAGAGCCGATCCCCTGGGATTGGTAATCCTTGCTTACCAGGAGCTGATCCAGATGCCCTACCCCACCGATTATGTGGAAGTGAGCTATTCCAATTAATTCTTCCTCCATCTCGGCTGCCAGGTGATAGTGCCGAGATTTCCATCTTATCCCGACCTCCTCGTCGTATCTTCGCCACTCCCGGGAGCGGAACTCCTCGATCTCTTCCGGTACGACATCGCGGATCGTCAAGTCCGCTGAATTCATATCAACTCCAAAGCTCGATCCGGCCTAACTGCAAGTCCTTTCGGGTACTGACCTCACCCTTCCCCATGATCGTACCCGACATTGAAGAGCTTTCAGCTTCCCTGCTAGAGCTCCTTGTAAAGCACCCAGTATCTTCTCCCGTAACCGCGGTGGAAGTAGAGCTCGAAGACCTGGCCGGTGTCGGTCCGCACCAGATAGTAGTCTCGATGGCGCCGCCGCCACCAGGCCCGTCTGCGATCCAGACGGCGACGGCTGCTCAGGATTTCCTTTATCTTGTAGTCCTTTCCTCGCCAGAGGAAAGAATTCGGCGGGCCGAGCGGGTCCGCAAGATGGACCTCCACCTCCTCAGAGATGAACTTCTCCCTACCCATCCCGTCTTTGCAGCTCTTTCCGCAGGATGAGCAGTTCCCTTCCGTGCTTTTCTATTCGCTCGTCTATGGCCTCATCCCCGTAACGGGCCCAGGGATCGATCTCTGAGTAGCTCAATAGCTTATAGAATGAGACGGCCCAGCTAGCCTGGGGATCGGTGGGAATCAGGATCTCCTCTATCCCCTCACCCTTGGCCTTCTCCTCTATCTCCGTTATCAACGCCGTGCCAATCCCTTTTCTCTGGAATTCGGGCAGGACATACATCCTGGTCACCGTGCCTACTTTGGTGAGATGTGTTGTTGATGTCTCGAACGCAGCCACGCCGACTATTTGGCCCTCCAACTCACAGACATAAAAGTCCTTTCTCTTGAATTCTTCTTTCAGCTCTTCATCGCTCCTAAAAGGGTCCTTGAACCTCTCAGGAGGGACGATCCCCTTGTAGAATGGCCTGTTGGTGGTGTTGATCACGTTCAGAATCTCTTTCAGGTCTTCCGGTCTGGCCGACCGGACCGTCTTTTTCTGAAGAGCCACCCCCTGTTACCTCCACAATCCCGCAAGCATTTCTACCGCTTTTGACTATCTTGGGCTTCCTGCAGGGCGAACTGTAGCCAGTGCGATCATCTCCACATCGGCACCATTCTTCTGTAAATTCTCGCTGAGCCGATGTGCAACTACCTGGGGACTCGCAGCTTGGCGGAGTGACAGTCGCCTAAAGCCGAATATCTGGGCGGCTGGTTCTGGGCCACTGCCCGGATATATCCTTCGCGCCGTCCCTCTCGAGGCCAGGATTTACTTCAGCTTGGTGATGAACTCGTCGATGGGAATTGCTGATAGAGTCTGGATTTTCACGCTGCCTCGCGCCCCGAGCTCCACCGATACTCGGGCGATGGTGGCGGCGTCCGGCGCCTCGACAATGTTCACAAAGTCGTAAGTCCCCAGGGTGGCATATTGGTGGAGCACCCGGACGCCGAGGGCCTCGATCTCTCGATTGACCTCCTTGATCCGCTCCGGCTTGCTCTTGATCGTCCCCGCCCCCTCATCGGTAACCTGGCTGAGCAGGATGTAGGTCGCCATGGTTCCCCCTCCCTTCTTCGATCGATCTATTCCGATGGTACCACGTGGGTCAGGAACAGGGCAAAACTCCATACATTTGGTCCGGAGCGAGGATTTCGGGGAAGCGCCGCCGCAGTCTCTCCCGCGCCCGATAGCAGAGGTGGCAAGCATCGACGTAACCATTGGCATGATCCAGCCCGTAGCGCCGGACCAGCTCCGCCGGGCCGCCGGCCAGCAAGGGCCCTGTAATGGGATGAGCATCGGGGTCATAGCCCCGGCAGATCTCTGATAAATCGGTTTGGAAAAGATTTCCCAGCAAGATCCCCTGACAGATGTGGACGTTGCCCAGGGGATCGATATGGACCCGGCCGGGTTCCCGGAGGTCCTCGTGGGGACATTCGCGGAAATCAGTCCACTTCAGGTGTGGAAGACCATCTACAAGTTTTTCCGCCGCCCGGCCGCGATGCATCACCGAGGACTCCCCACTGGGAAGCTGGCCGATCGACTCCTGAACCTCGGGCTCCTCTCCTCCGCGGATCGTGATAATCCCCGCAGGAATGCCCAGCTCCTCCGCCGCCGTCGAGGCGGCCCTGGTTCGCTTCGAGATCAGCTCGTCCCAGTGGAACAAGTCGCTGCTCAGGGAAAGGTCCTCCACCTTTCCCGCGAACGGCCCTAGCCAGAGGAGGGCGTCCTCGGGCGCCGTGGCCCAGTAACCGTTGGTGACCAGGCCGACCTTGAAGCTACCTCCGCGGGCCTCTTCCACACCTCGCACCAAAATTGGATAATAAAGGAAGGGTTCGCCGCCCTCGAAGTAGATCGATTCCACGGTGCCCAGGTCCTGAGCCTGGTTGAGAATGGTTTTAACACCATCCAAAGAGATCGTACCAGGGTTCCAAGGACTTCCCCAGACAAAGCAGTGATCACACTCCATGTTGCACTCGTAGGTCAGCAGCAAATGGAGACCGGATAGCTTCATCGCCTCTCCTTTCCGCGCCCACCAATCCCTATTTCAGACGTGGAGCTCCATCAAATGTAGAAAAATAAATCCGAAAAATTCAACTCTTGAAGGCCCTTAGGGACGACGAGGTTGGGGGCAGAAAGACCGGCTTGCTGAGCCGGCCTTAAATACGAGGATTACCCATCCAAAGCGGGCAAGCCCACCTTCAGGTCAACCTGGGTCACAGGCTTGACACCCCGGCTGCCCTCCGGCTAGACTTGCCAGGAGAAGCCATCCCTTCTCACCCCAGGCTGAGGAGCTTGGCCCTCGGATTCGAGCCGCGTTTTGAAGCTGCACCTTAACCGAGGCCAAGCTCCTCCCTTCTTGTTCGGGAATGAACGATCACTTTACGGCCTGAATCACTTGTCCGGATTGAGGGTTTCCTTGCGGGCGACTTTCGGAAGGGAGCCCCCAATCTGAATTGCTCTCCTCTATGAGGTTGACAAGGCAGAGCGGCCTTGAATAGGATCAGCTTGTGAGGACCCTGGGGAGTCTGCTCGCTCTACTTCTGGTTGCCTCGCTCTGCCTCGTCGGTGGAGGGAGCGAGGTCTGGGTACTCGATATCCCCGGGGAGATTGACCGCGGCACAGTCTCCTACGTTCGGGAGGGACTTGCACAGGCTAATGCGACAGGGGCTGCAGCAGTGATTTTGGAGCTTTCCACCCCAGGTGGCTACTTGGATGCCGCATCCCAGACGCGAAATGCGATCATGGACGTCGCTCTTCTCACCGTTGCCTATGTCAACCGAGAGGCCTACTCCGCCGGCGCGCTTCTGGCCATCGCCTGTGAGCGGATCTACTTCGCCCCCGGCGGGGTGATGGGGGCGGCCACCCCGGTCTACTTCGAGGAAGGGCGGATGCAGGAAGCGCCGGAGAAGGTCATCTCCGCAGTGCGGAAGCTCTTCCGGGCAACAGCGGAGGCCAGGGGCCGTGCACCAGAGGTGGCCGAGGCAATGGTAGACCGCGATGTGGAGATCACCGGGCTCATCGAGCAGGGTAAGCTGCTCACTCTCACCGCGCGGGAAGCGATGGAGCGAGGTTATTCCGACGGGGAGGCGGAAAATCTCGCCGAGCTGTTGGCGCTGGAGGGGTTCAGCGAGGCCGGGGTGGTCCGGTTCGATCCCCGCTGGATCGATACAATGACAAGCGTTCTTACAACTCCCTGGGTTTCGGCTTTGCTTATCACGCTCGGAGTGCTCGGACTGATCGCGGAGATGCTCATCCCCGGCTTTGGCGTGGCCGGTATTGCCGGGATCGCCTGCCTGGCGCTTTTCTTCTGGGCCCACGCCATCGTAGGCCTAGCCGGCTGGGAGTCGATCGTCTTCTTCATCGGCGGGATGGTGGCCATCCTCCTGGAGATCTTCGTCTTCACAGCTTCGGACTTCGGAGTCGCTGGGCTCTTGGGCTTGATCTTGGTCGGCCTCGGCTTCTACACCGCCATGGTCGGGCCGTTCACCCAGCCAGGGGAGGTGCTGCGGGCAGTAGGGGCCGTCTCCGGCGGTCTTGTCGTTGCCTTGGTCGGGGCGGTGTTGCTTCTCACCCTGCTGCCGAGAAGCCGGCTGCGGCTGGGCGGCGTGTTCCTTTCCTCCACGATCACCGGTCGGGCGTTCGATCAACTCAAACGACGCGCTCCGGCCAGTCCTTGGGTCGGGCGGCAGGGCGTGGCAGCGACGGATCTCCATCCCGTGGGAATGGCGGATTTCGAAGGCGAGCGGGTAGACGTAGTTTGCGAAGAGGGGTTCATCCCCAAAGGAGCTCCCCTCGTGGTGATCAAGGATGAGGGCTACCGCAAGGTGGTCCGGAAAGCAGAAGGGAGTGAATGAATGAGCATGCTGGTTTGGATTATCCCTATCCTGATCGTTTTGACCCTGTGGATATTTCTTTACTTCGTTCCGGTGGGGCTTTGGATCTCGGCGATCGCCGCCGGAGTTCCGGTCGGTCCGCCTACCTTCATCGGAATGCGCTTGAGAAAGGTTAGCCCCCACCGGGTTGTCGGACCGATGATCGCCGCCTGGAAGGCAGGGTTGAAGCTCTCCACCGCGGAGCTCGAAGCCCACTACCTCGCTGGGGGGAACGTGGGCCGGGTGGCCAGGGCTTTGATCTCCGCTGACAAAGCGAACATCGCCCTCGACTTCCAGCGGGCCGCGGCCATCGATCTCGCCGGCCGGGACGTCTACGATGCGGTGGCCATGTCCGTAAACCCTCGAGTCATCGAGACCCCGAAGGTCGGGGCAGTAGCCGCGGACGGGATACAGTTGTTCGCCACGGCCCGGGTCACCGTTCGGGCCAATATCGAGCGGCTGGTGGGCGGGGCCACCGAGGAGACGATCATGGCCCGGGTCGGCGAGGGGATCGTCTCCGCGATCGGTTCNNGAGATCCTCTCCATCGATATCGCCGATGTGGACGTGGGGAAGAACATCGGCGCCCAGTTGCAGACCGATCAGGCGGACGCCGATCTGAAGGTCGCCCGGGCCAAGGCCGAGGAGCGGCGGGCCATGGCCGTCGCCCAGGAGCAGGAGATGAAGGCCCTGGTCCAGGAGAGACAGGCGGAGGTAGTCGAGGCCGAGGCCGAGGTCCCGCGGGCCATCGCCGAGGCTTTTCGCCAGGGGCAGCTTGGGATCATGGACCACTACCGCCTCAAGAACATCCAGGCCGACACCCAGATGCGCGAGGGCCTCGCGCAGGAGGAGTCCCCACCGCAAGAAGAGGCCTAGCCGCGGATCTTGAGGGGGGATGCAGATGAAGGGGATGGCAAAGAAGGTTCGAAGGGCCCTGCAGGACGATCCCCGGTTGGCCATCGTGCTTTCGGAAATCTTAGGGCCTCCTATGGCCTTGGAGAGGGACTGGGAACTCACCGGTTCTTTCTCCTACCCTCGGGTAGATTATCCGGGACCGCGGGAGAAGCAGCGCGATGATCATCCGGAGCCGCGGAACTCCTAGTCTGATATTGATCTAGCTCGAAGGAACATACACCGGCCTTCGGCCAAGCGCTTCTGGGCGAACGCTTTGCCCTGGGAGCCAGTTTCTGCCCCTGGAGTTGCTAAAACGTCCCCCGCCAATCTTTGGCAAAATTGCGCGTATCGGAAGAAGACGGCCCTAGTCCCTGATCAGTTTGACACCCCTACCTCTACAAGGGTATCATGCACACCACGAGTTCATCTCCAGCATCAGCGGCGAGAGCGTAAATATGGACGGCGTTCGGCGAAAAGCGATGTCATTAGCCTTATTGTTGACAGCGATAGCGGCACCAGCCGCAGCGCTGCCGCTATGCGACTTCACCCCCGCGGAAAGCCACCTTACTAAACTAAGCTTTCAAGGGAATTTCCAGCTCGTTGCCGACCCATCCCAGCAGGACCATCCCCGCCCGATCACCGGGACCTTCCAAGGGAGCTTTATGGAACTCATGGACTCGCCACTCTTCGGCTATCGCCTGGAAGGAACGGGCAGATTAGGCCTAAGCCCAACGGGAGTTGAGCCCTGGCTAAGCGGGACGGGTAGTTTCAAGCGCTACTTCCGGGAAGATCTGTTCAATGTCGGAGCCCTTGACCTCGAATCCTCCCCCAAAGCCCCTTTAGTGGCGGATCTCACCGGCGGCTTGGGGAGGGGGCGGTTTCGCGACGTAACCCCGCTGGCCAAAGCGACCAGAATACAAAACAGTCTGCTCGACCAGGGGGTACTCCAGGGACCCTTTTCCGGGGATACACTCCAGGAATTGGCCAAGAGATTAAGCCAGCCAGGGGTCCCGCTGGGCGAGCTGATGGAGGGGTTAGAAGAACTTATCGAGGCCACCGAGTTAGTCACCGGGGGGGAGCTCGGCGCGGAAGCACTGCTCCGGATCGAGGAGATCGCTACATCTGGGGAGGAAGCCCGCTTATGCGGCTGGGAGGTACAGTCCAGCGTGGGCCTGGAAGTGAGCGGTTTTCCCCCCTCCCAGCTTAGCGAGGCTTTCGTTGTAAGCTGGGACTATGCGTTGGTGCCCGATCCCGTGTCCCAGTGGACGGCCAGCGCCCGGTTCGTCTCCGGGTTGCAGTTGTTAGCGGATTACTCCTTGCAGGCTTCGCTCTTTTACGGCCGTCGTATCCGGGAAAACTGGAAAGTCCGCCTCCGCTACCTGTTCACTCGCGATCGAGCGAGGAATTCAAGTTCGACCGACCCATTTGATCGGCATCAGCTCTCCGGGACAATGCTCCTGCAGCTTTCCCCAGAGGTGAGCCTCACGGTGAACGGGGAGTTGATCCAGGAAGCAGGTTATCGGTGGCCCTCGACAAACATTACAATTCAATTTGGGTACGAGGTGTTCTGAGCCGCCATGGAAGAGGTCGTCCTGGCCCGGGATCTGGTGAAGCGCTTCCGGGAGCGCACGGCGCTCGCCGGCCTAAATCTGTCCGTCAAGCAGGGCCAGCTCTACGGGCTGGTCGGCCCCAATGGAGCGGGCAAGACGACCCTCATCCGCATCCTCTGCGGTCTGCTCAGACCCACTGAGGGCGAGGCCCACGTGCTCGGCTGGCGGGTGCCCAACTTCCGCATCCAGTCCCAGCTTGGCTATATGCCGCAAGAGACGGCGCTCTATCCGGACCTCACCGTGATGCAGAACTTGGAGTTCTTCGGCGAGCTGTATGATCTGCCCCGTGACCAACTGCGCGACCGGGCGGAGTCACTTCTCAAGCTGGTGGGATTGCAGGATCGCCGGAATCAAAGTGGTGGAACCCTCTCCGGGGGGATGCAGCGCCGGGTGTCGTTGGCGATAAGCTTGTTGCACAAGCCGAGGCTGCTCTTCCTGGATGAGCCCACAGTGGGCATTGATCCTCGCTTAAGACGGGCCCTGTGGGAGCACTTCGACCAGTTGACCGGGTCGGATGTGACCCTGTTGGTCACTACCCATCTGATGGAGGAGGCCACCCGCTGCCACGTAGTGGGGCTGCTCAGCGACGGGCGCTTACTTGCGGAAGGCACCTTGGAGGAACTTCTGGAAGGAACGAAGACCGGCTCGCTAGAAGAGGCTTTCACCGTCCTGGAAGGGGGAGGCACAGCGCTAAGGTGAAGAGCTGGATCGTCGCTAAGAACGTCTTCCGCCGCATCCGCCAAGATCCGCGCACCCTGGCGTTAGTGGTGTTCACCCCGCTCCTCTTTATCCTGTTGTACGGCTACGGCTTCTCCGGCGAACCGCAACACCTCAACGTGCTGATCATCAATCAGGATAACGGGCTGGCTTCGGTGCGGACTGAGGAACTGGGTAGAATCACGCTGGAGCTTTCCCTAGCTCAAAAGCTCGTCGAGAATCTTGACCGGCAGACCCTGGACATCGCCTTTAGCGATGATCCCGAAGATGCCAAGAGCAGGGTAGAGCGCGGTCAAGCTTGGGCGGCGCTGGTCCTGCCCAAGAATTTCTCCCATGCCCTGGTCAATGAAGCGATACGCCTGAGCGGTCCCCGTACTATTACCTACGAAGGTCGAACGGTCCACGTGCTCCCCTCTGAAGGAGGCGAGAATCGCCTTGCTACACTCTTTCTGGACGATAGCAACCCCCCAGTGGCCGCCGCCGTCCTTGGAGCGCTCAAGAGAACCTTTTCCGGCGTGTTGGCCGAGCAACAGACCGCCCTGACCCCGGAAAGCCTCATCGACGTTCACCAGCTCTACAGCGGAAAGGTGGAGCTTCTCGATTACACTGCCCCAGGAGTAATCGGGTTTGCCATCACCCTGATCAGCATCATGCTCACCGCCATTTCCATCGTGCGGGAACGTACAAGCGGCACGCTCACTCGCCTGCTTATCGCCCCGGTGCGTCCCTGGGAAGCAAGCCTCGGTTATACCCTGGCCTTCGCCTTGATCGCCCTCTTCCAAGCTGCGGAGCTCCTCTTGGTGTCGTACTTCCTTTTTGACATACGCTTTGCCGGGCATGCGGGCTGGGTAATCCTGACCATCTTCCTGTATACCATCGGGCTTCAAGGCATAGCGACGCTGCTTTCCACGGTGGCGCGCAACGAGTTTCAGGCGGTGCAGTTTATTTTGGTCATCTTGATTCCCTCCATCATGGTCAGCGGGGTCTTCTGGCCCCTGGAGGGCATGCCTCCTCCGATCCGCCCCCTGGCGTGGTTGTCCCCGCTCGCCTATACCAATGCGGCCCTGCGGGATGTGATGCTGCGCGGCGCGGAACTCCCCGACATCACCTTGGAGTTGAGCGTCCTGGCCGCCTTTGGGTTGGTGATGCTGATTCTGAGCGTCCAATCCATGCGCCGTCAGGCGTATTCCGCCTAACAACATCGCCGGAATGCAAGGAAGGATTTGACAAAAAGCTGAGCAAGAAATAGAATCAAAACATAGTAACGCAGGAAGCATTTTCGGACGCGTTGGCTCCGAAATCAGGCGATATAGATGGCAAGACCGCAGAGGGGTTTACCGCTGGGAGGTAGGGAGAAAGTTGCCCTTAGCGGCTCTTTCAAGGTGGGGCGAATAGCCGGGATCGAGATAGGGATTCATTACACCTGGATATTGGCCTTTATCCTGATCGCCTGGTCGCTGGCCGCGGGATTCTTCCCCCGCTCTTTCCCTGACTGGGGCCAGACCACCTACTGGATCACCGGCATCGTGGCCGCCCTGCTCCTGTTCATCTCGGTCCTGGCCCACGAGCTGGCCCATTCCCTGGTTGCCCGGGCCAGGGGCATGGCCGTGAGAAATATCACCCTGTTTATCTTCGGGGGAGTGAGCAACATCGCCAGCGAGGCGGAGCGGCCCAAGGATGAGCTGGCCATGACCATCGTGGGCCCGCTGACCAGCTTGGCCCTGGCAGCCATCTTTTGGGGCCTGCGCCAAGTGGTGGGAGAGGCAGAGAGTCCCCTATCCGCTACCCTCGGTTATCTGGCCCTGATCAACGCCCTGCTGGCCGGGTTCAACCTCCTGCCGGGCTTCCCTTTGGACGGGGGCCGGGTGCTGCGCTCCATCCTGTGGAGTACTACGGGAAGTTTGAGCAGAGCGACCAGCATCGCCGCCACGGTTGGACAGATCCTGGCCTGGCTGTTTATCGGGTTTGGGGTGTTCCAACTGTTGGGGGGAAACTTCCTTGGAGGCCTGTGGATCGCTTTTATTGGCTGGTTCCTCAACGGTGCGGCCGAGACCAGTCGGGGAGAGATAACGGTGCGCGAACACTTACGGGGCGTGCAGGTCGGGGATATTATGGATCTAGAACCTGAGATCGTCAGCCCTCAAACCAAAGTGGAGGAGGTGGTCAGGGAAGTCTTTCTCCATGGCGGGCGTCGCGCCGCGGCAGTCTGCCATGAAGACCGCCTGGTGGGAATTGTGACCTTGGCCGACGTCAAGGAGTTACCCCAAGAAGAATGGGCGAACACGCCGGTGGAGAAAATCATGACCGGTGAGCCTTTCCACAGCGTGGGAGTCCATGATGACCTTTCCTCAGCCTTGCGGCTGCTGGGGAAGAACGACCTTAACCAGATCCCCGTCCTCGAAGACGGCAGACTGAAGGGCCTGTTAAGCCGCGCCGATATCATCCGCTACCTCCAACTCTCCCAAGAGCTGGACCTAAGCCGGGAGAAGTGATTTCGCCGCCGGGACCTCGGAATTCATGAAGCTGACCTTCCTGGGGACGCGGGGCAATATTGAGGCCCAATCAGAGCGTCACCGCCGACACAGCGCGCTGATGGTCTCCTTCCGGAATCGCACGGTTATGATCGACTGCGGCGAAGACTGGTCCGAAGAGATGGACAGATTGAGTCCCCTGGCCATTGTGCTCACCCATGCTCACCCGGACCACGCTTGGGGGTTGGAACGCGGCTCCCCTTGTCCCGTCTACGCCACCGGCGAAAGCTGGGAGGTTCTGAAGGAGTACGAGATCAAAGATCGGCGGATCATTGAGCATCGCCGACCCCTAGGTATTCAAGGAATGACCTTTGAGGCTTTCCCGGTGGACCATTCCACGCGCGCGCCGGCGGTGGGCTACCGGATTACCGCAGGAGGAATTATCATTTTCTATGCGCCCGATGTGGTCTGGATCCACGATCGGAAAGAGGCATTGCGGGGGGCGAACCTCTACGTAGGAGACGGGTCCACCGTCGCCCGCTCCTTGGTGAGAAAATCACACGGTTCCTTGATCGGCCATACCCCGATTCGAACCCAACTGACCTGGTGCCAGAAGGAGGGCGTCCCGCGGGCCGTGTTCACCCACTGCGGATCGGAGATCCTCGAGGGTGACGAACGCGCTTTAACCGTGAGGGTCCAGGAGATGGCCGAGGAGCGCGAGGTGGAAGCCCAGATTGCCCATGATGGAATGACAATCACCTTACAATAGAGCGAGGCATCGAGGAACTCCGACCCCAAATTTTGCGGGGATTTCACGTGTGTGGTACCTTTTATGTTGAGGGTTGTTCATCCACATTCCGGTTTTAGGATCATGGCAGAAGAGAATTATCTGAAGGAATATCGTAAGAAGCGCGATTTCCACCGCACTCCGGAGCCGTCCGGAGAGGGGAGGTCGCCGGAGGAGGAGCCCATCTTCGTCATCCAGAAGCACGATGCCAGAACCTTACACTACGACTTCCGCCTGGAAGTTGGAGGCGTCTTGAAATCCTGGGCGATACCCAAGGGGCCTTCGACCAACCCTAAAGACAAACGGCTGGCTGTTCCCACCGAAGATCATCCTCTAGAATACGCCGATTTCGAGGGAGTCATTCCAGAAGGGCAATACGGAGCAGGCACGGTGCTGGTGTGGGACATCGGCACCTATCGCAACCTCAAAGAAAAAGAGGCCTCGATGGAGCAATGCATCGAAGAAGGACATGTCGCGGTCTGGCTGGAGGGCAAGAAACTTAAAGGAGGCTATGCCCTGATCCGCACCGGGAAGAATGGACGCTGGCTGCTGGTGAAGATGGCTGACGAACAGGCGGACTCCCGAGGCGATCCGCTTGATGAGGAGCCTGAATCTGCTCTGAGCGGGCGAACTATTGAGGAGATCGCCGAGGGAGAGAAGTAGCAGCCTCCCGGCCGCCCTGCTTGGGTTTGCTCAATAGCTTTCCCTGTGGAGGAGAGCTGATAGAATAACACATAAGGAGGGTGGCAATATGGCGTACGGCGAACTTCCAATTCCGCCTCATTTCAAGCCGGACAAAGTAGGCCAGATTTGGGAGGTACCGTATCAGGAGCGGTCGGAGGAGGCCGAGCAATGGGCCAGGCAGCACAATATCCAGCCTGCGGCCGATGATACGTTCAAGATCCGTCTACTGGCGGTTGACGTGCAGAATACGTTTTGCATTCCTGGATTTGAGCTGTTCGTCGCCGGGCGATCTGGAAGGGGAGCGGTTGATGATAACCGAAGGCTGTGTGAATTTATTTATCGCAACTTGGGCACGATCACCCAGATCTGCCCCACCATGGACACTCACCAGGCGATGCAGATTTTCCATTCCATCTTCTGGATAGACCAGGAAGGAAAACATCCAGCGCCTTTTACCCTCGTCTCCCAGGAGGATGTAGAGAAGGGCCGTTGGAGATTCAACCCGGCGCTCTGCCAGAGCCTCGGGATCAGCGAGGATTACGGCGAGCGCTACGTAAGGCACTACACCAGGGTCTTAAAGGAGAGTGGAAAATATGCTCTGACCATCTGGCCCTATCACGTGATGCTGGGAAGCATCGGTCACGCGCTCGTTCCAGCGGTGGAAGAAGCGATCTTTTTCCACGGGATAGCCCGGTTCAGCCGCCCAGCTTTTCAAGTTAAAGGGGAAAATCCGCTCACCGAACATTATTCGGTCCTCGGCCCGGAGGTTTTGGAAGGCCCGCAGGGTGAGCAGATTGGCCGAAGGAGCGAATCATTTGTCGAACTGCTCTTACAATCCGACGCAGTGATCATCGCCGGGCAGGCCAAGAGCCACTGTGTAGCCTGGACCGTTGATGACCTGCTGGGGGACATTTACCTGCGGGATGAGCGGCTGGCCGAGAAGGTCTATCTTTTGGAAGACTGCACCTCTCCGGTCGTTGTTCCTGGAGTAATGGACTACACCGAGGAAGCAGACGCGGCATTCCAGCGGTTTTCCGACGCCGGAATGCAGGTGGTCCGCTCCACCGATCCCATTAGTAGTTGGCCCGGGATTAGGCTTTGAGGAATAGCTCATCCGCAAGCTCAATGTTGGCTGGCTGGGCTGTCTTGGGGGTGCGGTTGGGGAGGGTTGCTGATTGTNNTTGTTAAGGCTGGCCGGTGTGCACGACTGGGCAGGCCATGGACTGACTATGCGACAGTTAGCAGGATTAGGAAGAGCGTGGAGTAAAGCGATCAAACGTCAAGTTACAAGGTCTGACCCCGACGTCCAGGCGCTGTTCCGGAAGCGGCAGTCTCAAAGACCTAGTCGTTGAGTCAGGTCCTGGACACAGAACTTGAAGGCAGTGCCGGAGAGATGCTCCTTGAATCCCATGCGCCGGTTGATGGAGAGCATCGGTGCATTGGTGGTAGCATTGCCGGTGACGATGAACCTTGCCCCAGGATAATGCTCCCGGATGTAAAACGCCATCTCGGCCTTGAGCCACTTGCCCAGTCCGCGACCTCGGTATTCCTCCTTGACCCCGGTGAGCCATTGCTCGGTCTTGTGGGGTTCCTGGGGGTTGTAAACCGTTTCGGTCAGTCCACTAATTGCCCCATCGGGCTCACGGGAGATCAGGGTGACCCAGGTATATCCTTTGTCCTTCATCCGTTGCTCGTCTACCCGGCGGCTGTCCGGAGTGACGCGCGGTCGGTCCTCTATCTCCCCCACGGGCATCTGGTTCAGGATCTCGGTGTAAAGCGCTGCATACTCCTCGATATCCGCATCCGGCACGNNCATGTCCCAGCCGACCTCGGCAAGCTTCAGACGGTTCTCTGTCCCCTCGATGGCCACCGTCCCGCCCCACTTCTGGCAGAACCGCTTGCCCGAGGCATGCGCAGTCCAGGTTTCAAGGACAGTCCTCTGGTTTCCCTCCGCTTCGGCCAATAGGAGCTTCAGGAAGGCAGTACCGATCCCCTGGCGCCGATGATCAGGGTGGATGCCGATCTCCCCATGGGCTACATGCTGGTTGGATGAGAAAGAGGGAGACTGTTCCGTCTCCAACACCAGCACCGCCGAGCCGACGATCTTCTCCTGCCCTTCTGCGACGGCGACCCACCGACAGTACCGCCTGAAGGGACCCGGATCTTGAATCGTCCTTCTTCGCAGCTCCCTAGAAGGCAGAGGGTCTTCCGGATTCAGCTCTTTGAACAGGGCCTCTTCATGCTCGAAGTACCGTTCCCACAAGTCGTCGGAAGCCGCTTGTGGATCGAACTGTTCAATACGAACTTTGCTTGGCATGTCCATCCCGTTCATCAGCTTATCCTCACGGGGCTCTGCACCTGTAGGCCTCTTTCACCAAGACAATATATTGATTTCCCTAAGTGCGGTCAACAGCGAAGGAGGTGTCATGCCTCACCTGCCAGGAACCTCGCCTCCCAAAAGGGCTAGGGGTCTACCATTGAATTTTCAGAGCTTGTCTTTTGACTCTTGAAGCCCGGTCTACTCCTGAAATGCGTACACCGCTCCTACGCTGATCATGGGGACAATGGGAAGCGTGTTCGGGAACGCTTCTGCGACCTGGGGATTGACCGCGGGCGGTGCCCACAAAAGCCCGGCGTCGGCAGACAGAGTGAGGGAAGGAGATAGCTCGTATGCCAGCCCTNNACCTCGTTGTAGGGCATATTGGACTCGAAGATCAGAACATAACCAATTCCGCCCTGGAGATATGGGGACCACTCCCCCTTCAGGAATCTGTATCTGAGATTCGCCTCGGCTCTCAGGAGAGCCCCGGGCCAGGTACCAAGCGTCAGGTCCAGCAGCAGTTGATCGGCAAGGGTTACGTCCACTACCAACGTTAAAAGCGGCCCTCCGACAAAGCAAAGTCTCGCACCGATTGCAGCCGAAGCTAGCAGGTCGGCGTGAGCGCTGTAACCGATGAACGCGACTACGCAGATCAAAAACGGGAGGACAATCCTCTTCATCACTACCACCCCCTTCCCTCAATGATGGAGCGGCGGAGCGAGGAAGTCAACTGAAAAGCGGCCGAGCGAACCTCTGCCGTGATGGCTATCTAGGCACCTCATCAGTTGAGGTAAAGGTGCGGCAATCGGCTATCAGATGGCGAATTTAGGTAAGGTGTGAACCCGGGCCTCAGACCAAAAGAGACCAGCGCTTGCTCCACCGCGTCCCGCCTACCAGGTCATCGGGGTATAGCCTTCCATCTCCACCACTTGGGATCGCCGCTCACGTTCCACTCCTCCTTCCTCGCACGAGCTTGGTGATTTCATGTAGGCTTTGGCCTATCGCCCAGGGGATCAAGCTCATCACCACTATCAAGATCCAGCCGCTTGTTCCGGGATCGACCACCCTGAGCACCAGGGCAAGACCGGGGAGGTAGACGGCGGCCAGGAGCAAGCCGCTGCATAAAGCCAGCGCGCCCCAGACGAATCGATTGCGGGTGATGTCGTTGCGGAGGAAGCTTGAACCTCGATCGCGGAGGTTGAACACGTGCCACAATTGGGCAAACGCCAGCGTAAGGAAAGACACGGTGACCGCCTGCCCTTTCCCCATCCCCAGCCAGGTAAGCGCCAAGGCCAAAGCCCCGAGCACGGCGACGGTTATTGCCAAGCCGTAGCCTCCAATGGCTAGCCAATGGCCGCCGGTCAGGATGGGCTCACGGGGATCGCGCGGTGGTCGCTTCATGACTGCCGGATCCCCTTCCCCCACGCCCAGGGCCAACGCGGGGAATACATCGGTGACCAGGTTCAAGAAGAGTATCTGGAGGGGCAGGATCGGCAGCGGAGCATTGGCCAAGGAGGCCAAAGAGACGGCCATAATCTCGCTGACATTGCAGGAGATGAGATACAAAACGAATTTCCGGATGTTGTCGAAGATGGCCCGTCCCTGGGCGATGGCGGCGACGATAGTGGAGAAGGCGTCGTCGTTTAGGACCATGTCGGCGGCTTCGCGGGCCACCTGGGTGCCCCGTTGTCCCATGGCCACCCCAATATCAGCTTTTTTTAGTGCCGGAGCATCATTCACTCCATCTCCCGTCATAGCGACGATGGAACCGCTCCCCTGATACAGGCTGATCAAGTCGAGCTTCTGTTTTGGACTGACCCGGGCGAAGATCGGCACGTGGAGGAGGTGTTGACCCTCTTCTTCGGACAATGCCTCCGGGCTTTTAAGGTCCTTCCCGTGAACCACCTCTGCCTTGTCTTCCTCTATCAACCCCGTGGCCAAGCCGATGTTGCGGGCGGTGACCGGTTGGTCGCCGGTCACCATCACCACCCGGATGCCTGCCTCTTGGCAGGTGTCGATGGCTTGACGCACGTCGCCGCGGGGGGGATCGAGCAGTCCGACCAGGGCCAGGAAGGTCAGATCCTCGTAAGGGTTGGAATTGAGCGCTTCGACAGTTTTAGTCGCCAGAGCGAGGATGCGTAGCCCCCGTTCAGCCATCCGATTGCTGCGCTCAAGCCAGCGGTGATGAGATTCATCGTCCAGCCTCTCCTCACCCTGTTCAGTCAAGGTAAACGAGGACGCCTCGAGCACCGATTCCGGAGCCCCTTTTACTGCCACATAATAGCGGTCGCCGTCCTCGTGGAAGGTGGCCATCATCTTCAGTTCAGGGTCGAACGCCTCCTCCAGCGCCTCGGGCATCCCCTCCAGCAGGCGGTCCCGCTGGAGCCCCGCCCGGGCTCCGGCCGCCAGCAGCGCTACCTCCAAAGGATCGCCGACCCCCTTCCCGTTGGAATTTCCTACCCTGAAAGATGCATTATTGCAGAGCACCCCGACCATCAGCGCTTGGCGGAGGATCTTCTGTTCGCCCGGGGTGAGGGAGTTTCCGTCCTGGGAGAACTCCCCCTCTCCGCTGATCTTCACTTCGCCTGATTCCAGGGCGATCCGTACCACCGTTAGTCGATTCTCGGTCAAAGTGCCCGTTTTGTCGGTGCAGATGATGTTCGTCGCCCCTAGAGCCTCCACCGCGGAGAGGCGGTTGATCAGTGCGTTGCGGCGGGCCATGCGCCACATCCCCCGCGCCAAGGCGATGGTCGCCACAATCGGTAGCCCTTCAGGTATGGCCGCTACGGCAAGGGCGATGGAGGTCTCGATCATCAGAAACAATCCCTTCCCGGCGAGTGTCCCCGTGATGGCAATCGCCGCCGCGATCGCCAAGGTGGCCCAGATGAGCCGGTGCCCTAATTGGTTGAGCCGCTTCTCCAGCGGGGTAACCTCCTCCTCCGCCTCCTCTACCAGGGCTGAGATCCGGCCCAGCTCCGAACTCATACCGGTAGCGACGACCACACCCTCGCCCGATCCCCGGGTCACCGCCGTTCCCTTGAATAACATGTTCGCCCGTTCGGCAAGTGGAACATCTTCCCCGAGCGGCTCCACTCGCTTGCCAACGGGCAGGGATTCCCCAGTGAGCGCTGATTCATCGGCCTGCAGCTTCGAGGCCGCAATCAACCGCAGATCGGCGGTGACGATATCGCCGCCCTCCAAAATGACGATATCCCCAGGGACTAGCTCTTCGGCGGGTATCTCTTGAATCCCACCTTCCCGGCGGACTTTGGCGATTACGCTCCCCAGGCGCCGCAACGCCTCCATGGAGCGAACCGCGCGGAATTCGGTAAGAAAGCCGATGGCCCCATTGATGAAGATGACCACCGCAATGGCTATACCCTCCATCCATTCGCCAAAAGCAAATGACAGTGTCGCGGCAACTACGAGGAGCAGAATGATGAGGCTTTTGAACTGATCGGCCAACACCTGCCAGGCGCTCTTCCGACGGGCCTCCCGCAGGCGATTCGGACCGTGTACCCTGCGCCTTTTCTTGGCTTCGCCGCCTTCGAGTCCGAAGTCCCCGGAGACTCTAAGCTCCGCTAGGACCGCGGTCGCCGGGCGGGCCCAGGGGTTGCCCCCCAGTTCGGCTCTCTCTTTGTCGGCTTCCTTCATCGTGGTTCGTTTATTCCTGATTGAAAAAATCGGCATCCTCTTCGGGAACGGACGGATTGATCGGGATGCCCGTGCCGATCTCAAAACCAGCCGGGGTTGTCAGGCGCGGCCGGATCTGGAGAAACCAGTGCAGAGCGGGCGCCTCGGCCTTGTACCGGGCATGGCTATTGATGACGTAGTTATAGTCCGGATCGCCCAACTTCCCAGACAGCTGAGCAAGGATCTCTTGAAGCGTTGGCGCCAAATCGGATTTTTCCCCATCGGAGATCTGGCCAAAATCGGCCTGATGTCTCTTGGGCAACACCCAAACTTCAAAGGGGACCTCGGCGGCGAAGGGGATAAAGGCCAGAAAGGAGTCAGTCTCCAAGACTACTCGGCGGCGATCGCCCTCTTCAAACGCCACCATGTCACAATAGACGCACCGCCCCCATTGATCGAAGTATCGCTGAGCCTCCGACTCCCCCAAGCGCATCTTCGGGGAAACTATGCCTGTTGCGACCAACTGCGAATGGGGATGAACCAAAGAGGTTCCGGCCCGCTCGCCATGGTTGCGGAAGATAATGACCGACATGTCTGGGTCCTGGTTCGTCAGGTCTAGGTAGCGCCGGTGATAGGTCTCCACGATCAGGCCCACTTCCTCCAAGGGCATTTGGGGAATATCCGTGTTGTGATCGGGGCTTTCAATGATGACCTCATGTCGCCCGACCCCGGGCGCGGTCAGATAGATGCCCCGAGCGGATCTTTCGCCCCTCTTATCGGGAGTCAGAGCGGGGAACTTATTGGGAGCCACGCGGGTTTGCCATAGGGCTCTCCCTGGGGCGGGGATCTCGGTGATGAGCGGCGGAAGCATCCGTTCGTTTCCCGGGCAGAAGGGACACTCCGCATCCCAAGCGGGTAGCCGCCCTCCCCCCTCGCGGTGCTGGGGGAAATCGTGCGGGCGCTTTCCCCGCCCCGGAGCGATGATTACCCACTGCCCGGTCGCCTTGTTCTGCCTGAACTCGCTCTCCATTACCTTTGCCGCGCAGCCAGGAGCAAAAAACCCCCTTGAGGAGGCTCAGCTAATCGCTCCTGATTGGCCGACCAGCGCGGGGGCAACTGAAAGAGGACGGGGCCCAGTTTGTCTTCCAGAACCTGGACCCTTTCCAGCAGAGGGGGCACGCTCTGTTTTGGATCTTTCAGTTTCTTCAGGTGGGTGATGTACCGGCTGGCCTTGACCGAAAAGATAAAACCAGCGGGGACGGTATCCCGCCACCCGACCAAGGTCCTCTCACGCGGTAATCGGTAGAAAGTGCTTTTTAATTCCGCCGTATGAAAGCGAGCGGCATAATATTCGAGCATCCTCTTGTCGGACAGGTCCTGGGGATAAAAAGGTCCCTTCCAATGCTTGTAGCTCCATCCAGAAGTGCCTATATGGATAAGCTCAGGCATGGATGGGCGCCCCCTCCTTCAGCCGAAAGTCCGTCTCGAAGGAGTTGAATAGGTCCAGGTATCTCTCCAGATATCCGGTCAACAGGAACTTCTCCTTCACCGTCTCTTTCGCCTCCCGTCCCATTCTCTCCCGCAGCTCCCCGTCCCCAAGCAACTGGACGAGCCGCTCCGCCGCCTCGGCCACGGAAGAGACGAGGAAGCCGTTCACCCCGTCCTCGATCTGGTAGCGGATCCCGCCGACATCTCCTCCGATGACCGGCGTTCCCTTCCACATGGCCTCGGCAACAGTCAGGCCGAAGCCTTCGCGGATCGACTTCTGCAGCACCACAGCCGCCCGGCGCTGGAGGGCGTTTACCAATGCCGTATCCTCGCGGCTCAGGATGATGATCCGTTCCTCCCGCTGGTCCAGGAGGGATTTGTACACCTCTTCACCCTCCGGATCGTCGGTGGCCACGTTGCCCAACAGCACCAAAGTGGCCTCGGCTTCTTCCCTGGCCAGCTTGAACGCCTCGATGACCCCTTCGGGGTCTTTCCAGCGGTCAAATCTGGAAATTTGTACCACCAGCGGGAGATCTGTTGGANNTGTTCTTGATGGAGAAGGGGTCGATCGCCGGAGTAAAAAAGACCTGCGGTGTCTCAAGCTTCTGTCTATATTCCTCGGTGCTAAAAACGATGGCATCATATTTTTCGATGAACGGCGCTAAGTAGTCCCAAAGCTGCCGGTTGGGATTCGACAGATCGATGTGGCAATGCCAAATCCATGGGCCTCTCTTCCGATAATGATTGATCATGGTAAGGGGCTGGGGATCATTGATGATCACTAAATCGTGATCTAAGTGGTTTCGAATTGAATTCTCGAAGACGATTGCCTCATAAATTTGCATCTTCCGTCTGGTAAGCCGGATCCTCCCTCCTTGCAGCGCGTTGTGCATCTTCTTGGTGACGCTGAAGAAGTCGGGAGACCCCTGGATCACCCTCCAGCCCGTCTTAATTCCCAGGCCAGCCAACAGAAGCGTCAAACAGCCCAGCAGCTCGGCCACGCCGCCGCCGTAATAGGTCGAATTGACGAAGGCAATATGGAGGTCCTGCAGCGGCTGGGCTTTCTCCCTGATCCGGGCAATGGTCTCCGCCCCCACCAATCGCTGATAGTCCTCTACCTGAGGTAACTTAGGATAACTGATCATTCAACCCCCTTGTCTGGGTCACCTCGCCGGATTTGGCCAAGCTGCATAGGCTATCTTTCATAAGTTCCCACCAGTTCCCCCTCATCCAGGATGTGGCCCTCCAGGGCTTGGAGAAGCTCGCTCTTCATCGCACCCAGGCCGAGGTCGATTGTTGGCGGATTCGGTTCAGACCCTTTGCCCCACATAGGCCGCCAGATCGACCACCCGCCGGGCGTAGCCCCATTCGTTATCATACCAGGCCAATACCTTCGCCGCGTCCTCGCCGACGACCATGGTGGAGGGAGCATCCACCAGCGCGGAGTAAGTGCTCCCGATGATGTCGGAGGAGACCAACGGATCTTCACTTACCCCGAGGATGTCCTTCAGGCGGTCGGTCTGAGCCGCTTTGCGGAAGGCATCGTTGACCCTTTCGGGGGTCACCGGCTTCTCCGTCTGGGCGACGAAGTCGATGATCGACCCGTCGGGCACCGGTACCCGGATGGCCATCCCATCCATCCTCCCCGCCAACTGGGGCAAAACCAGCGTCGCGGCGATTGCCGCTCCCGTGGTGGTGGGCACGATGTTGGCGATCGCCGCCCGCCCCCTGGTCCATCTCTTGTGGGGAGCATCCACCACCGTTTGGGAGATGGTAACAGCGTGCACCGTGGTCAGGAACCCGGTAACTATCCCGAACTGTTCATGGAGTACCTTGGCCACTGGGGCGAGGCAGTTGGTCGTACAAGACGCATTGGAGATCAGATAGTGCTCTCTTGGGTCGAATCGGTCCTCGTTCACCCCCATGCAGATGGTGAGGTCATCCCCCTTACCCGGGGCGGTGAGGATCACCCGGCCGGCCCCGGCATCGAGATGCTTGCGCGCGTCCTCCCGCTTGGTGAACACGCCGGTGGCTTCTATGACCATGTCCACCCCCATCTCCCTCCAGGGCAGCCCCGCCGGATCACGCTCGCTTAAGAATTGGACCTTCCGATCTCCCCAGTGGAGCGCGCCGTCGCCAGCCTCGATGGGAACATCGGGGCCAACGTGCACCGAATCGTGTCGTAACAGATATGCTAAATTGTCCAGTGGCGCGATGTCGTTGAGGGCAACGACCTCCAGTTCATCGGACTCCATAAACTGGCGAAACACCAACCGCCCGATACGCCCAAACCCGTTGATCGCAACTTTTTTAGCCACTTTGCCGGCCTCCTTTCTCTTTTGAATTTACCTTGGTTGGTTCATGATTTGCGGCGCTCGTCGAGGAACTGGGCGAACTCCTCCTCGTCCATCACCGGAATGTGAAGCTCCCTCGCTCGATCCAATTTCGACCCTGCGCCCGGACCGGCCACCGCGTAGTCCGTTTCGCCGCTCACGTTGGAGGTAGCCCGCCCTCCGAGTTCCTCCACCAGCCGCCGGGCCTCCTCCCGTGCCCATCGCTTTAGCCTTCCGGTGAAGACAAAGGTCAGACCCTCCAGAGGCCGCTCCTCCCCCCTTTCCCTATACAGGGGATTGGTGAGAGTCAAACCGGCCTCCTCCATCTCCCGGATTACCCGCCGATTTTCCCCTTCGGAAAAGAAAAGGGTGATACTGCGAGACACTTCAGGCCCCACTTCGTCGATCCCCTGAAGCTCCTCCTCCGAGGCCTCCATCACCTCCTCCAGTGTCTTATAATGCCGGGCCAGTACGCGGGCCACATGCTCCCCGACCAGGGGAATACCGAGTGCAAAAAGAAATCGCGCCAGCGTCCCTTCCCTACTCCTCTCGATCTCCCTGAGCAGGTTCTCTGCCGATTTGTCGGCATATCTTTCCAGCGAGAGGAGATCTTCCGCCGTCAATCGATAGAGGGAGGAGACCTTCTTCACCAAGCCGGCCTCAAAAAGTTGTCCCACCCGTTTCTCCCCTAGCCCCTCGATATCCATCCCCCCGCGAGAGGCAAAATGCATGATCCGCTCGCGCAGTTGGGCGGGACAGTTCATATTGGTGCAGCGGGTCATCTTCTTATCCTCGCTGGTCACCGTCTCGGCCCCACATACAGGGCATTGATCGGGGAGATGAAAGGCCCTTTCTGTCCCGTCCCGTTCTTCCTTAATCGATTTCACCACGTAGGGGATTACATCGCCGGCCCGCTCCACCAACACCGTGTCGCCAACGCGAATATCCTTTCGCTCAACTTCGCTTTGGTTGTGGAGCGAGGCCCGGCTGACCTCCACCCCGCCGATATGGACCGGTTCGAGGATCGCTATCGGGGTGAGCTTTCCGGTTCGGCCTACCTGGACAATGATCTCCTTCACCACCGTAGTCTTCTGGCGGGGCTGGAACTTGTAGGCCAGGGCCCAGCGGGGATCCCGCTGCCGATACCCCAGTTTCTCCTGATCGGAGAGGCGGTTCACCTTATAGACCACGCCGTCTATCTCATAACGCAGCCCGTCGCGTATCTCTGCTAGTTCTCGATGATAAACCAGAGCCTCGTCCACACCGGAGCAAACCTTTACTTGGTCTGAGTTGACCTTCAGGCCCCACCTGGGGAGGATGTCTAGGATCTCCTTCTGGGTCCGGAACTCTCGACCGATGGAGTCGGCGACCGCGTAGAGGAAGATGTGGAGAGGCCGCCTTGCAGTGATGTTGGGGTCAAGCTGTCGGAGGCTGCCTGCGGCAGCGTTTCGAGGGTTGGCGAACTGTTCCTCTCCGTCTTGGGCTCGCCTGCGATTGAACTCGTTGAACTCGTCCTTCCGCATATACACCTCGCCTCGAACTACCAGTCGGGAGGGGACGGACTCCCCCTGGGGCTCCATAAGAACCAGGGGGACCTCTTTGAGGGTCTTGATGTTGGGGGTGATGTCTTCTCCGGTCTCTCCATCGCCCCGAGTGGAGGCGACGGAAAGCCGTCCGTTTTCGTAGATCAACTCTACTGCTACGCCGTCGTACTTGGGCTCAGCAACGTAATCCACCGCCTCCTGGCCCAGCTCCTTCCGGCAGGTCTGATCGAAATTCTTCACCTCCTCTTCTTCGTAGACCGCCCGGAGGCTGAGCATGGGCACGGGGTGTTGAACGCTGCCCAGCTCCTCCCGAGGCTCGCCGCCGACCTGTTGGGTGGGGGAATCCGGGCTCTTGAGCCCGGGAAACTTCTCCTCAAGTTCCCGGAGACTCTCCATCAGCTCATCGTATTCGGCATCGGAGATTGCCGGGGAGTCTAGGACGTAGTAGCGCCAGTTGTGATAACGGAGCGCCTCTCGCAGCCGTCCTGCGGCCTCCTCGGCCTCTTCCTCCGACTCGATCTGTGCCGGGGAGATCTCCGGCTTCCTCTCAACATCCTTGGCGTTCATCTTTATCTGTGCAGCAACTTCTTGAGATCCTTCCAGCTTCGGGTATTGAGCACGTCCGAGGATTCCAGCCAGCCGCGCCGGGCCTGCCCCACGCCAAAGCGCATGAAGTCAAGCCCGCTTGTGCGGTGGGCGTCGGTGGAGATGGCGACCCCGACCCCCATCTCCTTGGCCATCCGGCAGTAAACGTCGTCCAGATCGAGGCGATCCGGCTGAGCGTTCACCTCCAGGAAGCAGCCCCGCTGGCGGGCAGCCTCCATGAGGCGCTCCATGTCCAGCTCGTAAGGCCGACGCTTCCCCAGTTGTCGCCCTGTTGGGTGGGCCAGAATGTTGAAGTGAGGATTGTCCATGGCCCGGATGATCCGTTCGGTCTGTTTCTCCCGGGGAAGTTTGAATTTGGAGTGCACGGCGCCGATCACCAGATCGAGCTCCTGGAGGATCTCATCCGGAAGGTCCAGGGAGCCGTCCTCTAGGATGTCTACTTCAATGCTCTTCAACAGTACAATGCCTTCCAGCTTTTCGTTCAAGCGGTCGATTTGCTCAATTTGCCGGGCGAGGCGTTTCGCATCCAAGCCTCCGGTCACTGCCACCCGCGGGGAATGGTCGGTGATGGCCAGGTACTCGTAGCCCTTAGCTTGTTGGGCCGCGCGGGCCATCTCCTCCAGGCTGGCGTGGCCGTCGCTGGCCTTGGTATGGGACTGCAAATCTCCCCGAAGGTCCCTCAAATTAACCAGCTCGGGAAGCCGGCCCTGCTTCGCCGCCTGGATTTCACCCTGATCTTCTCGCAATTCCGGGGCGATGTAGGGGAGGCCCAAGACCTCATAAATCCCCTCTTCCGTCTCCCCTGCGATCCGCTCCTCCCCTTGGAACACTCCGTATTCATTTATCTTAAGCTCTCTTTCCAGGGNNCTTTCCAGGGCCATATTTCGCAGGGCGATGCCGTGGGCCTTGGAACCGGTGAAATAGACCAGGGCTGCCCCGTAACTGGCCTGGGGAACCACCCGCAGATCTACCTGGATTCCGGAGCGAAGGGCTACGCTGCAGCGCGTCCTCCCGTGGGAGACTATCTCATCAACGTCCTCGTATTCCACAAAATCGTTTGCCACCTGAGCGCCATCCTTAGCAGTGGCTAGAATATCCAGATCGCCCACCGTCTGTTTCCTCCGCCGATAGCTGCCCGCCACCTCGACTTTCCCAACTCCCTCGACGGTTTCCAGATAATCTACCAGCGGCTCGACGATCTGCTGGGCCGCGTTGATCAGGAAGCGCTTCTCCTCTTGGCTCCACCGATGTAGCTCTTCCAAGATGTTTTGCTCCGTCTTCCGGCCAAATCCTTGCAGCGCGCGGATCTTCCCCGCGGTAACCGCCCCCTCAAGTTGGGCCAGGTTGGTGATCCCCATCTCCTCGTACAGGGTTTTCACATGCTTGGGCCCCAGCCCCGGTATCCTCAAAAGCTCGGCCAACTCCGGGGGGGTGCGTCGCTCAATCTCCCTCAGCTTTGCTAGGCCGCCGGTTTCGACCACCTCCTTGATCTTCCCGGCTAAATCCTTTCCTATCCCCGGCTGTGCCGTTAGATCCTCCCCTTCTTCCACCATTTCCGCCACGCTCTGGGGCAGGCCCGCTATGGCCCGGGCGGCATTCCGATAGGCTCGAACCCGGAATTGATTCGCCCCCTCGATCTCCAACAAATCGGCAAGCCGGTTAAATATATCCGCCACGTCGGTGTTGTGAACAGGCACAGTTCACTCCATCTCGCTACTTGTCTTGCAGGGCTGCCACGCCGGGCAGCTCCTTTCCCCCGATGAACTCCAAGAACGCGCCTCCCCCCGTGGAGATGTGGGTTATTCTCTCCGCGACCCCGGCGCGGTTCACCGCCGCTGCCGAGTCTCCGCCCCCGATGACGGTCACCCCGTCAAGCTCGGCCAGCGTGCGGGCGATGGCCAAGGTCCCCCCGGCGAACGGCTCTAGTTCAAAAACGCCCAGAGGGCCGTTCCACAACACCATCTTGGCCGCGCTCAGCCTCTCCTGGAACAGCTCGACCGTTCGGGGGCCGATGTCCACAATGCGCCACCCCAATGGCACGTTATCTACCGGAACCGTTCGCCAATTGGCCGCCGCGTCGAGCGTTTCAGCGACAATCACGTCCTCGGGCAGGATCAGCTTCCCCCCAGACCCCTCAAGAATCCGCCCGGCTTGCTCCAGGCTCCCTTCCTCCACCAGGGACTGACCGACCTGGACCCCCCGAGCGTTGAGGAGCGTGTTGGCCATTCCCCCGCCGACCAGCAACGCATCTGCCCGCTCCAGGAGATGCTCAAGCAGGCCGATTTTGTCCGAAATCTTGGCCCCGCCGAGAACGGTTACGAACGGGCGTTCAGGGTTCTTTAACACCCGCCCCAGTGCTTCCAGCTCTCGTTCCATCAACAGTCCCGCGACGGCCGGCAGGTAATGGGCCACACCCTCGGTGGAGGCATGAGCGCGATGGGCCGCCCCAAAAGCATCATCGACATAAAGCTCCCCTAGCTTTGCAAGCTGCCTGGCAAAGTCGGGGTCATTGGCCTTCTCGCCAGGGTGGAAGCGGGTGTTCTCCAGCAGGAGAACCTCCCCAGGCTCGAGCTTTTCAACGGCGGATTCCACTTCTGGCCCGATGCAATCATCCACCTTGGCCACTTCCCGACCCAAAAGTCCGGAGAGCCTGCCCGCCACAGGATCGAGACGCAGTTCTTCTGCCACTTTCCCTTTGGGCCGGCCGAGATGGGAGCAGAGGATAACGCGGGCGCGCTGGTCCAACAGGTATTTTATGGTGGGAAGAACGGCCCGGATGCGGGTATCGTCGGCCACCTTTCCGCTCGCTAGGGGAACGTTGAAATCGACCCGGACCAAGACCCTTTTCCCGGCGACGGCGACATCTTTAATTGTCTTTTTCACTCATTGTTCCTTTCACACTGGGATGAGCCAGCCCTTATCCTGGAAGCCTGGGCCCAAGTTCATCGGCTCAGAATTCCGCCTGGCCGTTTCTTATGTGGTCGGGGCGAGGGACTTCGGNNGATGCTCGGCAAACTCCCGCAGGCGCTGTTCCACCCGATAGTTCACCGTGTTTTGGGGAAAACCACCATCGGGGCCGCGCTTCCCAGCCGCTGCTCCCGTAAGCAGTTCAATTCCCTCATCGATGGTCTTGACCGACCAGACGTGAAACTTCTTCGATTTCACCGCCTCTACCACATCCTCGCGCAGCATGAGGTTTTTCACGTTGCTTTGTGGAATGAGCACCCCCTGCTCGCCGGTCAATCCCTGGGCCTTGCAGATATCAAAGAACCCCTCAATCTTCTGATTGACTCCGCCGATGGCCTGGAGCTCGCCGTGCTGATTTACCGAGCCGGTGACCGCGAGGCCCTGGTTGATCGGCAGACCGGCAAGCACCGACAACAGCGCGTAAAGCTCCGTGGAAGAGGCGCTGTCGCCTTCCACCCCCTCATAACTCTGCTCGAAGACCAGTCGCGCCGCCAGGGACAGGGGCACCTCTCCGGCATATTTTCGGGCTAAGTAACCGCTCAGAATCAAGACGCCCTTGCTGTGGATCGGCCCGCCGAGCTTGACTTCCCGCTCAATGTCAATGATCCCCTCTCGGCCCGGCCCCACGCTTGCGGTGATCCGCGAAGGTCGGCCGAACTGGTAATCGCCGAGGCTGACCACCGAAAGCCCGTTCACTTGCCCCAGGGCCTGGCCCTCCGTGCCGATCAGCAGCGTTCCCCGCTCGATCATCTCCTGGACCCGTTCCTGAATGAGATTGGAGCGATAGACCTTTTCGTCGATGGCCCTTCGCACGTGCCTCCCGCTGACGTTTGCCGCGCCCTCTTTGACCGCCCAGTAATGGGCTTCGCGTATCAGGTCGGCCAGGGCGCCAAAGTGCGTGGAGAGCTTCTGCTGGTCTTCGGCCAACCGCGAAGCGTGCTCCAACAATTTAGCCACCCCGCTGCCGTCGAGGTGCCGGAGGTTCTCTTTCCGGCAAAGGCTGCACAAAAAAGTGACAAAGTCCTGGACGTTCTCGCCGTTGCTGTCCATGCGGGTGTCGAAATCGGCCTTTACCTGGAAGAGCTCGGGAAAATCCTCATCGTAGGTGTGCAAAAGATGGTATAGTAGCGGACGTCCAACTAGCACGACCTTAACTTCCAAACCGATCGGCTGCGGCCTGAGGCTCTTGGTGCTGAGAAACCCCAGTCGTTCGCCCAGCTCCTCGATCTGGATCTCCTGGCTGCGCACCGCCCGCTTCAAGCCGTCCCAGGTGAGCAGGTTTCGCAATACGTCTTCGGCGGGTAACACCAGGTAGCCGCCGTTGGCCTGGTGGAGGGAGCCAGGCCGCACCATGGTAAAGTCAGTGTTGAGGGCCCCAAGCTGCATCTCCTTTTCAATGCGGCCAAATAGGTTATGGTAGCTGGGATTGGTCTCCAGGACAACCGGCGCACCTTCCTGCTTGCCGTTATCCACCAGGACGTTGACTTGATACTTGCGGAGAGCCAGTTCCTGCAACAACTGCGTTTGGACCGCGCTTTGCGCCGGCGAGGCCCCCGATTGCTGCTGCGCCTGCTCCGCCTTAAAGGTCTCGATATTCTCGATGATGTCTTTTTGAACGTCTTTGAGGTACTGCACCACCTCGGGTAGGTTTTCGTACTTCTCGGCCAGATCGTCGATCAATCCGCCGACGATGTGCAAGGCTACCTGCTTGTCCAGTTCATTCAGCCTCTCCTGCGCCTCGCGTTCCAGCTTGCGCATCTTTTTCATCCCCGACTTCAATTCCTTTTGCAGCTCTGTCCGGCGCCGTTGTAATTCCTGGCGCTCGGATTCAGGCAAATTGTGAAAATCCTCATCGCTGAGCGGCTTTCCATCCCGCACCGGGACAATCATGATCCCCATGGGGCTGGCCTGCAGCGAAAATCCACTTTGGGATGCCCGCTCGTTGAGTTCGCCGGAGATGGCTTCTCGCTGCTTGTTCAGCCGATTGGTGATCTCCTCGCGCCTGGCGGTATATTCGTCGCTCTCGAAGGCCTGGGGAAGCTCGCGGCGAATGTGGTCGATCAGGTTTTTCATATCCTGCTGTAGCGCACGCCCGCGGCCGGCCGGCAGTCTACAGGCTCGGGGTTGATAGGGATCGTCGAAGTTATTCACATAGCACCAATCGGGCGGCGTATCTTTGCTGCGGGCCCGTTCCTCCAGGAAGGACTCCACAGCGGTCATCTTCCCGATCCCCGGTGGCCCGGCGACAAAGATATTGAACCCCGCTCCCTCGATCTCCAACCCAAACCGGAGAGCGGAGACAGCTCGTTCCTGCCCGATGATGCCTTCGGCGGGCTCCAGGTGCTCCGTAGTCTCAATACCGAGCGCAGCGGGGTCAAACGTTCGGCGGAGTTCCTCAGGGGATACCTCTTGGACCATCCTGACCTTCCTCCTTCCCGACAATCGATCTTACAGATAGACCATCGGAGGTGCAACCGTCCTACAAGCAGCAACTCTGCTTGGTAAATCTCACCGTGGGGGATTGATTCCTCTGTTGGTTAACGCTGTCCTCGCAGTTCGGGCTCCCAGGGTCATCTCCCTTTCTGCTCCAGCCTCGTTTCCCTGAGGCGAGCCACTACCAGATACGCCCCGAGCAGGCAAAGCGCGCCGCCGAGATAAAAGGGGGACTCGAAGGAGAGATACCCGGCGAGCCATCCGGCGACCAGCGGGCCCAGGGCCAGACCGAGGCCGAAGGACATGGTGATCAGGCTCATTTGGGCCCCCGTTCGGCCCTTTTGTGCCTTGTCCGCGGCGAGGGCGAAGGTCGGCACAGCGATTCCCGCCGTGGCCACCCCTTGAAGGGCTCGGGCCAGGACCAGTTGCCCCGTCGAGCCGACATACCCCAGCGCGACCGTAGCCGGGGCTAGAAAAAGCAACCCCCCGAGGATCAACTTCTTCCGGCCAATGAAATCCGATAGCCGTCCCAGGGGGATCTGGGTGATCAGTCGGGCAAGGACCATGACGCTGAAGGCGAAAGAGAAACCGACGGCCGTCTGGTCCAGTCGGGCGTTGAACTCGTTCTGCAGGGTGCTCATCATCGACATGCACAGGGCCATTATCAGGAAGACCAGCCCCATGACCAGAAACTCCCCCGAAGCCCTGTTCGGGGCAAAAGAGGAGCCAACTGGATCCTGCTCCACCGCTATCTCCTTGATTCGGGGTTCAGCGATCCCCAGATAGACGATCACGGCGCTTCCCAACCCCACGGCCGTGGCAATATAGAATGCGGGATTGAATCCCCAGTAAACCTGAACGGGGCCGGCAATCAACGGACCAACCACAAATCCCATCCCTTGAAAGGTATTGTAAATCCCCATCGAGCCACCTCTTGTTTCTGGCATGGTGATATCGGCCATCAGGGAGATGCTCCCGGAGATGACCGCGGCGAGCGCCACCCCCTGGATGGCCCGCAGGACCGCCAATCCAGTATAATCGGCGATCAAGCTGTAGGAGAAGGTGGCCGCAGCGTAGGCCAGGAGCCCGAACAAAAGAAACGGCTTCCGCCGCCCCAACCAATCGCTCAACCTCCCGGCTAATGGTTGGGTCATGGCACTAATCAACCCATACAGGGAGATCAGGATCCCGATCAGGGCCACCCTGGGAAGCCCGCCCGTCCCCAGGGGAAGCGAGGCCACATACAGGGGGATTATTATCACGAGCAGGCTGTTTCCCATCGAGCCGGTCATCCGGGCGAGGCCCAGGATGAGCACCTGTCTCGGGACGGGGAATCGGCGCATTATTGTTGCGTCTTGGCTTTTATCCGACAATTCGTCGGCAAGCTCACTTCACAAGCTCCATCCTCTCGAAGAACCTCAGATAATCGGAGTCGGTGGAGAGGACGATCGTGGACCCCGCTTCAAAGGACTGCTTATAGGATTCCAGGCTGCGCCAGAAGCGATAGAACTCCGCATTTTGATTGTAGGCATTGGCATATATCTCCAACGCCTGGGCGTCGCCTTGGCCCATCCTCTCCTCCGCCTCCTTGCGGGCCTCGGCNNGAGCGGATCTCCTTCGCCCGCTGCTCTCCTTCAGCCCGGAGCTGGGCCGCGATCCGTTCCCGCTCCGATCTCATCCTGGCGAAGACCGCCTGTTCGATCTCCTCCGGCAGATCGGCCCGCTTGATCCGTACGTCGATCAGCTTCACTCCAAATTCATCTAGCTTCTCTCGACTCCGCTTCGCGACCTCTTGAAGGTATCCCAGCCGCTTCTCCGAGACGATATCATCTAAAGTATGCTCGGCCAGGATGTCCCGCAGGTCGGAGTAGATTATGTCGTCCAGCCTGCTCTGGGCACTGGAGATGCTCCCTCCGGTGGCCTCGATGAACCTCCGGGGGTCCCCGACCTTCCACAAGGCGTAGTTGTCAATCCGGAGACGCTTTTGATCGGAGGTGTAGATCTCCCGCGGCTGGATGTCGTAGTTCAACAGCCGGTCCTCCAGAAGTTTTACGTTCTGAACGAAGGGCAACTTGAAATACAGTCCCGGCTCCTCGGTAAGCCTCACTATCTCCCCGAATTGGAGGACGGCCGCCTTCTTCGTCTCATCTACGGTGAAGGTAAACAGGCTATACAGGATGATCAACACCACCACTATCCCGGCAAAATAGACTAACTTTCTCATTACTTCTCACCCCTCTTGAGAAGCCTCTCTAAATCCAAGAATTGGAGGACCCCGCTTGCTCCCTGGGTCAGGATGATCTTTTCCATCCCGGGAAGGATCCCCTCCATCGTCTCGATGTAAAGCCTTGTCCTGGTCACATCTTTCCCCAGCTCGTATTTCTTGAGCACCTCCAGGAATCGAGCCACATCTCCCTCGGCGCGCTTGATCCGCTCCTGCTTGTAAGCTTCTGCTTGGTTGATGATCTCCTGGGCCTGTCCGCGGGCTTTGGGGAGGATGTCCTTCTCATACCTCTCCGCCTCATTGATGGACCGCTCCTTATCCTGCCTGGCGCTGTTCACGTCATCGAAGGCGGCGATCACCGGCTGCGGTGGCTTGACATCCTGGAGCTGCACGTTGGCGACCACGATCCCCGCCTCGTAGTCGTCCAAGAGTTCCTGCAACGATTGATGGGCCTCTACGGCGATCACGTCTCGCTCCGCAGTCAGGGTTTCATCGATCGTTTTCGTAGCCACTCTCTCCCGGAGGATCGACTCCGCCGCCTGCTTGACCAAAGCCTCGGNNCTTGACCAACGCCTCAGGGTCGATGAGGTTGAAGGCCAGCATCTCCGGATCTTTCACCCGGTATTGGATAACGACCTCGGCGTGCATGATGTTGCCATCTCCGGTCAACATCAGCGCCTCCTCTTCCACGTCCCGATAGATAGGTGAGGGGGGTGGCGAGATGGTCCGGAACCCGATCTCTTCCTTGCGGACTTTGAGCACGTTCACCTTGACCAGGCTCTCCACCGGCGGAGGCAGATGATAGTGGATCCCTGGCTCAGCGGTCCGGACGTACTGTCCAAACCTCTTGACCAGCCCGACCTCGGAGGGGC
>JABAHQ010000188.1_pt1 | contig 32352 bp, 31 predicted proteins | sample 7062091 | NCBI WGS metagenome assembly JABAHQ01 (sample SAMN14534359, study PRJNA622989) | marine sediment metagenome | biome: marine biome [ENVO:00000428]; feature: marine pelagic biome [ENVO:01000023]; material: deep marine sediment [ENVO:00002113] | place: India: Gulf of Kutch | collected... | reverse complement strand
TTCCATAGGAACTCCTTTGGAGCAAAATAGCATTTTGGAACGAGTTTACCTCGAATACTACTTGAAGAACAATCTCTGCTCACATCTAACACTTTCTCAATTTCGCCGCCAAAACTCTGCCAACAACAGCTACTACTCAACCTGCCGGGATTAAAAGGGGATTGAACGCTTTGGAAGAAACGATCACTTTATCGCCGACGCTAAGCTGGCCGGCTTCATCTTCAGTGGCGATTACCTTGACCACGTTATTCCCAATGGAAACCGTCAGAATATATACCACGTCATCGTGTTCGATATTCAGAATCTCTCCTTCAAACTTGAATTTTCCGCTCAACTTTTTTCCGATAAACACATCCGCCAGTGCACCGGATCGGGTAATCAGACCTGTTTCAATCACGGCAACGCGATTCGATAGGCGAAAGATTTCTGCAAGATTATGACTCACCAGAATCGTGGTGATGGTAAACTCTTTATGAATATTCAACAATTCATCCTGAAGTTTACGACGCATCTCCATATCCAATGCTGCCAGCGGTTCATCGAGAAGAAGAATTTTCGGCTTGCGTACCAGGGCGCGAGCCAGGGCCACCCGTTGCCGCTGTCCGCCGGACAACGTGTCCGGTTTACGTCCGGCCAACTTTCGCAAATCGACGATTTCCAGAAGCCTATCAACGATTCCCGGATCTTCCTGCGAAGATAAGGCATATTCCAGGTTTTTTCGTACTGTCATGTTGGGGAATAAGGCATAATCCTGAAATACCAGTCCACAGGAACGCTTTTGGGGAGGCCAATTTATTCCTTTGTCAGTATCCAGCCAAATGTCGCCGCCGACCTGAATAAATCCCTCATCCGGTTCGGCGAGACCGGCCAGGATTCGCAATGTAGTGGTCTTGCCGGCGCCTGACTTACCATACAGGGTCAGGCAATCCCGTTCATCAATTCGCAGGTTGATATCCAGAACCATTTTCCCTTCGGCAGTCAGCAATTCTTTTCGAAATTCAAGTGCGATCATGATCGGGGAAGTTCTCTTAACCAAATTAATTTAGCGGATTGCATGAATTAATTTCATTGAGCTGCTTCAAAAACAAATGTAATCTGTCACCCTGAGCGAAGCGAAGGGTCTCTATCCCAACGTTCCAAGAGTATGGGATTCTTCGCTCCGCTCAGAATGACCAGTAACGTTAATTTATTCCTCGAAATCATTTTGCAATGTACATGACCAGACTAAAATGCCTTCAAATATCTTCGATTAGCGATATAAACGGTGAGGAGAATTGAAAAGGTAATAGCAAATAATATCAGCGCATAGGTGTTAGCAGTATCGTAATTCAAGGCCTCCACTTCGTTGTAAATGGCGATCGATGCGACCCGTGTTTCGCCGGGAATACTGCCGCCGATCATTAAAATCACCCCGAATTCTCCTACAGTATGGGCAAAACTGATCACTGTACCGGTTAACAATGATGGCTTTATGTTAGGCAACAACACTTTTAAAAAAGTTTGAGATCCGGACTTTCCCAGTGTATAAGAAGCTTCCGTCAATGAAGAGGGCAGGCTCTGGAATCCGGCCTGTAACGGATTGACCATGAAGGGAAAGCTGTAAATCACCGAAGCAGCGACCAGGCCTTCAAAGGAAAATACCAGCCGCAAATTGAAAGTCGAATCCAGAAATCTACCCAACCAGTTTCCCGGATTAAAGGCGACTAAGAGGTAAAATCCCAGCACGGTAGGCGGAAGCACCAGTGGCATACTCACCAGGGTTTGCAGGATTATTTTGATGCGATTTTCCCAATATGCCAGCCAATACGCTATCGGAATTCCCACTACCAGCAAAATTAGCGTCGTAATTATGGCCAGCTCAAAAGTCAGGATTAAAGGTTGCCAGCTGAATTCCAAATCATTTCACCTTCCATAATGGAAATCTCGTTTGCCTTGACCAGTCCGACCACCGCATCTCCCACCTTTAAGTTTAGTTTTTGTGTAGAACGCGTGGTGATGATCGAACCCATCTCAATTCCTTTATAATCCAAAGTTAGTTTTGTTAACACAGATCCACTATTCAGTGCTTTGATGGTGGATTGAATTCTGTTTCGTAAGCTAATTTGGCCGGACAAATTTTTGCCAATCGATACTTCGGTTTCTTTAAACAAGATGTGTACCGGGTTTCCCTTTCTCAAATAGCTGGCAGTGTCTGGCCTTTCTATAATGACACAGCTGAACAAATCGCCGTTCGCCTCCAAATCCACTAAAGAGATATGGGCGGAGGATTCGATGTTGACAATTTTGGCTTTAAGCTTATTCACTGCTGGGTATATCCATATTGATATAAAATCTTACGGGCTGTTTCGGAAAATAAGAATACAATGAAGTTTTGAGAGGCCTGCGGACGGTTGGTCTTGCCATGCCGGAGAATAACCGCACCCTGTTCGATCTGTGTATAAGCTGAACGCGGCACCTCCTGCCACTCACCTTTTCCTTTCATTTTCGGAGACATGACCACCGATTTTGCGGTGAAGCCGACCTCAGTTGCACCGGAAATCACGTATTGATTGACCGTTGAGACACTGCTGCCATAAACGCATTTGGATTTTACCCGGTCATATAATTGATAGTATTTTAACGCACTCACAGATGCGCGTCCATAAGGAGCTAACTGCGGATCGGCAATGCCGATTTTAGAGATGCGATCATCGAGGAGAAAGTCGAGGCTGTCGATCCCAATCTCCTCTTTTAGCGACCAGACTACCAGAGACCCATAGGCATACACCTTGGGTTCGGTTACGGCAAAACCGGATTGATAAAGGGATTGCGGGTATTTCATATCGGCGGATAAAAACACATCAAACGGGGCGCCGCTGCGAATTTGGGCGGTTAACTTACCGGAAGAGCCGATAATAATTCGCAGATCAATCCCGGTCTGTTTTTCAAAGGCCCGCTCAATATCGTTCATTGCAAACTGGACATTGGCAGCAACTGCGATCGTCAGGGCCTCTGAGAATACAAGTTTGGGCAGGGCCAGAAAAATGATAAGTATACTGATGTGCAGGAAGTTTATCATAGTTTGAGCTCCGTTCAAGCGGGTAGACGGATATAAAGCCAATCGGGAATGGATTTCAGCAGCCAGCCGACCAATCGCCAACGCTTGCTGATGTAAACATGATTCTTCTGTTTTTTGATGGCATCATAGATTTGATTCACCGCCTTTTCAAGCGGGATAATCCAAAACAGGCCTTTTCTATCATCGATCAATTTGGTTCTGACGTAACCCGGCTTAATATCAGTTACGGTAATGTTCATACCAAACCTTTTTGATTTTTGACGTAACGCCTGCATATAGGTAGAAATAAACGCCTTTGAGGCACTGTAAACTGCTGCCTGTCTTAGCCCGGCTAAAGCGGCCACAGATGATATCCCCACAATATGCCCGGAACCCCGTTTCTCAAAATAATCCATTGCCAGTGAGGCGAGGGCGACGAATCCGGTGACGTTCACATCAATGATATTTTTTTCTTCCGGCCACTTCGGCTGCAACGGACTGACCCCGGCATTGATGATAATTAATCCCACATCATCCATTTCTTCGAGCAGTTCGCTCAGAATCTCTCGACCAGCCTCCGTATCTGTTACATCCATTTGCCGAATATAACTTTTTCCGTTCAACTCATTTTTAAGTGATTGTAATAGCTCCAGGCGTCTGCCGGTTAAGCCAACCTCGTATCCATGTTGATCCAGAACTTTGGCCAACTCTCTGCCAATGCCGGAAGTTGCTCCGATAACTACGGTTCCTGATGCATTCATATTGACATCTTTTCAAACGTTTATGATAAATAGCAAAGTTAAAAATAAATTTGTTTTTTATTCAATTCAAAGTGGTAAATTTTTCCGTTGGTTTTTGATAACGCAATTAACATTTTTTCAGGCTTGATTTAAGTTTTCAATGACACTTAAGTAATTGAATTTAAATTACTGTCGCTTGTGATGTCATGCCTGGCCTGCCTCGCATTCAGGCAGGGGATCCAGACGTTTGATAGATGGATTCCCGCTTACAACGTGCCTGCCTGGCTTGCATTGGCAGACAGGCGGGAATGACTAATGTGGTGAATAATATTTCCTACTAGTTAAAACACATTGGAGGAATGCATGATTTCTGTGGTGAAAATCGATCATGGAATTAAGAAAATTGTTATCATAAAACTGACCATCATTTTTCTGTCCCTATTTTTTGGCACTCTATTCGGCCAAACAGCGACACCTTTTTTCAAAAACGGTGTATATGATCCCAATATAGTCACCCCGGAAGAGGTTATCGGCTTTCCGATTGGGGAGCGGCCGGTTCGATACGATGAAGCGGTGAGCTATTTCAGGACATTATCCGAAACAACTCCGCGCGTGCACCTGGTAGAATCCGGCCAAACCCATGAAGAACGCCCTCTATTTTATGCGATTATTAGTAGCAATGAAAATATGGCTCGGCTTGCTAACATCAAAACAGAGATTTCCAAGCTTGCCGATCCCCGGACAATTCAATCGGATGCGGAGGCCCGCGATATAATCGGAACATCGCCGGCCGTTGCCTGGTTGATGTACAGTATTCACGGGGACGAACTCTCCGGCACCGATGCATCGTTGCAGTTGGCGTATCAATTAGCTGCCGGGAGCGATTCCTTGACTGAGGAAATCCGCCGCCGATTGGTTGTCGGCATCTATCCGATGGAAAATCCCGACGGTCGTGAACGTTATCTGGCACAAATGCAACAGTGGAACGGGCAGATCCCCAATTCCGATAGGCAGAGTATCCAGCACCGTGGTCTCTGGCCAGGCGGACGCACCAATCATTATCTTTTCGATTTAAATCGCGACTGGTTTATTCTCTCCCAACCGGAAACCAAGGCGCGGGTAAAAGCCATCCATGAATGGAATCCGCAACTGATTGTCGATGCGCATGAGATGGGCTCCTACAGCACTTACCTGTTTAATCCGCCCCGTGAACCGATTAATCCCAATTTCAGCAAAATTCAGAAAAAGTGGATGATGGTCTTTTCTGACGATCAATCCGCTGCCTTTGATGAATACGGATGGAGTTACTACACCCGCGAATGGCTGGAAGATTGGTATCCCGGTTATGGCAGTTCCTATCCTTATTTGATCGGCGCAGTGGGATTTTTGTATGAACAGGCAAGCACCGACGGCACTCTGATCAAGCGCCCGGACGGCACCATTCTGACCTTTAGAGAGGCAGTCCATCACCAGTTTGTAGCGTCAATCGCCAACCTGGCCACCGCCGCCACTCATCGCGCCGACTTATTAAAGGATTTTCACCGGATGAAAAAGCAAGCCCTCGCGGCTGCTGGCAAAGCAAAAATCAAAGCGTACTATATTGTTCCAAAACATAATCCTTCCCGAGTACATCGGTTTGTAGAAAAATTGCTATTGCAAGGTATTGAAGTTAAGATCGCCGAAAAAACATTTCGGACCGATGGAGTTCGTAATTATGTGAATCCCCAACCGTTAAGCATACAACTTCCGGAAGGGACTTTCATCATTCCCATGGACCAACCTGATCAGCCCCTGATTAAAGCGATCCTGGAGTTCGATCCGCGAATGAAGACCGAGTTTTTAAAATCAGAGAGAGAATCATTGCAAAAGGGCACGGGAACCCGCCTCTATGAAGTCAGCGCCTGGTCGATGTTGATGGCATACGACCTGGAAGCCTACGCATCTCCTCAATCGCCAACTGTTGCCACGAGACAAATCAAGGAACTACCTCAATTATCCGGACAGGTTGTCAATCCAAACCCGAAGTACGGATATATCATTGATTATCACAATGATAAAGCAGTTGGGGCGCTGCTGACATTATTGAGAGCGGGTTATAATGTTCGCGCGGCTCAAAAGCCTATTCGCATAGAAGGCCGGGATTATCCCCGCGGAACGCTGTTGTTGCGTGCGAATGAAAATCCTTCCACAATGAGTTCGTTCATCCAGCACCTCAGCGACAGCCTTGGGGTTATGATTTATGGCGTCACCACTGCCCGGAGCCAGAAAGGCCCTGACCTGGGCGGTGGTGAATTTGAGTTGTTAGTGCCCCCCCGGATTGCAGTGATTGCCGGATCATCGATTAGTCCGTACAGCTTTGGTTCCATCTGGCATTGGCTGGATTATGAGTGGAAATATCGCTTTACCATTCTCAATCACCATCGTTTCGGAAGGGCAGATTTACGAAAATACAATGTCCTCATTTTGCCCTCTGTGTGGGGTGGCCCCTCAACATATCGCGATATTTTCCAGGAGAGCGGCCTTAAGAAGCTGAAGGATTGGGTTGCAGATGGCGGAACATTGATCGGCATTGGCACTGCTGCCGCATTCTTAGCCGACAGTACCACCGGGCTTAGCAAAGTCAAATTACGCTGCCAGGTACTCAAAGATCTTGATCAGTATCGTCGCGCGGTGAAACGCGAACAACAGCTTGATAATATTCGTGTGGATAGTCTGGCAATCTGGGAAGGAACGAAGACGGACGAGAGCGATATCCTCACCAATGATCAAAAAAGCCCGGATATCGAAACACTGAAATTTATTGACGAACATCAACGGCTGTATCAGCCGCGAGGGGCGATACTGAAGGTAAATCTCGACGAAGAGCATTGGCTGAGTTATGGCCTGACGGAACATGTCCCGGCGATTTATTACGCCAACTATGCATACATGTCCAAATCACCGGTGCAAACCGCCGGACGGTTTAGTGAGGCTTCTTCAATTCGCCTCTCCGGGTTGATGTGGTCGGAGGCCAAACAGCGCTGGGAGAATACGGCTTATGTGACCCGGGAGTCTTACCAAAAAGGTCAAATTATTCTTATTGCCGGAGAGCCGATTTTCAGGTCTTATTTTTACGGAACCGGGAGGATTTTACTCAATAGTATATTTTTGGGGCCGGGATTCGGGACTCAGACGGTCGTGCCCTGGTAGAATTTATCTGAAGGACTTTGTGGCAACAGGTTGATAAAAATACAAGTTGTGTCATTGCAAAAACTCAATCGGATCATCATTCAAAAGGAGGCATGCCAAGACTATGGAAATCCAAAAAAACGTCTTCGTCGACGGCCTTCATCAAAAACCGATTTTGGTGGACATTTATTTTCAGGCCAATCAGACACCCAAACCTGTGATCATATTCGCCCATGGATTCAAAGGGTTTAAAGACTGGGGACATTTCGATTTAGTGGCCCGGGAATTTGCCAATCAAAATTTTGCGTTTGTCAAATTTAACTTCTCCCACAACGGCACCACACCGGAGAATCCACTCAGTTTTAACGATTTGGAGGCGTTTGGCCACAACAATTTCAGCATCGAATTGGATGATCTGAAGTCGGTTATGAATTTTATTCTTGGGGAAAAGTCACCCCTTTCTTCAACGGAAATTACGCGGGAACAACTGTATTTACTCGGACACAGCCGGGGTGGTGGAATAGTCATCCTGAAAGCGCGCGAGGATGAGCGAGTGAAGAAAATCGTCACCTGGGCATCGGTGAATGAGTTCGGAAAGTTCTGGCCTGAAGAGACTATCGAAGAGTGGAAGGAAAACGGTGTTCTCTTCGTGGAGAATGCCAGAACCGGTCAACAGATGCCACTGTACTGGCAACTTTATGAAAACTATTATCAGCACCGTGAGCGGCTCTATATACCAGAAGCGGTGAAAAAATTAAGCATTCCATTTTTGATCGTCCACGGAACCAATGATCCGGCTGTTCCTTTTCAGCTTGCCCTGGAAATGAATCAATGGAATCCCCATTCCAAACTGCTGACCATTGAAGGCGGCGATCATACCTTTGGTGGCGCACATCCCTGGGAGAAAGACGTCCTGCCCAAAGATGCGCGAAGAGTCGTTCAGGAGACAATTGAATTTCTGAAAAGCGAGAGGTGATATGTCTAAAACTTTCTTTAAGAGACACCCGGTTTATTTGTTCACGGCATTCCTGCTAATTCTTTACTGCTCCTCCGAGAAGACGGAGCTTTTGCCACAAGAACTATCCGGGCTGAAACTGAGCAGAACAATGAATGGTCAGGAAGCAAAGAATTTCGTAAACCGATTGCACTTTCAGGAAGTGGCGGCATCAAAAAATGAAATTGGTTTTTATGAGGAGGACAAAAAATCGGCAATCATTTATATCAGTCACTATGAAACTGCCGAGCAAGCCGAAACGGAAGAACGGAAAATGACCGACAAAATATCACCGCAAAACTCAGTCTTTGTGGGCGGCAAGTATCTTGATGTCAACGGGAAACAAGTGTATCGCTGTTTTGGGATGGGACAAATCCACTTTGTATTTTCCCATAAGCGTCAGCTGTTTTGGATTTCGGTGGATACGTTGATGGGCAAGGAGTTTTTAAGCGCTTATCTTGGATATTTAAGTTGATTTTTTTAAAAACGTGTCGGTGATAATTCAATTTCTTGAATCAATCCCTTCACGCATCAAACCTGTGTAAGCCAGCTTCCCTTCCAATTCGGAATGCTTCCTGCAATTCCTGGTATTTCAAACCACGGTTGATTTCACTGTATTTTTTGCGGCTAACTTGCCCTGCGGGATGATATTGACCCATAATGTTCACAAAGGTATGCGGAGAAATTTCATTGGCTAAAAATTGTAGGATAGCTCTCGTTTCATCGATTTGGCCAGGCATCACTAAATGGCGCACTAATAAGCCTTTAATCGCCAAACCTTCCCTGTCAAAAGTTAAATCGCCCACCTGACGGTGCATCTCCTTTACGGCTGCCCGGTTCATCTGAGGGTACCCTTTGACNNGCAGACGGATACTGTTTTGCCTTTAAAAATCGCTTGGCGTTTTCTGACGTCCAGTATTTAAAATCCGGCATGTAAATATCAACAATGCCGTCCATCTGTTTAATGCTCTCCAGCGAATCAAAGGCGCTGGTGTTGTAAACGATGGGCAGTCGCAAACCACGCTCAATGGCAATTGGCAGCACCTCCAAAATTTGCGGCACCACATGTTCTGGCGTCACAAAATTGATGTTGTGGCACCCCAATTCCTGTAATTCCAGCATCATCCCTGCCAATCGAGTCGGCGACACCTCAGGTCCTGTAGTATGCTGACTGATATCCGAATTCTGGCAAAACACACAGCGGAGATTACATCCGCTAAAAAAGATGGTGCCGCTTCCCCGCCAACCGCGCAGGCAATCTTCTTCACCAAAATGAGGGAAATAGCTGGAGATGTGTGCATAACGGCCAATCCGGCAAACGCGCCTTTCATCATTCAGCCGATCAATTTCGCAGTGCCAGGGACAAACGCGGCATTTTTGTAATCCGGCCACAGCTTTCTGCGCACGCCGGCCCAGTTCACCGGACTCATATAGCCCCACATAATTGGGGACCGTTTTGGATGTTGTGATCATAGCTCGCTTTACAATTACACCTTTATATAAATCCGTTTCCGGTATGGTAAAGTGACTAAACTATCGATATTTGATATAGTGAAAGTCTGCAGTCTTAGCTTTAAGATGTTAACCCAAACTACTCATTTTTCATTTGCTAATTCAAGTGCTTTATCATACAGATCTTGTGATATTCTTCGGTGGTTAGCTACCAGCTTGTCTAATTCAGGCTTTATTGCTTTGATCAAACCACTTCTCTTTGCCTGAATGAGTACCCCAATTGTTCCAATTGGTGATAAACCATTCGCGCTGGCTATTTTTCGCCCCTTATATTCATCGATTAAGACGTCTGAAATATTAAGTTCCTTTGCTAATACAATGGCTTCTGCCTCACCAATATCCAACTCTTTTTGTAAAAACTGAACTGCTAATTGATTTTGCACTCGTTTAATTCGATTTGCGGCAAACGTTTGAAGTTCTTTAAAATGCGGCTTAGTTTGCAAGGTGATTTCGTCATACACAGAATTGGGTACATAGATATCATCAAACAACTGATCTAACAAATCTAATTTCTTCAAAATCGCTAAAGAAATTAATGGGGAAGAATCCGAAACAACAATCATTTTTCAAACCTTCCCAATTCTAATTCCAACTCCGAAGGATCATAAGAGATAAAATCAACATTGTTTTTATCTAATTCGATTAAGAATTCATCCTTTGAAATTCCTGCCAGTTCTGCAGCTTTACCGAAAGATAACTTATGATTTTTGAATAATTGCAAAGCAGTATATAAGCGTGACTGCTGAGTAAATTCATTAATAGTTTGATTTAAAGCATTCAATATATCTTCCGGTATTTCAAAGCGTATTTCTGCCGTTTTCATCGTTTATATCTTTCCTTTATTTTATACCGTTTAAAGATAATTAAATTCTCAAAGCTAATGGAGTTTAATACACTCTCATTTGTTATAAAAATAACGATTATCTCTTAGGAAATCAATTCCGTCTTTTCGCTAAATTTAATTCCCATTGTTTCTAATTCCTGCAAAACCGGAACATATACTTCCGGCACAACCGGAATGTGCACCCCGGATAAATCAATCTCCCCTTGTAATATCATTCGCGTGGCAATAGCTGCCGGTAAACTGACCGCTCTGGACATTGCGGACTCGCCGCCGGGAATCCCGGTTTGTACAAACGTAGAGCTAATGAATTCTTTTTTACTGCCATAATCCGCAGTAAACCGGTGGTAGATGATGATTAAATCCAGATCTTCTTTTTGCATTGAAATTTTCTTCTGCAACAAACTGGCGAACATGTCCATGACATTGTCTTCATCGGGGAGCGGCTCATCCTCAAATAAGCCCAGCCATTCCAGGCGTTTTATCAAAGTGGCATGTTTTTCCACATTCAGAAACTTGGCTGTATCTGCGACAATATCTTCACTCTTCTTCTGATCAATCAATTTTACCATCATATCTCGATAGGTCAAGTCTTTCAAGTCTTCGCGAGGGGAATCGTCAAAAAGGCCCAATCTCCGGGCTTTCTCCATAGTATAGCACCAGCCGATGTTTCGAAACGTGCCTCTGAATACCGTATGCGCGTCCTTTAAACCATAAAGCTTCTGATACGGCAATGCATTGCGGTTGGTATAGGCCTCAAATTCGCCGGCGCCTTCAACATGGATGATTTCATAGTGTTTAAAAAGATCTCGTCCCGGGATAAATACAATCTCGCCATCCTGCAAATACTGGCCGTTATTTTTTCCGGCCATTACCACGCTGCGCGGACTCCAGGAAAATTTGTAACCAAACGGATTGGTGTTGCTTTGCAGGGCAGGCAATCCGCCGCAGTAGGAACGAAAGCTAACCACTTTCCCATGTTTGTGTTCCACTTCATGAATGATTTTCATTGCCGACATGTGATCAATGCCCGGATCGAGACCGATTTCATTAAGAAACAATAGGCCGGCTGCCTTGGCCTCTTCATCCAATGCCTTCATCTCCGGACTGACATAAGAAGTGGTTACCAGGTGCTTTTGATGCTTCAGACACAGCTTTGCCACCGTGACATGGAAGGTATACGGCAACAAACTAATCACCAGCGCAGATTCAGCGATCAACTCCTCCAGGCGCTCTTCGTCCTTGACATTGAGAGTTTCCGCAGAGCCGTTTTTAAATCCTTCCACCAACGCCTCCGCTTTGCTCACTGTGCGGCTGGCAACTTTTACCCCAAACTCATTTTGCAAAAGATAATGCACCAATGGTTTCGAAACCAATCCGGCGCCCAAAACTAAGATGTTCTTCATTTTCTCGTCTCCTGATTATGATCTTTCCAATTTATTATTGAGCAAAGATTTGTCCGCTTCTGAAGATGTTGTATTGGATACAGGCAGGTAATTTAATAATTCCCAACTTCCGTCCATCACTGTTTGAGTCCTCTTTTGATCACCACATCCCCACCCCAACTCTACTATTACGTCCTAAATCTAATCATACCATTCATGGTTTTCAATCGAATTCCCACGAAAATGAGTTTCAATAGTGTTCTGCCACTTTGTTTGTGAAATATATTACAATACTTTTGCTATTTACATTTATCTATCCTTAAATTGTTAATCCGGTTGATTTCATCATTCTGAATGCTGAGCAAAATTTGTTCAAATATATCTTAAATGGTGGAATGAAATCTTTGCAGCGAGGTATCTTTATGAAAAATTTAAGAGAATTCGTAACAACACATCCATACTTTAAGGGCATGTTCCCACAGTATCTGGAAACCATCATGAGTTGTGTCTCGGAAACCCACTTTGTGATGAATCAATTCATTTTCAAACAAGGGGAGAAAGCGGAACATTTCTATTTAATCATGAATGGCAAGGTGGCCTTAGAAACTGACATTCCCAATCGGGGATCGGTCATCATCGATACGCTATCGGATGGTGACGTTTTAGGTTGGTCGTGGCTATTTCATCCGTTCCAATGGCATTTTAACGCCCGCGCCCTGGAACCAACCAATGCGGTGGAATTTGATGCAAGAGCACTTCGGGACAAAAAGAGTGAAGATATTTATTTTGGGTATACCCTGTTGCAACGAACCGCCAGATTATTGGAGAGTCGGTTAGAAGCAACCAGAGAGCATCTGGTAGAAGTGTTAGCTTCGCCTGATTATCAGCAGCAAGTTTGACAAACCAAGCCGCAGGTTTTATCAACGATATTGATAAGGCTGATTCGGATGCGGATACTGGCTTAGAACTTGAATTCTACTCGATAGACACTTCCTTCTACCCCTGCGAAAACGATCTTGTCTTTCGGATCTTCCAGTAATACCGACACCTCGCGATCCTGAAATCCGCCGGAAAACCAAAAATCTTTGGACAATTCGGTGAAATAAACACCATCATTTGTGCCGACAAATAAATATTTATCTCTTGTCGTTTGCATGGATAAATTCCTTTGCACCTCTAAATTCAGGCCGATTTTCTGCCAGTTCTTCCCGTTATCGTCAGACCAAAAGATACCTTCAGTATTTGTCGCTGCGAAAAGCCTTCCCTCTGAAGCGAGTGTTAAACAGCAACAGGACTTCCCCAGATTGGTCCTTTCCCACGAATTCCGATTGGATTTCAAGAGAAAGACACCTCCATCCGTTGCTATAAAGACTTCTCCCGAGGCGGTCTCTATAATACTCCCAATATGAATGTCCTGTGGCAATTCTTTTTTCAAGGTTTGCCAATTGTTTCCATGGTTTGCTGAGTAATATACGCCCCCGCCAGTTCCGGCCAGAATACCGCGTCCGGTTACCGCAATTGAATTTACAATTCGCCCTCTCAGGTTGGTGGGGCTCCAACTGAGGCCATTATCTTTGGAAATATAGACGCCTTCTCCGTTGGTCCCGGCATAGAGATAAACATTGGGCGCAAGCGCAAAACTATTGACGGTCGTATTTGCCAGCGGTATTCTTTTCCACTTTTCTCCGGCAGCCTTGGAGCGAAATGTAAACCCACTTTCCGTCCCGGCGATAAGATACCCGTTGGCATTCAGCACCAGGGCGGAGACCTCCCCACCATTTATTGCATCTGTTGGCTCCCAGCTAAGTTTGCTGCTGATCGGGGTGCTGTTGTCGTTGTTGGTGTTCTCTTGCTGATGGTCGGTAATTTTCTCCCGGCAGGATATGGCGATAATGAAGAATACAACCAATATGAGTTGAATTAGGGGAGTTTGGTTAATGCGGTTTATCATATAACTCCTCCGTTAACCATTAATTTCAATCAGCAAGTTTATGCTGATGTATTTAAACAATGTGCGGCCCACGTTTATGGTGAGCCGCACATTTATGTAACTATGATGTAATTAATTACGCAACGGTTTACCGGTTTTCAGCATGTGAGCCATACGTTCCTGAGATTTCTTCTCCTTGCAGAGACTGATAAACACCTCCCGTTCCAGGTCCAGGAGATATTGTTCATCCACGGGCGTTGTAAACGAGGCTTTATCACCACCGGTTAATACGTAAGCCAAATTTTTACCAATGAGGAAATCGTGTTCGCTGATAGCACCCTGTTTCAGTAAACCATCCATCGTGACTTCAATCGCCATCCGTCCGCCTTCACCGGGTAAGTACATCTCATTATTGGGTTCGGGCGGTTGGTAATCTTCTGTCATTTTCAGAGCGACTTGTTTTGCCTCGTAAATCAAGTGCTCGGGATTGATGACAATGCGATCGTGTTTGGTCAGGTAACCCATCGGAATGGCCGCAGCGGCTGAGGTCGATACTTTTGCATAGGCAATCGTCTCAAACGCTTTTTGGACAGGCGGGAACGGGCCCGGTCGTCGCTTTTGCAGCATGTTATGGAAATTCGACAAAACACGTAAGGTGCCGCCGCCACCGGGTATCAGCCCGACACCGACTTCCACCGCACCCATATAGAGTTCCGCAGAAACTGCCATTCGATTGGCTGCCGCAGCGACCTCAAATCCACCGCCCAAACACATGTTGAAGGGCGCACTCACTACCGGAAACGGGGCATATTTTAATTTTTGCCCCACATCCTGAAACGTCTTGCTAAGCCTTTCCAGATGAGACCACTCTTGCTTTTCACATAAATCCAGGATCAGGGCCAAGTTGGCACCTGCCGAGAAATTCGGCGCCTGATTGGCAATGATCAATCCTTTGTAACCATCAGCCGGGATAATCTCCAGAGCTTCCATCAAAATATCAAACATCGCTGCATCCAGTGGATTCCAATTGGGCTGGGCAATGCTGTGGAATTGCGCGCAAAGGATTCCATCTCCCAAATCGATTAAGCTGGCGCTCCAGTTCTTGCGAAGCACCCGGTCTTTTTCCTTCTCCAAATTCAGTTTAATTACTTTCGGTTTTTCCGGCACCGGCCGATGCTTCTTTTCAGACTGATCGTAAAAATACTGCCGACCTTCCCCGGATTGATAAAATTGATGCTTACCGTTCTTCACCATTTCATCAACCCAGGCCGGGACTTTCTTTCCTTCATCCTTCATCCGATTCACGGAATGAGAGACGCCCAGAGCGTCCCAGGTTTCAAAAGGACCCAATTCCCAGCCGAATCCCCATTTCAATGCATTATCCACATTGACAATATCATCAGCAATTTCCGGTATGCGATTGGCAGAGTAGATCAGGGTGTTAGATAGTATCTCCCAGGCGAATTTACCGGCTTTATCTGGATTGTAGGCAAGCGCCCGAATTTTATCCGGCGTGTTGTGAGAACGCTTGGCCATTCTCAATCCATCGAAGCGGACTTTCTTGCGGGGTTCATATTCAAAACTATCAACATTCAGAGAAAGAATTTCCTTATCGACCTTCTTATAAAAACCCTGTTTTGTTTTTTGCCCCAGCCATTTGCTTTCAATCATTTGATTCAAAAAATCGGGTATTTTGAATACTTCCCTGGCCTCATCATCTTCGCACTTTTTATAAGCGGTCATGGCCACATGGGCCAGCGTATCCAGGCCGACCAGATCCGCAGTGCGAAAGGTAGCACTTTTAGGTCGTCCCATCGCCGGACCGGTAAGCGCATCTACTTCTTCTATGGTTAAATTCATCCGCCGGGCAACTTCCAGGGTCATCATCATCCCATAAACCCCAATGCGGTTGGCGACAAAGTTGGGCGTATCTTTAGCGTAAACGATACCCTTGCCCAGAACGTTCTCACAAAATTGCACGATAGTTGCTATCACTTTCGGTAGAGTGGCTGGGCCGGGAATAATTTCCAGTAAATGCATATAACGGGGAGGATTAAAGAAATGAGTGCCCAGAAAACGTTTTTGAAATTCCTCCGGCATATCGGCGCTCATCTCTTTCAAAGATAAACCGGAGGTGTTGGTGCTGATGATGGCTTCTTTTTTCAAGTTCGGCAAAATCTTGTTGAACAATTGCTGCTTTATGTCCAATCGTTCCACCACGCCTTCAATAATCCAATCCACTTCCTTAAGCAAGTCCAAATGATCGTCATAATTGCAGGGTTGAATCAGTTTAACGGATTTGGGATTGTAGAATGCCGCAGGTTTTACTTTTGTTGCAGCCTCAATTCCTTGCTCGGCGACTTCCTGGGAAATGTCAAAAGCCAATGAGGGAATTCCGGCATTGGCGAGATGTGCGGCGATCTGGCTTCCCATAATCCCGGTCCCCAAAACGGCTACTTTTTGAATTGGTGTACTCATTCTCAACCTCCTTTCACATTCGCTCGATGATGGTGGCAATGCCCTGTCCGCTACCGATACACATGGTGGCTAATCCCAATCGGGCTTTTTGCTGCTCCATCACATTCATTAAAGCGGTAAGAATACGGGCGCCCGAACAGCCTAACGGATGTCCCAGGGCAATAGCGCCACCGTTCAGGTTAATTTTTTCCATCGGCCAACCGCCTTTTTTGATCACATAAAGCGACTGAGCGGCAAAGGCTTCATTCAATTCAATCGCATCAACATCATTGATGGTTAACCCGGCCCGTTTTAAGGCTTTTTCAGTAGCCGGGAGCGGGCCCATGCCCATCCGCTTCCAGTCCACACCGGCAACGGCGCGGGAGATGATGCGTGCACGGGGTTGCAGGCCCAGCTCTTTTGCCAGTTCCTCGCTGGTTAGCAAGAGGGCCGCCGAACCAATGGTAAAAGGACTGCTGGTCGCTGCGGTGACGCTGCCGTCTTTCATAAAGGCCGGTTTCAGGGACTTGATTTTCTCCATATCGGGTTCGCGGGGACCTTCGTCCATTTTAATGACCGTTCCATTGTGATTAATGGGTATAACCTCTCCTTCAAAGCGGCCGTTTTTCCAGGCATCCAGTGCTTTTTGGTGTGAGGAAACGGCGAACTCCTCCTGTTCCTCACGGCTAATGTTTCCATCCTTTGCTAAATTTTCTGCGGTTTCGCCCATTCCCACGTAAAAATTTTTCCTTACCAATTCAGGATGGAAACTGGGATTGAATCCGCCCATAGGCACGGAGATCATATCCTCCACACCGGCGGCGATAACCGCCTCAGCATCTCCTAACTGGATGGCATAATCTGCCTGATGTACCGCATCCATTGAGGATCCGCAAAACCGGTTGACTACTTTCCCGCCTGCTTCTTTGGGAATTCCCGCCAGCACTGCCACAGAACGTGCCATCAGCATGCCCTGCGGTCCTTCCGGAAAGGCGCAGCCTAAAATGACGTCTTCAATTCTTTCCACAGGTAATTTGGTGTTTCTTTTTAACAATCCTTGCAGAACTTGTGCGGTTAAATCATCGGCCCGGATACCAACCATCCGGCCTTTTTTAGTTCCCATCGGGCTGCGAACCGCGTCGATTATCACACTTGATTGATGTTGTTTCATCATTCATCTCCCAGGTTTTTTATGAAATTATTTTGTATCGTTATGATTAAATGATTGTGCATTTTCCCCTTCACATACAATGTCACTCCCGCCTGTCTGTCTGCCCAAATTAGTCAAGCAGGCCGGTTCGTGCCAGGCAGGCATGTATTTAGGGAGAATCCACAGTGCTCCCCAATTTTAATTTGGGATTGAAAAAAAAGTTGCCAATACATCCGCTCCCATATGAAAATTATTGGCATTTCAGAACCAATAGCTTTCCCGGGCATACAACTCCTCAGCCAATTCGCTTTTCACCTGGAACATATCGAAAGGCAGGCTCATTCGTTCTCGCATCACCCGAATTTGCATCATCGCATTTTCCTGCTCTTTGCCGGTCAGCACGCCATAAATTACTTTTTCAAAAGCGCTCCCCAGTTCAAGTACTTTTTCAGCACAATACAACTTAGCCAGCTTTAACCAGGTAGCTTCTCCTTCATTGGCCTCGAAATATTGCTTTACCCTTGCAATGCAACTATCCATAGCATAGATGCCTATAAAAATATCACTCAGCGTTTCTCCCAATTGTTGATGAGTCATCAAGTTCTGGCCATATTTAATTAAAGCATGATTGAAAAGGAAAAGGGAGGCGCCTTTCGCTGTCTCCAGAGCATGCATCTCATCAGCTAAGATTCCGAAGAATTCCGGCGTCTCGCTTTCGGCAAAATCAGGTCTTTTTTGAATGGTTCTGCGTAACGGTAGTTGATCCATAATGGCCTTCTTTAAAAAGTAGCCTACAATGACCTGTCGATTGATTTCATTGGTACCTTCGTATAATCGATCCACTCGACCGTCACGATAGATGCGGGCCATGGGATACTCTTCAATAAATCCATACCCGCCATATACTTGCAGGGCAGCATCAACGACCTTTCCTAACGACTCACTGCCATAAATCTTACACATTGAGCATTCAATGGCGTAATTTTCGATGGCGTTGGCGACTTCAGAGAAGTAGTTGGGAGAATCAGGATCGACCTGAGAAATGGATTGATCGAGCAGACCGGCTGTGCGATAAAGCATGCTATCGAGAGCAAAAGTGTGCAAAATCATATCGGCAAATTTTCCTTTAATTGCCTCGAAATAACCAATCGGTTGCCCAAACTGCCAGCGCTCTAACGCATACTGAACAGACCGATTAATACTGGCTTTACATCCACCCAGGTCTGCAGCGCCTAATTTAAAGCGCCCGATGTTAAGACTGTTAAACGCTACTTCTGCTCCCTTGCCTATCTCATGCAGTACGTTCTCCACCGGAACTTTCACATTCTCGAAAGAAACGCTACAGGTGGAGGCTCCTTTTTGACCCAATTTGTATTCTTCCTTGCCAACCTGAATGCCAGGTGTATCCCGCTCCACAATAAAGGCAGTGTACTTTTCACCATTGACTTTGGCAAATACAATGTACAGATCCGCCCATCCACCATTGGTAATAAACTGTTTTTCTCCATTCAGGATGTAATGTTCTTTATCTTCACTCAGCACCGCGGTAGAGCGAATTGAAAGGGCATCCGACCCTGCGGTAGGTTCGGTTAAACAGTAGGCACTCAATAGTTCGGCATTGACCAGCTTGGGGAGATATTGTTGCTTTTGTTCGGGAGTGCCAAAAAACACAATCGGCAGCGTCCCGATAGAAACGTGGGCAGCAATCGTGACACTAAAACTGGCGCTTTCGCCCAGAGAGACTGATTCGGTTAAAATGGCTGAGGTAACTTTATCCAGGGAGAGTCCTCCAAATTTTTCAGGGACATCAATTCCCAGGAAACCAATTTCACCAGCCTTTTGCATCAGGCTTTGCATCAATTCCCGGTCACGCTTTTCAATCTCGTCTCGTTTTGGATAAATTTCGTTTAGGGCAAACTCTTCAGAGAGGTCCACAAATTCCTGTTGTTCCTCACTGAATCCTTCTCGGGTGAAAATTTGTTCCGATCCGATGGGTGAGGTTAAGAATGCTCCGCCGGTTTTCATAGCAACTCCTTCTTAAATGAATGATATGTTATCTATATTTTATTGGGCACCATATCCTGTCTCGAACGATATGGCCCGTTTGTGCCATTTAAAAAGGACCAAACCTTTATTATTATATATACGACAGATGCAAGCTAATCTTTCCTGAAATTGCTTGCAAGTGTAAATTTAGATGAGTTTGTCTCGTTGGCGTTTCAGAATTTAAAGTTATTCATTTAAATTAAAGGATAATATTTTTATGTTTTAGGTTTTTAATTCAATTATCAGAAAGGTGATCTATGGAAGCATCACTGAGCCAGAATACAACCAGTCTCTCGGCAGAACAATTATTGGAGCTCTATTCATATATTCGTAAACCGCGTATGATCGAAGAACGCATGCGCCAATTGCTGCGGCAGGGCAAGCTTTCCAAATGGTTTTCCGGAATTGGTCAGGAAGCGATTTGTGTGGGCGCCACCTACGCCTTGCAGCCCGACGATGTCATCCTCCCCATGCACCGAAATTTGGGTGTCTTTACCACTCGCGACGTTGATCTGAAGCGTCTCTTTCGCCAACTGATGGGAAAGGAGGGCGGATTTACCAATGGCCGGGACCGTTCGTTTCATTTTGGCGCACCGGAATATAATATTATTGGTATGATCTCCCATGTTGGCGCAATGCTCCCGGTGGCGACTGGTTTCGGTCTCGCTTTTCAATTAAAAAAACAACGACGCGTGGCCTTAAGCTTTACCGGGGAGGGAGCCACCAGCGAAGGCGACTTTCATGAAGCGTTAAATTTAGCCGCGGTATGGCAATTGCCAGTGGTGTTTTTGATCGAGAACAATGGCTATGGATTGTCAACACCAACCCATGAACAATTCGCCTGTGAACGGCTTTCCGATCGCGGAATAGGCTATGGAGTGGAAGGCATTCAAATCGATGGCAATAATATTTTGGAAGTTTTTGAAACCATAAGCTATGCAGCCAACAAAGCACGGAACGGCAAAGGCCCTACGTTGATTGAAGCGATCACGTTTCGAATGCTCGGTCACGAAGAAGCTTCCGGAATTAAATATGTTCCGCAGAGCCTTTTGGAAAAATGGGCAAAACGCGATCCGATTTCCCAGTTTGAAAATTATCTGACAGAAGTTGGTTTTTTAACAGAAGAGACTCGCCAGCAAATTGAGAGCAAATTATCCCGGCAAATTGAAGAGGCCATAAAAGATGCGTTGGATGCGCCGCTCCCAACTAGCACTATTGAAAAGGAGATAAGCGATGTCTTCGCGTCCGGCTCAGTCACATCTTCTTTCCCAAAGGACCCCGGTACTGAAAAACGCTATATCGATGCAATCAGCGAGGCGTTATTCCAAAAAATGGAATCGGATGAATCGGTCATAATGATGGGACAGGACATCGCCGAATATGGAGGTGTGTTCAAAACCACCCTGGGTTTTGTGGACAAGTTTGGCAAAGAGCAGGTGCGGAATACCCCGATCATTGAATCCGGAGTCATCGGCGCAGCCATTGGGTTGGCATTGGAAAATTTTAAGCCAGTAGTGGAAATGCAGTTTGCTGATTTTATCTCCTGCGGATTCAATCAAGTGGTGAACAATCTGGCCAAAACTCATTATCGTTGGGGTTCTCCCCTCAATGTTACCATTCGGATGCCCACCGGAGGGGGCATTGGCGCCGGTCCCTTTCATTCACAAAATACCGAAGCCTGGTTTTTTCATACGCCCGGACTCAAACTGGTTGCCCCATCAACGCCATATGATGCCAAAGGATTGTTAATGGCTGCTATGGAAGAGCCGAATCCGGTATTGTTTTTTGAACACAAAGCGCTATACCGTGGCATAAAGGATCACGTGCCTGATGAACCGTACACAATTGAGTTAGGAAAGGCAGATATAAAACGAATCGGGGACGACCTGACTATCGTGAGTTATGGTCTGGGCGTGCACTGGGCGTTGGAAGTTGCAGAGACGTTGTCAAAAGAAGGAGCGGAGATTGAGGTGCTGGATTTATGTTCGTTGATCCCCTGGGACAAGCAGGCCGTATTATCCTCCATCCGCAAAACCAATCGTGCCGTCATCCTTCATGAAGCCAATTTAACCGGTGGGATTGGCGCCGAAATCGCTGCAGTGATTGCGGAAGAAGGCTTTACAGATTTGGATGCACCAGTGATGCGGTTGGCCTCACTCGATACCCCGATTCCGTTCAATAAACAAATGGAACAACACATTTACTGGCCTAAAGATCATCTGCCGGAAAAAGTCCGGCGGGTTCTGGAATTTTAGGCGCACCACTTTTCTGAAAATGGTGAGCCTGAATCAAATCTTAAAGTTCCGTGACTTCACCGGTCTCCAAATTAACTGTGAATTGTTTTCCGCTATCCGTAAGAGTTACCGTGACGGTGCCGTTGTCATTAAAAACGGCATTGTAAGGTATGGAGATATCCTTGGTTAATTCCCCGGAGCTAACCGTACCGGCAACGCTACCATCTACCGTCCCGGATGCGGGATAGCGATTTGTTCCGCTCAATGGAACAATCACATTATTAATTGTAAACGGGCTATGTGAATCAATCGTCATGGTTGAATTGCCATGGTGAACGTGTTGGGAACTATCCACGCCGGTGCCGCTTATCCGCACCGTATCAGTCGCGAATTGCTTGGCATACAAACTGGATATTGTGTTAAGAGAAATTCCCCAATTCCCCTGCGTTCCGGATGGAGAGGCATAGGTTGTATCGCCACTCAGAGCCACGTCGCAGGTCAGGCTATCAACCAGGCCCGGAATGTAGATCGGGACTTCACTGCCATCAAGGGCGAAAAAGTGGAGCTCAAGATTGGCACTCATCCACCGATGGATAATTGACGTATCCAGATTGACTTTGCCAAAGGCATAGAAACTGGAATCGAGGGAATTTGCTGCCATTTGTAAGCCGGTCATCACCCCGCCGGTTTCGTCGGCCAAGCCGGAAGCAATCAAATCCATTTCTTGTTCGTCTGACAATTCGATCTTATTCACCAAATTGTCCACGATATCGTCTTCATTACAGCCACTAAGAGCAAGAAACATCACCAACATGCCGTTGATAAACATTTTCAATTTCATTAAAATTCCTCCGTGAATTTGTTTTTGGTTTATCATTTTTTTCCGGAGAATGAGCAGGAAGTCTTTAAATGCAGTTTATAAGACATGACTCAACCTCCATGTTTTTTCACTGTTAAAGATCGTCAATTCTTATGGTGGCTTTAACTGGAATTGGAGAGTATAATTTAATCTGAATCTTGCGAAAGACTTTCTATTTGGTTAAGATAAAATTGTAGAGCGGAAGCCGAGGGGATCAATTAGATTGTCCTTACATACTTTTCATTTGCACAATTTTTTGCCAAAAATTATAAATTTGATGATAACCATTAACCTAAAAGAAGGAACAAATTTATGGCTCTCGACAAACTTAACAAGGCATTGGCTAAGGAAGCTGATTCGCTGCAAGAAGAAGGCCGGGCAAAAGCGCCGGAGCGAATTATTGTGGATTACATCCCCCCGCAGGGACAAAAAGGTCCGCGCTACAAATTAAAGGGCGCTAACACCGAATTTATTCGCATGAATTCTAACAGCTATCTCTCGCTCTCCAATCATCCGAAAATGATTGAAGCAGCAGACCAAGTTTCCAAAAAATTCGGGGTGGGACCGGGGGCGGTTCGTTTTATTGATGGCACATTCCAACACCATGCCGAACTGGAAGAACGGATTGCCATGTTTGTCGACAAACCGGCGGCAAAAATATTCAACTCTGCTTACACAACAGTGTTGGGTTTGGCGCTGGCAATCAACAACAAGGAGACTTACTGGATTGGGGATGAGCTTAACCACAATTGCATCATCCGTTCCATGCGTATTGCCAATGTGCCGCAAGACAACAAAGCGATTTACAAGCACAATGATCTGGGCGAGTTGAAAATGTATTTACAAAGTATTCCCGATGGGATGAATCGCGTAGTGGTTATTTTTGATGGCATCTTTAGCATGCGTGGCGATTGCGCCCCGATTAATGAAATCGTGAAACTGACCGACCCCCTTGTTCCGAAAGTCAAAGATGGTGTCATTACCGTGGTTGATGATTCGCATGGTATCGGTGCCTATGGCGAAACCGGACGGGGCACCTCCGAATTTACCGGCGCTCAACCCGATGTGATCATCGGGACCTTTGGCAAAGCGTTGGGTGTCAATGGGGGATTTGTCGCCAGCAGTGAAGAGGTAATTGAAGCGGTGCGCCAAAAAGCAGATACCTACATTTATACCAATCCCCTGAGCGTGGCCGATTGTGCCGCCGCGATTAGAGCGCTGGAAATCGCCGATAGTCGGGAAGGCCGTGAACGATTGCAGCACCTCCACCAACGCACCAAACAATTCCGAGAGGGGATTGATGCGCTTGGAATGGAATCGATCCCCGGTCCCCATCCAGTGGTGCCGCTCCTGGTCCGAGAGACTGCCAAAACCCATAAAATGGTAAACCGATTGTATGAAAAAGGCGTGTTGGTGGTCGGCCTGACGTATCCGGTGGTTCCCAAAGGAGATGAGACCATTCGCTTTCAAATTAACGCCGCCCACACCAAAGCGGATGTGGATTGTGTTTTGGATGTATTGAGTGAGTTCAGGGATTAATTATAATTCTAATTGCAGGATTTTGAAGCGCAAGTGATAGGGCTTGCGCTTCAACTTCTTCAAACCGGCAAACTACCGGATCAAACAACTAAGCTCAAGTAAATCCGCCAACCGGTGAACAACTATTGGCGGCACTATCACCATTACTACTACCTGTGGAAGCGAAGGTGGACATCAACTTTTCGGTATCCTTACTGCCGCACTTTTCACACTCAACAGAACCGGTTTTTGATGATGACACCAACTCTTCAAAAATTTCACCACAGGTTTTGCACTTAAATTCAAACATTGGCATTTAGAGCATCCTCCTCTCTACAATCACTCTTAATATCTTTCATATTTTTTTGTAACCATTAGAACTGTCGAAAAATAACTTATAACAGCAATGACGAAACTATTTGGTGCGAAGTCATTTTTCGAGATAGACTCAATTCATATGCCGATATTCAATCGCCCAGCAACGGTCCATGACCACATTTAATCCGGCCTCAAGCGCTTTTTGCGCAGCCTTTTCGTTGATCACGCCCAACTGCATCCACACTGTTTTGACACCCTTTTCAATCGCCTGATCAACAATTTCATCTACATGTTCAGGTCTGCGGAAAATATCCACCAGCTCAACTTCTCCGGGAATGTCTAATAGACTCGGATAACTTTTCTCTCCCATAATTTCATCCTTAGTGGGATTCACCGGAATCACCTCAAATCCTTTATCCTTCATCAGTTTGGCAACGCCATGACTAGGACGATGCGGTTTATCCGATAAGCCCACCACTGCAATTCTTTTATGGGATTTAATAATTTCAGGTATATTTTGATTCATCTCTTTCATAATTGCCTCCGTTTCAATCATATTAGATGTTTTCTCGGCAAGGAGAGTTACAATCGTAAACGAAAATAAATTGGTTTGAAAATAAATTTTCAAAACTTATCTTTGGGTCTTATTCAGTCAAAGGTAATCAATGCGTAGATTCCATTATGTTATCGCTACTACTCTGGGGTTGGGATATTCCCCAATTGCTCCCGGCACAGCCGGAAGTATTTTCGCATTGCTGGTGGCGTTTTTTGTCTTTAATGGAAATACCATCTTGCTGATTATGGCATCGGTGGTCGGCACTGTGATAGGAACTTTCTCTGCTGATTATGTTGAAGTGAATTCCGGTAGCGAAGACCCGTCCATTGTCGTCATTGATGAAGTAGCGGGGATGTGGATCAGTCTGTTGGGAGTGCCAACCACACCCTGGCTCTATTTGGTGGCTTTCGGATTATTCCGTCTGATCGATATCATCAAACCGTTTCCGGTAAATTCCCTGCAAAATATTCACGGTGGGTGGGGAATCATGCTGGACGATATTGCTGCCGGCATCTACACTTTGATTACTATGCAAATTTTGCTTCTATTGGTCTAACCTTTAATCATACCCTTACCTTGAAGCTATCAATTATCATCCCGGTTTTTAATGAAAGACAATATATTCAAGAAATTGTCCGGAGAGTGGGAAAAACAGAGATTGATCCATTAGAGAAAGAAATCATCCTAATTGATGATGGATCGGACGATGGTACCCGTGAACTGCTGAAAACCACTATCGAACCAGTTGTCGACAAGATCATCTATAAAGAGAAGAATATGGGAAAAGGGGCCGCGATAAAGTCCGGGTTGAAATGCGCCTCAGGAGAGATTATTCTGATTCAGGATGCGGACCTGGAATATGATCCGAATGAATACACCAAACTCCTGGAGCCGATTTTAAACAACAATGCCGATGTGGTCTTCGGATCGCGATTTGCCGGAGGTGAACCTCATCGCGTTTTATTTTTCTGGCATTACGTAGGGAACAAAATGTTGACCGTGCTTTCCAACATGTTTACAAATTTGAACTTAACCGATATGGAGTGTTGTTATAAACTTTTCCGTCGGGAGGTGCTGGATTCCGTTGTTCTTGACCAAAAAAGGTTTGGGATTGAGCCGGAAATCACTGCAAAAGTGGCTAAACGCAACTGGCGAATTTACGAAGTCGGCATCTCTTATTTTGGCAGAACTTACGCCGAAGGGAAAAAAGCTAATTGGAAAGACGGCATGCATGCGGTTTGGTGCATTTTTAAATACAATTTATGGTCGTAATTTTCAGGAAAGCTGCATTTTTTTCTTGAAATTTCCGCCGAAGTTAGTAAATTCATTCAAATTCTTTTCTTGAACAATGTGAAGATATTCCAAAAAGCCTGCCTGCTGCAGGCAAGAAGGAGCTTCTAATGAAGAAACCGATATTTGTCATTTTGTTATTCCTCGCCTTAATTGCCATCGTGTATTTGGTTCAAAGCGGCATTATTGCCTGGCAACCCTTAACGATTGTTGCAGCTGCGATTGCTGCGCCGTTCAAATTTATTATGGGATTGTTTGGCAATAAAGAGGAAGAAATCCGCAAAAAACACGCCCAGCTCAGAGAACAAGAAACTTCCTATCAGGAAAGTCTCGATACTGCCATTAAAGGCCGGGAACGGGAAATCGGCAAGCTAAATAAGGAGGTCGAAATTCTTGATAGCAAAATAGAATTGCTCAAGAAAAAACGCGATTTAATTGATACGGATGTTGAAAATATGAGCCTTGAAGAAATCCAAAAAGAATGGCAAAAGCGATTTGGCTCTAAATCAGGTGAGGAAGGAGAATCTTAGCATATACTGGTCGCGTTGTTTCAGCATGAATCATGCAGCGTCGACGCTCCGGTCAATTATTTGCCGCTATCACAACATACGTTAAAAAACCATGTGGAGGAATAGATGAAAACAACCTGGATAACTACATTTATAGTTTTGATCATCTTGTTACTGATGAGTTCAATCCCGTTTGCGGGAGAGTCAAACAAACTCAAACCAACTGTAGCACCTGACCAGGAGATTAAGAACCAGACCACCGAGCCAATATTTCTCATATTAGAACTACAACCCGGACAAAAATTTGTCAACAAAACCAATCAGACCTTTAGAGTCATGGAGAAGAAAGAGTTTTTTCGTTACAACTATCGGTTTGAGCTTGAATCAAAAATAAAACAACATTCTGAATCGGCAATGGATGAAGAAGAAAATATTGAACAACTCGACAATCAGCTAAATTCGGTTAAATCTCAATATGACAATACAAAACATAATAAATAGAATAGGTTGAGGGCGCCATGAAAACCGCATCGTTATTATTGATCACCATAATTTTCTTTAGCTTCCTCCCCCACCAGGGCGCATTGCTCCATGCCCAGACACCCATTTTGCCCGGACAAACCCAAACCATCACCGCCGAACGCGATACCTTGATGGTGGTTAAGTACAGCGAAATGAAAGAGGCTATCAAGGCTTCAAAGCATTTGGAAATTGCGGATACGATGATTATCCTGCTGGAAGAAAAAACCGAGAGACTTAAGCAAATTATTAATGAAAAAGACAGCATCATCGCCCTGAATCGGGAGGGATATATACATTATCGGGATTTGTGGGAAACCACTGACCTTGAATTAGAGGAAGCGCAAATTAGAATAGAAGAATTGAAACGTAGTCGACTTAAAACCGGGATTATGAGTGGATTACTCACCGGTGTTCTTACCGTAGCCATAATCGGCATTGCAAACGGACTATGATTGAATTAATCGAAAACTATCATTTAACAATTCTAATAGATGGAGGAATCCGACATGTTTGATGACACATTTACTATCGTTTATGTGCCTGTGCTTATTTGGATAGTTGGCCTGATCATCTTCTTTATCTTTTTAGCTCTAAAGTATCCGTTTGGAAACTGGAGCGAGGAAAATCCGAATCCCTATCAAAACGAAACGCTAGCAATGCCGCGTGGCACTTTGCGTGGAATCTTAACCCTGTCACTATTGTTTATAGTGATGCTGCTGGAAGTGGTCAGTATTCGGATAGCTCAAATTGAAGACATTATCGACGAGCTGCTGGTGGCTTTTCAAATGATGCTGGCATTCTATTTTGGCAGCAAGGTGATGCATCACGTTACCAAGGCCGATGAACGAAAATCGAGAGAGTTAACCCAGGCGGTAGCTATACCTCCGCAACCTAAAAGCACTCAAGTTCCGGGTGGGGAAACCGCCGGAAGGTAAGGGATTAATGACTTCTCTAAACCGACGCAGGCCATAATGTGCTAGAAAACTTCTGACCGGACTTACTGAAATTAAATCCAACCCGGTTAAAGCCAGAATTAAAAGTTTACTAAAGTTAGTCGCTGAAAATATTTGTTAATTTGGCAATCAATTTACTCATAAGATTCTAATCAGGATAAAATTAAATGGCACCAAAATTTGATTTTAAACCCAAAGATCAAACCAAAATAACCTTATTTGCAAACAAGGGGGAAGCAATTGTTTTCTGGGTAAGCGTGGCTGCTTTATTATTCTTAGCCATGTTATTTGTTTTTCGATATTTTACAGGACAGCAAACCGAAGCAATTTATCAACAATTTCGAGATTCACGGCAGGAAATGATGATGAAAATTGAAGAATTGGAAGAGGAGAATGACATTATTCAGCAAAAGGTAGATAGTTTGGAGGCGGTTTTAAAAAACTATCGAGTAAAGTTGCAAAATGGTTCGCTATAATTTAAGTTAAAAACTACTCCTGTGCTAGTTATGCCGAATAGAAAGATCGTAGCACTCTCGTAATATGTTGGGATTACTTGCGTACGAGCGTTTACAATAATATTTACATCTGATTCGTTTCCAATAAGCATTAGAGGGGTTCCAATTTCGAAGACAGATAGATAGATCTGCTCGGTTCTGGGGGAGATCAGCGTATTGACCAAAAAAGCTGTGAATTTCATAAAACACTTTAAATTCTTAGAGGAGGATGAGATGAAAACATACTGAAATTTAATAATTTTGTTTTTCGGTGTATTCTTAATCAGCCAAACACAAGCCCAATATCCTCAACATCCACGACTTCTAATTAATGTTGATGACATTCCACTGATTCATAACAAAGTTTATGACAACCAAAATCACCCTACATCTTACGAACTTTATGAACTACTAAAAAATAAAGTAAACTATTGGATGACTTGGTCCGTTCCCCAGGATCAAGCTTGGTACTATATTTACGTTAATGCGGCTTTTGTTGCACTTATAGAAAATGATATATCATTAAAAGAAACATTAATTGATTTAGCAGTGCTCGAGTTTGACACTGATTTTAGCAAGACATTGACTAACCCATATTTATGGGTGCCAGCTGACCAAGTAGGACCGATATTTAGGGCAACAGCTTTTACGATAGCTACCGCAATAATTTACGATTATTGTTATGACCTTCTAATGCCTACTGAAAAAGAGGTGCTATTAAATAAAATTCAAATTGGAATGGACGCTTTGAGGGATTTTGCTATCTTAAATAATGGGATTTGGTACGAGTATAATAATTTTCATGGATTGCATGACACTGGATACTTTTTTGGAGGATTGGCTATTGCTGGTGATGATATAAATGGTAATGTACCATACAGCTGGCAAGATTTTGATGCTGATCTGTTTATACTTGAGGAAAATCTATTTGATGAAAATTACGGATTTTTTAACTATATGTTTGGGGACAACGGTGCATATTTAGATGGAAATGCATATTTTACAACCAATGGGGGAAGAGTATATTTATTGTTGCAAGCTATCTCTAAATTTAAGGGGATAGACTATTTTCATAAACCAGTTGTTAAAAACTCTGTCAGCCGTATAAGCAATTGGTTATGCGGTCTGATGTATCCCAATAGAAATGTTTCCTCCTCATACCGAACCTTTTTCCTTTTAGGGTTANNTGTTAGTGCCACTTACACAAATTTGCTAGCATTTGCAGAAAAGTATCAAGATGGTGTGGCACGTTGGCTTTTTGATGAGTTAGTTGGAGGCGTATCCAATGTTCCTCGTCTAAGTAATTCAATTATTAGTGGTGAGACCTATATTATACCTTTAATTGTTTATGAGGAATATCCTTCTACCTCTCCAGATATTGAAACATATGATACTTACTTAGACTATAAACGAGGATTGATTATTTGGCGGACAGGCTGGAATAACGATGACATGCAATTTTCAATGGAATCAACGCCCGCATATCATCTGGACGTAATCCCAGTTCACCATAATCAAGCAGATAGGGGAAGTATCACACTTACTGCATATGGCAATAATTTTCTCCATGATCCTAATGGAGCAAATAGTGATAATTACGATACCCCTACCGGTACGGCCCCATGGTCTTACAGATGCGCACAATTATATTAATGTAGATCAAAATCATCCCAGCCAGAATACCTCTCATTTAAAAAATGGTAACAGTCACAAGACCAGAAACGACGAATATGTAAGTGAGGGGAAGTTGGTTAGTCATGAAGATTTTTCGTTTTACAGCCTTGCTGTAACTGACAATCGGAAGACATTTGATACATTATATTTTCGAGATAAAGAAGTACTTCGAGTATATGATGAGAGTTTTCCTCCTCCTGATCTAGATGAATTATTTCCTAAGATGAGATTTGGATTTGTCAATGATGTCCTTAAAGCAGAACGCACAGTTGTTTATCTCAAAGGCACACAGCAAGTACCTTATTACTTTTGGGTCGTTGATGAGTTTCAGAAAGATATAAGCCAGAGTTTTGAATATGATTGGCATATATCTACGAGAACTTATAACGAAATAGATTTGAATACTCCAACAAATAATCCTGTTAAAATTTATAGACCCACTGCTGATCCAACCCTTGATATATATATAATTAAACCGGATAATTACCAATTACAAACCAGTTCTATACCTTTAGTACCAAACCATCCTTATTCTGAAGCGAAGAAACTGTCAATTTTGCAAACTGCTGTTTCTGGAGATTATAACATTCTCCTATTACCTTACAAATCGAACGATACTTCCCATGGGCATAATTATAGCGATATTAATATGATTACAGGTTCAGGGGTTGTTCTGCATTGGAACACAGGGTATGACGATTACGCATTTTATTCTGGCAATGGGGGTTTAAGCGGGTCTACAATTTCTTCAGATGCAAGGCATATTTTTTTACGTAAAGTTGCAGCCACTGGTAAGTATATTCATTACTTTTTGTTAGAAGGTTCTTTCTTGACTTTAGAGGGTGCACAAATAGTTGATTTATACGGGCAAACAGCTAAAAAAATTGTTTACGACAATGAGGTGTTGAAGGTATATGGCAACAATATTAATCGAATGAAAATTTACGCGCCATATGCAACTCAAGTTGAATTAAACGATCAACCTGTTTCTTTTTACCGGTTAAATGATTATGTTTATATGGAAACCTCAGTGCAAACTCTGAATTGGCATGGTAATGTCTATGTTAGCGGTAATGTAGTTGTTAATGCAGCTGATGAGTTGACTATAGCCGAAGGAAGCAGTATCAGCTTTGACTTGAACAGTCAACTGGTAGTGAATGGGGTTATAAACTGCAACGGAAGTGTCACTGACACCATCTATTTCACAGCCTCCGAAGGAAATGAAGGATATGGAGTCCGGATCGTAGAGCTTGATGACCCATACAGTGCCCAAGGAGCTTTCTCGTATTGTCATTTTGAGGGATTGTTAAAAGGTGTGGAAGCCATCAATAGTTATCTCACAATTACTAATTCTTGGATTGGTAATTGTAGTGAAGGCGTGGCATTGTTAAATGCTGATGGTTTAGTAGAGGAGAATATAATTCAGTTCGGATTAAATGGAATTTATGTTGATGGATGCGCCCCTTCTGTGCAGAATAACACGATCAGTAATTGTGGGCATGGTATATATATTATTAGTGGTTCTGGTAATTATTTTGAGAATACCATTACGGAATGTGGGCAATCCGGGAGCGGTGAGATTCCAGAGCCTGGCGGACTATATGCACTAAGCGGTGCATCCCCGGTGTTGTCGCGGGAAGAAATTTATTCCCTGAATTCAATTGAAAACAGTAATGGATTTGGCATGAAAGCAGATCAACAATCCACAGTCTTTGCGGGAGATACCGAGATACCCGGTGGAAATATCATTGCACAAAGTAGCACATTTGATGCGGAAGCAAAGAATAAATCAACCATTTGGGCTATCGAAAACTACTGGGGAGTAGAAGAGCCATTAGACAAGCAATTTGATAAAGATGAAGGCAGTGAAGTTTATTATGAGCCATTTCTAAGCGACCCGCCAACGATGACGATGCTGGCTTCTACTCCAAGTCATTCGAAGAAGATTTATTCTGAATCGTCGAATGCAAGTTATAATAGCTCTAAGACTTTCAATCCACAGAATTGGCAAAGACGGCTGCTGCAATTGTTTTTTTCCGGTCAACATACAAATTTGATCTCTTTGGGCGACAGTCTTTTGAAGACAAGTTTGTATGAAAAAGAAATGATTTTCATTCTGTCTTTGATGCATCATAGTAGCATAGCTAGTACAGACTCAAGTTTTG
>JABAHQ010000279.1_pt1 | contig 32363 bp, 30 predicted proteins | sample 7062091 | NCBI WGS metagenome assembly JABAHQ01 (sample SAMN14534359, study PRJNA622989) | marine sediment metagenome | biome: marine biome [ENVO:00000428]; feature: marine pelagic biome [ENVO:01000023]; material: deep marine sediment [ENVO:00002113] | place: India: Gulf of Kutch | collected... | reverse complement strand
ACATCTCCCTCGAGGAATATCACCAAGCGTTGCAGGACGCATCGGCATCCAAGCTTTTCAGCTTGGACGAAATGATCGACACCGGGATGTCGATCGCGGACAGCTCACCGACGAACGGTGCGAATCCCTCATCCATTATCGAGTGGGACGAGATCAGGAAGAAAGTGGCGGATATCGTCGAAAGCCTGCCGAGCCGCGAGCGGCTGGTGATGTCGCTTTACTACGAACAGCAACTAAACCTCAGGGAGATCGGCGCCATCCTGGACGTCAGCGAGTCCCGCGTGTGTCAGATCCACGGCCGCGCGTTGGTGCGGCTCAAAGCCCAGGTCAGCGGCTGGTAAGAGCCTGCGCGGAAGGGAAGCTCGCTCCCATCCATTCGTTTCGACACTGCGCGCGGAGTGCGACGTGCGCGTCGCAATGTGTTCAAGTTTTACTTGTGCCGGGCCGATAGGAACAAAAGTGCGGATCCGCGCGTAGCTCGCAACACATGAAACCTCGCAAGAAGATTCGCCTGGGCGATCTGCTCGTCGAGAATAAGATCATATCCCGCGTGCAGCTAGAGAGTGCCCTAGCCGAGCAGAAAAGGACCGGCCGTAAACTCGGCCGCACTCTCGTCGAATTGGGGCACATCGGCGAAGAGAGTCTTCTCAAATTTCTCTCGCGGCAACTGGACATCCCCTATATCGACCTCAGGCATTACAAGTTCGACCTGGAAACGGTCCGTTTGATGCCTGAGATACAGGCGCGTCGTTACCGGGCCATTGCGCTGGAGCGCAAGGGCTCCGAAGTGCTCGTCGGAATGGCGGACCCGACGGACATTTTTGCTTTCGACGAGCTCGCCCGCGCTCTGAAGCGCCCGATCCGCGTTGCGGTGGTAAAGGAGACGGAGCTGCTGCGCACTTTTGACACCGTATATCGGAGGACGCAGGAGATTACGACCTTCGCGGAAGAGCTGGGCGAGGAGCTCTTCGGTGAGGATGTAGACATCGGGCGGCTCGCGGAATCCGAGGGCGTAGCGGACGCGCCCGTCGTGAAACTCATTCAATCGCTGTTCGAGGACGCGGCGCAGATAAACGCCTCCGACATACATATCGAGCCGGAAGAAGATGTCCTGCGCATTCGACAGCGCGTGGACGGCGTTTTGCACGAGCAGGTCATGGACGAGAAACGTATCGCTCCGGCACTCGTACTGCGGTTGAAACTGATGGCCGGTTTGGACATCGCTGAGAAGCGACTGCCGCAGGACGGACGGTTCACGGTGAGGGTCAAGGGGCGGATCATCGATGTCCGCCTCGCCACGATGCCTATACAGTTCGGCGAATCCGTGGTGCTGCGACTGTTGGACCAGTCGTTCGGCCCGCGGAAGCTGGAGCAGCTCGGCATGTCGTGGGACTTGCGCAGACTCTTCGAGCGAACCATCGCCACTCCTCACGGCATGATTCTGGTGACCGGACCCACTGGCAGCGGCAAGACGACGACCTTGTACGCGGCGCTCAATCAGTTGAACACGGCGGAACGCAAGATCATCACCGTCGAGGATCCCGTTGAATATCGAATCCCCCGAATCAACCAGGTTCAGGTGCGCTCCGAGATCGGACTGGGCTTCGCTCGCGTGCTGCGCTCGGTGCTGCGCCATGATCCCGATATCGTTCTCGTGGGCGAGATGCGTGACGAGGAGACCGTGGATATCGGGATGCGCGCGGCCATGACCGGCCACCTTGTCCTCTCCACCTTGCACACGAACGACGCCATCAGCACGGTGCACCGTCTACTGGACATGGGCGCCGAGGGCTACGTCGTCGCCTCAGCACTCAAGGCGGTGGTCGCTCAGCGGCTCATGCGCCGTGTATGCGAGGGATGCGCTGAAGCCTACACTCCAAAGCCCTACCATCGCGCATGGCTGCAGGAGGTGCTCGGTGGTTCCAGCGCCAAGGGCCAGTTCCGCGTGGGCGCCGGTTGCACCCATTGCAACCAGACCGGGTACCGCGGTCGGTTGGGGGTGTTCGAGATTCTGGAGATGGACGAGGCGTTGCAAGAACCCCTCAGCCGGGGCGACGCTGGCGGGTTCGTCGCGCTGGCGAGGGACAAGCTCGGTGGGAGAACGCTGATCGGCGTGGCGGCGGCGCACGCGCTGCAGGGAAGCACCACCCTGGACGAGGCCATTCGTCTCGCCGGCGGCATAGAGGACACGACACTCAACGACCCGGAGGGGGACCCGAGCGCCGCTTCGCAGCACGTCGACCAGGTATCCGATGTGCTGAGCATCAGCAACTCCTGACGTTTTCGTGCCGCTGTTCCGATACAAGGCTCGCAGTGCGCGCGGCGACCTGCTCGAAGGTACGCTAGAGGCCGGTTCCGCACAGGCGGTCGCCACTCAGCTTCTGAACAGCGGCATTACGCCGGTGAGTATTGCGAAGCCGGCGAGTCGCTCGAGCCCGTTCGCACGTTTGAGCCGCCTCGCCGGGCTTGCCACGAAGCCTGCGCTCGACGATCTCATCCTGTTCAGTCGCCAGATGTATGCGCTGATGAAATCGGGGATCCCCATCGTGCGCGGGATGCAGGGGCTGACGCAGTCCTCCAGAAACCCCGTGATGGTTCGAGTGCTCAACGACGTCACGGAGAATCTGGAGTCCGGGCGGGAGCTCTCCAATGCCCTGGGTCGTCACCCCGAGGTGTTCCCATCCATTATCTTGAGTACGGTTCGCGTCGGCGAGAACACGGGCCGGCTGGACGAAGCCTTCTTGCAGATCAGCCAGTATCTGGAGGCGGAGAAGGATACGCGTCAGCGTGTCAAATCGGCGCTTCGGTATCCGACGTTGGTGATAATTGCCACTGCCGTGGCCGTGGGCATCGTCAACACTCTGGTGATCCCCGCGTTCGCGGAGGTGTTCGAGCGCTCCAATGTCCCTCTCCCTCTGCCCACGCGGGTGCTGATCGCTGTGTCTGATTTCTTCGCCGTCCAGTGGCCGGTCTTGCTGGCCGTCCTCGTCGCCGCGCTGTTCGCTTTCAAGGGCTGGATGAGAACGGAGCGCGGGCGTTACCGCTGGGACAAATGGAAGCTCCGATTCCCCATCGTGGGAGGCATCGTGCACCGTGCGATGCTGGCGCGCTTCGCACGCGCCTTCGCGCTGGCATCGCGGGCGGGCGTGCCCATCGTGCAGACGCTGACTGTCGTGTCGCGGGCGCTCGACAATGAATACATCGGCGACCGGGTGTTGGAGATGCGCAACGGCATCGAGCGCGGCGATACGCTGACGCGTACCGCGGCGGCGACCGGATTGTTCACGCCGCTCGTGTTGCAGATGCTCGCCGTGGCAGAGGAGACCGGCGCGGTGGAGGAGATGCTCGAGGACGTCGCCGGGTTCTACGAGCGTGAGGTGCACTACGACCTCAAGAATCTGAGCGCAGCCATCGAGCCGGTTCTCATTGTCGCCGTGGGTGCGCTGGTACTGGTCCTGGCGCTCGGGGTGTTCCTTCCCATGTGGGACCTGTCGAGCGGTGTCGGACTCAGATAGGGGGTCCGGCTGCTGACACGATGCGCAGTCTGGGACACCGCCTGCGGCGTGAGCTCTCCGCCTTCGAGCTGATCGTCTCTGTCGTCCTGATCGTCGTCCTCTCGGTCGTCGTCATCCACGAGGCCCCGGCCCTGCTGGCCGACGCGGAGCAGGCCCACATGACGGCGACGCTCAATCGAGCGCGGAGCGGCATCACCCCGGAGGCGCTGACGCGCTTCGTGCGCGGGGACCTCGGCGCTCTGGCGCCCCTCGAGGCCGGCAATCCCATGGAGGCCATGCCGGCCCCGCCGCGCAACTACATCGGCGAGCTGCGCTCCCCCCGACCCGAGGTCATCCAGGGCGGGGCGTGGTACTTCGATGCGGATGCGAGCGAGCTGGTCTATCGGGTGGAGCACGAGGCGGGTGGAGCACGAGGCGGGTGGAGCACGAGGATCGATTCCACACGCCGCTATCCGGCCCCAAGCGCGGGCTTTCGGGTTCGGCTGCGCTAGCAGGACGTGAACGGCAACGGCACCTTCGACCCCAGTGTGGAGGGGTTCGAGGGCGATGCCCTCGAACCCCTCGAGACCTACCGTTGGCTCTCCGCGCGGCGACGTGAGTGAATGCGGTTCCCGAACTCGAGTGTCTCCCCTCTTTTCTTGCCACGCGTTTCCGATGCCAAGACTAAGGATTGCGCTTCTATATCCGATAAACACCGGGGAACGGCCGAGGACCCGCGGGGGCTCGGCGAACTCTTGAGGGTGACGGTGGCTGTACACGCGACGCGCCGCGGCACCACTTTGGCCTTGAACGACGGGCACGGGCCGTCACTCCCAGGTAAGAGACTTATGCGCAGGCAGCAAACGGGTTTTACGCTCATCGAGCTGGTCATGGTGATCGTGATTTTGGGCATCTTGGCCGCGACCGCCATTCCTCGGTTTTTCGATCTGAGCGGTGATGCACGACAAGCGGCGGTGGAAGGAATGGCCGGTGCATTGGGCTCTGGTTCGGCCATCAACTTCGCGGTGCGCAGCCTCAACGGGAGCGGCGCGGGTGTAGCGGTGAACGACTGCCAGGACATCGAAGATACGATTGAGGGTCCCGCGGGCAACCAGCTCGGAACTGATTACACCATCGTTGCTCAGGCCATTCCCGCAGGGACGGCGGTTCAGTGTGAAGTCCAAACCACCACCGCTCCCGTTGTTAGCGCCGGCTTCACGGGACATCAGATCAACTAACGGCCCCCATGAGGCCGACAAGCGTAAAGGCCGGCTTCCCCAAGGTGCCTGTTCCGCGTAATCCCTAGCCCGCATTTCTCACCAGCGTGCGAAGCGAGGGCGCGGAGATGCCCGTAGATACAAGGCGCGCGGCCGTAGGAGAAGTACGCGCTTGCGCTCGTCCCAGGGGAGCTACCCCGACTGATGTGCCCGGGGCCGTTCGGTGACCTTCGCGGAGAAACACCTCCCGGCGGGCTTTCTGTGCGCCGCTCTGGCGCTGGCCTTGGGGGATCAGGGCGGAGACGTTACCTATCTTGGGCTGTCCCAGGCGGTTCTTATCGTTTGGGGCGGCTATGCGCTGGCCCGCCAAGCTCCCGACACCATCCGACTACCCGCGACGCCCCTACTCTCTTGTCTCACGCTCTTCTGGCTCTGGCTGGGTCTCTCGGTGCTGTGGAGCCGCGTTCCCTACCTGAGTGTGCTGGAGTTGTGGACCGTTGGCAGCCTGCCGCTCGTCTTCTGGCTGTATGTGATCACCCCCGACCGGGAGGCGCTATGGCGAGCCGCCGTCCCCTGCCTCGCGTGTATCGGTCTGGGGCTTGGGGCCTACGCGCTCGCCCAGCGCTTCGTACTGGGTGAGCGTCCCACGTCGTTGTTCTTGCACCCGCACGCGCACACTGCTTTTCTCAATCTCCTCACCCTGACGTTGGCGGGACACTTCCTGGCACTGTGCGCGAAGAGCCCTCGTTCGACGCTCCACCTCCGGGCCTGGGGCGCAGTGCTATTGGTGCTGTTTTTCGTTATCGCCGTCGGTGCAGGGCGCGGAGCCACGCTCGGATTCGCGTTCGGCCTGCTCCTGGTGCTCGTCTTTACCAGCGGCGCGGTACCACGGCGTCGACGGCTGCTGCTGGCGGGGTTTGCGCTGGGTGCGTTCGCGCTGGCGAACCTGGCCGTGCCCGGAGGGGTCATCGGCAAGCTCCGCTGGATGCCCGAGGAAGGAACGGTTGCCGAAGCTGTCCACGTCATGACAGATGCTCAAGACGGGGCTCCGGCGCCGGTTTCCGCAGACCTGAGTCAGCGGGTCCTGCTGTGGCGCTCCACTCTCGATCTGCTGAGCGAGGCGCCCTGGTATGGCATCGGCGGTGGAGCCTACTGGCTGGCATTGCCGCCCTATCGGCACCCGCAGGAGACGACGGATGGCTTCCACGCGCACAACGATTATCTGCAGACCCTCGTAGAGCTGGGCTGGCCCGGACTGATACTCATGCTCGCGGCCCTCGGCCTGACGCTGCGCATGCTGCATCGCTCGGGACGTCCGCTGGCTTTGCCGCCCGAGACGCGTGCCCAGGCTGGGGGTTTGTTCGCCGGGCTCTTCGCGGTCGCTTTCCATAGTCTGTTCACCTTCAATTTCCGGATCCTGGCGATCCTCTCCCTCTCGGGATTGTGCCTGGGTCGGTTACATGATCTCTGCGCGCGCCCCGAGACGCGGTTTTGGATATTGCGCAGACCCGCGGTCATCGGCCCCGGTGCGTACCGACTCGGGGTGTGCCTGCTGGCCCTCGCGCCTTTGTCGTACCTGAGCGGCGCAGTGTTGAGCGAGCATTTCCACGAGAAGGGTGTTCGGTACGCCGCGCAAGGCGAGCACGAGGATGCTATCGAGAGCCTGCGACGCGCGAGCCGACTGTTCGACTCGGACAAGCCCCACCACACCCTCGGTGCTCTGTACACGGCGCTCCTCGAGGCCAATCCGGATGCATCTCCCGCCGCGCGCCGAATCCTCTACGAGGACGCCGCGGGGAATCTCGACGAGGCGCAGCGCATCAATCCGCTACGCGCGCAGGTCCGGGTGACGCGCGCCCGATTGTACGAGACGGCGGGTGAGCTGGCGGGAACGCGCTGGCGGGAGCGGGCGGAGTCCGCGTATCGGTCGGCCATCGCTTTGAAACCGCGCCATTTGAATGCCCGCTGGCATTACGCGAAGCTCCTGCGGGAAGAGGGGCGCGAGCGAGAGGCGCTGTCGATGCTTCTCGAGGGGCTGCGCAAGCGTCCCACCCGCTCCCTGGCCGCGCTCTCGTATTACGCCCTGGTGGTGCGGCTGCACTCGGCACTGGATGAAGACGAAGAGGCCGCGGAGGTGTTTCAAACGATCTCGACCATCGTGCGTGAGCATGGTCTGAACGAGGACGTCCTTGAGCGTCTCGGTCTCGGTGCGTGGGTGGAGCGCCAGGGTGACGGAGCCAGCACTTGAGCATGTGTGAAGAGCGCCGGAGATCGGTGCACGATGGGGCCCCGAGCCGAGCATGCACCGGTGGGTGTCCCGAGAGGATGGCGGGCATTGGGATGACGGAAGGGCGCAGCACCCGAGTGCGGGGTTTCACCCTTCCTGAGCTGGTCGCCGTGCTGCTGATCGTCGGGATCCTGGCAGTCCTGGCACTACCGCGGTTCGTCGATCGCAACGTGTTCGACGAGCGCGGTTTCTTCGACGAGTCGCTGGCGGCGGTGCGCTATGCGCACAAGCTGGCGCTTGCCGGCGGATGCGACGTGGGGGTGAGCTTCACCGCCGCGGGCTACAGCCTGGTGCGGCGTGACGGCGGCTGCACGGCCGGGGCGTTCACGGTGCCCATCACGCACCCTACGGCCGGCGGCAACTTCAGCGGCTCCGCCCCGGCGGGGATTGCCGTGACGGGGGCGACGTTCTACTACGACATGGCGGGCCGGCCCCGCGACATGAGCGATGCACTGCTCACTGCGTCGACCGACATCGGCATCGGCGGTTTTACCCTGCGCGTGGAGCCGCAGACCGGCTTCGCCCACGAGCCATGACGCGAGATGAGGGACAGATCCATTTTTCGCCCAGGACACAGCAAATTGCGACAGGTCTCAATGAAAAATCGATCTGTCCCCTTTTTTTCTTCGCGCGCCGGTGACGCACGCTGGCTGGTCTCCTCCGGCGCGGGCCAAGCATCGGGGCTGAGCCTCATCGAGCTCGTTATCGCAATGTTAGTGATCGGGGTCGCGGTCGGCGGAGTGCTCAGAGTCATGAGCCTGGTGACCGCGAACAGCGCCGAGCCGCTGTTCCAGGTTCAGGCGCACGCCATCGCGCAGTCTTATTTGGAGGAGATTCTCCTGCGCGACTTCTCCGACCCGGACGCGTCGGAAGCGGGCGAGGATCGTTCGAGCTACGACGACGTCGATGACTATGACGGGCTCGCCAACAACGGCTGCCTCACGACCAGTGCCGCCTGCCCGGTGCTCGGAGACTGCGCGTGCGACCAGTTCGGGAATCCCATCGACGCCCTGCCGGGCTACAACGTGAACGTGAACGTGAACCCGGTGGTGCTGAACGGGGTGCCCGCCCTGCGGGTGGATGTGACGGTGACCCACGATCGCAACGCCGGCGTGAACCTGACACTGAGTGGCCATCGCACGAACTACTGATGCGCACGGGCGTCTCGACATCCAATGTAAGACCAGCTCGCTCCGGGTTCACCTTGATCGAGCTGGTCATGGTCATTCTCGTCACCGCCATCCTGGCCGTGGTGGTCGGCCGCTTCGTCGCGCAGCCGGTGGAGGGATACCTCGACGCGGATCGGCGCGCGCGGCTGCTCGATCTGGCCGACACCGCCCTCGAGCGGATGACGCGCGAGATCCGGCTCGCGCTGCCGAACAGCGTCCGAGTGAGCGGCACCGGCAGGGACGTAGAGTTTCTGCGCGTTCTGACCGGCGCTCGCTACCGGCGGGCGCCGCCGGGCGATCCCCTGGACTTCACGGTGAACAGCGACAGCTTCGACGTACTCGGCACGCTGCTCGATGCGGGCCGGATTGCCGTCGCGGGCGGAGCCACACAGGCCGGCTGCGTGGCTGACGCCGTCGACTGCCTCGTCATCTACAACACCGGACAGCCGGGAGCCGACGCCTACAATCAGGACAACATCGCAGCCATCCGAGCCGCCAGTGCGACGTCGGTGACGTTCGCCCGCACCAGTCCGTTTCCTTTGACCTCGGCGCAGCAGCGCTTCTATGTCGTGGATACTCCGGTCAGCTTTCTCTGCGACGACGGCGCAGCGCAGAACATCCGGCGCTACTCCAACTACGCCATAACCGCAAACCACGCGTCCGTCGACGAAGCCGCCGAGCTGCTCGGGGCCGGCGCGGCCGAAACCCTTCTGGTCGAGCAGGTGAGCGCGTGTAGCTTTTCCTACCAGCCTGGCACCGCCACCCGCGGCGGCCTGGTGACTTTGGCGCTCACTGTGGAGGAGGCGGGCGAGCAAGTCAGCGTTCTACAGCAGGTGCACGTGAGCAATCTTCCATGAAAAGGTCAGGCAGCCCGCATTTCACACCGGTCCGTGGCTGCGGACGCGGGTCTGACCCCACTTTAGCCCGACGTACCGTCGCGGCACGCCTGCGCGCGTTCGCTCTCGCGCGCCTGGTATCTGCGCGTATCTGCACAACCTCGCTTTGTGCACGGGTGACAAATTAAATGCGGGTTAGACACCGGGGTTTTGCCATCGTCAGCGCAATCTTTCTGCTCATCGTGCTCTCGGCGCTGGGCGGCTACATGGCGACGGTGGGAGGCGTGCAGTACACGACCACGTCGCTCTCGGTCGCCGGGACGCGCGCCCATTTTGCTGCGCACGGCGGGCTCGAGTGGGCGATCTCCGACATCGTCAACAACGGAGCCGCGGGACTGGACTGCAGCCCGGGGAGCACGTCGTTCACGGTGACGGGCTTTAACGTAACCGTGAGCTGCACGGGGCAGTCCGTGACCGAGGGCAGCGATACTTACACCGTGTACAATCTGCAGAGCACCGCCACGCGCGGGAGCCTGGGTGATCCCGGCTTTGCCTCGCGCAGCATCGTGGCCACGGTCGCCTTCTGACCGTTGGCTCCGGTACACGCCGTCTTCTGACACGAAGACCACGAGGGCGAAAAAGCGGCTTGTTCAGGCACCTTGGGAGCGGTCTGCAGAGCCCGATTCCCTGGTCACGTGCAGGGTGAGGCCTTCCACGGCGACGATGGTCACCGTCTCGCCGGCTCTTGGGGGCTTGTCGGCATCAGCGCGTGCCGCCCAGCTCTCGCCGTTGAAGCGAACCCGCCCGCGGGCGTGCGGGGTCACCACCTCGAAGTCTCCCTCGACGAGCGCCGGCCTCCCGAGCATTGCCTCGACGCCGCTCTTGGCATCCAGGTGACGGCTGCGTTCCATCGAGCGCGCCACCATGAGGTCGGTCAGAAAGGAGAAACCGAGAACCACCGCCACCGCTTCGAGCACGTTCAGGTGGTTCCAGACGACCGCCGCCACTGCTGCGGCTATGATGACCACCTCCAGGAAAAGCAGCCACAGGCTGACGCGTTGGCCGCCGGGTACTCCTTCGCGGGCATGGTGATACAGCCGGACGAAGGGGCGGGTGACGCTGCGTGCGAGGATGCGCAGCCATCGGCTCATCGGGACAGTCTCCACAACTGCAATGTGCCCCTCCGTCTGACGTTATCAAAAATGTCCACTGAGACGGGCGATATCCCTGTCGCGAGCATCCTTGAGGGCCGTATACAGCTCCTGGGACGTGAGATGTCCGGCGGGCAATGCCTGAAACCGGGTGCGCTCCGCGCGCGCCGGAATGCGGCCGCTGAACATGCGTCCCACGGCGAACAGCGCGAGCGCCACGTTCACGGCGGCGCTGAAGACGAACAGCCCGGGCGGGCCGACCCGCCCCATCACGGCGGCCGCGAGAAGCGGTCCGCAGCTCGCGCCCACCCCGTAAGCGATCAGAAGACCGCTCGTAGTCTGCACGAGGCGGTCGGGCGGTGAGAAATCGTTGGCGTGCGCGGCGCTGACCGAGTAGATGGTGAAGGAAAATCCACCGTAGAGAACACTGGCGGCAAACAGCCACTTGGATACAGGAGCCGTCGCCACCATCACGATGGCCGTGCACGCGAGTGCCGTCAGCGCCGCCGCCATCGTGAGCACGCGTCGGCGATCCAATCGATCCGAGAGACGGCCCACCGGCCACTGGAACACGAGCCCGCCCATAATCGCCGACGCCATGAAGAGCGATATGTACGTCGTGGAGAGCCCGATGCCATGGGCGAAGACCGGCCCCAGTCCGTAAAACGTCGCGTTGACGAGTCCCGCGCTCATCGCCCCCGCGAGTCCGAGCGGCGAAGTGCGGTAGATCTGCCCGAGACGCACGGGCTGCGGAGTGACGGGCGTGGGACTGGTCGCTCGGGTGAGCAGCACCGGCACCAGCGCAAGAGAGAACACGATGGAGGCCACGCTGAAGAGCTGGAACTCGCCGGGATCGGCGAGCGGGAGCAGAAGCTGGCCGCAGCCCGCCGCGAGGAAGTTCGTGATCATGTAGAAGGAGAATACGCGCCCACGGGTCTCGTTGTCGGCGCGCTCGTTCAGCCAGCTCTCGGTCACCGTGATCATGCCGGCCATCGAGTAGCCTGCGACGAGGCGCGTGACGAGCCACACCAACGGATCGATCCACAGCACCGGGATGAGAGCCGAGACGGACATGACGGAGGCGAAGGCCGCGAAGGCGCGGATGTGGCCTACGCCGGCGATCACACGTACCGTGAACAGGGCCCCGAGCAGAAATCCCACGAAGTAGCCTGCCACGATCGCACCGACCATCTCGGTGGGGAATCCCTCCAGCTTGGTGCGTACTCCCAGGAGGGTCGTGAAGAGACCGTTACCCAGCAGCAGCAGCCCGTAACTGAGGAGCAAGGAGGCGACCGAAGCCAGCGTGGTCAGCACCGGGAGGCCTGCCCGGGAATCGTTCCCGGCGCGCGCGGTGTCCTCTCATCCCCGCTTGTGGGGCGGGTTGCTGCCGGCGAAGCCGTGCTGGCGCCAGGCTTCGTAGAGGACGACGGCCACGGCGTTGGATAGGTTGAGACTGCGGTTGCCGGGACGCATGGGAATGCGCCGCAGGCAATCCGCCGGTAGCGTCTGCAGGATGAGGTGCGGGAGCCCCCGCGTCTCCGGGCCGAAGAGGAAGGCGTCGCCCGGAGCGTAGGTCGCCTCGGCGTAGGAGAGCCGCCCGCGGGTCGAGAAGGCAAGCACTCGGACGGGGCTGACCGCCCGTTCGAACGCGGCCAGCGACTCGTGCTCGCGCACGTTCGCCCACTCACGATAGTCCAGGCCGGCCCGCCGCAGCCTCGGCTCGTCGAGGGCGAATCCAAGCGGTGCGACGAGGTGCAGGCTCGCACCCGCATTGGCGCACAGGCGTATAATGTTGCCGGTATTGGGCGGTATCTCGGGCTGATACAGGACCACGTGGAACATGGCGTTGGCGGACGCGCAAGCAGCAAAGCTCGGTCTCGACTACTGCGGTATGCGTTTCAACACGCCGCTGGTTCTGCTCTCTGGCTGCGTGGGATTCGGGGAAGAGTATACGCGGGTACGGGGCTTTTCCAACCGGGACGTAGGTGCCGTATGTCTTAAGGGAACCACGTTGCACCCACGCCTCGGCAATGAGCCCCATCGGGTCTACGAGACCGCGGGCGGGATGCTGAACTCCATCGGTTTGCAGAACCCGGGCAGCCACGCCGTGGTCGAGCGCATTCTGCCGCAGCTCGACTTCAGCGAAACCCGCTTCATCGCGAACGTCTCCGGTGCAACGGTCGAGGAGTACGCCCAGGTGACCCGCATCTTCGACGACTCCGACATCGACGCGCTGGAGATCAACATCTCCTGCCCGAACGTGAAGGAAGGAGGCGTTCAGTTCGGCAACGATCCGGATATGTCGGCGAGGGTTGTGGAGGTCTGCCGCGCAGGCACAACGAAGCCCCTCATCACCAAGCTGTCCCCCAACCAGACCGACATCGCGGAGAATGCGCGCCGTTGCATCGACGCGGGCACCGACGGGTTCTCGGTGATCAATACATTGAGCGGAATGAGCATCGATGCGGAGACACGGCGGCCCGTCATCGGCGCCAATCAGGCTGGTTTGTCCGGCCCGGCCATCAAGCCGCTCGCGCTGCTCAAGGTGCACCAGGTGTATCAGGTCGCGAGGCGCAACCGCGTGCCCATCATCGGGCAGGGTGGTATCGCCTGCGCGCAGGATGCCCTCGAGTTCCTCGTCGCCGGGGCGAGCGCGGTCGGTATCGGGACCGCTCTCTTCTACGATCCGCTGATCTGCCCGAAGATAAACGCCGGTATCGTGGAGTATCTGGACCGGCACGGTTTGCAGCACGTCAGCGCGTTGACCGGCACGTTGGAGCTGAACGAGGCCGCGGGCGGGGAGTGGTGCGGGTAGGGTGGGCTGAGCCGAAGGCGAAGCCCACCGCTAAGGCCGGACAACTCCCGTTGGTGGGCTTCGCTGCGCTCAGCCCACCCTACGCGGCTAAGTTCCCGACTTCTCCAGCCTCCTGAGGAACACCCTCATTTCTTTGGCAGCTTGAATGTCCCCCTTCTTTTCGGCCGCCTCGATGCCGGCCTGATAAGCGTTCAGCGCCTCCTCCCGGCGGCCGCACTGGGCGAGGGCCTTGCCGTAGATCTTCCAGGCCGCCGAATAGTCCGGATCGTACTGCACCGCTTTCGAAAGATGTTCGGCTGCCTGCTCGAAGCGCCCCTCCTTGAGGTACTCGTTGCCCAGGCCATAACGGAGGAGGGCGCCGTCCTTGCCGGCGGCGAGCATCGCCTCGAGGTTCTCGATCATACCCATCGTCGGCCCTCCGGCATGCCTCGGAGTTTCACCGCTGAGAACACGAAGATCACGAAGGGCGGGCGGTCACCCCCGCACCCGCTCCGGCCAGGGGGAGCGATTTTCGATCGAAGGATTTGATGTCTCGTCGTGTCCTTCGCGGTTCATTTTAACCGGGATGGCCGTGACTACGGCGGGAACGAGGGCCGTCACGCGCGGGGTTCAAGAGCGCCAAAAAGCCGGGGACAGTATGACCAGGAAGGTGAACACCTCCAGGCGCCCGAGCACCATGGCGAAAGCGAGGATACCCTTGGCAAGGGCGCTGATGTCGCCGTAGTGGGCAGCGACTGCGCCGAGACCGGGTCCCAGATTGTTCATGCACGCCGCCACCGCGGAGAAGGCCGTGACCTGGTCGAGCCCGGTCGCCATGAGGGCCAGGAGCATGATGGTGAAGGTTGCAACGTAGGTGGCGAAAAAACCCCACACCGCATCCACCACGCGATAGGGCATCACGGCGGCTCCCACCTTGACCGGCACCTGAGCATTCGGGTGGATGAGGCGCATGATCTCGCGCAGCCCCTGCCTGAACAGCAGCAGCACGCGAATGACCTTGAGTCCGCCGCCCGTCGAGCCGGCGCATCCCCCGACGAAGCTCGCGAACAGCAGCAGCACCGGTAAGAAGCTCGGCCAGGTGTGATAACCGCTGGTCGTGTACCCCGTAGTGGTACTGATGGAGACGGTTTGAAACAGACCGTAGCGTAATGCGGTCACGAAGCTCCCGAAGGTTCCCGAGACGTAGAGATACGTGCTGGAGATGATCGCGATGCAGCCGAGGAGGAACAGGTACGTTTTGAGCTCGCTGTCGCCGAGGTAGGGGCGAACGCTCAACGAGCGCCAGGCGAGAAAGTGCAACGCGAAATTCATCCCTGCCAGCGCCATGAAGAACACGGCGATGCTCTCCACGTAGGGGTTGTCGAAGTAGCCGAGGCTGGCGTCGTGAGTCGAGAAGCCTCCGATGGCTACGGTGGAAAAGGCGTGGCCAAAGGCGTCGAAGGGGCTCATCCCGGCCAGCCAGTAGGCCCCGGCGCAGGCGATGGTGAGCCCCAGATAGATGTACCACAGCGCCTTGGCGGTCTCGGTGATGCGCGGGGTGAGCTTGTTCTCCTTCATGGGGCCCGGCGTCTCGGCCCGATAGAGCTGCATCCCGCCGACGCCCAACATGGGCAGGACGGCTACGGCGAGGACGATGATGCCCATGCCCCCCAGCCACTGGAGGAGCTGGCGGTAGAAGAGAATTGAGGGCGGCAACCCGTCGATCCCGGTCATCACCGTTGCTCCGGTCGTCGTGAGCCCGGAGACGGATTCGAACACCGCATCGGCCAGGGACATGTGTGGGTCGTCGGCGAGCATGAAGGGCACTGCGCCGCACAAACTGAGCCCGCTCCAGAACAGCACCACCACGATGAACCCATCGCGCACGCGCAGCTCCCGCTGCAGTCGGAGCACGGGCAAGAACAACGCGAGCCCCGCGGCGAGGATGAGCGCTAGCGCGCCGAGGAAGGCCGGCAGCGCTCCATCGGAGACCCACCAGGATACGAACATCGGCGGGAGCATCGTCAGGCTGAAGAGGCTCAGCAGCAGACCCAGGATTCGTTGGACTGCGAGAAATCGCATGTATGCTCGCGGCGCCGCTTGCCGAACGAGCCCCGAAGAGCCCCGATACTGGCGCGGCCTTGTTGTTATTCAGGTCAAAGGAAGGTGACGCCCACCTGGAAAAGACGCTCCACTTCGGGCACGCGCTTCTTGTCGGTGAGAAACAGGATCACGTGGTCGTCGGCTTCGATCCGGGTATCGTGGTGCGCGATGATGACCTCGTCCTTCCTCACCAGCCCGCCGATGGTGGTGCCCGGCGGCAGTCTGATCTCTTCTACCTGACGGCCCACCACCTTGGAGGTGCGCCGGTCGCCGTGTGCGATGGCCTCGATGGCCTCGGCCGCGCCGCGGCGCAGCGAGTGTACGACCACGACGTCGCCTCGCCGGATGTGCGCCAACAAGCTGCCGATGGTCGTCTGCTGGGGTGAGATGGCGATATCGATGATGCCGCTCTGCACCAGGTCGACGTACGCGCTGCGGTTGATGAGGGCCATGACTTTGCGCGCGCCCATCCGCTTGGCGAGCATGCACGAGAGGATATTGACCTGATCGTCGTTGGTCACTGCGCAGAAGACGTCCGTCTTGTCGATGTCCTCGTTGCGAAGGAGGTCCTCGTCTGCGGCGTCGCCCTGGAGCACGATGGTTTTGTTGAGCTGCTCGGATAAAGCGCGCGCCCGGGCGAGGCTGTGCTCGAGGAGCTTGACCTGGTAGCGGCCCTCGAGACCGCTGGCGAGGCGCCGCCCGATATTGCCGCCGCCGGCCAGCATGACCCGACGCACCGGGTTGTCCAGCCTGCGCAGCTCTCCCATGACCGCACGAATGTGTTTGGCCGCGGCGATGAAGAATACCTCGTCGTCGGCCTCGATGACGGTGTCCCCCTCCGGGACGATGGCTTTACCGCGACGGAAGATGGCGGCGACGCGCGTCTCGATGCCGGGCATATGCTCGCGTAGCTCCCGCAGCTCGTGCCCAACCAGAGGTCCTCCATAATATGCTTTGACCGCCACCAGCCGCAGCTTGCCTTCTGCGAAGTCGAGCACCTGCAGTGCTCCCGGCGTCTCGATGAGACGCTGGACGTGATCGGTCACCAGCTGCTCGGGGCTGATGAGAACGTCGATGGGCAGCGCCTCCTGGCTGAAGAGCTCCCGGTGGCTCAGGTATTCGGTAGCCCGCACCCGCGCGATCTTCGTCGGCGTATGAAAGACGGTGTAAGCCACCTGGCAGGCGACCATGTTGGTCTCGTCGCTGTTGGTCACCGCCAGCACCATGTCTGCGTCCCGTGCTCCCGCGCGTTCGAGCACGTCGGGGTGCGATGCATGACCGAGCACGGTGCGCAGGTCCAGATGATCCTGCAGGGCCTGCAGAGGCTTCGGATCGTTATCCACGATCGTGATGTCGTTGGCCTCGTGGGCGAGATTTTCCGCTACCGAACTCCCAACGCGACTGGCGCCCAGAATGATGATCTTCATATCCCGTCAATCGGTATTGGCCGCACGCTTGGGGTCGATGCCGAGTGCTCGAAGTTTACGGTAGAGATGCGTACGCTCGAGTCCGACCTGTTTCGCGATCCGGCCGATGCTGCCTCCGCCGCGCTTGAGCTGGTGCTCGAGATAGGCCCGCTCGAACTGCTCTCGTGCCTCCTTGAGCGGCAGGTCGAAGCCCGGAAGCTCTTCGGTGGCCGCCGGTCGGGGGGTCTTGCCGACGGCCGACTGGACCTCCTGTAGGTCGATGTCGGGGCCGGCGCCCAGAATGAGGAGCCTCTGCACCATGTTCTTGAGCTCGCGCACGTTTCCCGGCCAGGGGTGGTTGCGCAACCGGTTCTTGGCCGCGACCGTGAAGCGCCGATAACCGTGGTTCTCCTGGCTCACGAGCAGGTCCACGTAGTACTCGAGCAATTCCGGCACGTCCTCTCGATGCTCACGCAGCGGCGGGATGTTCAGCGGGACGACGTTCAGATGGTAGTACAGATCCTCGTGGAAACGTCCGGCCTCCACCGCTCTGTGCAGATCCTCGCGGGTCGCGGCGATAATGCGCACGTTCACGCTCACTGGTTGCACCCCACCGAGCCGAACAAACGATTGGTGCTTAAGTGCAGTGTAGAGCCGTGCCTGAATGGAGGGCTCCGTCTCCGCGACGTCCTCGAGGAACAAGGTGCCGCCGTTGGCGCGTTCGAATGAACCGTAGTGAATATCGGGGCCGTTCTCGGCGCCGAAGAGCTCGATGCCCAGATCGGAGTTGGCTAGGCTCCCGATCGCCACGCGTACGAAAGGGCCGGCCGCGCGGCCCGAGTAGGTGTGGATGTAGCGGGCGAACATCTGCTTGCCGCTGCCGGACTCGCCCGCCATCAGCACGGGCGTGTCGTGCTCAGCGATGCGCTTGGCCTGCTCGCGCAGGCGCTGCATCACGGTGCTGCGACCGATAGGCTCGACCAGCGGATGGACTTCTTGCCGCAGATCCACGTTCTCTTGCTTGAGCTGGGTAGCCTCGAGCGCGTGGCGCACGGTGAGCAGGAGCTTGGGCAGTGACAGAGGTTTCTCGATGAAATCGTAGGCGCCCAGCCGCGTCGCCTCGACGGCCGTCTCCACCGTTCCGTGACCGGACATCATGATGACGGGCGTGTCAGGGGCTCCCGCCTGGGACCACTCCTTCAGGAGTGTGATGCCGTCGGTGTCAGGCATCCAGATATCGAGCAGCGTGAGATCGGGGCGCCGCGTGCGCCGCGCCTGGCGCGCAGTCTGGGCGTCTTCCGCCACGGCTACGACGAAACCCTCGTCCTCCAGGATCTCCTTGACCAGGGTCCGGATATCCGGTTCGTCGTCGACTACGAGGATGTTGGGAGCGTTCATACCGCCTCTCTGCGAGGTGTGGCTACATTGTGGCGGGTCGGGGTCGCCAGCACGGGCAAGCGGATGATCACGGTGGCTCCGCTCTGTGAGTTGTTCTCCGCCCACACGACGCCGCCGTGCTCCTCCACGATTTTCTTGACGATAGCGAGTCCGAGTCCGGTGCCGCCGGGCTTCGTGGTCGCATACGGCTCAAAGGCGTGTTCGAGGATGGCCTCGGAGAAGCCGACGCCGCCATCGGTGATCCGGACCTCGATGTAGCGGCCCGCGGATTCGCGTACGCAACGGGTCGCCACCGCGAGCTCCGGTTGGCTGCCGCTGCTGGCCTCGAGGGCGTTCTTCACGAGATTGTGAAGAACCTGGCGTAAGCGGGCCGGATCGGCCTCCACCGGAGGCAGCTCGGGATCGAGGTGCAGTCGAATGGCGTGATCCGGCCCTTCCGCGGCGTACAGGGCCAGCACGTCGTTGATGAGCTCGTTCAGGTCTACCAGCTTGGGTGCGGTCGGTGGGTTGCGCGCGTAGTCCGAGAATGCGTTGACCATCTCCTTCATTCCTTCGACCTGATGCACGATGGTGCGCGTGAGCCTGTCGAGCCCGGCCGCGTCCGCTGCCTGGAGCTTGTCGAGATATTTGTGCCTCAGCCGCTCCGCCGACAGCTGGATGGGGGTCAGCGGATTCTTGATCTCGTGCGCGAGCCGCCGCGCGACCTCGCTCCAGGCGGCGTTACGCTGGGCTTGGATGAGCTCAGTGAGGTCGTCGAACACGATGACGTGGCCGGGCTGGGGGTGATCCGACCCGGGTAACGGCGTGCCACGGCACACCAGCACCTGCCGGCCGCCCGCGCCGAACAGGATGACCTGCTCCCGCCAGTCCCCCGTGCTCTCGTCGAGGTGCGCGCACGCCGTCTCGGTGAGCGGCTGCAGATTCGGGTAGGTCTCGCTGATGGCGTTAAGCGTCTTGCCGGCTTCGCTCTCCAGGTCCACGCGGAGGATCTGGGCCGCCGCCATGTTGGCCGTAAACAGGCGGTGCTCGTGATCGAGCGTTACCACGCCCGACGAGAGCCGTGCCAGCACGGCTTCCAGATAGCGCCGCTGCCCCTCCACCTGCTGTTGGCTCTGCCGGGTCTCGTGCTGAGCCCGCGCCAGCTTGCGAGTCATCTCGTTGAAGGATTCGACGAGAAATCCGAGCTCGTCCTGTCCCGAGGGGGGCAGTCGAGTGGCGTAGTCGCCGCCCGCGACGGCCTGCGTGCCCTGTACCACATCGCGCAGCGGCGACACCATGCGGCGCGCGGAGTGGAATGCAGCCCACACGGCGGTGAGTATGCTGAGCAGCAATACCAGAGACAGCGTCAGGGTGAAGCTTGTTTTGAGGGGCTTGCGTAGGTAGGCCAATTCGCGGTACTGCGCATAGGCCGATTGTACGGTGTCGGCCAGCGTACCCATGCGTTCGGGTACCGGGAACAGCCCCTGAAGCATGCGTATCTCGGTGCCGGAGGCGGCATCGGGAACCCGCGCCACCACGCGCACGTGCAGACCGGCGTCACCGATAGGGTCGAGTCCGATATAGTTGTGTGATTGGCGCACCTGCAGCAGGATGGCGTCGTCGGGGCGGTTCGGAACGATGGCCATGGGATCGACGCTGCTCGAGGCGATGGGTTGCCCTTTGGAGGTCATGAGGGTGAGCTCGGAGGCGCCGCTCAGCAGGCGCGCGTCCTCGAGCGTCGCGGCGGCGGTATCCTCGGGGACAACGGCGAGCTCGCCGGCCAGCACTTCTGTCTGCTTGAGCAGCTCACGCATCCGGACGCCGAGCGCGGTGCGGCTCAGCTCGAGTGAATCGTCGAGCGCCTTCTCCACGCGGACGTCGAACCAGCTGTCGATCCCCCGGTGCAGGAACTGCAACGAGAAGTAGTAGACCACCAGGACCGGAGTGAGGGCGAGGACCACGAACATGGTGACCATGCGCACCGTCAGTCGGGCGCCGGCCATGCGCCGCCGCACCTGGGCGAGCAATCGGAACAGATTCCAGCCGATGAGGCCCGCCAGCGTCAGGAGCCCCAGGACGTTGATGATCAGGAGTACGGAGTAGAGCTGCCCGAAGCGCGCGGACCCTTGCGTCGCTTCGCTCATCAACGTGAGTGAGGCGAGGATGACGAGGACCATGGCGATGATCGGGCCGGCCCCCGTGGTGAATTCTCTCAGCGCTCGATGGGCCATACGTACCAGTCGCTGTTGAGACGCCAGGGTCCGCTCAAGTAGGCGAGGGGGCGCAAAGGGGACGGCAACGCTTCGATGTCCAGCCGCGCCCGCAGCCGCAGTCTGTACTCTTCCTTGGGGTTGAGAAGGTCACTGCCGAAGACGGGCAAGCTGCTGATGGTGCCCAACGCCGCCATCGCCTCTTCCAGCGTCCTGAAGCTGCGAGTGGGCCCCGAGTGCAGATTCTTGAACACGTAGCGCCCGCTCAACGCGTGCACTTCGAGCTGATAGCGCTCCTCGCGCGTAGCGACGGCCTCGTCCCAGATCAGTCGGCGCCGACGCAAGAGCTGCATCTCCAGGATGATGGTGAGGGGTACGCCGTTCTCGAGCGCTTCGAGGGATTCCTCGCTGAAGTCGAAGGTGATGTCGGCGTCGAGCAGGTAAACGCCGCCGGCCAGCCGTGTCTGGGCGTGCTCCACGGTGAACTCGGAAGCGCCTGCGTGAGTCGGGCATGAGACAAGGAGGAGACACAACAATCCCACCCGGCCCGCGAGCCGCCCCAGCGCAATCCCCTCACCCTTTGCGCAGCAGTGCATAGTAGAAGCCGTCCATCTCGTCCTCGCCCGGGAGGATTTGCCGCCCGCAGGCGCAGGGATGCCCCCAGGCGGTCGATAGCTCGGCAACGACTGCGTCCGGACCGGTCTCCAGGAAACGCTCTACCTGAATGTGGTTTTCTTGCGGCAGCACGGAACAGGTAGCGTACAACAGCAGTCCGCCAGGGGCCAGCAAGGGCCACAACGCCGCCAGCAACCGTGCCTGCTCGGCCGCGAGCTTCGGAAGGTCGCTCGCGCGACGGTGAATCTTGATGTCGGGGTGACGACGGATGACGCCCGTGGCGGTGCACGGGACATCGAGCAGGATGCGATGAAAAGGTTCTCCGTTCCACCAGCGCCCGGGCTCGCCGGCATCGGCGCAGACGAGTCCGGCCGCGAGTCCGAGGCGCGCGAGATTGTCCTCGATGAGGCCCATCCGCGCGGGGTCGCGTTCCACGCACACCACCTCCGCCAGGTGTGGCTCACGCTCCAGGATGTGGGTGGTCTTGCCGCCCGGTGCGGCGCACGCATCGAGCACCCGCTGTCCGGGCGCCAGCGCCAGTAGCTCGGGCGCCAGCTGTGCGGCGCCGTCCTGGACGGACACGAGGCCGGCCGCGAAGCCGGGCAGCTTCGACACGTCCCGGGGCTCGGTCAAGATCACGCCGTGCGACGTATGGGCAATGGGGTGCGCGTCGATACCCGCGTGCGAGAGGCTGCCAAGGTAAGCGTCCCGCTGCGAACGACGGGCATTCACCCGCAGGCTCATCGGCGGGCGACGATTGTTCTCGTGCAGAATGCTCTGCCAGTGCTCGGACCAGGCCTCGCGGATGGCCTCGATGAGCCAGGCGGGATGGGCGTAAACCGCCTCCGGCGCGCGTTCGCTACGGGAGAGGATGCGCTCGCGCTCGCGCTGGAACCGCCGAAGGACGCCGTTGACCAGAACCCGGGCCCAGGGCTTACCGCGTGCCGCGGCCACCGCCACCGTCTCGGCGACCGCCGCGTGGGGTGGGATGCGGGTGTACAGCAGCTGATAGAGGCCCATCAGTATCAACAAGTGCACATCCTGATCGCGGCGGCGCACAGGCCGCGCCAGCAGCTCCCGAGCGATGGCGTCCAGACGCGGGTACCAGCGGATGACACCGAAGCAGAGCTCGCGCGCGAGCGCGCGCTCGTCGGGGTCCGTCCGGGTTCCCAGCTCGGCGCCCAAGCAGTCGGTGAGCGAGCGGCCGTGGGCGAGGACGCGGACCAGGGTCTCGACCGCGGCGGCGCGGGCGCTCGCGGGGGCTTGGCCGGACCGTGATCCCCCGATTGGGTTCGAAGCCTGCTCTCCTGGGTGGTCGGTGGCGTGCGTCGTCACGGCGATGCTTCGTCTTTGGATGGTCGGTGCGGCGTGTGGTCACTGGATTAAGTGGTGTCTGACACCACTTTAATCCCCCAGCACCGTGCCGGCGGCCACGCGCTGCGCGTTCAGGAACTCCGAAACGGGAAGCGGACGGCCTCCGGGACGCTGCACGGTCAAGAGGCGCAAGATGCCGTGCCCCGTGGCCACGTCGACACCCCCGTGGCCGCAGGCGAGGACGGTCCCCGGCAGCGCGTCGGCGGGCACCGGTTCCTCCAGTGCGGCCGCCCGCCAGATGCGCAACGACATGCTCCCCAGCGTCGTTTGTGCCACCGGCCAGGGATTGAACGCGCGTACCCGGCGCTCCAGCACCTCGGCGGTCTGACGCCATTCGATGCGGGCATCGCGCTTGCCAATGCGAGGGGCATAGGTGGCCAGCTCATCGTCTTGCGGAGACGCTTGCAGGCGGCCGGCTTGCAGGTCCTCCAGCGTGGCGAGCAGGGTCTTGGCTCCCAGCTCTGCCAGCCGCTCGTGGAGGCTGCCTGCGGTGTCGTCCGGATGAATCGGGCACGAAGCCGCTCTGAGCAGGGGTCCGGTGTCCATGCCCGCGTCCATCTGCATGATGGAGACGCCGGTCTCGCTGTCGCCCGCCAGGATCGCGTGCTGGATGGGCGCGGCGCCCCGCCAGCGTGGCAGCAGCGAGGCGTGCACGTTGATGCACCCGTACCCCGGCACCCCCAGGATGTCCGGGGGCAGTATGAGCCCGTAGGCGGCGACGACCATGACATCCGGCGCCGATCCCGCCAGCGCGGCGCGCACCCCCGGCTCGCGCAGCGTCAGCGGTTGGCGCACGGGGATGCCGCGCGACCGGGCCAGCCGCTTGACCGGGCTCTCTCGAACCCTGCGGCCCCGGCCGGCGGGTCGGTCCGGCTGGGTATAGACCGCCGCCACGCGGTGCTCCGTCGCCAGCAGCGCCGAGAGCTGCACGGCTGCGAAGTCGGGCGTGCCCGCGAAAACAATGGTCAGTGGGTCGCGCATCGGGCGGGGCAACGCACACCGCGCTCACACGGGGCCAGCCCGTGTCGATGCGCGGTCTCAGAGGGCCTGACGCTGCAGTCTATCGGCTTTCTTCTTGATGCGCTGACGTTTGAGCTGCGAGAGGTGGTCGATGAAGAGCTTGCCGTTCAGGTGGTCGATCTCGTGCTGCACGCACACCGCGAGCAGGCCCTCGGCCGCCAGCTCGTAGGGGTTCCCCTCACGGTCCAGGGCGCGCATCTTGACGCGCTCGGCCCGCTGCACCATGTCGAAGATGCCCGGAACGGAGAGGCAGCCCTCCTCCATCTCCACGGCCCCCTCCTGGCCGAGGACCTCCGGGTTGATCAGGCAAAGCGGCGAATCCCGCTGTTCGGAGACGTCGATCACCACCACACGCCGGGGTACGTCCACCTGAGTGGCGGCCAGCCCGACACCCGGTGCGTCGTACATGGTCTCGAACATGTCGTCCACCAGGCGACGAATGTCATCGTCGACCCGCTCCACGGGAGCGGCCCGATTACGCAGCCGCGGGTCCGGATAGTGAAGGATGTCGAGTATGGCCATAGGAACACACGGTTAAAAGGTCGTCCGAAGCTGCCGTTAATAATAGCGAAAGCGGCGCGAGACGCGCCACTCGCAAGAGCAAGCGCCGGCACGGCGAGGACCGCGCATGTGACCGGATTTTATGCATACTTTCAGCAAGATATCGACCGCCGCGGGGCCAGGGAGGGGCTCCGGCACAGGCGCTGATCGCAGCTCCCGCCAAGGGTGGCCGACCGGGTGGACGCACTGGGGGAAGACGTATGTCACGTAGTTACCTGCTCGGCTTGCTGCTCGGTTGCACACTGCTTCCGGGTGTCGCGTCCGCGGCCGTCGCGCTCAAACCCGACCACCCCGAGCGCTATGTCGTCCAGAAAGGCGACACCCTCTGGGACATCGCGGAGCGCTTTCTCCAGGATCCCTGGCAGTGGCCCGAGATCTGGACCGTCAACCCCCAGATCGACAACCCCCACCTGATCTTCCCGGGCGATCAGCTCGTGCTCACCTATGAGGACGGCCGCCCGGTTCTGCGTCTCGAGCGTCGGGCGGAGGGCGAGCCACCCGAGGCCCCGGCTCCCGGAGCCGCGCCCCCGCCCACGGAGGCCGAGCGCGTCGAGCGTCCGCGTCCGGGCGAGCGACCGATGGCGAAACTCTCGCCGCAGATCCGCGTGCTCGAGCTCGACCGCGAGGCCATTCCACCCATTCCCACCGATGCGATCCGCCAGTTCTTGAGTCGCCCCCGCGTGCTCACGGCGGGTGAGTTCGAATCGGCCCCGTACATCGTCTCCGTGGGCAAGGAGCACCTGGTGGCGGGAAGCGGCTTTCGGGTCTACGCCCGGGGGCTGGAGCCCGACGGCACCAGGGCCTTCACGGTCTATCGGCGGGGCGAGGTGTATCAAGATTTCCCGAGCGGGGAGATCCTGGGCTACGAGGCGTTGCACGTGGGCGACGCGGTGCTCGAGCAGTCCGGTGATCCCGCGGCCGTCCGCCTGGCCCGCACCAAGCGTGAGGTGCTCACCGGGGACCGCCTGTTCCCGGTTCGCGAGGACGAGATCGAGCGCCAGTTCGTGCCCCGGGCGCCCGAGGAGGCGATCGACGGCCGGATCATCTCCGTCCTCGATGGGGTGACCCAGATTGGTCAGCATCAGGTGGTCGTTCTGAACCTGGGGCACGAGGACGGCATCGAGGCTGGCCACGTCCTGGCCGTCTTCCAGGCAGGAGCGACCGTTCCCGACCCCTACGCCGGCTCTCCGGTGACGCTGCCGGACGAACGCGCGGGCGTCGTGATGGTGTTTCGGCCCTTCGAGCGCGTGAGCTATGCCCTCGTCATGAAGGCGACGCGTGCCATGCACTTGCACGACAGGGTCAGGCGGCCCTGAATCGCCTCACCGTTCCCAACCCTGATTACCCGGGGAAACACGGGTACCGTCCTACGGGGCAGGGCTGGCGCCGGCATTGCTCACCCCTCAAAGCACCCTGCGAGGGTGCCCAGCGGAGGCTGCACCGGTGTATGCTCTGACCGGGTTTCATGCGTCACGGACCCCCGGCCGCTTCCCCGATGCCGTTCTCGGACAACGCATACTGGCTCGCCCTGAACCGCGCGCCCGACCTCGGCCACGCGACCGTGGGGCGTGTGCTCGGGCGGTTCGGGTCCCCCCGCGAGGTGTTCGGCGCCAGCGACGGCGCGCTGGCCGAGCTCGGGGTGCCGGAGGCGGCGCGCCGCTACCTTCGCCACCCCGATTGGGACGCGGTTGAGGCCGACCTGACGTGGCTGAGCGGGCCCTCCCATCACCTGTTGACCCTGGCGCATCCCGACTACCCGCCCCGGCTGCGCGAAATCTCGAATCCGCCGCTGGTGTTGTTCGTGCAGGGAGACGCCGAGGTGCTGGAGGTCCCGCAGCTCGCCATCGTGGGAAGCCGCAATCCCACCCCGGCAGGCGCCGAGACCGCCCGGGCCTTTGCCCGGAGCCTGGCGGAGGCCGGTCTGGCGGTGACCAGCGGTCTGGCACTCGGCGTGGACGGCGCCGCCCACCGCGGGGCGCTCGCCGGCGGCGGGCTCACCGTGGCGGTGGCGGGCAACGGGCTCGACCGCGTGTACCCCGCCGCGCATCGCGAGCTGGCGGCGCAGATCGCCGCGGACGGCGCCCTCGTCTCCGAGTTCCCGCCCGGCACGCCGCCGCGCGCCGGGAACTTTCCGCGCCGCAATCGGGTCATCAGCGGGTTGAGCCTCGGCGTGCTGGTGGTAGAGGCCGCGCGGCGCAGCGGCTCGCTCATTACGGCCCGACTGGCCTCGGCACAGGGCCGGGAGGTGTTCGCCATCCCGGGCTCGATTCACAACCCCCTCGCGCGCGGCTGCCACGCCCTGCTCCGCCAGGGCGCGAAGCTCGTCGAGACGGCCCGGGATGTTCTCGAGGAGATCGGAGGGCAGGTGTCGGTTGCTTCGACGAAGCTCGACACCGTTTCCGAGCCGCTTTGCGGGGCGGCATCCGGTCCGGATCCGCAGTACGTAAAGCTGCTGTCCTCCCTCGGATACGAGCCCACGGGAGTCGACATGTTGGTCGAGCGCACCGGATTGACGCCCGAGGAGGTTTCCTCCATGCTTTTGATTCTTGAACTCGAAGGTCATGTGGCGTCGCTGTCGGGTGGGCTCTACGCTCGAACGGCAAAAGGGCCCTAGTGTATGAAAGAGACTGTGCTGGATGTCTTGATGTATCTATTCGAGCACTATCCCGATGTGGACATGGATGTCGACTCCGACGAGGCCTTGGTCAGACGCGAGCTGATCGAGGCGGGATTTCGCGACGCCGACATTTCCAAAGCGTTTGCCTGGCTGGAAGGCCTGACCACGGAGTACAGCCCGGTCGGTCAGGCGGCCAGGGAAGGTTCCGCAATCCGTGTCTTCTCGGCCGAGGAAATGCGGCGGCTGGACGTGGAGTGCCGTGGCTTCCTCGTCTTCCTGGAACAGGCGGGTGTCCTCGACGCCCGCACTCGCGAGCTCATCATCGATCAGGTAATGGGACTGGAAACCGACTCCGTCGACCTGGAGCAGTTGAAATGGGTGGCGCTCATGGTGCTGCTCAATCAGCCCGGCAATGAGTCGGTCGCCGCCTGGGTGGAGGATTTCGTCTTCGACACCAGTGGCCAGCGGCTGCATTAAGGTTTGGGTCGCGGCTGCCGATCACGACGATATCCGAACATCTCGCATGGACGGTCGAGGCGTGGCCCGGGCTCGGGCGACGCTCTCGAGACCGTGATTGGGAATGGGCAAACACCTCCTTATCGTTGAATCGCCGGCCAAATCCCGGACCCTGAAGAAATATCTGGGGCCTGACTTCAACGTCATGGCCTCGTACGGGCACGTGCGCGATCTGCGGCCCAAGGAAGGGGCCGTGGAGCCCGATAACGGCTTCGTGATGCATTACGAGCCGATCGACAAGAACGAAAAGCACGTCAACGCCATCGCGCGCGCAACCAAGAAGGCCGCTGATCTCTACCTGGCCACTGACCCCGACCGGGAAGGTGAGGCCATCTCCTGGCACCTGGTCGAGCTGCTGAAATCGCGCGACGTGCTCGATGGCAAACCGGTGCGTCGGGTCGCCTTCCACGAGATCACGAAGCGCGCCGTAGCCGAGGCCATCGAGGATCCCCGTGATCTGTCCATGGAGCTCGTCAACGCCCAGCAGGCGCGGCGCGCGCTCGACTATCTGGTGGGGTTCAATCTCTCCCCGCTACTGTGGCGGAAGATCCGCCCGGGGCTGTCAGCCGGTCGCGTGCAGAGTCCAGCGCTGCGTCTCATCGTGGAGCGCGAAGAAGAGATCGAGCGGTTCGTCTCGCAGGAATACTGGACCATCGAAGCCGACGTCAGCGCACGCGGCATTCCCTTCGTCGCCAAGCTCAATCGCTACCGCGGCGAGAAGCTCACCCAGTTCAGCATCACGGACGAGAAGCAAGCGCGCGCCATCGAGAGCGAGCTCGAGCGCGAAGGGGCTCGGGGGCTTCGAGTCGCCAACGTCGAGAAAAAGCAACGCCGGCGCAACCCCGCATCGCCGTTCACCACCTCTACACTGCAACAGGAGGCCTCGCGCAAGCTCGGATTTACGGCGCAGCGCACCATGCGCGTGGCTCAGCAACTGTACGAGGGCATCGAGACCGACGGGGACGTGAGCGGTTTCATCACCTACATGCGTACCGATTCGGTGAGTCTCGCGCGCGAGGCAGTGGACGACATCCGGCAGTACATCGCGAAGCAGTACGGCCAGGACAAGCTTCCGGCCGAACCCCGGCTGTTCAGGACCAAGGCCAAGAACGCCCAGGAGGCGCACGAGGCCATCAGGCCCACGTCTATCGAGCGCACGCCCGGTTCGCTGAGTCAGCGCCTCAATCGGGACCAGCGCCGCCTCTACGAGCTCATCTGGCAGCGCACGCTGGCTTGCCAGATGCAGCACGCCACCATCGACACCGTTGCGGTGGATCTCGAGTGCGGCGCGGAAAACGGCTTTCGGGCCACGGGCTCGACGGTGGTGGACCCGGGCTTCATGACCGTATACGAGGAAGGGATCGACGACGCCAAGAAAGCCGAGGCCGATCGACGCCTGCCGGCCCTCGCCGAAGGCGAGATCGTCGATCTCAAGGGGCTGCGCCCCGAGCAGCACTTCACCGAGCCTCCGCCGCGATATACCGAGGCATCGCTGGTCAAGACGCTGGAGGAATACGGTATCGGTCGTCCCTCCACGTACGCGAGCATCATCTCCACCCTCAAACAGCGAGAGTACGTGACACTGGAGAAGCGACGTTTCAGGCCCACGGACGTCGGTCGCGTCGTCAACAAGTTCCTCACGGAGCACTTCACCCGCTACGTTGATTACGAGTTCACCGCACGTATGGAGGACGCTCTGGACGAGATCTCGCGCGGTGAAAAGGACTGGATCGAGCTGATGGAGGGTTTTTGGGCCCGCTTCAAGAGCCAGGTGGACTCCAAGGCCGAGACGGTCAAGCGCAGTGACGTCACGCAGGAGAAGCTCGACGAGGACTGCCCCCGCTGCGGGAAACGATTAACGGTGCGGCTCGGGCGCCGGGGGCGTTTCATCGGCTGTACCGGATATCCCGATTGTGATTACACGCGAAGCCTGGACGGCTCGGACGAGGGCGGCAGCCAGGCCGAGGCGGTTCAGGGGCGGACCTGCCCCCGCTGCGGCTCCGCGCTGCAGGTGAAGACGGGCCGTTATGGGAAGTTCATCGGTTGCAGCGGATACCCGAACTGCAACTTCATCGAGCCCCTGGTGAAGCCGGTGGACATGGGCATCCGTTGCCCGGAGTGCGGAGAGGGGAATCTCATGAAACGCCGCTCGCGACGGGGCAAGGTCTTCTACTCCTGCGGCACTTATCCGAAGTGCACCTACGCAGTCTGGAATCAACCGCTCGACGAGCCGTGCCCGCGCTGCGGATGGCCCATCCTGACGCTCAAGACCACCAAACGCCGGGGCACCGAGAAGGTGTGCCCCCAGAAGGGCTGCGGACACGCGGAGACGGTAGAGGAGCCCGAACGCGTCGCCTCCTGACCCTGTCCCGCAAAGCGAAAAAGAAGAGCCACAAAGGAACCAGAGGGAAAAAGACCAAACCACAGAGGGCACAGGGGATTTCACAGAGGACACAGAGGGAAAGAGAAGGGTAAAAGAAAAGAAAGTTCGTAGCCGCTCTGACCTGATCCGGGCATTCGCATTCTATATTCTCTCTCTGTGTGCCTCTGTGGTTTACGTAACCGGGCTCGAAACATGGCCGACTTCCGATGAGCAACGACGCGCAACCGTTCGTGGCGATCCTCATGGGGTCCGATTCGGACCTGCCCGTGGTTCAAGGGGCACTGGATGTGCTCGCCGACCTGGAGGTGGCCTGCGAAGTGAAGATCCTCTCGGCGCATCGCACGCCGGATGCGACCCGGGAGTACGTCAAAGAAGCGGAAGCCCGCGGCTGCGCCGTGTTCATCGCGGCCGCCGGCATGGCGGCACACCTGGCCGGGGCGGTGGCTGCCCACACGGTAAAGCCGGTCATCGGGATCCCCGTGGACGCCGGACCGCTCCAGGGGTTCGATGCCCTGCTGTCAACGGTCCAGATGCCGCCTGGCGTGCCGGTGGCGACCATGGCCGTGGGCAAGGCGGGCGCGCGCAACGCCGGCCATCTGGCGGCGCAGATCCTGGCGCTCGCCGACGGCGAGCTCGCCGAACGGGTTGCGCGGGAGCGGCGGCGCAGCGCCGAGGCGGTGGCGGCGAAGGATCGGGCCCTCGCCGAGCGCCCCGCCCGCGGTTCGTCGGGCTCCGAGTAACGCTTGGCCAAGCCGCGCGACGCCCGCGAATCCCTATGGCCCGGATTCGTTTGGCTCGCGGATTTCGAGGAGGCGGGTGGTTTTGTGGGTCCGGGGGGGCACGTGCCGCTCCGTGGCAGGGTGGGCTGAGCCGAAGGCGAAGCCCGCCGTGCAGCGGCAGCGGCGCCGTCACGCCCAGATGGTGGGCTTCGCTGCGCTCAGCCCACCCGACGCGGCACATACCCCCATCTCGGGTGACCGTCGTCGGCGCGATTTCGGGGAAATCCGCAAAGACCATATATTTCCGTCTCTGTCCGCGCTGTTCGTACCTCCTTCGTGAGCTTCGTGTTAGAGAGCGGCATTCCCGAATCCTCAGGCTTCCGTGGCTATCTCAATCGCTGGCACCTGACGTGCGCGGTTGATGCCTTGCGGGCGGGGGGGGTCGTCGCCTATCCGACCGAGGGCGTGTACGGCCTGGGTTGCGAGCCGCTCAACGAAAGGGCGGTGCTGCGGGTTCTCGCGCTCAAGGGGCGTCCGCGGGAGAAGGGGTTGATCCTCATCGCCGCGCGCTACGAGCAACTGCGGCGTTTCGTCGTCGAGCCCGATGCCGAGGTCATGGCCCGCCTGCGGGCCGAGTGGCCCGGGCCGACGACGTGGCTGCTCCCCGCACGGCCCGACGTACCGTCCTGGCTGACCGGTGGTCACGCCTCCATCGCGGTGCGGGTCACCGCGCATCCCCAGGCCGCGGCCCTGTGCACACGCTTCGGCGCAGCCCTGGTGTCCACCAGCGCGAATCCGGCGGGCCGCCCGGCCGCACGCACGATGCTCGATGTGCGGCGTTACTTCGGAGAGGGCGTGGATTTCATCCTGCCCGGTGCGGTTACCGACCCGGGAGCGGGCCCCACGGAGATTCGCGACGCCCTCTCCAATCGCATCGTCCGTCCCCGGAGTTCGACATGAGCACGCAACAGTCGCACGAGAACGTGGCCTCGGTCGCCAGCTACCTGATGGGTCTGCAGGACCGTATCACGGCCGCCCTGGAAGCCGACGACGGTGCCGAGCGCTTCCACGAGGACGCCTGGGAGCGGTCGGGCGGCGGGGGTGGGCGCTCGCGCAGCCTGCAAGCAGGGACCGTCTTCGAACGCGCGGGAATCAACTACTCGCACGTGTACGGCGAAGCCCTCCCGCCCGCAGCGAGCGCGCGCCGGCCGGAGCTCGCGGGCCACGGGTTTCAGGCGCTCGGAGTCTCACTCGTCGTACATCCTTGGAACCCGTACGTACCCACCTCCCACTTCAACCTGCGGTTTTTCCTGGCCGAGGGACGGGACCGACCCCCCGTGTGGTGGTTCGGGGGCGGGTTCGATCTCACCCCGTTCTATGGGTTCGTGGAGGATGCCGTCCACTGGCATCGGACGGCGCGCGAGGCGTGCATCCCCTTCGGCCAGGACCTCTATCCACGTTTCAAACAGGCCTGCGATGACTACTTCTATCTCAGGCACCGTGGCGAGCCCCGGGGTATTGGCGGACTCTTCTTCGACGATTTCAACGACGGCGGGTTTGAGCGCTGCTTCGCGCTCGCGCGCAGCATCGGCGACCATTACCTCATCGCCTATCAGCCCATCGTGGCGCGCCGTCGCTCGACACCCTATGGCGAGCGCGAGCGGGACTTCCAGCTGTACCGGCGCGGGCGCTACGTGGAGTTCAATCTCATCTACGATCGCGGCACGTTGTTCGGGCTGCAGTCGGGCGGGCGCGTGGAGTCCGTCCTCATGTCGCTGCCGCCGGAGGTGCGCTGGCGCTACGACTGGCACCCCTCTCCCGGGTCTGCCGAGGCGCACCTCTACGAAGCGTTTCTGCGTCCGAGGGACTGGGTCTAGCCCGCATCTCTCGCCCGAAGGGGTCAGGTCTTGCAATGCCGCATCCCGGTTGGCCGACCGGCGAGCCGGTCCCGGGCACTCAGAAGATGTTGGTATGTGCGTGCCGATGCGGCATTGCAAGACCTGACCCCAACCGGGCCTGACCGGGCCAGGCGCCGGCACGTTTCGGAAACTCCGTTGACAGTGCTTGTTATTGTCCCGAAAATAAACGGCTTGCATATCGGAGGGGTTCCCGAGCGGTCAAAGGGAGCAGACTGTAAATCTGCCGGCTCAGCCTTCGGAGGTTCGAATCCTCCCCCCTCCACCAAGGGTCTCGGGTCACCCGGAGGGGTCGGCGGTCGCTGAGTCGGCCACGGGCGTGCGCAGCCCAGCAGGGGCGTGCAGCTCAGCGGGTGTAGTTCAATGGTAGAACCTCAGCCTTCCAAGCTGATGACGTGGGTTCGATTCCCATCACCCGCTCCACGGCAGGCGCCGCGGCGATGCGCCAGGCACCGAGCGCGGCCCGGGTTCCCGGCGCTGGCGCGCCGCCCGAATCGGGGCGCCGCGAACGGGAGACGAATTGCGCTTGGCCCATATAGCTCAGTCGGTAGAGCACTTCCTTGGTAAGGAAGAGGTCACCGGTTCAAATCCGGTTATG
>JABAHQ010004529.1_pt1 | contig 32414 bp, 40 predicted proteins | sample 7062091 | NCBI WGS metagenome assembly JABAHQ01 (sample SAMN14534359, study PRJNA622989) | marine sediment metagenome | biome: marine biome [ENVO:00000428]; feature: marine pelagic biome [ENVO:01000023]; material: deep marine sediment [ENVO:00002113] | place: India: Gulf of Kutch | collected... | reverse complement strand
CCCCGCATCGTCACCGCCAGGGCCTGGGCGCCGGTGTTGCCGGACTGCCCGGCGACCACCGGCAACAGCACGGCGAGCGCCGCTGCCCCGCGCAGCCGCCCATCGGGGTCGAGGACGTGGACGGCGTCGGGCTCGCCGCCGGCGGCGCGGATCGCCTCGAGGGCCTCGGCGACGGTGCACGTCCCCGCCAGCGCGGGCGCCTCCGGATCGGCCTGGCCCCGGCCGTGCGTTCGCCCGGGCGAGCAGTCGCTCGAGCCGGTGGCGCGGGCCCGCGGGCAGGCGATCGAGCACTGCGCGCCAGTGGCGCCGTCCTCGACGGCCCGCAGCGCCCGAGCGGCGGCCCGGGGCTCGGCGGCCTCGCCGGGCGTGAGCTCTGCGAGCGCGGCGGCGGCCTGGTCGGGGTGGCGCCTGGCGAAGGCGCGGGCGAGCCCGTGGGGGCGTCGATCTCAGCCATCGTCGCCCGCCTCGCGGAGCAGGACCACCGGCTGCTCGTGCAGCAGCCGGGCCGGGAGCGACACGCCCGCCCCGGCGGTCTCGAGCACGAGCCCCGTCGGGGTGAGCTCCACGATCTGTCCCTCGAAGCCGCCGAGGTGCAGGGCCTGGCCGATGCGACAGCGTCGGCGGGCCTGGTGCGCGGCGATGAGGTCGAGCATCAGCGGCTGGGCCCCGAGGCTGAAGGCGAGGGCGAAGCCGCCGGGCGCCGCGCCGACCGCGACGCTCATCGACACGATGAGGAGCTGCCCTCGGTCCCGATCTGATCGACCCCGATGATCAGCGCGGTGGTCAGGATGACCGCCTGCACCGAGCGGCCGAGCAGCAGCCACTGCGTCCGGCCGGTCGGCGCGGCCGCCGCGATGACCATGTCCCGCGCGACGACGCTCACCAGCACACCGCCCGCGATGATCAGCGCGCCGGCGAACGGGGTGGGGAGGTAATCGACGATACGGGTGAGCCGGTCGGAGAACGCCTCGACGCCGAGGACCCGCGCCGCGGCGGTGAGAAAGAACAGGATCGTGATCCAGAAGACGGTGCTGTCGAGGATCCCGGGGGATGTGGCGACGAACGCCTGCGTGTCGCCCTGCCGGACCGCGAGCCGGCGCAGGAGTCGCTCGAGCAGATGCCCCGGTCGCGCCGCTGCTCCGCGCAGCGCGCGCGCCACGAGCCAACCGGTCGCGAGCAGGATGATCGCGCCGCCGAGGCGGGGCAGGATAGCCGTGAGCCGGTCGAGCAGCTACACCGGCGTCGCGCTCACGGCGGCGGCCCACTCCGAGAGCAACTCCATGCGGCCTCCCCGCCGGGTCCGGCTGTCCCCGCTATAGTGACGCGATTTGGAAAATAAACGCCGTATGCGCCGCGCCCGTCGGGGCGTGGCGGGCGGTCGCTCGGGCGGGATGTTAAGCTTTGGGTGAGGCAGCCGAAATCCATCGATGACGGAACGATGAGCGCAAACGACGATGCGCGCGAGGCGCGCCGCCGCTTGGCCGTCGCGGTGCGCGCGGCCTGTCTGGAGGCGGCGCGTGCGGCGTACGAGGAGGCGGCCATCGCCGGACTGTGTCACGAAGGCGCCGCGGAGGTCGCGCTCGACGCGATCCGCACCGTGGACGTCGAGGCGCTCGCGCGAGAGCTCGACGAGCAGTGAGCCGACGCGTCGGCCCCATCGATGACCTCGTGCACGAGGGGGGGCGGCGGGCGAGCGAGGACACCGCGGCACGGGCCGCCCGCCGTGCGCCTTCCGTGCAGGATCTCGACACGACGGTCTCGATCGCGAGGGATGAGCTGCGCCCCACACCGGTCGCAGCGGGCCGTCAGCCAACGGAAAACGCCGAATGAGCCGCAAACGTCACGAGCCGGACCGGCAGCTGCACGACCAGGACGAGAAGCTCACCGAGCTGCGGCGCGAGGTGAATCGCATCGAGGCGGCGCAGGAGCGCTCGGATGCCCTGAGGATCCTGAACGCGTTAGAGCGTATACAACAAGAGCACAAGGCCTCGATGCAGCGTCTCGCCGACGCCCGCCGCCGCCTGCGGTTCCGCGTCATGCTGGTGGTGGTGCTGGCCCTGCTCTGGGTCGCCATCATGGTTACCTACCACGTCTAGGGAAGCTCGGGTCGATATCGATCGAACCGCCAAGACGCCAAGAAAGCATCTCGGAATTAAAAGAGAAAACGCTTGGCGTTCTCGGCGGCTTGGCGGTTGATCGTATCGTGCAGCGGTTCCCCGGGGGCATCCTTGCCCCTGAGCGTCCGGTAGTCTCACGCCCCCACGAAGCGGCGGGCCACGAAGCGATCGACGCTTGCCTTGCCCGCCCCGCTGAACAGCAGCGGCAGCAGCATGATGAGGTACATGAGCGGCAGCTTGTAGCCGTTGTCACAGACATTGTAGCCGTTGCCGGCGTGCACGCTCACCCAGGCGACCACGTCGAGTATCACGAAGGCGATCGCGACGAACCGCGTGGCGAGGCCGATGACGAGCAGGACCGCGCCGATGATCTCGGTCCACATGACCAGGATCCAGTTGAACGTGGCCGGCAGCAGCCCGAACGGGAACGGGTAGTCCATGCCGGCGAACCACTCCGGCGCCGGCCCCGCGCCCCCGGTGGCGTCGAGCTTCATGACCCCCGACTCCCAGAACTCGTAGGCCAGCAGGAACCGCAGGCCGAGCTGCGGCAGGAGCTCGCCGGCGCGGTTCAGGGCGCCGGCGACCCGGCAACCGATATCGAGCAATTTGTCCATGATCGACCCCTTTGGTGGACGAGCCGAGAACGGGCCGGGCCCGCTGTTGTTGTGCGATCATTCATAGCGACTGCGCGGCGCGCGAATGGTTCCCACGCCGGCGGCATCGGAGGCTCAGTCGGCCGGCCGGTTGCCGGAAGCGGCCTCGCGCGGGCGCGGGTCCACGGGGGTGACTTCCGGGAACAGCTCGTCCATGCCCCTGGAGGTTCCGGAGTCGATGACGACCCGTGCGTGGTGACGGGCGAGCTCCTGGGGATAACGCACCCCGCAGGCGTGCGCGATGATGCCGACCTCGCGCGTGATGTGCTTCGCGTAGTGCATGACCCGCGTGGCCTTGTCCTCGGCGACGAGGCCGCGTTGGAGCTTCGGGTTGTGCGTGGTGACGCCGGTGGGACAGGTATCGCGGTTGCACTGCATCGCCTGGATGCAGCCGAGGGCGAACATGAAACCGCGCGCCGACACCACGAAATCGGCTCCCATGCACAGCGCCCAGGCGACGTTCGATGGCGTGACCAGCTTGCCGGAGGCGACAACCTTGATGCGCTCGCGCAGCCCATAGGCGGTGAGGGCGTCGACGACCGCCGGGAGCGCCTCGCGCAGCGGCAGGCCCATGTTGTCCATCAGGCTCATCGGCGCCGCGCCGCTGCCGCCCTCCGCGCCGTCGACGCTGATGAAGTCGGGGGCGCGCTCGGGTCCGCGCGCGAGCACCAGGCGCAGCACTTCCTCCAGCCACCCGCGTGAGCCCATCACCGTCTTGAAGCCGGTCGGCCGTCGGGTGACTCGCCGGATCCGCTCGATCGTGTCGAGCAGATCGGCGACGGTGCCGATCTCGGGATGCCGGTTCGGGCTGATGGAGGCCTGATAGGCGGGGATGCCCCGGATGCGGGCGATCTCGGGCGTGACCTTGCACGCCGGCAGGATCCCGCCCTTGCCGGGCTTCGCCCCCTGACTGAGCTTGAGCTCGAGCATGCGCACCTGGTCGTGCGCCGCCACCTCGCGCAGCTTGTCGTCGTCTAGACGTCCGTCGGCGTCGCGCACCCCGTAGTTGGCGGTGCCGATCTGGAAGACGAGGTCACAGCCGCCCTCGAGGTGAGAGGGGGCGAGGCCTCCCTCGCCGGTGTTCAGCCAGCAGCCGGCGTGCCGCGCGCCGCGCGACAGCGCCCGCACCGCGGGCTGCGACAACGCGCCGTAGCTCATGGCCGAGACGTTGAAGAACGACCGGGGCGTGTACGGATAGTCGGCGTATTCACCTATCGTCACCGGCTTCGGGGGCACGGCGTCCGCGTGCAGCGTCGGGAAGGGGGCGTTGACGAAGAACACCGAGCCCGTCGGCCGCAGGTCCTTGGTCGAGCCGAAGGGGACCGTGCTGTCGGCGTTCTTCGCCGCCTGATAGACCCAGGTGCGCTCGGCGCGATTAAAGGGCAGCTCCTCGCGGTCCATGGCGAAGAAGTACTGGCGGAAGAACTCGCCGAGCTGCTCGAAAAGATAGCGGAACCGCCCGATGACGGGGTAGTTGCGCCGGATGGCGTGCTTGGTCTGGGAGACGTCGATGACGAACAGCACGAGCGTGATCAGCGCGACGAGGCCGACGACGAAGACGAACAGAGCGGCCAGGACCTCGAGGGTCGCCAGCAGGAAGCCGGAGGGTGCTGCAGGCGTCATGTAAGGACTCCCGCGCGGCGGCGCGGCCGCCGGCCAGTCTGCCCCTCAGAATGCATCCCGCGCCGGCCGCGCTCCGAGCACGATGCCGCGTGCGGCCATGCGCCGCAGGATCTCGCGCCCGCCCTCGACGACGGCGCGCGGGTTGGGGTGCTGCAGCTCCGCGGCGATATGCTCCAGCGCTTCTCGACCCGTGAGCTCCGGTTGCGTCTCGATGAGCTGCAGCAGCATCGCGGTCACGGGATTGACCTCGAGGAACCCCACCTCCTCGGCGGCGTCGCGGTAGACTACCAGATAAGTGGGCTGCTCGCCGGGGGCTTCGGGCCGCTGCTCCCGGCTGATGCGGTGCACGGGGAAGCGGTACTCCAGCACCCACGCGAGCGGCGAGACCACGGGCCTCCCCTCGAGCGGGTCGCCGTGCGGATCGGGTGTCTCGTCGAGCTCGTCGTCCTCGGCGGTCATCAGCGCGAGCTCGACCCACTCGTAATGGGCCAGCTCGTAGAGAAAAGGTGGATCGTCCGCGCGGGCGACGCGCTCCTCGCCGAGATAGGTCAGGAGCTCCTCGGCGATCTCGCGGAAGTACGGCGTCTTGGCGCGATGCTCGGCGAGGAAGTCGCGCACCAGTCGTTCCCAGGCGTCGCCGGAGAGGATCTCGTGCAGCACAGGGAAGCTCGATTCCAGGATTCCGCGCACGTTGTTGTAGAACAGCTCGCGATAGATCGCCATGCGGCGCTCTTCGACGTCGCTCGGGCGTGCGTTGCGCGCGGGATTCCTGATGTGCGCTGCGAACTCGTATTGCTTTTTTATGAACGCCGGTGTCTCAGGCGCCGGCGGCGTGCGTTTCATTGGCGGTGCTCCACTTGTGCTGCAGCGTTCGGATCGTGTCGACCTCCGCCAGCAGCTCGGGCAGCGGCGGGATGTTGAAGTCGCGCTCGAGCAGGGTGGGGATCACGCCGAAACGGGCGTAGGTCGCATCCAGCAGGTCCCACACGTTGTTGATCACCGGGGCCCCGTGCGTGTCGACGATGAGGTCCTCGGCCTCTCTGTAATGACCCGCGATATGACAATAGGCGATGCGCCCGGCGGGCAGGCCCTCGAGAAAGGCCGCCGGATCGTAGCGGTGATTGATGCTGTTGACGTAGATGTTGTTCACGTCGAGCAGCAGATCGCACTCGCCTTCCTCGAGGACGGCGGTGAGGAACTCGAGCTCGCCCATCTCGGCGCCGGGCGCCGCGTAGTAGGAGACGTTCTCCACCGCGATGCGGCGCTCGAGGATCTCCTGCGTGCGGCGGATTCGGCCCGCCACGTGACGCACGGCGTCCTCGGTGAACGGGATGGGCATCAGATCATAGAGCTGCCCGTCGTCGGTGGTGTAGCTCAGGTGCTCGGAGTAGAGGCGCGCGTCGTGCGCGTCCATGAATCGGCGCACGTCGTCGAGAAACCCCTCATCGAGCGGCGCCGGCCCGCCGAGCGACAGCGACAGGCCGTGGCACACTAACGGATAGCGCTCGGTGAACCAGCGGAACTGGCGCCCGAGCCTGCCGCCGATGCCGATCCAGTTCTCGGGCGCCACCTCCATGAAGTCGACCTGGGCGGGTGGGTCGGCTGCGAGCGGGCCCAGCAGGGCCCGTCGCAGACCGAGGCCCGCGCCATGAACGCCGGAGTCGTTGCTCATGGTCGCCGTGCCTTGCGGCTCAGCTCGCGCCGCACTTGCCTTCACCGCACTTGCCCTCGGACGAGCTCTTGTCCGTGTGCAGGTGCGCGCCCTTCTCGGCCGTGCCGCACTTGCCCTCACCGCACTTGCCTTCACCGCACTTGCCTTCCGGGGCGTTCGCCGGATTGACGTGCGCGCCCTTGCCTTCGCCGCACTTGCCCTCGCCGCACTTGCCCTCGCCGCACTGGCCTTCGGCGGCGGCCACCATGTAGCCCCGCTCCAGCTCGGTCATGGCGAAGGGGTTGGCCTCGGTATCGGCCATGGCGCCCGCAGCGAAGGACGTGGCGAACGCCGCGCCTACGGCGGCGGCGACGGGTTTCAGGGTCGGCTTCTTTTTCGACATGGGGTCTCTCTCCTATGGGTTATCACTCGAAGCCGGGGCGGATGGGGTCCGCCTCCGGCGCGGGTTCTCGCGAACACGCCCGTTGGGACACTGCCGGTGTGGGAAAGGTTCCATGCCCACTCGACGGGGTGATGCCGTGCCCGGGCACTGGCTTGACATAATCATTAGACCTTGACCGTCAGCCTGCGGACGCAATCCAGGTAGGCCGCCTCGTCGGGGGGACGGCCCGCGCGCTGGGCCCGCCACAGCGCCTCGCCGAGACAGTCCATGATCCGATGCTCGGCGGCGTGGGCGTCCCCGGCGCGCTCGACCACGCCGCGGTAGCCCGCGCGCAGCCCCGGCGGGCGATCGGTGGCGAGCTGCTCGCGGATCGCCAGATGCATGCCCATGTGCAGGAACGGATTGGCGTGCCCCCGCTCGGGAGGAAAATCGGCGGCCAGGGTTCGCTCGGGATCGCGGAGCAGGGCGTGGTACTCGGGGTGCCGGCGCACCACCTCGGCGACCTCCGCCTCGAGCGGCTCGAGCGCCTCCCCCGCCTCGGTCTTGCGCCAGGCCTCGCAGAAAAAGCGCCGCATCTGCTCGCGGTCGTCGGTGAGCACGGTATGCCGTGCGGTGGTCGGCCCGACGTCATCTTCAATCCGAGAACGCCTGGCGATCAAGGGGATACGGCCGGGACCCGGGGCCCATGAAGAATCCCGAAGTAAGTATGACGTTGACGACCGTTTGCTTTTCTTTGCGACCTTCGCAGCTTCGCGCCTTTGCGTTGGATCATTTCTCCACCCGCCGGCTGCCGGCGAGCCCGCGCGAAGGGGTCTCGAGGATCACGAGCGCCCGGCGCTCTTCGCGCTCTTCGCGCCTCGGCGTCGGGCCGTTCTCTGTCCGGTGTCTGACGGGGACGAATCCGTGGTCTTGTGGCGATACTCGCACAGATCGCGGATCACGCAACGCGGGCAGTCGGGCTTGCGCGCGGTGCACACGTAACGCCCGTGAAGGATGAGCCAGTGGTGCGCGTCGCGCTTGTACTCGGCGGGGACCACCCGCTCGAGCCGGTCCTCGACCGCGCGCACCGTCTTGCCCGGCGCGATCCCGGTGCGATTGGCGACCCGGAAGATGTGGGTGTCGACGGCGATGGTCGNNGCGGTGTTGAGGATCACGTTGGCGGTCTTGCGCCCGACCCCGGGCAACGCCTCCAGGGCCGCGCGCTCGCGCGGCACGCGGCCGCCGTGCTCGGCGACCAGCGCCTCGGCCGTCTTGATAATGTTCTTCGCCTTGCTGTTGTACAGCCCGATGGTCCTGATGTGGCGCTTCAGTCCCGCCTCGCCCAGCTCGAGCATCTTCGCGGGCGTGCCGGCGACCTTGAACAACGAGGCGGTCGCCTTGTTGACCGCCCGATCGGTGGATTGCGCCGAGAGGATGACCGCCACCAGCAGCTGGAACGGCGTGCGGTACTTGAGCTCGGTCCTGGGGGCGGGGTTCGCCCGCTGCAGGCGCCGGAAGATCTCGCGCCGCCTCTCGTTGTTCATCGCGTCGCGGTGCTCGCTGGTTGCGAAAAAGAGGGGCCGCCTGCGCCCCTCTCGCCGGTTGCCGAAAACCGCCGGCGGCGCGCCGCCTAGACGTGCTTGAAGTACCCGATCTCGGGCGCCGGTCGCCGCGGGTGCTCGTCGGCCTCGCGCTCGAGCTGCTCGACGAGCTTCCCGTGCCGCGCCTCCAGCTCGCGCAACTGCTGGTCGGAGAGCTTGGGGAGAATGCTGTCGCGGATCAGGTCGCCGAGATCGGCCATCGCCGCGGCCCACTGCTTCTCGTTGAGGTGAAAGCCGTGCTCGGCGTGCTGCCCGTACGGGAAGCCGTTGAACGATGTCCCCTTCGCCGCGGCGAGGTCGGGATCGTTCCGCACGCGCTCCTGGGCCCAGTCGTACCACCAGCGGTAGTACTTCTCCTGCAGCTCCAGGCCGAACCTGTGGCTCTCGAAGAAGGCGGTGATGCTCATGCGCGGCGACAGCCCGTAGCGGATGCCGCGCTTGCCCGCGAATGGAAAGTGCCCGGCCATCTGTTACCTCTCTCGATCAACCAAACGAATCGAACACGAAACCGGGAGGACGCCCGTCGGCGGTCGCGCGCAAGCCGCCCGGCCGGCGTGGATTCGAGCGCAGCGACTCACGCCGGCTCGGCCTGCTCGCGCGGCGCGGGTGCGCCCCGGCGCTCGATGCGAGCGTCGATGACGTTCTTGAGCGCCAGCAGCAGCCCCAGGCCCAGGAAGGCCCCCGGCGGCAGCACCGCCAGCAGGAAGCCGCGGTAGTCCTCGAGCACCGTGACGCCCATCCCGCGGGCAGCCTCGCCGAACATCAGGTGCGCCTGGTCGAGCAGGGTCCCCTGACCCAGGATCTCGCGGGTGGCGCCGAGCACGACGAGCACGAGCGTGAAGCCGACCCCCATGGTCAATCCGTCAGTGAAGGCGCGGGGCAGGGGGTTCCTCGACGCGAAGGCCTCCGCGCGGCCCAGGATGCTGCAGTTGGTGACGATCAGCGGGATGAAGATCCCGAGGATCTTGTAGAGCTCGTGGAAATAGGCGTTCATGCCGAGCTCGATCGCCGTCACGAACGAGGCGATGACCAGCACGAACACGGGGATGCGGATCTCGCCGGGCACCAGGTGGCGGATGAGCGAGACCGTGACGTTCGAGCCCACCAGCACGACAGTGGTCGCGAGCCCCAGCCCCAGGGCGTTGACCACCGTGCCGGTGACGGCCAGCAGCGGGCACAGCCCGAGCAGCTGCACCAGCGCAGGGTTGTTCGACCACAGCCCCTCCTGCGCGATCTTGAGATAGCCGCCGTTCATGACGTCTCGCTCCGAGCCGGGGCGAAGAGCCGCTCGCGGTGGGTGCCGAAGTATATCAGAAAACGCCGGATTGCCTGGACCACCGCGCGGGGCGTGATGGTGGCCCCCGTGAGCTGGTCGAAGGCGCCCCCGTCCCGGGCGACCCGCCACTCCCCCTGGGGCGGGTGGCCCAGCTCCTTGCCGTTGAACTGCGCGAGCCAGTCGGACTTCGAGGCCTCGATCGCGTCGCCGAGCCCGGGCGTCTCCTGGTGGCCGAGCACCCGCACGCCGGCGAGGGTGCCGTCGTGGTAGACCCCGACGAGCAGCCTGATCGCCCCGTTGTAGCCGTTGGTGGCGATGACCGTGGCCACGGCGGCCACCGGCTCCGCGTCCCGACAGGCCCGGTAGACGGTGACCGCCTCGTCCGTGCCGAAGGCCTCCGGCGCCCGCAGGCGAATCGTGTCGGTGAGAGGATCGTTGGTGTAGCGCGACGGCGGCACGATCTCGGTGATGCGACGCTCGAGCACGGCGCGCTCATTGGCCCGGATCCGATCGATGGTGGTCTCGTAGGTGATGGCCACCAGGCCGGTGCCGAGCACCGCGAACACCGCGAGCAGGGCCGCGGCCCGTCCCACCCGCCGGGCCGCGCTCATTCCCGCTCTCCGCCGGTGCCGAACACGCGCGGCTGGGTGTAGCGGTCGATGGTGGGCGCGGCCATGTTCATCAGCAGCACCGCGAAGGCCACGCCGTCGGGATAGCCGCCCCAGGTGCGGATGACGTAGACGAGCACCCCGATCCCCGCCCCGAAGATCAGCCGGCCGCGGTCGGTGGTCGCCGCCGAGACCGGATCGGTGGCGATGAAGAAGGCTCCGAGCATGGTCGCGCCGCTGAACAGGTGGAACAGCGGCGAGGGATAGGTGTCGGGATCGCTCAGGTAGAACATGAAGGCGATGACGAACAGGCCGCCGAGCATCGCGACGGGGATCTGCCAGCGGATGACGCGCAGCGCTATCAGCGCCAGGCCGCCCCCGAGGAAGGCGGCGTTCACCCACTCCCATCCGCGCGCCCCGAGCGCGCCGACGATCGCGCCGGCGGCATGAATCTCGCTCAACGTCCGGTTGCGCCCCAGCTCGGTCTTGACCGTATCGAGAGGGGTGGCCGCGCTGAGGCCGTCCAGCGTCATCGCCCCAGGAAGCTCGCCGGTGAAGATCGCGGCCACGCTCTCGAGCGGCCCCACCGCATGCTCGCCGGGCCCCGCCGGCGGCAGCCACTGGATCATCTCCCGGGGAAACGAGATCAGCAGCACCACGTAGCCCACCATGGCGGGGTTGAACGGGTTGTAGCCGAGGCCGCCGTAGAGGTGCTTGGCGACCACCACGGCGAACACCACCCCGAGCAGCGTGAGCCACCAGGGCGCGAGGGGGGGCAGGGACAGGCCGAGCAGCGCGGCGGTCACCAGGGCGCTGCCGTCGGCGAGGAAGGGCCGCAGCGGGCGCCCCCGCGCGGCCAGCATCGCGGCCTCGCAGGCGAGCGCGAGGCCCGCCGCCAGCGCCACGTTGACGGCGGGGCCCCAGCCGAAGATCCACACCAGCGCGGCCGCCCCCGGAGCCAGCGCGTAGAGCACGCGGCGCATCATCACGGGGACGTGCGTGGCGGGCGGTACGTGGGGCGAGGTCTCGAGGCGGAAGCGCATCAACGCCCGCCCCGGCCGTGATCCTCACGCCCGGGCTCGGGCGCCCCGTCCTCGGAGGCCGGGGCGGCGGCGTCCGACGCCGCGCCGCGGCGGGCCCGCACTCGGGCGACCGCCGCCTCAATCGCCTTTTTCTTCTCTCCCGCGGGCTCGGCCTGGGTCTCGCGCAACGCCTCCTGCTTGCGGCGGCTGCGCTCGGCGCGCTCGCGCCGCTCGCGCTCGAGGCGCTCCTGGCGGGCCTCGTAGCGCAGGCGGGCCACCTCGGCCTTGCGGCGCTCGCGCTCGCGCGCCCAGATCTCGCTCTTCGCGAAGCGGTAGTACTGCACCAGCGGGATCTCGCTCGGGCAGACATGGGCGCAGCAGCCGCACTCGATGCAGTCGAACAGGTGGTGCGCCTGCGCCTCGTCGAAGTCCCGCGCCCGCGCGAACCAGTAGAGCTGCTGGGGCAGCAGCCGCGCGGGGCACACCGCCGCGCACTCCCCGCAGCGGATGCAGGGCAGCGCCTGGCCCGGTCGCGGCGCCGTGCGGGGCGTCATCGCGAGCACGCAGTTGGTGCCCTTGACCGCCGGCACCTCGTCGGTGGCCAGCGCGAACCCCATCATCGAGCCGCCCATGATCAGCCGATCCACATCGGGCCGGTAGCCGCCCGCCTGGTCGATGAGATCGGCCATGGGCGTGCCGATCAGGGCCTCCAGATTACGCGGCTCGGCCACGCCGTCGCCGGTGACGGTGACATAGCGCGAGATCAGGGGCTCGCCGTGGGCGATCGCGCGATAGACGGCGTAGGCCGTCGCCACGTTCTGAGACAGCACCCCGATGTCGAGCGGCAGCCCGTCGCTCGGCACCTCTTGGCCGGTCAGCACCCTGATGAGCTGCTTCTCGCCGCCCATCGGGTACACGGCGGGCACCGTGACGCGCTCCAGCGCCGGATCGTCGAGCGCGGCGAGGGCCTCGTCGACGCGCGCCGCCGCCTCCGGGGTGTCGTCCTCGAGCGCGATCAGACAGCGCCGCGCGTCCACCGCGTGGCACAGGATCTGCGCGCCCTCGAGCACCTCGCGGGCGCGCTCGCGCAGCAGCATGTCGTCGCAGGTGATGTACGGCTCGCACTCGGCCCCGTTGAGGATCAGCGTGTGGATCCTCCGGCCCGGGCCCGGGTTGAGCTTGACGTGCGTGGGGAACGCCGCCCCGCCTAGACCCACGATGCCCGCCTCGCGGATGCGGTTGCGCACTCGCGCGGGGTCGAGCGCGCGGGCGTCGGCGACGGGCTCGAGGGCGGTCCATTCCTCCTCACCGTCGGGCTCGATGACGATGCACGGCGCCGACAGCCCCGAGGAGTGCGGGACGGGATGATCGCCGACGTCGACGACCGTGCCGGAGGTCGAGGCGTGGACGTGCGCGCTGATGAAGTCGGTGGCGCGCGCCACGCGCTGGCCCTTGAGCACGCGCTCGCCCGCTGTCACCAGGGGCTCGGCGGGGCTGCCCACGTGCTGCTGCAGGGGGAGGAGGACGCGTCGGGGCAGGCGCGCCGGCAGCGCCGGCCGGGTCGTGGAGCTCCCCTTGTGACCGGGCAGCTCCAGGCCCCCGTGGAAGTGCCAGAGCCTATGCCTCACGCACCGTCTCCACGCGGTTCTCGGGGTAGGGCCACTTCCAGGTGCGCAGGTCTTTCTTGACGGGCACCATCTCGATGCAGTCGACCGGGCAGGGCTCCACGCACAGCTCGCAGCCGGTGCACTCGGCCTCGATCACGGTGTGCATCTGCTTGGCCGCCCCGAGGATGGCGTCCACCGGGCAGGCCTGGATGCACAGGGTGCAGCCGATGCAGATCTCTTCGTCGATCACGGCGACGGCCGGCTCCTGCCGCTCGGTGGCCAGCGGTTTCGCGTCGCGGTCGAGCAGGTCGGCCAGGGCGCGCACCGTCTCGTCGCCGCCGGGCGGGCAGAGATTGATGTCGGCCTCGCCCGCGGCGATGGCCTCGGCGTAGGGCCGGCAGCCGGGATAGCCGCACTGCCCGCACTGGGTCTGGGGCAGCAGCTCGTTGATGCGCTCGGCGACCGGATTGCCCTCCACCCGGAAGCGCACGGCGGCGTAGCCGAGCATCAGCCCGAAGCCGGCCGCCACGCCCGTCATCGCCACGATCGCCGTCAGCATCGGTCCGCGTCCCCTTAGGGCGCCACCAGCCCGGAGAAGCCCATGAAGGCGAGCGACATCAGCCCCGCCGTCACCAGGGCGATGGCCGAGCCGCGGAACGCCACCGGCACGTCGGCGGCGGCGATGCGCTCGCGCATGGCGGCGAACAGGATCAGCACGAGCGAGAAGCCGATCGCCGCGCCGAAGCCGTAGACCGCCGAGGCGAGGAACCCGTGGTGGGCCTGGAAGTTGAGCAGCGCCACGCCGAGCACCGCGCAGTTGGTGGTGATCAGCGGCAGGAAGATGCCCAGCACCTGGTAGAGCAGGGGGCTGGCCTTGCGCACGACCATCTCGGTGAGCTGCACGACCACGGCGATCGCCAGGATGAAGGTGATGGTGCGCAGGTACTCGATCCCCAAGGGCCGCAGCAGATAGGCGTTGGCGAGGTAGCTCGCCACGGCCGAGAGGGTCAGCACGAAGGTGGTGGCCAGCGCCATGCCCGCGGCAGTCTCGAGCTTGCGCGAGACGCCCATGAACGGGCACAGCCCGAGGAACTTCGCGAGCACGAAGTTGTTGACGAGCACCGTGCCCACCAGGATGAGCGCATACTCCGCCATGTCGATCTCGGGCCGCCGGGCAAATCTTGTTTAGTATGGGCGTCCCGGCAACGTGCCGCAACACCTTGAATAGTGGTTAAAAAAAGGCGCCCACCGGGGCTCCCGGCGGTCCTGCCGGCGGACTTAAATAAGTATATTAATAGATACGGATTATTACTTCACCCGCATCCCGGGCCGCGCCCCCGCATCGGGAGCGAGCAGCCACAGCTCGCGCCCGCCGGGGCCCGCCGCGAGCACCATCCCCTCGGAGACCCCGAAGCGCATCTTGCGCGGGGCGAGGTTGGCCGCGACCACCGTGAGCCGGCCGACGAGGTCCTCCGGGCGGTAGGCCTGCTTGATGCCGGCGAACACGATGCGGGTCTCGCCCCCGAGGTCGACGGTGAGCTTGAGCAGCTTATCGGCGCCGGCCACGGCCTCGGCGGCGGCGATGCGCGCCACCCGCAGGTCCACCTTGGCGAAGTCGGCGTGCTCGATCTGGGGCGCGAGCGAATCCTCGGCCAGGGGGCCGCCCGCGGCGGGGGCGCCCAGGCTCTCGCGTGACTCCTCCATCATCGCCTCCACGGCCTTGGGATCGACCCGGGTGAGCAGCGGCTCGAACCGGTTGATGGTCTGGCCGAGCAGCGGGCTGTGCACGTCGGACCAGGCGAGCGGCGCGATGTTGAGGAAGCGCTCGGCTCGGGCGGCGGTGGCCGGCAGCACCGGCTTGAGATAGGCGATCAGGACCCGGAAGAGGTTGAGCCCCAGCGTGCACACCCCCTGCACGGCCTCGCGCTCGCCGGGGTCCTTGATCCGCTTCCAGGGGGCCTGGTCATTGATGTACTGGTTGGCCCGGTCGGCCAGGGCCATCGCGGCGCGCACGGCCCGGCCGTACTCCCGGGCCTCGAAATCGCCGGCCACCGCCTCGGCCTCGGCCGCGAAGGCGCGGTAGAGCTCGGCCTCGGGGAGGTGATCGGCGAGCCGGCCCTCGAAGTGCTTGGTGATGAAGCCCGCGCAGCGGCTGGCGATGTTGACGACCTTGCCCACCAGGTCGGCGTTCACGCGCTCGACGAAGTCCTCGAGGTTGAGGTCCAGGTCCTCGACGCCGCCGCCGAGCTTGGCCGCGAAGTAGTAGCGCAGGTACTCGGGATCGAGGTGGCGCGCGTAGGTCCCGGCGTTGACGAAGGTCCCGCGCGACTTCGACATCTTCTGGCCGTTGATGGTGAGAAACCCGTGGGCGAAGATCGCCGAGGGCGTGCGGAACCCCGCCCCGTGGAGCATTGCCGGCCAGAACAGCGCGTGGAAGTAGACGATGTCCTTGCCGATGAAGTGATAGAGCTCGGCCTCGGCGTCGGGCCCCCAGAAGGCGTCGAAGTCGATGCCGGCGCGGTCGGCCATATGCTTGAAGCTCGCCATGTAGCCGATCGGCGCGTCCAGCCAGACGTAGAAGTACTTGCCCGGGTGGTCGGGAATCTCGAAGCCGAAATAGGGGGCGTCACGGGAGATGTCCCATTCCTTGAGCCCTTCGGCGAACCACTCCTCCAGCTTGTTCGCCACCTCGGCCTGCAGGTGCCCGCCCCGGGTCCACTCGCGCAGCATGGGCTCGAAGTCCGGCAGCTTGAAGAAATAATGCTCGGACTCGCGCTCGACCGGCCGGGCGCCGGAGAGGACGGACACCGGGTCCCCGAGCTCGCCCGGCGTATAGGTGGCGCCGCAGACCTCGCAGCTGTCGCCGTGCTGCTCGGCCGCCCCGCAGCGCGGGCAGGTGCCCTTGATGAACCGATCGGGCAGGAACATCTCCCGCTCGGGGTCGTAGGCCTGGCGGATGACCCGGGAGGTGATGTGCCCCCCGTCGCGCAGGCGCTCGTAGAGGGTGCCGGCGAGCTGCCGGTTCTCGGGGGAGTGGGTGGTGTGGTAGTTGTCGAAGCTGACGTCGAAGGCGTGGAAATCGCGCCGGTGCTCGGCGCCCATGCGCTCGATCAGGGCCTCGGGATCGATCCCCTCGAGCCGGGCGCGCAGCATGACCGGGGTCCCGTGGGCGTCGTCGGCACAGACGTAGTAGACCTCGTGCCCGCGCATGCGCTGGAACCGAACCCAGATATCGGTCTGGATGTACTCCACCAGGTGCCCGAGGTGGATCGAGCCGTTGGCGTAGGGCAGTGCGCTGGTGACGAGGATGCGGCGCCGGCGGTGGGTCATCTGTGGTGTCGCGGCGACTCCCGGAGGCTGCTGCGGGCGCGGCGAAAAAACGCCTCAGTGTGGGCCCATTACCCTAACAGCAAGCCGCTCCGGCCGCCAGCGCGCGCCTCGGGGAGGCCGGCGGGGCGCTCCCGGAAAGGCCGCATGGATCATGCGTTAGAGTCGCGCCGCGGCAGACGTTAAGATGGGAATCGTGTAGAATCCCGCGGCACTCCAGGCGGACGGTCCGGAGCGGGCCGCCCGCCGGGTTCCCGGTCGTGAGGAGGCGCAGTGATGGCAGAGGTTTCCCGCTTGCAGGTGGAGACGGCGCTCAAGGAGCACGTCGACCCTTATCTCGAGAAAGACCTGGTATCGACGAAGTCCGTGAAGGACATCGCCGTCGCGGACGGGCGGGTCCGGGTCGAGGTGGTGCTGGGCTACCCCGCCGCGGGGTATCGCGACCGGCTGGTCGAGGAGCTCACGCGCCGGATCGAGGCGATCGACGGGGTCTCGAGCGCCGCCGTGGAGGTGAGCTGGGACATCGTCGCCCACGCGGTCCAGCAGAATCTCAAGCCGCTCAAGAACGTCAAGAACATCATCGCCGTCGCCTCCGGCAAGGGCGGNNGACGCCGACATCTACGGCCCGAGCCAGCCGCGCATGCTCGGCGTGCACGGCAAGCCGGAGAGCAAGGACGGCAAGACGCTCGAGCCCATGGAGAACTACGGCATCCAGGCCATGTCCATCGGCTTCCTCATCGACGAGGAGACGCCGATGATCTGGCGCGGCCCGATGGTCACCCAGGCGCTCGAGCAGCTGCTCCACGACACCAACTGGCGCGAGCTCGATTACCTGATCATCGACCTGCCGCCGGGCACCGGCGACACCCAGCTCACCCTGGCGCAGAAGGTGCCGGTGACCGGCGCCATCATCGTCACCACCCCTCAGGACATCGCCCTGCTCGACGCGCGCAAGGGTCTCAAGATGTTCGAGAAGGTGGAGGTCCCCGTTCTCGGCATCGTGGAGAATATGAGCATCCACATCTGCAGCAATTGCGGCCATGAGGAGCACATCTTCGGCGAAGGCGGCGGGGAGAGCATGGCCAAGCAGCACGGGGTGGAGCTGCTCGGCGCGCTGCCGCTCGACATCCACATCCGCGAGGAGGCCGACGGCGGCAAGCCGAGCGTGGTCGCCGATCCCGAGGGCCGGGTGGCCGAGATGTACCGGGAGATCGCCCGCCGCTCGGCGGCGAAGCTCGCGCTGCAGACCAAGGACTACAGCGGCAAGTTCCCGAACATCGTCATACAGAATACGTAACGGCAGGGGACAGGGGACAGGGTATGCGCGTGGGCCTTTGGCCCGCGCGTTTTTCGTATGCCCTGTCACCCGTGACCTTGTCTCACTCTACAACGACAGACAGACGATCCCGCGATGAGCATCAAGCCCGATCATTGGATCCGCCGCATGGCGGAGGCGCACGGCATGATCGAGCCGTTCGAGCCCGATCAGGTCCGGGACGGCGGCGGGAGGCCGCTGATCTCCTACGGCACCTCGAGCTACGGCTACGACGTACGCTGCTCGAACGAATTCAAGATCTTCACCAACATCAACTCGGCGATCGTCGACCCGAAGGATTTCGACGAGGGCAGCTTCGTCGACACGCAGACCGATGTCTGCATCATCCCGCCGAACTCCTTCGCCCTGGCCCGCACGGTGGAGTACTTCCGTATCCCGCGCAGCGTGCTCACGATCTGCCTGGGCAAATCCACCTACGCGCGCTGCGGCATCATCGTCAACGTGACCCCGCTCGAGCCCGAGTGGGAGGGCCACGTGACCCTGGAGATCTCCAACACCACGCCCCTGCCGGCGAAGATCTACGCCGACGAGGGCGTGGCGCAGTTGCTGTTCTTCGAGGCCGACGAGCCCTGCGAGACCTCCTACAAGGACCGCGGGGGGAAATATCAGGCGCAGCGGGGCGTGACGTTGCCGAAGGCGTAACGGCAGATATTCAGATGATCAGAAATTCAGAGGTCGGATTACGGCACCAAGCGCTGCTTGCCCGGCTCAGCCGAGGGCGCCGCTTTCTGCCGCCTTCTGATCACTGATTCTCTGATCTCTGCCTCATAAGCCCCGCACCGACTCGAGCGTCATGTGGGCCGTGCCTTTCCCTTTCTTCATGTGCTCCACCTGCACGGGCAGGAACCCGAGCGTGGGCGCGCACCAGAAGTGGGTGACGCGCTCGTCGTCGTCCTCGCGCTGGCGGCGGAGCTTCACTGTCTGATACTCCCCGGCCGGCGTCTCGACCCGCTCGCGCCCCACGATCTCGAAGCGGTAGGTCTTGAGCTTGCCGCCGTCGGCGATCGGATAGGTGAGCGCGCGCTCGCCGCGTCGCAGGTCGAGCATCACCGCGAGCTGGATCGCCAGCTTGTCGAGCGTCCCGGGCGGGATGTCCATGCGCCAGCTGTCGCCGCTGACCGTGTTCTCGACCACGCCGCGCTCCCAGTGAAACCGCAGGCGCACGTGGCGCGGCTCGTCGCGCCCGGTGTGGTCGTAGCGGTAGCGCAGCGGCCGGATGCTGCCCTCGTAGTAGATCCACAGGCTTTGCTCGTCGACCCGGTCGTCGCGAAACAGCGCGAGCAGCCCCGCGGCCCGCGTGCGCGCGCGGTAGAGGAACCGCGCCTCGCCGTCGCGCTGCAGGGAGAGGGTCATCTCGGCGACCTTGAACCCCTTGGCTCGGACGGTGTACTTCGCGTCGAACGGATCGAGGGGCGCCGACGGGGCGGCGAGCGAGGCGAGGGGCAGCAGCCACAGGACGGCGGCCCGGCGCAGGACGCGGGGGAGGGTCCGCTTGGGCATCCCGCTAGGCAAGCTCGGGCTCGTCCGCCCCGGGGCGCAAAACCGGCGGCCGGGCGAGGGGCCGCCCGTCGAGCACGACGCGCCCGTCCGCGCCGAGGCGCACGCGCCCCTCGGCGACCCAGCGCACGGCCAGCGGGTAGATGCGGTGCTCCTGCTCGAGCACGCGGGCGGCCAGCGTCTGCGCGTCATCACCGGGATGAACGGCCACCTTGGCTTGGAGGATAACAGGGCCGCTGTCGAGCTCGTTGGTGACGAAGTGCACGCTCGCTCCGTGCTCGGTCAGACCCTCGGCCAGCGCGCGCGCGTGGGTGTGCAGGCCGCGCAGCGCCGGCAGCAGGCTGGGGTGGATGTTGAGGAGGCGGCCGGCAAAGCGCTCGAGAAAGGCCTCGCCGAGGATGCGCATGAATCCGGCGAGCACGATCAGCCCGGGGGCGTGGGCCGCGATGCGCTCGGCGAGCGCGCGGTCGAAGGCCTCGCGGTCGGGGTAGGCGGTGTGGTCGACCACCTCCGCGGGGATGCCGGCCGCGCGCGCGCGCGCCAGCCCCTGCGCCTCGGGCCGGTTGCTGATCACCGCGCGCAGCTCGATGGGCAGCGTCCCGCGCTGCATCGCGTCGATGATCGCCTGAAGGTTGCTGCCCCGGCCGGAGATCAGGGCGACCACCGGAAGCTTGCGGGTCTCGGGCGCGCTCATGCCGGGGCGCGGATCTCGACCTCGGGATGGCCCGCGCCGGCGGTGACCTCCCCGATCACCCAGGCCGTCTCGCCCTGCTCGACCAGACAGGCGAGCGCCGCCTCGCGCGCGGCCGCCGGGACGCACACGGCCATGCCGATGCCGCAGTTGAAGGTGCGATACATCTCGGCGTCCTCGACCCGCCCCGCGCTCTGCAGCCAGTCGAAGACCGCCGGCCGCGGCCAGCGCGAGGCGTCGATCACCGCGCGCGTGTCGGCGGGCAGCGCGCGCGGCAGGTTCTCGGGCAGCCCGCCGCCGGTGATGTGCGCCGCGGCGCGCACCTCGACCGCCGCCATGAGCGCGAGCAGCGCGCGCACGTAGATCCGGGTCGGGGCCAGCAGCCGCTCGGCCAGCGGCGCGCCCTCCAGAGCCTGATGGGGGTCGGCGCCGCTGCGCTCGAGGATGCGGCGGATCAGCGAGTAGCCGTTGGAGTGCGGCCCGGAGGCGGCCAGCCCGATGAGGGCGTCGCCGGGCGCGACGCGGCTGCCGTCGATGAGCCGGTCCTTCTCGACGACGCCGACCGCGAAGCCGGCCAGGTCGTAGTCGCCGGGCTGGTACATGCCCGGCATCTCGGCGGTCTCGCCGCCGATCAGCGCGCAGCCCGCGAGCTCGCACCCGCGCGCGATGCCCTCGATGACCCGGGCGGCGACCGCCTCGTCGAGGCGGCCGGTGGCGTAGTAATCGAGAAAGAACAGCGGCTCGGCGCCCTGCACGACGATGTCGTTGACGCACATCGCCACCAGGTCGATGCCGACGGTGTCGTGGCGGTCGAGCTGACCGGCCAGGCGCAGCTTGGTGCCGACCCCGTCGGTGCCGGCCACCAGCACCGGCTCGCGGTAACCCTTGAGCTCGAACAGCGAGCCGAAGCCGCCGAGCCCGGCAAGCACGCCGGGCCGTCGCGTGCGCGCCGCCGCGGGCTTGATACGCTCGACCAGACGGCCGCCGGCCTCGATGTCCACGCCGGCGTCGCGGTAGGTCAGGGAGGGCTTGTCGGGCGATTCTCGGGCCACGGATTCGCTGGTGGGGCGGGCCGAGCCATGCTAAGCGCGCGCGTGCGCGCTGTAAATGCGCCGGGCCGCGGCGCCCGCCCGGCGCGACGGTATATGGTATTGTACACGCACTCCGGCGTGCACGAGCGTGCAACACACATAAACGACACGCACGATACGTGATCCCTGGTCCTCGCTTTTCCAATCGGCTCGGTGCCGTCGGCGGGCTGGCCCTGCTGGTCCTGGCGTGGGCGACGCCCGGCGCGGGCCTCGAGATCGGCGGCCTGTACGAGGCCGAGGTGCCCGTGGAGGCGCAGACGGCCGCGGCGCGCCGGGCCGCCCTGCGCGCGGCGCTGGCCGAGGTGCTGGTCAAGCTGACGGGCCGCGCCGACATCGCCGAGCGCGAGCCGGCCGCCCCGCTGCTCGAGGACGTGGACCGTTACGTCCAGCAATACCGCTACCGCGAGCCCGAGCGGCCCGAGACCGGCGCGGGGGACGCTCCGGGGCTGCGCCTGTGGGTGCGGTTCGACGGCGGGGCGCTGCGGCGGCGGGCGCGCGAGGCGGGACTGGCCGTATGGGGAGACGAGCGGCCGGTGACCCTGATCTGGCTGGCCGTGCAGGAGGCCGACGAGCGCCTGATCGTCGGTGCCGACGCCCCCGAGCGCTACCAGCGCCTCATCCGGGAGGCCGCCCGCGCCCGCGGGTTACCCGTGATCGTTCCGCTGATGGACCTCGAGGACCGCCGGCGCGTCGGTTTCAGCGACGTCTGGGGCGGCTTTCTGGAGACGGTGCGCTCGGCGTCTCGGCGCTACGGGGCGCAGGCCCTGCTCGCCGGGCGCGCCGAGCGCCGGCGGGACGGGAGCTGGGGTGCGCGCTGGTGGCTGCTCGACGGCGGCACGAGCGGCTGGGACGCCTCCGGGGCGAGCCTCGCGCAGACCGTGTCGGCGGGGATCGGCGGGGCCGCCGGCCGCCTGGCCGAGCGCTTCGCGGGCACCGGCGCCGGCACGGATCCCGCGGGGCTCGAGGTCGCCGTCAGCGGCGTGGCCGCCCTGGCGGACTATCTAAGGGTCGCCGCCTATCTGGCCTCGCTCTCCCCCGTGGACGGGGTGGACCTGCTCGAGGCGAGTCCGGAGCGCGTGCGGTTTCGGCTGCGGGCACGCGGCGGGGCGAAAGCGATCGAGCGCGCGGTGCTGCTCGGCGACACCCTGGCGCCGAGCGAGGGGCCGGCGGGGCGCGACAGGGAAGACGGACGGGTCCTGCGCTACCGCCTGGTGCCGTGAGCCTGGCCCAGCTTCCCAACCTCATCAGCCTGTTGCGCCTGATCGCGGTCGTGCCCGTGGCGTGGCTGCTGCTGGATCAGCTCTACGCCGCCGCCCTGGTCGTGTTCGCGCTGGCCGGCGCCTCCGACGCCCTCGATGGCTTCCTGGCCAAGCAGTTCGGCTGGGCGAGCCGCCTCGGGGGGATCCTCGACGCGCTCGCCGACAAGGTCCTGCTGATCACCGTGTTCGTGGTGCTCGCCTGGGCGGGCCTGCTGCCGGCGTGGCTGGCTGCGGCGGTCGTGGCCCGCGACGTGGTGATCGTCGCCGGGGCCGCCGCCTATCACTGGCGGGTCGAGCGGTTCATGCCCGAGCCAAGCTTTCTGAGCAAGGTCAACACCTTCGCTCAGATCGTGCTGGTGCTCGAGACGGTCTGGACCCAGGCGATCGGGACGCTGGGGGCGCAATGGCACGTGCGCCTGGTCTACGCGGTGCTCGCCACGACGGTGCTCAGCGGCGCGGAGTACGCGTGGAACTGGGGCATGCGGGCATGGGAGCGTGCGCGGGCGCGCCGGCATGAGTGATCTCCAGAAAGGGCTGCTGCTGGCGGGCGCGCTGCTGCTCGGCTGGCTGGTCTACCTGCTGGGGCCGGTGCTCACGCCCTTCCTGGTGGCCGCGCTGCTCGCCTATCTGGGCGATCCGCTCGTCGATCGGCTCCAGCGCCTCAAGCTCGCGCGCACGCCGGCCGTGCTGGTGGTCTTCGCCGGCCTGCTGCTGGCGGCGGCCGCCGCCCTGGTGGTGGTGGTGCCGCTGGCCCAGCGCCAGCTCGCCGCCCTGCTCGAGCGCGCGCCGGCCTTTGTCGACTGGCTCCAGAACGTCCTGGTGCCCTGGGTCAACCGCCTGCTGCCCGAGGGCGAGGGCCTGGACCTGGGCCGCGTCCGCGCCGTGGCGGCCGAGCACTGGCAGCAGGCGGGCGGTGCGGCCGCGGGGCTGCTCGCCGGGGTCTCGCGCTCGGGTCTGGCCTTGCTCGGCTGGCTGGCGAACCTGGTGCTGATCCCGGTCGTCACCTTTTATCTGCTGCGCGACTGGGACGCGCTGGTGGCGCGGGTGCACGGGCTGCTGCCTCCGCGGATGGCCCCGGCGGTGGCGGGCCTGGCCGCGGAGGCCGACGAGGTGCTGGGGGCCTTCGTCCGCGGCCAGCTCCTGGTGATGCTCGCTCTGGGCGTGATCTATTCGGCCGGTCTCGCGCTCGTGGGCCTCGACACCGCGCTGCTGATCGGCATGCTGGCGGGGCTGGTGAGCGTCGTGCCCTACCTGGGCTTCATCGTCGGCCTGGCGTCGGCCGGCGTGGCGGTGCTGGTCCAGACCCACGAGGTGGCGCAGCTGCTGCCGGTGCTGGGCGTGTTCGTCGTCGGGCAGGCGCTCGAGGGGACGGTGCTCACCCCCTGGCTGGTCGGCGACCGCATCGGCCTGCACCCGGTGGCCGTGATCTTCGCGGTGCTCGCCGGCGGCCAGCTGTTCGGCTTCGTCGGCGTGCTCCTGGCGCTGCCGGTCGCGGCCGTGCTGGTGGTGGCCCTGCGCCACGCCCACCGCCGTTACATGGACGCCGGCGCGGCCGGAACGGATGGGCCGTCGCCCTAGGGCCCGCCGATGCCCGCTCAGCTTCCGCTCGGCATCCGCCTCCACGATCACGCGGTCTTCGACAGCTACTACCCGGGGCCGAACCGAGCGGCCGCGCATGCCGCCGCGGCGATCGCCGCCGGGGGCGGGGAGCCGCTGCTCTACCTGTGGGGCGCTGCCGGCGTCGGCAAGAGCCATCTGCTGCAGGCGGCCTGCCACGCCGGCGCCGCGGCGGGCCGGGCGGTCGCGTATCTGCCGATGGCGTCCGGCGCGCGGCTCTCGCCCGAGGGGCTCGAGGGGCTCGAGGGGCTGGCCCTGGTCTGTCTCGACGGGCTCGACCGAGTCGCGGGCGATCCCCTCTGGGAAGAGGCGCTGTTCGATCTGATCAATCGCGTGCGCGAGGCCGGGGGGCGGTTGCTCGTCGCCGCCACGGTCGCGCCGGCGAAGCTGGGCGTGCGCCTCGCCGACCTGCGCTCGCGGCTCGCCGGGGGCCTGGTCTTCCAGCTGCGCGCGCTCGATGACGAGGCCAAGCTCGCGGCCCTGCAGATGCGCGCGGCGCGGCGCGGGGTGCGACTCTCCGGCGAGGTCGGGCGCTATCTCATGCGCCGCGCCCCGCGCGACATGGGCTCGTTGTTCGCGCTGCTCGAGCGTCTCGACGACGCCTCGCTCCGGGCGCAGCGCCGGCTCACGATTCCTTTCGTGCGCGAGGTCATGGGCTGGCGTTAGGGCGCCCGCGATCGATCCCGGAGGCACCGCCAAGCCACCAATGGTGTGGAGCTCTTTCAACTTTCATGCAGTTACGTTCTCTTCGCGGACTCGGCGTCTTGGCGATCGAGCGTATTTGCTCAACGGATCCGGCGAGCACGCGCCGAGCTCATCGCCCGGCCCGGGCTACGCCTCGGGACCGGCGCAGATAAAGGATCGCCCCGAGGAACACGACCAGGCTCAACACCGCCTCCACCGCGCCGGCGAGGCGCTCGACCGGGTTGCTCACGGCCTCGACCGTGCCGTGCACGAAGTACAGCAGCACGAGCATGCCCGCCCACGCGTGCGTGTAGCGTCGTCCGTGCAGCAGCCCGCGAAGGGGCGCCAGCCACAGCACGATCAGCAGCCCGAGCAGCAGCGCGACCGGCGATCCCGTCGCGATCGCGCGCCAGGCGTACCAGCCGAGCAGTAACCCCAGCAGCGCGAAGTATCCGGACAGCACGAGGACACGCGCCGTCCCGACGCCGCTCATGACCCGCCGCGGGCCTCGGCGGCGCGGCCGAGCAGCAAGCGCCGCGCGGTCTCGGCGAGGCGGCGGCCGAGCGCGCGGCACAGTCGGGCCTCGGTGTCGGTCAACGGCCGGTTGCTGTCGATGCCGGCGACGTGCGAGGCGCCGTAGGGCGTGCCGCCGGCGTCGGTCTCCACGAGATCGCTTTCGCTGTAGGGCAGTCCGAGGATGAGCATGCCGTGATGCATCAGCGGCAGCATCATGCTGAGCAGCGTGGTCTCCTGCCCGCCGTGCATGCTCGCGGTCGAGGTGAACACCGCGGCGGGCTTGCCCGCCATCTCGCCCGCCAGCCACAGCGCGCTGGTCGTATCGAGAAAGTGCTTGAGCGGCGCGGCCATGTTGCCGAAACGCGTCGGGCTGCCGAGCGCCAGGCCCGCGCAGGCGCGCAGATCGTCGTGCGTGGCGTACAGCGGTCCGCTTTGCGGGATCGAGTCCTCGGTGGCCTCGCACACCGTGGAGACCGGCGGCACGGTGCGAATCCGCGCCAGCATGTCCGAGACTTCCTCGACACCATGGGCGATCCGGCTCGCCATCTCGCCCGTCGCGCCGTAGCGGGTGTAATACAGGATCAGGACCTCGCCGAGTGCCATGACGTCTCCGCTTGTCGATGGGGTCGAGCACGCGCGCATCGTCCGCGCGGATCACCGCGAAGCGGTGTCTCGACCGGCGCGTGCGCGCCGTGGATGGCGCTATTCTAACGGCGTATTTTCTTGACGGCACTGAGGTCCGGTGCTAGCGTCTCAGCCGTTCCCGCCGGAGAGGTGGCTTACCTGCTGCATGGGGGTCAGGACGAACAGGCCTTTAGGCGGCTTGCGGTTTGCCCTTGCGCTGCTAGTCTTCATAGCAAGCTGCGCCGGTGCGCCCGTGCAGGAGATGAGCGACGCGCGTCAGGCCATCCAGGCGGCCGAGGAGGCCGGCGCTGAGGATCACGCGCCGCGCATGCTGCGCGAGGCGCGGGAGTTCCTTGAGCGCGCCGAGGACCAACTCGCCCAAGGCGCCTATCGCGAGGCGCGCGAGGCGGCCGAGCAGGCGCGCGCCCGCGCCATCGCCGCGCGCGAGGCCGCGTTGACCGAGACGCGGACCCCAATGTAACGTATCCGGCAATCGTGCCCGCCTCGGGGCCAGCGATAGGGACGGGCGCCCGATGATTTTCGCGAAGATTTTCCCAAAACTTGAAGCAGCTCACAGATTGCCTTGATTTGCAAGGCGTTTTCGATTGACAGTCGTTGCGCGCCGGTGCTAGCGTCTCGAAAGGCCGAGTCGCTGGCCACCCAACAACAAGACGAACCTGGGGAGTCGATAATGAAGATCACCGCTCCGGTCAAGTATTTCACCCTCATCGCGATGGTGCTGGGCCTCGCCGTGGGTTGCGCGGCTCAGCCTGAGGAACCCATGCCCACCGCTGAGGTCCCGGAGGTCGAGGGCTTGAGCGCCGAGGCGCAGCAGGCCCTCGAGGACGCCCGGGCCGCGGTGGCTGAGGCCAAGTCCCTGGGCTTTATCTGGAAGAGCACCGAGAAGATCCTCAAGCAGGCCGAGGAGGCCGCCGCGGCGGGCGACAGCGAGAAGACGATCGAGCTCGCCCGCAAGGCCGAGTTCGAGGCCAATCAGGCCGTCAACCAGTACTATCTCGAGCAGGCCAAGATGATGATGGACTTCGAGATCTCGCGCTACAGCGGCCTGACGCCCGATCAGCAGGCCCGCGTGGATCAGATCAAGGAGGCCATCCGCAACTCGGAGGGCCGCCGGGCCTACGACATGGCCCGCGCGCTCCTCGAGGAGCTCAAGGCCAGCATGCTGACCTACGAGGTCGTGCGCGGCGACTCGCTGTGGGCGATCTCCGGCAAGTCCGACATCTACGCCGACCCCTACCAGTGGCCGCTGATCTACAAGGCCAACAGCGGCAAGATCGAGGACCCCGATCTGATCTACCCCGGGCAGCAGTTCGACATCGACCGCAATCCCTCGAGCGCGGCGGTGGACGCGGCCGTGGAGCACGCCCGGACCCGGGGCGCATGGTCGCTGGGCGTGGTCGAGGAGTCCGACAAGCGTTACCTGCGCACCGCGCCGTAGGCGCCGGCAGGATGCGCCGACCCGGAAAAGGGCCCCGCATGGGGCCCTTTTCTTATCGGGCGCCCTTCAGCCCAGTCGTCCCTCCCGGGCCGCGCGCTGGACCAGCGCGTCGAAATCCTCTGCGCTCATGAGACCGCGCTCGGCGACGACGGCCCGCACCGGCCGCCCGGTCCGCTCGGATTCCTGGGCCACCTGCGCGGCCGCGGCGTAGCCGATGCGGGTGTTGAGCAGGGTGGCCAGGCCTACGCTCTGATTCAGAAACGCCCGGCAGCGCTCGCGGTCGACGGTCAGGCCCTCGAGGTTGCGCGCCGTCGCCGCCTCGATCGCGTGCGTGAGCCAGTCCATGGCATCGAAGAGCGCCGAGCCCAGCGCCGGCATCATCACGTTGAGCTCGAGCTGCCCGGCCTGGGTCATCGCGGCGATCGCCCCGTCCTGCCCGAGGACCTGGAAGCAGACCTGGTTCAGCATCTCGAGCATCACCGGGTTCACCTTGCCCGGCATGATCGAGGAGCCCGGCTGGACCGGCGGCAGCCGGATCTCGCCCAGCCCCGTGCGCGGGCCCGAGGCCAGCAGGCGCAGGTCGTTGCCGATGCGCGTCAGCTCGAGCGCCAGATCGCGCATGGCCGAGGACAACGCCTGCACGTCATGCATCGACTGCATCTGCGCCGCGGGATCGGCGGCGGGGCGGATCGGCTCGCCGCTCAGCCGGGCCAGCTCCGCCGCCGCGGCCTCGGCGTAGCCCGGGGCGGTGTTGAGCCCGGTGCCGGCGGCGCTGCCGCCCAGCCCGACCTCGGCGAGCGCCGCGCGCGTGGCCTCGAGCCGCCCGGCGCAGCGGCGCAGCGTCCAGGCGTAGGCCCCGAGCTCGCGGCCCATCGTGGTGGGCACCGCGTCCTGCAGGTGCGTGCGGGCGCTCTTGACTGTGTCGGTCTCGGCGGCCGCCAGGCGCTCGAACGCGGCGGCCATGGCCTCGGTCGCGCGCAGCAGCCGCGGCAGCTTCGCCAGCGCCGCGAGCCGGATCGCCGTGGGGATCGTGTCGTTGGTGCTCTGCCCCATGTTGACGTGATCGTTGGGGTGCACCGGGTCGTAGCGGCCGCGCTCACCGCCCAGCGCGACGTTCGCCAGATTGGCGATCACCTCGTTGCTGTTCATGTTGTGGCTGGTGCCGGCGCCGGCCTGAAAGCGGTCGACGACGAACTGGTCCAGATGCTCGCCGGCCAGGAGACGGTCGCATGCCTCGACGATGGCCCGCGCCCGCCGGTCGTCGAGCCAGCCCGGCTGATTGTTGGCGACCGCGGCGGCGCGCTTGACCTGCACGTGCGCCAGGACGAAGTCTCGGTCGGGCCCGCGTCCGCTGATCGGGAAGTTCTCGACCGCGCGCGCGGTCTGGATGCCGTACCAGGCATCGGCGGGAACCTCGCGTTCGCCCAGGCTGTCCTTTTCGATACGGGAGGAGCGATCGTTGCCTGCCATCGGTTCACCCCGGTCGGCGCGCGGATGCGACGCCGGCGTCCGCCGTGTAAAATGGCCCACCAGCGAGGAGGAGATGCCCGTGAGCCCGCGCAGCACACTTCTGGCCGCAGCGTTCGTAGCCCTCGGCGTGGTGACCGAAGCCGCGCTGGCGATCGATTTTACCCTCAAGGGGTTGGACGGTGATACCCACAGCCTATCCGATTATCGGGGCAAGTGGGTGGTGGTGAACTATTGGGCGACCTGGTGCCCGCCGTGTCTCGAGGAGATGCCGGAGCTGGACCTGTTCCACAACGCCCACAAGGACGAGGCGGTGGTGCTCGGGGTCAACTTCGAGGACGTCGGCGAGGCGCAGCTCGAGGCGTTCGTCGAGAAGCACTTCATCGGTTATCCGATCCTGCTCTCGAAGCCCGACGCCCGCTCCCCGCTCGGGCCGATTCCCGGCTTGCCGACGACATATATCGTATCGCCCGAGGGCGAGGTGGTCGCCCGCCAGATCGGCCCCCTGACCAAGGAGATGCTGGAAGACTTCCTGGCCCGCCAGAAGGCCGAGCGGGACCAGGGTGATGGATCGAACGCCTCGTGAGATCGGCCGGGAGGTCGCATCGAGCCGTGCGTATCCCCAGCTGGCTTGTCCTGATCCTCGCGCTCACCGCCGCCTGGGCGAGCGCCGTCTCCGGTGCCTCCGCCCCGCGCGATCCCTATCAATATTTCTTCAACGAGACCTTCGGCGATTTCACCGAGGAGCTGCAGCTCGCGCGCGAGCAGGGAAAGGAGGGGATCTTCATCTTCTTCGAGCAGTCCGAGTGCCCCTTCTGTCATCGGATGAGGCAGACGGTGCTCAACCAGCCCGAGGTCCAGGAGTTCTATCGCGAGCGGTTCCTGAGCTTCAGCGTCGACATCGAAGGCGACATCGAGATCACCACGTTCAGCGGCGAGACGATGCGCATGAAGGATTGGGCGTTCAAGGTCAACCGCGTGCGCGCCACGCCCGTCATGGCCTTCTACGATCTGGAGGGCGAGCAGGTGGTGAAGTACATCGGGGCCACCTCGGGCGTGCAAGAGTTCCTGTGGCTCGGCGAGTTCGTCGCCGAGCACCGGTACCGAGAGGTGCCGTTCATCAAGTACAAGCGTCAGAAGAGACGGCAGGCCCGTAACTCATCCTGATGAGGCAACGGCGCAAGGGCGCCCGGGGCATCGTGACGATGCTCGCGGGCCTGGGCGTGGCCGCCGCGCAGGAGCCGGCGCCCGCGTCTCCGCCACTGCCCGATCCCCTGACGCTCGAGGCGGCGCTCGACCTCGCCGACGCGCCTCACCCCGACATCGTCGCCGCCGAGTCCGAGCTCGATGCCGCGCAGGCGCGACGGCGCGCCGCCGCCTCGGTGCTCGATCTCGAGGCCTCCGCCGAGCTCACCGCGCGTTACATCGATCCCTCGCCGGTCGCCGAGGATCCCTCGAGCAACGACTCGGCCGCCGAGATCTTCGTTCGCAAACGGCTCTACGACTTCGGGCGCAGCCGGGGCAGCATCGAGGCCGCCGCGGCGGCCGTCGAGGGTGCCGAGTGGGCCTACGCCGACGTGCGCTGGGCGCGGCGGCTGGCGATCATGCAGCGGTTCTTCGAGGTCATCCTGGCCGATCTGCGCTACGCGCGCGACAACGAGGCCATGGCGGTGGCGTTCGTCGATCTGGATCGGCTGCGCAACCGCCACGAGCTCGGCCAGGTCTCGGACATCCGCGTGGCGGAGGCCGAGGCGCATTACCAGAGCCTGCGCAAGCGCCGCTACGCGAGCGACGCCGAGCGCCGCACGGCGCGTGCGGCGCTGGCGCGCGCGCTGATCCGCCCCGACGCGGTGCCGGGCGACCTGGTCGAGCCCGAGCTCCCGGGCAACGCGCGCGAGCCCCCGGCCCTCGAGCCGCTCACCGAGCGTGCGCTCGAGGCCAATCCCCGGCTCAAGGCCCTGCGCGCCGAGCGCGAGGCGGCCGAGGCGCGCCTCTCGGCGGCCCGCGCCCGGCGCCGCCCGGTGCTCCGGGGCGAGGTCGCGGCCGGCGAGTTCGCGCGCCAGATCGGCTCGCGCGACGATTGGGAGGCGGCGCTGGTGCTCGAGGTGCCCCTGTTCACGGGGGACCGGGTGGCGGCCGCGATCGCCGAGGCGCAGGCCGAGCGCCGGCGGGCGGCGGCCGAGCTGCACCGCGCCGAGGCGCGGGTGAGCCAGGCCGTGATCGAGGCCTGGGAGGAGATCGGCGTGCTGCGCGCCCAGCGCGACGAGGCGCGGGCGCTGCTCGACTATCGCGACCTCTACCTCGACCGCGCGCGCACCGAGTACGCCATGGAGCTGCGCACGGACCTCGGCGACTCGATGGTACGCTGGTCGGAGGCCCGGCTGCGCGAGGCGCGGACCGAGTTCGCGCTGGCCCTGGCGTGGGCGCGCCTGCGCGCGCTGACCGGCGGCGCGCTGGAGGCTGACGCCGGCGCGGCGGACGACGGCGGAGGCTCTTGAGGCGTATGGCTTTGAACGCAAGGATCACGACAGCGCTGGGCGCTTGGCTGCTCGCCCATGCGGCGCTCGCGAGCGCCGCCGAGCTCGACGCCCGTCTGGAATGGGCGCGCCGCGCGGCGCTGAGCACCCCGGTGTCGGGCAAGGTGCAGATGGTCGCCGTGGAGGTGGGCGATCGCGTGGAGAAGGGAGCGGCGCTGGTGCGGCTCGATCCGCGGCCGTTCGAGTACGCCCTGCGCAAATGGAAGGCGACCGTGGCCAGCCGCCAAGAGGCCCGCGACGAGGCCGAGCGCGAGCGCGACCGGGCGCAGCAGCTCTACGATCGCACTCTGCTCTCGACGCACGAGCTGCAGCTCGCCGAGATCGCCCTCGTCAAGGCCGAGGCCGAGCTCGAGCGCGCGCGGGCCGAGCGCGATCAGGCCGCGCTCGACCTCGAGCACAGCGTCGTGCGTGCGCCGTTCGACGCCGTGGTCGTCGGCCGCGACCTCGAGGTCGGCCAGACGGTGGTGACTCGGCTGCAGAGCACCCCGCTGGTCGTGGTCGCCGAGGCGGGGCGCATGATCGCGCGCGTCCTGGTCGCCGAGGACGCGCTCACCTTCGAGCCGGGCGCGACCGCGACGGTGAGCGTCGGCGGACGGCAGCACGAAGGCCGCGTGCGGCGCATCGAGCTCGAGCCCGTCGAGGAGCGGGCCGGCGCGCCGCGCTACGGTGTCGACGTGGAGTTCCCCGTCGCGCCGGACGCACGGTTGCGCGCGGGGCAGACCGCGAAGGTGATGCTGCCATGAGGCGCTGTCTGCGCTGCTACGTCTCGGGTCGCGTCCAGGGCGTGTTCTTCCGGGCGGCGACCCAGGAGAAGGCGCGAGAGCTGGGACTCGACGGCTACGCGCGCAACCTCTCCGACGGGCGCGTGGAGGTGCTCGCCTGCGGTCACGAGCAGGCGGTGGCCGACCTGCGCGCCTGGTTGTGGGAGGGGCCGCCGGCCGCGCAGGTGCGCGACGTGACCTGCGAGCCGGCCGAGGAGGAAGGCCATCACGGGTTCCGCGCCGGCTGACAGGCCGCCGCCCGGGCGCCGCCCGCTGTGCATCGGCCACCGCGGCGCGGCGGCGCACGCCCCGGAGAACACGCTGCGCGCGGTGCGCGCCGCGCTCGCCCTGGGGGTCGACTGGGTGGAGGTCGATGTGCGACTCGTCGACGGCGTGCCCGTGGCGTTCCACGACGAGGGTCTGGAGCGCACGACCGACGGCCGCGGGACGCTCCACGCGCTGTCGTTCGAGGCCCTGCGCGCGCTCGATGCCGGCGGGGGCGAGCGCGTGCCCACGCTGGCGGAGGTCATCGACGTGGCGGGCGGTCGCGCCGGCGTCAACGTCGAGCTCAAGGACCCGGGCTGCGCGCGCGCCGTGGTCGCCCTGGTCCGACGCTACATCGCCGCCGGCGTCGACGCGCGGGCTTTTCTGATCTCCGCGTTCGATCACGGCGAGCTTGCCGTGGCACGCAGCCTCGATCCCGAGCTTCGCATCGGCGTGCTCTGGGACGACGCCCCGCCGCCTGATCATTTGCAGCTCCTGCGCACCCTGCAGGCGTACTCCGAGCATGTGCCCCACCGCGCGGTCATCCCGGGGCTCGCGCGTGAGCTGCACGCCGCGGGCGTGCTCCTGCTCGCCTATACCGTCAACACCCCCGAGAACATGGCGCGCGTGACCGCGGCCGGCGCCGACGGGGTGTTCACCGACGATCCGACGCTGTGCCGCCACGACCGCCCATGACCGAGAGGTTCGACGATGGTTCTCGGTCTGGAATCATCAATTGCTTAA
>JABAHQ010000984.1_pt2 | contig 32453 bp, 24 predicted proteins | sample 7062091 | NCBI WGS metagenome assembly JABAHQ01 (sample SAMN14534359, study PRJNA622989) | marine sediment metagenome | biome: marine biome [ENVO:00000428]; feature: marine pelagic biome [ENVO:01000023]; material: deep marine sediment [ENVO:00002113] | place: India: Gulf of Kutch | collected... | reverse complement strand
GCATAGGCCAGCACCAGCCACTTGCTGCCGGCCCGCTCGAAGTTCACCTGGACCCGGGCGCCCGCCCCGTCGCCCTCGTAGTTGAGCACCACGCCCTCGCCGAACTTGGCGTGCTGCACGCGCTGGCCCAGCTTCAGGCCGTGTTCGGCGGTCCCCCTCCCGGTGTCGGTGGCATAGACCGGCCGGGTCACGCTGGCCCGCGGGCGCACCTCGTGCAGCAACTCAGCGGGCAGCTCGTGGATGAACCGCGAGGGGATTGAATAGGCCTCATTGCCGTGCAGGCGGCGTGACTCGGCGTGAGTTATATAGAGCCGGCGCCGCGCGCGGGTGATCCCCACGTAGCAGAGCCGGCGCTCCTCTTCCAGCCGCCCGGGCTCTTCGAGCGAACGCTGGTGGGGGAACAGGCCTTCCTCGAGCCCGCAGAGAAACACGGTGGGGAACTCCAGGCCCTTGGCCGAATGCAGGGTCATCAGCTGCACGCAGTCCTCCCACGCCTCGGCCTGGCCCTCGCCCGCCTCCAGCGCGGCGTGGGCGAGAAAGGCGGCCAGGGGCGGCATCTGCATCTGCTCGCGGTCGTACTCGAAGGCGCGGGCGGCATTGATCAGCTCCTCCAGGTTTTCCAGGCGGGACTGTCCCTTCTCTCCCTTTTCCTTTTCGTAGTGGGCGACGAGGCCGCTGTGCTCGATGACGTGGCTCACCTGCTCGGCGAGCTCCAGCTCGCGGCACGCCGCGGCCAACTCTTCGATCAGCGTCCCGAACGCCCCCAGGGCCTTGGCCGCGCGCGCCGCCAGGTGGCCCTCTCCGGCGGCCGCCGCCGCGCGCCACAGGGATACGCCGCGGTCGCGGGCCAACGTGCGCACCAGCGCCAGGCTGCGGTCGCCGATGCCGCGCGTCGGCGTGTTCACGACCCGCTCGAAGGCGGCGTCGTCGTCGCGGTTTTCGATCAGGCGCAAATAGGCGAGGGCGTCCTTGATCTCGGCGCGCTCGAAGAAACGCAGTCCTCCGTAGACTCGATAGGGGATGCCGTGGGTCATCAGCGTCTCTTCGAATACCCGCGACTGGGCGTTGGAGCGATAGAGGATGGCCATCTCCGCGCGGCTGGCGCCCCGCTCCACGGCCTCGCGCACCCGGTCGACCACAAACCGGGCCTCGTCGGTCTCGTTGAACGCCGAGTACAGCGCGATGGGCTCGCCCTGGGCGCCGCTGGTCCACAGCTCCTTGCCCAGGCGCCCCTGGTTGTGGGCGATCAGGCCGTTGGCGGCGGCGAGGATCGTGCGGGTGGAGCGGTAGTTCTGCTCCAGACGAACGGTGCGCGCGGCAGGGAAGTCCTTGGCGAAGCGCTGGATGTTCTCGATGCGCGCGCCGCGCCAGCCATAGATGGACTGGTCGTCGTCGCCCACGACGAAGGCATGGCCGGACTCGCCCGCCAGCAGGCGCAGCCACGCGTACTGGATGGTGTTGGTGTCCTGAAACTCGTCCACCAGGATGTGGCGGAAGCGCTCGCGGTAGTGAGCGAGGATCTCGGGGCGGTCGCGCCACAGCTCGTGGGCGCGCAGCAGCAGCTCGGCGAAGTCCACCAGCCCGGAGCGCTCGCAGAGCTCCTCGTAGGCCCGATAGACGCCGATCATGCGCTCCCGGTGAAAGTCGCCGCCGCCGTCGAGGTGCGCGGCGCGCAGCCCCTCGTCCTTCTTGGCGTTGATGAACCACTGCACCTGGCGCGGCGGCCAGCGCGTCTCGTCGAGCTCCAGCGAGCGCAGCAGGCGCCGGATCACCCGGTACTGGTCGTCGGCATCGAGGATCTGAAACCCCTGGGGCAGGCCGGCGTCTTGCCAGTGCGCGCGCAGCAGCCGGTGGGCCAGCCCGTGGAAGGTGCCCACCCACATGCCGCCCACCGGGATGTCGAGCATGCCCTCGATGCGACCGCGCATCTCCGCCGCAGCCTTGTTGGTGAAGGTCACCGCCAGCACCCCGTAGGGCGAGATCTCGCCCACGGCCAGCAGCCAGGCGATGCGATGCACCAGCACGCGCGTCTTGCCCGAGCCGGCCCCGGCCAGGACTAGCATGGGGCAGGAGGGGGCGGTGACGGCCTCGCGCTGGGACTCGTTCAGGGGCTCGAGGATGGGAGTGACGTCCATCGCGGTATTGTACCAGACCGCCCGTCGGGCCAGACCCGGGGCGGCGGCGCGGCCGCCTATAGTGAACTTGGAAGCATTGAGTATTTGCGAATTCACTACGCGGAGGTCAGCTGTGCGGGATTATGGCAATATGCCGGAGTTGAATTGGGCCGACCCGCAGACCGCGCTCAAGGCCAAGGCGCAGCTCCTGCACGAGGAGCCGGTGATCCTGATCATGCCCGAGGACACCCGCTTCCCGGCGGACGCCGCTGCATGCGGCGGCGAGCTCGATGCCGAGACCGGCATGGTGGTCAACTGCGACCCGGCCGAGGCCCTTGGCCGGGTCGCCGAGATCAACGCCTTCGAGGCCATGGGCGAGGTGGCCGAGGCGGCGGTGGTCTCGGGCTCCAGAGTGGATATCGATGCGGCCGGCCGGCGCATCATCGTTCACGACTAGCCCGCGTTTTCCAACGGGCCCGACCCCACGGCGAACAGGACCGTGCACTTGCAGCGAAAGGAAACCCATGCCGATATGCGCTGGGCCCGTGCTCAGGGGAGGACCGCAGCGTGGACCCGGTGCTGATCGTCGGCTGCGGCTATCTGGGCCGGCGCGTGGCCGCCCTGGAGCAATCGGAGGGCGCGCGTGTGACTGGCGTGGTGCGCAGCGCCGGCTCGGCGCGGTCCCTGGAGAAGGCCGGTATCGAGCCCCGCATCGCGGACCTGGATGCCCCCGAGACCCTGGAGGCGATGCCCCTGCACCGGGCGCGCGTGTATTACCTGGCGCCACCGCCCTCGTCAGGCACCACGGATCCACGCATCGAGGCCCTGCTGGCCCAGGCCGAGCACGAAGCGGCGCGGCCCCGGCGGGTGGTGCTGCTGAGCACCACCGGGGTCTACGGGGACTGTCACGGCGAATGGGTCGATGAGCGGCGAGCCCCCCGCCCGCAGGCCGATCGGGCGCGCCGGCGCCTGGCGGCGGAGCAGGTCTTGCAGACCTGGGCGGCGCGCACAGGCATCGCGGCGGTGATCCTGCGCGTGCCCGGCATCTACGGGCCCGGGCGGCTCCCGGTAGAGCGCCTGCGCAAGGGGGCGCCGGTGCTGCAGGAGGATGAGGCCCCCTACAGCAACCGCATCCACGTGGACGATCTGGCCCGCGCCTGCCTGGCCGCGGCCCGCCGCGGGCGCCCGGGGGCGGTCTACAACGCCTCCGACGGTCAGCCCACCACCATGACCGATTACTTCTTCCAGGTAGCCGACGCCCTGGGGCTGCCGCGGCCCCCGGTGCTCGACCGCGAGCAGGCGCGCCGCGAGCTCAGCACCGGCATGCTGTCCTACCTGGCCGAGTCCAAGCGCATCGATAACCGGCGCCTGCGCGAGGAGCTGGGCGTAGAGTTCCAGTACCCCGATCTGGCCCGCGGGCTAGCCAGCTGTCTAGGAGAATGAAAGGCCTCGCCGCGACGCGACGGGGCTGAGCACGTACCGTTACTCGTGCTCGTGGCCGCCATGGCCGTGGACGTGGCCGTGATCGAGCTCCTCGGCGGTGGCATGGCGCACGCCGACAACGGTCACGTCGAAGTTCAGGGTGACGCCGGCCAGGGGGTGGTTGGCATCGATCGCCACCTCCTCGTCTTCCACGTTCACCACGGTGACCACCTGGGTGCCGCTCTCGGTCTGGGCCTCGAACTGCATGCCGGGGCGAAGATCGTCCACGGCCTCGAACAGGCGCCGGGGCACAACCTGCAGCAGAGTCTCGTCCCGCTGGCCATAGCCCTGGTCGGGGGGAAGGCTGACATTGACGTTCTCGCCCTCGGAATGGCCTTCCAGCGCCCGCTCCAGTCCGGGGATCATCTGCCCGGCGCCCTGAATGTAGGCCAGCGGTGCGCGGCCGTCCGAGCTGTCGATCACCGTGCCCTCCTGGTCGGTGAGGGTGTAGTCCATGGTGACGACTTTGTCTTTGCTGATCTGCATAGGGGAATCCCGTATCACTTGCGGTTGGCGGGCCAGTCTACGCCCCCTGGCCGGTGCGGCCAAGGGGCCGCTCCGCCACCAGGTAGTGCACGCTGAAAAGATTTTGCGGATCGGTCCACACTCGGGCGGGGCTATAGCCCGCCCGCGCGGCCAGGGCGGTGAACTCCGCCACGGTGTATTTGTACGAGCTCTCCGTATGGATGGTCTCACCGGCGTCGAGCTCGAATTCCTCGCCGTCGATGGCGATCCGCTGCCGGGCGCGGCTGACCAGGTGCATCTCGATGCACCCGCGCCGTCCATTATAAAAGGCGTGGTGCCGAAAGCCGGCCAGATCCAGGGTAGCGCCCAGCTCATCGCGCATCCGCCGCAGCAGATTGCAGTTGAACTCGGCAGTCACCCCCGCGGCGTCGTTGTAGGCGGCGTCGAGGAGCGCCCGGTCCTTCTTGAGGTCGACCCCGATCAGCAGGGCGCCGCCGGGACCTACCACCCGGGCCAGGTCGCCCAGGAGCTCCTGGGCCTGGGGCGGCTCGAAGTTGCCGATGCTCGAGCCCGGGAAGAAGGCCAGGCGGGGCAGCCCGGAGGGGCAGTGCTCCAAGGCAAGGCCGCGGGAGAAGTCCATGCAGGTGGCGTGCACGTCGAGCCAGGGATAGTCTCCGGCCAGACGGCGCGCAGCGGCCACCAGAAAGTCGCGCGAGATGTCCACGCCCATGTACGTCGCCGGGCGCAGGGCCTCCAGCAGCAGGCGCACCTTGCGGCTGGCGCCGCTGCCAAGCTCGATGAGCAACGTCCCGGTGCCGGCGAGCTCGGCGATCTCTCCGGCGTGGCGGCGCAGGATGGATTCCTCGGTGCGCGTGAGGTAGTACTCGGGCTGGCGGCAAATTGCGTCGAAAAGCCGCGAGCCACCGGCGTCGTAGAAAAATTTGGGGGGAATAGCCTTCGGGCGGCGCCGCAGGCCCTGGAGCACGGCCCGGCGCAGCCCGGCCTCCTCGGGGGCGGCGTCGTGGAACCGGATCGCCGGGACGCTCATCGGTCCGCCGCCAGGCGCAGTCCCACGAGCTGCCAGCGCTCGCCAGGGTAGAAGAAATTGCGGTAGGTGGCGCGAACGTGATCGGCGGGGGTGGCGCACGAGCCGCCGCGCAGCACCATCTGGTCGCTCATGAACTTGCCGTTGTATTCGCCCAGTGCGCCGGCCAGGGGCCGGTAGCCCGGGTAGGGGCCGTAGGCACTCTGGGTCCACTCCCACACGTCGCCAAAGAGCTGGCGCAGCCCGGCGCCCTCGGGCGGGGCGGACAGGGGGGCGAGGTGGCCGCTATCCATGAAGTTGCCTTCGATGGCCTGCTCGGCGGCGGCCAGCTCCCACTCGGCCTCGGTGGGCAGGCGCGCCCCGCGCCAGCGGGCGAAGGCGTCGGCCTCGTAGTGGCTGACATGGCACACTGGGGCGTGGGCATCGACGGGCTGCAGGCCGCCCAGGGTCATGTGCCACCAGCCGTCCTCGTGCTGCTCCCAGTACAGCGGCGCGCGCCAACCCTGGGCCTGGGCCGTGCGCCAACCGTCGGAGAGCCACAGCTCGGAGCGCCGGTAGCCGCCGGCCTCCATGAACTCGAGGAACTCCCCGTTGGTCACCAGGCGGTCCTGCAGGACGTGGTCCTGGACGTAGGTTCTGTGACGCGGGCCCTCGTTGTCGAAGGCGAAGCCCGCGCCGTCGTGGCCGAGCTCGTAGACGCCGGCGACGCGCTCGCGCCACCGAGCCTCGGTCGCCGTGCCCGCGGGCAGGGTGTGCTCGCGATAGACCGGACGCAGCGGGTTGAAGGCGAAGATGTGCTTGATGTCGGTGAGCAGCAGCTCCTGGTGCTGCTGCTCGTGGTGCAGGCCCAGCACCAGCCGCGCCGCCAGCTGGGCCTCCGGCTCAGAGTCGCCGGCAAGCAGCTCGCCCATCACCGCGTCCACGTGCGCCCGGTAGGCATAGATCTCCGCCACGGTGGGGCGGGCCAGCAACCCGCGCTGGGGGCGCGGAAACGGCCTGCCCACGGTCTCGTAGTAGGAATTGAACAGATGATCGTAACCCGCCTGATAGACGCGGTAGCCCGGCAGATAGGGCAGCAGCACAAAGGTCTCGAAGAACCAGGTGGTGTGGGCCAGGTGCCACTTGGGCGGGCTCACCTCGGGGGCCGTCTGTATACAATAGTCCTCAGTGGCCAGCGGCTCGCACAGCATCTCCGTGCGGGCGCGCACCCGTCCATAGTGCTCGCTCAGCGCCTCCGGCCCGGAGGTGTGGGCCGCCTGCGCCGCGGATCCCAAGGTCTCGGCGGACATGTCGTGGCTCAAGCAGTCGCAACGGAATAGGTCTGAGTCTAGACAGCATCCCGGGGCGGTGGCAACCCCGGATTGGGGCAGGGACGAGCCTCAGTCCGCGTGCGGCTCCAGGGCCCGGGCCAGGGGCCGGTACTCTAGCCCGTAGAACATCTCCAAGTAGCGGCGGGTCTCGTCGCGCTCCAGGTTGGTCACGAACTTCCAGAACCCGTACACCCGCGACAGGGTCATCATCCGCTCTGCATACAGCGCCCAGGTGTAGCGGCTCTGCACCCGGTCTATGGCCCCCTGGGAGATCTGGTCCCAGGAGCCGGACGCGGCCTCGCAGCGCTCGAGGAACTCCACCAGGGCGCCCGTCGCCTCTTCGCCGTGATTGGGGTCGATATGGAAACCGGAGATGCCGTGCTCGATGATCTCCAGCGGGCCGCCGTACATGGTGGCGAAGGTGGGCAGCCCGGAGCCCATGGCCTCGATCACGGTCAGGCCGAAGGCCTCGAACAACGCCGGCTGGACGAACACCCCGCGGCGGTCGGCGATGTAGCGATAGAGCTCGCCGGCCAGGCTCTTCTCGAGGTGCACGCCGAGCCAGCGGACCTGGACATCGAGCCGGTGATCCTCAAACAGCTCGTGCATCCTGGCGATCTGTGCGAGCTCCTCGCGGTCGGTGGACTCGGCCGCGTCAACGTGTCCGGCGATGACCAGCAGATTGGCGCGCTCGCGCAGCTTGGCGTCGCGGCCGTACCATTCCACCAGCCCGGCGATGTTCTTGATGTGGTCCAGCCGCGCCATGGTGAACAGGATCGGTTTATCCGGGTCGTCCAGCCGGCCTCGGCTCTCCCTGCACGGCGCGCCGAAGATGAGCTGCTCGATCTCCGGGTGCAGGCCTCTCAGACGCCGGTCGGACTCGTAGTACGGGAAGTAGACGTTGGCGTCGGCGCCCGGTGAGACGATGTTGAACTTGGGATCGAACATGTCGATGCCGTCCACCACCCGGTAGAGCCCCGGAAGGGTGAAGGTTCGATAACTCTCGTACTGGCCCACGCTGTCCTCGCGCCCGGCGATCTCCTGGTACGTGCTGGTGATGATGAAGTCGGCCGCGTTCATGCTGATCAGATCCGCGGTGAACTGGCACGCGAAGTGGTAGGTGGCGTCATTGTCCCTCCAATACAGGTCCGAGTACAGGTATTTGGCCTTCTCCAGGGCGTGGGCGATGTTGCACTGGGTGACGTGCAGCCTTTGCGACAGCAACGTGGCCACCAGATTGCCATCGGAGTAGTTGCCGATGATCAGGTCGGGCCGCCCGCCCAGCTCGGCCACCACCTCTTTCTCCACCTCCTCGGCGAAGCGCTCCAGGTAGGGCCAGATATCGAAGCGCGAGATCCAGTGCGGGACCACCTCGCCGTTCTCGCTGCGAAACGGCACCCGCAGGATACGCGCGTTCTCGGTGCCGACGATGTGCTCCAGGCGCTGGTCGCAGGTGGTGTTGCCGGCCTCGGGGATGAGGCGCGAGACAACGATGATCTGCGGTTCGATGTCCAGGCCCTGGTCGGCGATGCGGCGGCGCATCTCTTTTTCAAGCGCATGAACCTGATCCAGGATGTAGACCACCTGTCCCCCGGTGTCCGGCAGGCCCAACACGTTGGCCTGCCCGAAGTAGCCGTGCGGCGAGAGGATCACCAGGCGGAAGATCATGGGGATGCGGCCCAGGAAGCGCTCCAGGGTGGCAGGCTCCGGCGCCTCCAGGATGTCCATCAGCAGGGTGAGCGTGTCGGCGATGCGCGCCACCGTCTTGCCCCAGCCCGGCTCCAGCCCGATGGACTGCAGAGCCGGCGCTACCTCCTCCCAGGGCGTTTCCGGGGACTGCTCGGCGAGATACTGCTCGGCCCGGCGCAAGGCGCTGCGCAGCGCGGGGATGTCGGTGACGCGGCTGTTGAGCATGAGCTGGGTGCCGCGCACCTGGTGCAGGCGCAGGAACTCCAGCAGCCGCTCGATGCCCTGGGCGCGCTCCTGGAAGAGCTGGCTGGAGAGCTTGCGGTTGAGGAACTCCACCCCGCGACCGATGGAGCGCGGCTCCTTGAGCTTGGGGAACTCCCGATTGAACGGCCCCAGGTCGATTTCCAGGGTCCAGGCCTCGGAAGTGGAGCGCCCCTCCACCAGGCGCTCCTTGAAGGCCAGGAACTCGGCGACCTCGATGGGCTCGCCCTCCATCGAGTCCACGTGCAGGCGCACGTAGTCCCACTGCCCGCGCGCCGGGCGAATAGCCAGGTAGATCCACGGCGCCTCGATGGCCGCCTCCTGGGTCACGCGGATGGTCTTGCCCAGGGTGCCCGTGCACAGCCCCGGGCTCGGGTGCCGGGCGCAGAAGTTCTGGAATTCGTCCCACAGGTCCGACTGCAGCAGGAACGGCCTGCCCAGGCTCAGATAGTGGCGCAGCAGCGGGTACACCACTTCGCGATGCGTATGGAGAAATTCGCTAAGCGTCTCGAGCACGTCTTGCGCCCCTGTTGAATGGCCGAGGACTGCGATGCAAGGTTCATACCTCGTCGGGAAGGGTACGGGCCGCGGCTGAGACCTCGCCTGCCGTGCGGCGCGGGCCCAGGGGCCGTGTGTTACGGAGCGCAAACTGTAACCGCCGGGCCGAGCACCCCGCAACAGCGGTGGGTCGACGCTGGGCCCCGGGGTCGGATCAGCCTTCCTCGGCCGGGATTCGGATCTCGCCGAAGAAGTCGTAGTGCTCGATGCCCTCGAGGACGCCCCAGGCATAGCAGCCGTCGGCGAAGTACACTCGGGAGCGCCCGCGCAGGTGCTCAAGCTCGCGGGCATGGTTGCCCACCACCACCCCGAGGGTGTTGCCGCTCAGCATTTCCTCGTCGTTGCCGGAGTCTCCGGCCACCAGCAGCGCCTCCGCTGCGATGTTCCAGGTCCAGGCGATGTGACGTATCGCCAGGCCCATGGAGGCGCGCACCGGCAGCACGTCCAGGAACGCGTCGTGGGAGTAGATCAGCTTGGCGTGCAGATCCAGCCTGCGCAGGTGGCGGCGGATCTCGCGCACGCTGGGCAGGCGCCCGGGATCCACGAAGTAGCTGATCTTGAAGGGCAGCTGCTCGCCCTTGGGCTGCAGCTTGATGCCGGGGACGTCGCACATGGCCTCGCGCAGCGCGTCGGGCTTCCACTGGTAGTCGATGTGGCGCAGCCAGCCCTTGTCCTCCACCATGCCGTGGCCGTAGTGCAGCTGAGTGCCCACACCGGTGATCAACAGGTCCGGGCGCGGCACACCCCACTGCTTGAGGGCCTTGAGGGCGCTGTCCAGGGGCCGGCCGGTCGCCACCCCGAAGCCGATTCGATCGTCGGTCCGCCCCAACTGCTCCAGCAACGCCTGCAGGGCCTGGCCGTCCCCCAGCAGGGTGTTGTCCAGGTCGGAGACGAGGATGCGCTCCACGGCGGGGAGCCGACTCTTGGCCCGGGGGACCATGCGCCCGCGCGGGCCGCGCTTGCCGAACGCCTTCTTGACCTCACGCAGGTACTTGTCCACGTGCCCGGCCCAGGAGTAGTGCTGCTTGGCGCCGCGGATGCCGTTCTTGGACCAGCGCAGCCAGCGCGAGCGGTTGCCAATGGCCTCCACCAGGGCCTGGCCGATGCCATCCACGTCCAGCGGGTCGATGAGCACCCCGTTCTTGCAGTGGGCGATGATATCGCGGGGGCCGCCATCATTGGTGGCGACGATCGGCGCCCCGCTCGCGGCCGCCTCGATCAGGGTCAGGCCGAAGGGCTCGGTCAACGCCGGGTTGACGAACACCCCGCGCGAGCGGGTGACCATGCGATACAGGTCGGGGACGTCATTGGGCTCGTGGTGCTTGGGGTAGGCCACGGCGCCGTAGAGGTCGTAGTAGTCGATGTGCAGCAGCAGCTCGGTGAGCACCTCGCGCGAGCCCTTGTCCATAGACTGGATGTCGTCGCGGTTGCCCGCCACCACGACGAGGTTGGCCAGCTCGCGCAGGTCCGGGTTCTCCCCGTAGGCGCGCACCAGGTTGCAGATATTCTTGCGGTAGTCGGGGCGCGACAGCGCCAGGACCATGGGCTTGCGCGGCTCGTGCAGGAAGCGGCCCACCTCGCGGGCGATGTGCGGCGTCGTATCGCCGCGCGACGGCGCGTGAAAGCGCTGCAGGTCCACCCCTGGCGGGATCACCACCATGCGCTTGGGGTGGTAGTTCTCGTACTGGGCATACTGCTCCTCGACCTCTTGGGTCGTGCTGGCCACCACCAGCGCGGCGTTGCCCAAGGCGATCTCCTCGGCCTCGATGCGCTGGGCCATGTTGTACTGGCTCTCGATGGTATCCTCGCGCACATTGCTGGCGAGCAGGCGCTGGCGCTTGACCCGGCCCAGGGAGTGGCCGGTGTGGGCCAGCGGCGCGCCGAGGAGCTGAGAAAGGCGCGCGCCCACGTAGCCGGCGTCGGCGTAGTGACTGTGGATCACATCTGGGGTGCGGCCGACGCGGTTGATGTGTTGGATGGCGTTGTCGGTGAAGCTGTCCAGATGGGGCCAGAGGACCTCCTTGCGCAGGTAACGCCGGGGCCCGCAGGGGATTCGCACGATGTGGGCGCCCGGCGCGATCTCCTCCAGGGGCTGGGCGTAGTCGCGGTCCACCTTGGCGTCGAGCACCTGACGGGTGAGCAGGTCGACCCGCTCCACGTCCGGGTGCGCGGCCAGCGCGCGGGCCAGCTCCACAACATACAGGATCTGGCCGCCGGTATCGGCATCACGGCCCAGCTCCAGATTGTGGCCGCGCATCAATCCGTGAACGCTGATGAGAACGAGATAGAGCTTGTCGCCGTTCGGTGTGCTATCGCTCATTCTTCCATCGGTCTTGCTGTTCGCTGTACAGCGCCCGGTCAGTGGTTGTGGCGCCGCGAATGGCACACACCGCCGAGGCGAAGCCTAGGGCCCGGCTCAAGATCTGGGGGTAGGGCCAACCCTCGACAAGGCCCAGGATGGCCACCGCGCTGAAGGCGTCGCCCGCACCCACCGTGTCCATCATCGACGCCACCGGCACCGGCGCCCCGCATTGGCAGTTCCCCGCGTGCACGATGCAGGCCCCTTCGCCGCCCAACGTCACGATCAACAGATCCAACCCGAGGTCGGCGCAAAGAGCCTGCGCGGCGGGCTCGAGGTCAGCGCGGGCAACGGCGTCGCGCTCCAGCACGCTGGCCAGCTCGTGCTCGTTGAGCTTGGCCCAGCGGGCCTGCGCCAGGGCCTGCTTCAGGGTAGAAGCGTCCCACCACGGCGGGCGCAGGTTGACGTCCACGAACACCGGCAGCGCCAGCGCCTCCTTCTGTGCGGCCAGCGACGCGCGCGACACCGCGGAACGGGTGATCAGGGTGCCGTGGTAAAGCAGGGCGCAGTCCTCGGAGGCGAGCAGGGCGCCGGCCGCCGCCGCGTCGATGTAGTCGTAGGCACGCTCGGGCAGGATGTCGAACGTGGGCTGACCGCCCTGCAAGGCGACCTGCACCGCGCCGGTGGGGCGCTCGGGGTCGACCTGCACGCCCCGGTTATCCATCCCCCATGCCTCCATGGTGCGCAGGATATGAGCGCCGTCCATGTCGTCGCCGACGCGGCTGACGAATAGCGGCCTCAGGCCCAGGCCCTGAAGGTGCCACGCCACATTGAACGGCGCGCCGCCCAGCACCGAGGTCCCGTCCTCGAAACGGTCGAACAAGACCTCGCCGAAAATGACGGGGCGTCCCCGGTGATTCATGGTCGCGATTCCCTGAGGCGTGCGGGTCTGCGCAGATACGCCATGTCCCGGCACGGGGTCCAACGTAACGGCCGTGCGCCGTGTCGAACGGTCCCTCTGACAATACTAGCCCGCATTTCTCACCGGGCGGCCAACGGCTGACTCGCAACATCCAGAAACGCGAGAGGAATTAGACTTAATTGTAGTGCAATTGAGCAATGACACACTGCTTTCGCGGTTGGCCTATCGCGGTTCAGGCTTGTCTTCGTGTCCGTAGGCTTGCTCTTCACTCAGGTGGTAGCTACGGCTACCACTTTCGCTCCAGAGCGGCGCCTACGAACCCGAATCCTGCGCCTGTTCCCGCGATCCCGGTGAGAAATACGGGCTAGCCTACGAGTGCGCGCTCACACATGACACGGTATTCGGGCTCGAAGAAGAACTCGGGCTCGCCGAAGGCCGGGCGCAGATCGTCCAGCCAGGTCGCCGTCTCGTCGTAGCGCGCAAAGAACGGGCGCTGCGCCCATTCCGGATTGCGCGCCTGGATGAAACGCAGCACGAAGACTCTCTCTCCCCCGATCTTGGCCACGCCCTGCACCTCGACCTTGCCGGGGCCCGCGCTCATGGACGGGCCGCGCGCGGTGCGTGCCAGGCCGGAGACGGAGATCATCGCCTTGCGGTAGATCTCGGCGGCCCGCGACAGCGGCACCTCGAAGTAGCACTTGGCGCCGGTGTCTCGCTCGACGAACATGTAGTAGGGCACGATGCCCAGCTGCACCTGGGTGCGCCACATCCTGGCCCAGACCTCGACGGAGTCGTTGATGTGCGCCACCAGCGGCGACTGGGTGCGGATCTCAGCACCGGTGTCGCGGATGCGCCGCACCGCCTCGCGCACGATTGGGGTATCCAGCTCGCGCCAGTGATTGAAGTGGGCCATGAAGGCCACATGCTTGCCGGCGGCCACGAGGGATTCGAGCACGCGCAGCAGGTCATCGGCATCGTCGTCGGTGACGAAGCGATAGGGCCAGAACGACAGCGACTTGCTGCCGATGCGCAGCGTCTGCACGTGGCGCAGCTCGGGCCGGGCGAGAGGCAGCAGGTATTCGCTCAGGTGCTTCGTCTTCATCACCATGGGGTCGCCGCCTGTGATCAGCAGATCGGAGACCTCGGGATGCAAGCGCAGGTAGCGGTGCAGGCGGTCGGCCTCGCGGGCAGAGAAGCGCAGTTCCTTGTCGCCCACGAACTGGGGCCAGCGAAAACAGAAGGTGCAGTAGGAATGGCAGGTCTGGCCCTGGCTCGGAAAGAACAGCACTGTCTCGCGGTACTTGTGCTGCATGCCGGGCAGGGGTTCGCCGTCCAGACGAGGTACGTTGAGCACCTGCTGGCCGGCGGGATGGGGGTTGAGCCCGTCTCGGATCTCGCGCGCGACGGCGCGCAGCTCGTTCTTGTCCGCGCCACGGCGCAAGGCGCCGGCCATGCGCTCGAAGTCTCCCGCGCGCAGCATCCCCTTTTGCGGGAAGGTGAGCTGAAACATCGGATCCTGCGGCAAGTTGTCCCAGTCGATCAGCTGTTCGATCACGTAGCGGTTGACGCGAAACGGCAGGACGTTGGCGACCACGCGCATGTCGAAGCGCACGGGCTCGGGCAGTGCGCGAAGGGGCTCGATGCTGTCGAGCTGGCGCTCGGTATAGACCTGGAAGCGCTGGGGCTCCAGATCGCGCAGCTTGGTGACTGCGAGATTGTTGGTTAGATTAATCACAGTCGACATAGCGTCGCTCTCCGGGTGTTGCGATTGAGCAAGGCATCCGGTCAGTGCGACCTCGCCGGGGCAAGGCGCGCCGGTCCCCGTTCAATGCTCACGTGTATCTACGAAATGGTTCGGGTCCGAGGCGGCGGGATGCGCCCCGGGCCCCGCTTTCGCCCTAGCCGTCGGAAAGCGGCTGGAGGGCGGCGCTCGCGTCGCGCACATTCATGGCGCGCACCAAATCGGCGATGTTTCCCTCAAGCTCCAGGAGGGTCCGATCCGGCAATTTTTGCAGTGCACTGGTCAGCGCGCCCTGGGCGGGCCTGGGCGCTCGGGCGACCAGCTCGGCCCCCTGTGGGGTCAGGTAGAGGCGTACCACACGATGATCGGGGCCGCGGCGCTCGCGCTGCACCATCTTCTTGTTTTCCAGCTTGTCGAGCAGGTTGCTCGCGGTGGACTGGTGGATGCACAGGGCCTGCGACAGCTCCGAGACGCGCATGCCCGGCCGCGCGTGCAGCTCCCACATCGCCCAGAGCTGCGCCGCGCTGACACCGCAACGCCTCTCGACCCAGCGCGAGTGCTCCTGAATGGATCGGACCACGACCCGCAGCCCCTGCACGACGGCCCGAATTTGCTCATCGCGGCTGCGTTGATCGGCCCCCTGCGGTGACTCGATCCGCCCCTCGGTGGCGCCATGCCTTTGCTCTTTGCTCTCGATCGTTGGCGAGCTCACTGCATCTCCGTCGCGCGCCCGCAATAGTTGGGCGCAAATATTTTCGTAAGATAGCACTTTCGCCAGGGATAGGCAACCCGCGGATTTTATTGACGTTTCTGGGGGTTAGGGGCGCTCGGGGGCGAATGGGGGCGACCCTCGGCACTGCGCCGGCGGGCCCGCTGCTCGGCGAAGAAGGTCTCCAGCACGGCCGCGTTGCGCTCGTCGAGCGGATCGAATTCCACGCCGAGCCGGTAGCACCCCTCGCAGTTGACCGCGCTGACATGCATAACCCGGCCGGTGGCGTCCAGGCTGTTGGCCACGCGTGTGCCCGGCAGATGGACGCGCAGGGAAACGGCCGCACCCGGCTCCAACGGCTCCGGGCTCTTCACGGTAATGCCGCCGAACGCGATGTTATAGGCCTGGGCCTCTATCAGCCGCTCATTCGCGCGCAGCTCCACGGGTCTGCGGATGGGAATGCGCGACCAGCGCCGCCTGCTCGAGGGGCTCATGCCTTGCTCCGCGTCAGGGAACGGTCGGACCGCGCCCGGCACCGAGCAACGGCCGGGCGTGAGGCGCATGGGTACTCGTACGCCCGGGACCGGGCGCAGGTATGGTGTTCGGGCCGCATTGAATCGGGTCCTTCGGTCGACTTTTGGTTCGTGGTTGTTGTCGATGCGCAGGGCCGCAGGGATAGTCCCAGCGGCGGCCCCAATCCGCGTCCCCCGGAGGGCGTGGGCAGGCAGGCCCGCGGGGGTACCTCGGTTAACGGCGGCCCGGCGGGCGACTAAAGACCCGCAGATCGAAAAGGCGGAAAGGGTTCGGGAGCGACTGAGACTAATTCGCAGGAACCTCCGCCCCCTATCGGATCGACAATGGCGCTTCCAGAAAGGCGCTTCGCCTCGCATGGCACTTGTCTTCGATCAACGCGAAACGCAGCGCCTGGTCGTGGACCGTCCAGAAGTAGCGCCCGGGATTCACCCTCTTGCCCACGCAGGCATACCTCCCGCCGGTATCCGAGATCGTCATCTGGTTGCCATCGACATCGAAGGTGCCCTCCACAAACGTCATACTGCCCGAATAGATCTTGAACGTCCCATCCTGGCTCATCTGCATCGCGTAGCCGCGAATCTCCAGCTCCCCGTAAGGAAAGGTGCGATCCGGGGACTCTCCGGCTATCGCGCCGATTCCCGCAGGCGCGAACGAGAGGACCGCCACCAACGCTACATGTCTCATACAGAACGTCCTCGAAACCGAAACTGCGAAACTGGGAAACTGGGAAACTGGGGTCGGAAACTGGGGTCAGATCGCAAATTTCTCTAATATTAACAGAAACTGTGATCCGACCCTTATTTTTTAGAAACTGCGGGAAACTGGGGTCAGATCGCAAATTTCTGGAAACTGGGGTCAGATCGCAAATTTCTCTAATATTAACAGAAACTGTGATCCGACCCTTATTTTTTACCCTTATTTTTTTGGACTTGATCTCCCCCCACCGCGTCAGGACTGCGTCCAAGGCGCACCGACCACACCCATGGGCCAACGACGCTGCTTGCTCGCTATGTATCCCTTTCGATACCGCTCAAACGCGGGATCGAGCTCGGACAACGGCAGCACGGACGTTCCATCGGCAACCGCCGGATCTATACTTCGCACCTTCGTGCTCACCGTGAATTCGGGACGCTCTTCGTCCCAGACAAAGCGCGTGCCCGGGGTAACCAGATGCAGCAGCCTCTGGACCTCGGGGTGGCGCGCTGACGACAGCTTCCCCCATAGATCGGCGTCAGATCCCCACAGATCCGCCTCCCCGATGAGCTCCAGGTCGAGGGCCGCCTTGATCGCCTCGGCCGTCAGTTGATACAGCCCGACCTCTCGAAAGCTCGACCAGCTTGCCCGATCTGTCTCAATAAACGTATACGCCAGCCAGCGAGCCGCATCGAGATTGTTCACGACGATCTTTCCCTCCTTGACCACTAAGGAAGCAACCGCGGCCTGTATTTCATCTCCGTCCGCCAAATTCAGTAATTCCAGGTCTCTGAGAAAGTAATCGAGTCTGTCTGCGCAGAGGGCCGGTGAGGGCTGCTCAAGAAGCGGGAATCTCGTTTCGTCGAGATACTCGCGCCAATCCATTCCGTGTCTATCCATGATCGCCGGTATATCCGAGGAGGCGACAAACGCCTCCTTTGTTTCTTCGTGGTAGCGCTGCCCGCTGTGGTCGTCAAACACAAAATCAATCACATGACTGAACGCCGTGTGGCTGATGTCATGCAGCAGCGCCACAATCTGCTCATCGATGCTAGCCCCAAGTTGGCGGACCAGGAGCATTGCCCCTACCGAGTGCTCGAAGCGGCTAAACGGCGGTGTAATCCCCAGATGCGATGTTATACCGTGCTGCGAGACCCCCTTTAATCTGCCGACGGCGTCGGTTTTCATAAGGTCCAACAGCGCCGGCTCCGCGATCTCGACCGTGCCATATATCGCGTCGACGTAGCGCATGGGTAGGTACTAGCGATTCCTATCTGACCGTGGACGAGGCGGGGCTGGACCTCACCTGCAAGATGATGGCTGTTGGCATCTTCCCTGGCGGGGCGCCTTGTTGGGACAGGTGTCTAATTGTAGCATTGCAGCTCAATAATGTTTCCTTCTGGGTCGGTCGCATAGACTTCCGTCAATCGGCCCCGATTGGGGACATCGCCCGTAAGAACCTCTCCAACACGGCCGCCTCCAGCAGTGACAATCGCCTCAAGTGCCTTGTGCACGTCCGCAACCCCGAATGACACATGACCAAAACCATAGGTATCGGGAGTGATGTCAAACTTTCTGCTTGGATTGAGATATTGCACGAGCTCAAGCTCGGGGCCGTCGGCTCCGAACCCCGGAAACCTAAGATGAACGTATCTTATTTCAGCGCCTGCAACCGATGTAATCTCTTCGATCCACGTGCCGGTCAAATGATTTATCTCCCTTAGCGGCACGCATCCGAAAACTTCAGTGTAGAACGCCTGCATCCGTTCAATATCCTTAACGGTAAGATTTGTGTGAAGGTATTTACAGGCTATCGTCATTGCTCGACCTTAGATGGCCTAACGAGAAGCGAAGGTCCCAGCCGACGCATTTACACCGCCCCGCGCAGATGCGCCGCCGGCATTCCGCGTGGACGCGGCTTGCAGCGTCAGCTGTGAATATTATGCGGTTTAGCGGTTATTGGAAACAGCGGAACGGGTCCTCCCATACGGGAGCGTACGGCGTGGCTCGAGGCACGCTCGCGGCCGCAGACACACTGCCGGTGGGGCTTCGCGGCGGCCTCACGCAGTCGTCGCCGCACGCGCCTTCCGGGACCGCTCGGGACCGGAGGCGAACGTCTGTGAGAACTTCCGGGATCGCCGACGGCCGGGGTCGTTGCTGCACCTTTTTTGGCGCGTGCTTGCCTTGGGACACGTTGCAGGGGTGTTTGAACGGACCGATTGCTCATTCGGGCAGGCCATCGGAGGCATCATCGACCCAGCCGTCCGTGACGTCACGCAAACGGACCAGCGCCAGGCTCGCGTAGGCGCGGGAAATGCGGGGTTTCCAGCGCCTCACCGGCGCTGGGGCCGGAGTCACGCCTCTGTCTCCGGGACATACGCCGATCGCGGCGATCCGCGCGATCCAGGGGACAAGGGGGCGTTAGTGAGGGCGGGCCCGGAGTGATAAATGTGCACGAGGGCCCTCGTAGGGTGGTTCATCCAAAGGAGGATCCAAGATGAACACATGCATTGGCACGTTTGCATTCACCATGGGGCTGCTCACCGCAACGTCGCTAGGGGTGGGTGCCAATACCCCAATGCCTATGATTCCACTGATCTTGACCCCTGCATCAATGGTGAGGCGTCCGGGTCCGGCCTTTTCCGGCCGCAGGCGCTCGAGGATGAGTACAAGGCAGTCACCGCGCAGTTGACATCAAATCCGTGCTCTGTCTTCAAAATCAAAGCTCCGGCACGATTCCCGACGAGGCAGATGGAGGAGGAATACGAGCAGCTGACGCGACGAGCCGAAAGCAGGTGCTGAGAATTGCGGGCGAGCGTTGAACGCGCCTCGCCCGCCCTCAAAAACCGCGCAAATAACCTGAAGCGGCTCCCACTCGCTGCTCGGGTGGGATCGAGAGCGAGCCGCAGTGGCACGGCGATCGGGCACTGCAGCCGGCTGCTTGACACCGTAACACCGAGGCCGATGCCGAATAGCAGCAGGCAGGCGGACGGCAAGCTCCCAAAGCAGGTGTGTGGTCTCGCCCATTAGAAGTCTCCACGTACACGACGGCGGGCGAGGATACTCCCTGCGAGATGGCGAACGACCCGGCTCGCTCCTTCGGTTGATCGTGATGAGGAAATTCCCGGCAAAAAGGGGAGAGGCATACCCGGCCTGAGACCGTGAGCCTCATTCGGCGTTCGACCCGCCGAAAAATTACCCTTCTTTGCGTCTCTTTTACACGCTCGCCGCGAGCCAGTATATCAGTTCGTCAACGGGTAATGGCCACTGAGGGCCGATTTCCCTAAAAAAGTCGGCCTTGTAATTTCCCGTTCACGGATGTGATGCCAGTACGCGCAGGCAATATTCACGATGCCGTCCCAAGGCGATTACTGTTACGTACGGGACTCTCCTTTTTCCCGGACACGCTGCATTCAGGAGGGCATTTCAATGGGCGAGCTTATGCCGCCAGCTCAGAGCCGCGGGCTTGGGGGCCAGCTTGGGTGCCAGTGGATTGAGGGCGTTCTTGGACCAATGAAGGGGAACGGAGCGTTCCAGGGAAGGCTTCAATTCCTCTTCCCGAGATCACCAGGCTGCAGGAGCTCGGGGTGCGGATGATCAAATCCGCCCCGCGGCCGGGGCCTGCCTATTCCAGACGCCGGTGCTCGACGATCACTGCCACTGGTCGACGAGGTACAGTGGACTAAGCTGATATTTCAGCCGGCCAATCAAACGGGGAACCAGAGGATCCTACTTTGTCCGACCGCGGATTTGTCTTCATCATTGACGATGACCCTGCCACTGCCGGCGTACTGCGCGGGCTCCTGGAGAGCGACGGTTACGCTGTAGAGGGGGTGGCCAGCGGCACGGGCGCCCTCGGAGCCATCAGCGCACGCGGACCGAACCTCGTGTTGTTGAATGCCCATCTTTCCGATACCAATCCGTTCGAGCTGCTCGACAAGCTCCGGGCCAACCGGCAGACGCGCGATATTCCGGTCATTTTCATGACCAACCCAGGTGACGCCGAGACCCGTGTCAGGGTGGTCGAGTCAGGCGACGACCTTATCCTCAAGCCGTTCGACGACCGCGAGGTCCTGGCGCGGATCGAGCGCCAAGTGACGGTGTCCAAGGTGCGCACGGCTCTACGCGAGTCGGAGGCGAAATTCCGCTCGGTCATGGAATCGGCAATCGATGCGATTATCTCCGGCGATGCGGAGGGCAAGATCCGGTCCTGGAACACCGCGGCGACAGCCCTGTTTGGATTCACCGAGACCGAGGTGATCGGCGAGCCGATCGAGGTGATCATACCCGAGCGCTACCGGGACAGCCACAAGGAGGGGATACGCCGGGTCAGCTCGGGAGGGCCGAGCCGCGTGATCGGCAAGACGGTCGAGTTGGCCGCGATTCGCAAGGACGGCGCCGAGTTCCCGGTGGAGCTGTCCCTGGCGACTTGGCTGCTGGATGACAACCGTTACTACACCGGGATCATCCGCGACATCAGCGAGCGAAAGCAGGCGGAGCAGAAGTTCCGGTCGGTCACGGAGTCGGCGATCGACGCCATCATCTCGGCCGACCACACGGGCGTGATCGTCAGCTGGAACAAGGCGGCGACGAACATCCTGGGTTTCACGGAAGAAGATGCGCTCGGCCAGCGTCTGGAGTTGATCATCCCCGAGCGCTTTCACGAGGCGCATCGCAGCGGCATGGCGCGGTTCACCGAAACCGGCGAGGCGCGCGTGATCGGCAGGACGGTCGAGCTCGCTGCACGGACAAGGAGCGGCGAGGAAGTGCCGATCGAGCTTTCCCTTTCCACATGGACGGTCCGTGACGATCGCTACTACACCGGCATCATCCGCGACATCGGTGAGCGCAAGCGGGCCGAGGAGGCGCTTCGCCAGAGCGAGCAGGCGCTGCGCGAGAAGACAGAGGAAATGAGAGAGAAGAACAAGGTGCTGGAGGACACCTTGAACCAGCTCAACGAGATGCACAACCAACTCATTATGCAGGAGAAGATGGCCTCGCTGGGGAAGCTCAGCGCCGGCATGGCGCACGAGTTGAACAACCCCGCCGCAGCCGCGCAGCGCAGCGCCGCGCAGCTGCAGGCGATCTTCGCCAAGTGGCAGAGCGTCCAGGTGCGAATGGGCGAGGTCTCTTTGGACGAGAGGCGAATCGAAAAGGTTTTGGAGCTGGACGAGATCGCCAAGCAGCGCGCTCGGCAGCCCGTCGAGCTGAACGCCCTCACCCGCAGCGATCGTGAAGCCGCCCTGGAGCAATGGCTGCAGGGGCGGGATATCGCTGCCGGCGGAGACTTGGTGCCGGCCCTGGTCAGCTTCGGTTACGACCAGGACGATCTCGAGGAGCTAGCGAAGTTTTTCACCGAACCGCAGTTTGCCGTTGTGATTGATTGGTTGAGCTTCAAGTTCGCGATATACAGCCTCGTGCGCGAGATCCACATCAGCACCGGGCGGATCGTCGAGCTCGTCAAGGCGCTCAAGACGTACACCTACATGGACCAGGCGCCGGTGCAATCGGTGGACGTGCGCGAGGGCTTGGACAACACGCTGATCATTCTTCACAACAAGCTGAAGAGGGGCGTGACCGTCATGCGTGAGTACGCCGATGATCTACCCGCTATTCAGGCGTACGCGGGCGAGCTGAACCAAGTGTGGACGAACATCATCGACAACGCCATCGATGCCATGGACGGCGAGGGCACGCTGATCGTCCGGGCGCGCCGGGAGGATTCCTGGGTGGTGGTCGAGATCGAGGACGACGGCCCGGGTATACCCCTGGAGAATCAGTGGAAGATCTTCGATCCCTTTTTTACGACCAAGGGCCCCGGCAAGGGCACGGGGTTGGGGCTGAATATCAGCCGTAATCTGATCGTTCAAAAGCACAGGGGCGAGATGTCGGTGAAGTCGGAGCCCGGCAGCACCTGTTTTTCGGTTCGATTGCCGATCGATTTCAATCCAGCCGAATGATCTCGAATGGATAGGAGGCGGGGAGAATGGCCAGGCCGATCATAATGACAATCGATGACGAGCCGCACGTGCTCAATGCAATCGCCAGGGATTTGCAGGCGCATTATCAGAAGGACTATCGGATCCTCAGGGCGGGCTCGGGCAACGAGGCGTTGGAGGCGGTGCAGGAGCTCAAGCGACGGAATGATCCGGTCGCGCTTTTCCTGGTCGACCAGCGAATGCCGTCGATGAGTGGTGTCGAGTTTCTGCGGGAAGCGCTCAAGCTCTATCCGGAGACCAAGAAAGTCCTGCTCACCGCCTACGCCGATACAGACGCGGCGATCGCAAGCATCAATGCCATCGATCTCGACTACTACCTCATGAAACCCTGGGACCCGCCGGAGGAACGACTCTACCCGGTGCTCGATGACCTGTTGAGCGACTGGCTCGCGAACGTGCCGGTACCCTACGACGGGATCCGCGTGGCCGGGACCCGGTGGTCGCCGAGCTCGCATTACGTCAAGGAGTTTCTGGCCCGCTGCCAGATCCCGTACCAGTGGCTGGACATCGAGCGGGACAAAGAGGCCAGAGAGCTCGTTGAGTCGGCCTCCGGGGAACGGCCGCGGTTGCCCGTGCTGTTTTTTCCGGATGGCAGCACCTTGGTGGATCCGGACCTCGGCGCCCTGGCGGCCAAGGTGGGGATGACAACTCAGGCCCGGCAGCCGTTTTACGATCTCATCATCATCGGCGCGGGACCTGCCGGGCTGGCCGGGGCCGTCTATGGGGCGTCCGAGGGGCTGCGCACGATCGTGATCGAGCGCGAGGCGGCCGGCGGACAGGCGGGGACCAGCGCGCGCATCGAGAACTATCTGGGCTTTCCGCAGGGTATCAGCGGCGCCGACCTGACGCGGCGGGCGACAACCCAGGCGCAGCGCCTCGGCGCCGAGATCGTGACTGCCCAGGCCGTGACCGGGCTGCGCGTCGAGGATCCCTACCGGTATGTACGTTTGACCGATGGCACGGAGTTGAGCTGTCACGCCCTGCTGATCTCTACCGGCGTCGAGGTCCGCAGGCTCGGTGTTCCGGGGATCGAGCCCTTTGTCGGGGGCTCGATCTACTACGGCGCGGCGGCTTCCGAAGCGGTGTACTATGAGGGGAGAAAGGTATTCGTCGTCGGCGGCGCCAATTCGGCCGGTCAGGGGGCGATGTTCCTGTCACGTTATGCGAGTAAGGTCGTAATACTGTTCCGCGGTGACTCGCTGGACAGGAGCATGTCCAAGTACCTGATCGATCAGATCGAAGGGACGGGGAACATCACGGTGATGTTCAATACGGAGATTACCGGAGTCGATGGCGCCGGCCACCTCGAGGCGATCACAATCAAGAACAACAAGAGCGGCGAAACCGAAACGGTGCCTGCTGACGCGATCTTCGTGTACATCGGCGCCGTTCCGAGCACCGGTATCGTCGGGGAGCTCGTCGAGCGGGACGAGGCCGGGTTCATCTACACCGGGCAGGACTTGATTCGCAACGGGCGCCGGCCCAAAAACTGGAAGCCGAGACGCGACCCGTTGCTGCTGGAAACCAGCGTGCCGGGCATCTTTGCGGCCGGCGATGTACGACACGGAGTCATCAGGCGGGTGGCGTCCGCCGTGGGCCAAGGCGCTGTGGCCGTCAGCCTCATTCACAAGTATCTCGAGACTGTCTGAGCGGCGACAACCTCGCGCCTCTCCCTTGCCGCCGCTGCGCGTGCTGCGCCGGCGGCCCGCACGGTTTCGTACGTCGCGAGCCCGGATGCGCCCGGCCGATCACGTGCCGGATGAGACAGCGGTTCGGCGGGCCCGCCCCGGCTCGCGGGCCGCTTGCGTGCCTCCCGCCAAATCTGTCATGTAGAGACGTGGCCCCTTTCACGTCCGTTTTCAAGGAACTTTTCAAGAAACAAGGGGCAGCAGGGACGCTGCGGCGGATCACCTACAGACCGGGCAGATATTCGGAAAACGTGATCCCGATGCCCCCGAGCAGCAGGACGGTGGCGCGAACCGTGGGCTGCTCCCAGATCCGCTGATAGGCGCCGATTTGCAGGCTGCCCAACTGATCGATGAGCTCACGCACCTCCTGGCGGCTGGGCTTGGGAACCGGCTCGCCGGACTCCGAGGCGGTCAGGCTGAGCTGCTCCCGCCGGAGCTCGTCGAGTATTTCCGAACGGGCCGCCCGTGCCACATAATTCAGGCGGACGGCCGCGCCCAGCGCTATGAGGAAATTGACGCCGATGATTACGGCAAGCGCCTGCGGAAACCCCCAGTCGTCAAAGTAGGTGCTTCGGGCGAGCAGCAGCAGAAGTATGACCAGCACCGGATAGTAGACCAGACGTGTGACCTCGCCGGTACGTTCACCGATCAGATGGATGGACATCCAGGCGGCGAAATGGGGTCGCGGCAGGCTTGGCAGCTTATCGCCATCGGTGCGGTTCCAGTCAAACGGGCGCTCTCGCAGCTTTTGGATCCAGCAGACGCAGAGCCTGGCGGCGTCGACCACGAGAAACAGCAGGAACAGCATGGGCAGCACACTCATGATGATGATTGCAAAGTCGACGCTGCAGGCCAGGCCGCGGCAGGGGGTATCAGGCCGCCCGAGGAGCGCAACGACAATAAACGCGAAGGCCATGTAGAGCAGCAGGTAGGCCAGCGTGCGAAGGACGCGGTGCTTCAGGAGCCCGTGCCTGCCGTATTCCGACCAGAGCTGTGCCGGGTCGCTGCTCTCCGGCGCCGAGGCCACCCACTGGTTCACAGACCTGACCCGGATCGAGGGCCAGATCTTTCCCATGATGGCCAGCCACCAGAACACGATCAGCAGCCCCCAGACCGCCGTCATTGCAATCAACCGGCTAGCCACGCCGAAATCGAATTTGCGCAACCCTAGCATTGCAGCGATGACGAGGGGGACGAGAGCGAGGCTCAACAATATCCAGGGTTCCGGCCTACCCCGGGGCAGCCGAATACGCTGCATCAACTGGCGCAGCGTCACCTCTTCGGCCGGTCTCGGCACGCCGCCGTCGGGTTCCGATTCGCCGGCGCAGCTCCCAAAGTAGCGCCCCTTCAGGCTGTGCCAATTGGACCGAAGCCGGTTTACGACCGACCAGATAAAAGAGAACGTCAAGAAGACCGCGACCAGCCGGATATATTCCGTGGGCCAGACACTGACGCCCGCCGTCCAGCTCAGCGGCTCTGCCTCGTCTTCCGGGTAAGAGGCGATGACCGTCAGGATGATGAGCGACAGCAGCAGCAGTCCCAGCGCTGCGACATGCCGTCCCGACGTTGGCCGCATCTGATGGACGGCGACGACACCGAGCCCGGCGACGAGGAACACTCCCACGGCAATCGGCAGAGCGAAAGACGCCGGGATCACATGATTGATGTTCTCCCCGTTTGGCTTCGCTTGCCGGAGGGGCACGGCGCCATGGCGCCCAACCTCGAAGAGCTGCGGCGGAATGCGTTGGTAGAAGGCGTCCTGCGCGAGTGCCCATTTGCCAAAGTCGGCGTCGTTCGGCGCCCCGGCGCGGGACGTCCCGGACAATGCGGCTCCATCGACGGCCAGGCGCGTAGCCAGATACACCGATGTCTGATAGCTGTCCCTGAAGGGGGGTGTGGATTTCTGTATGTCCTTGTTGAGGCGAAGGCCGAATGTCGATGCGACGACCAGGTTGCGAGTCCACTTGAACTCGGCGGGATGCAGCAAGTGGGCGTCAAGATCCGTGGTCAGCCACACCGCGCCCGGGAGCTGGTGGCGAAGGGCACGCAGGATCAGGAGCTTGTCGTAAACGTCGCTGCCGAGGATCGCCACTGCGCGCACACCACGGCCGGTCCCAAGGCGCAGCTCACGGTCCTCGGCCCCGATATGCGCCGCCAGCCGCCGCAGGTAATCGAATTGCCCGGTGCCGACCGGGCGGCGCACGCCGGTGGCGTCGGCGAACGGCAACTGGACATTCTCCTCTGCGGCCTCCCTCGGGCGCTCGTCGGCCGCGGACCCTTCCTTTGCACGGACGGTGATGCCGTCGATGCCCCGCTGGTAGGTGTACCGCAACAAGTGCGGGCAGCCCTCAGGATCGCCGCAGTAGTGATACGCAAAGGCTCGGGGCAAGGACCGTCCGAAGTACGTATCCCACTCCGAGATCACCACCGTGTTGTCTTGCGCAGGATCGATCTTGCGGCGGTCGAGCTCCGCGACCAGCTGCTCGATCAGCTTGTCATCGCTGCGTATCGTGCGGAGAAAGCGCAGGCAGGTCCTGCGGTAATCAGCCGCGCAGCTCTGGGAGAAGTGGTCTCCCAGCAGCCGGCCGGTCTGGGCCGATCCGCCCGCCGCGTCCGGCCGTTGTCCCAACAGGTCGGCGGTAGCCACGGTAGCGGTTGACGAGATGATATAAAAGCCCGCCAATCCGCTTTCGCTGCGCAGCCATTTCAGATGTCTCGAATCCCGGTGCTCGACCATGTTGCGCAGCGTGCCGGATCGTGCCGGTCCGAGCACGACAGCCTTGATGCTGCGTTTGCGGCCCGGTTCTACGCCGTGCAGGAGGTCACTGACCAGCCTGCGAAACCGCGGAAATGGATCGGCCTCGAATTTCGACTCGTCAAGCCACAGCACCACCACGCTTCGGGTGGCCGATCGGCTGCCCGGACTACGGCGCTCGTAGTCGTACCACTCATACGGAACATAGGATTGGGCAGTAGCCGTGGAGTCGCCACCCAAGGTGAAGACCCCGAGGGCTTCCGCATCCCTGGGTGCGAAGCCGGATTCCCCCAGCGCGGAGAGCACCGCGTAACGCCGGCGGCGGCGCCGTTCCTCGAGCTCCGCGTACGAGCCCGGGCTTACCATCACCGCAAGCAGCACAACCTGCGTGCCCTCACCGACCGCCCGGTAACTTTCTTTTTGGATGGCTTGGCGGATTGAATGCTGACCGGATGCGGCGTCCAGCGCGCTTCCTGGGCGTGTATAGACGGCCTTGAACGGATCCTGCCACAGCCGTGCCGGTATTCGCTCGTCCACCGCCTGGTCGTACCGGTCGGCCGCGGGACTGGCGGGGCGCGCGCTCTCCAACGGGCCCACTCTCCAAACGAACGTGCCTAGAGCTGCCAGGATGAGCAACCCTGCGAAGGTGAGCCCTGGGTCGCCGCGAGGAGGCATCTTCGATATCGTCCTTGACCGCTTACGTGCTCGGGCCCGATGCCGGCGCCGTCAAAACTTAGACCATTTTTACCACTTCGTCAAACGGGGCCCCTGCGCCGGACCGGAGACGCCCCGAAAGGCCGGTCGCGGCACGAGAATCGCCGGCGGGATCGCGAACGGGCCCCGTTGCGCCCGTTTCGCCCTACACCGTCGCGGCGATTGCCGTGCCGGATCGGGGCCGCGGGTGAACCCAAGAGTCTCGCGCCCGGATTTGCAGCGATGGCCATCACGGGATCTCGAGCAGACCGAGCGGCAAGTAAGCGCGGCCGTGGTTGCCGGCGCCTCAGGCACGTGCACGGCTACATTCAACCGTTTCATCGCCGCCGGCGTGAACGGATCATCCTGTCCTCAGCAATTCAACGCAGAGAAAAGCTCGGTACTATGTTCTCGCTTGAATCGCATTCGAGGCAGCTCCACAACAACGCCGTTCTCCAGTATCTTCGGAAACACCACCACGAGCTCGTCGGGGACAGGTTTCGGGACTGGAGCGAAGAGCTCGAAATTGGCCACGCCGAACAGGCCGGTCCAATATACGAAGGTTTTGCCGGTCAGCTCCACCGTCCCGTCATCGCTCACTACGACGCCGGACCTGCGGTAATGCAACACCAGGTCAAACGAAGACTTGACCTTCATATCGGCGTCGAGCAAGGTCACCTTTGATCCGGTCAGCTTCAAATGGACGCCCATGGGCACGGAGAGATCAATGCGAAAATTCAGCTCATCCTTTGTTTCGCCAGTTATTGATACGCTGAATAGTATCTTCGAAATCGGAACGACGATTCTCGATGGGGGACCCGCAGAGCCATGACCGCGAAGCGGCTTGCCGTAAGCGCTGTAGCAATATCCCTTTGTAGTGTAGCTTCCGCTGACTTCTTCAAGGAGCCTGGGCTTGTAGAAGTCGTGCGACAGGACAGGAGCGCAGGCGCAAACGGCGATTGCCGCCAAGAGAGCGACAGTTGGTGCTGTCTTCAAGCGTCTCACCCTTGAAGCACAATATCAGCGCCGCAAGGCGCCCGTGCGACAGTGCGCATGGCTCCGCGCGAGCGGGTTATGGGCGTGAAAAGGAAAATCCAACAATCGTATATTCCCCTTCGTCTCGCTCATAGACCTCAAATACGGATACCGCGTCATAGTTGAGGAGATAGAGGCGGGAAGGCGGTTCTGGCTGCACCCAGTCTTGATTGTCGATGATGGCTTCCAGCCTTTTTTGGTCGACTATACCTCGGGAGTATGTTTCCGACAGCCGCAGGATTTGGCTCATGAAGGCCCTGTTGCTCTCATATTTACTTCTCGTGCTCAGCTCTACTGTTATGCCATAATGCGCGCATCCGCCTATCGTAATCCTAACCTCCCCTTTTGCATCCTGCACGATTAAGGCAAGATCGTTGTCTGTGAGGTAGCTACCTGGATATTTGTTCTTGAGCGCAATATTTCTTTCCGCTCGGGACTGTTGATCCAGCTGGCACTCGCTGGCTGAAGCTGCCTGACCGGCCAGGGCCAACAGCAATATCAACGTAGTTCTTTTCATGTTACAGCAATAGGTCGACAATTCCGGCGGATTGCTTTCATCCGCCTTCGAGTCTCCCCTATATGCCTGGTTATTTTCGCCGCCGGCACCTCATCACACGAGGAGGCCACCGACCGGAGGGCGGGCAAATTTTCCTTACCGCGGGCTCAGGTTGCGGCTTGCCGCGCACGGCGAAGGATGCCCGGCAGGCCTTTAGAGCCGAAAAGCAGCCAAAACCCTATCGTGAGCTCGCCCCCGTGGCAGCGATATTTCCGGCGTTCTCGGGGGAGCACGCAGGGTTTCCGGCACCGAAGCTCTTTATCCCGTATGCATATACGGCCCAATAGAAGGTGTCCGGAATCACCGTTGCGAGTACTCAAAGTCCAAGAACGGGGAAGGCTACCGCCGACGCCGCCTATGCATCCATGGGCTCTGGCTTATCCCAGTCCTGTATATCGAGGATGAGATTCACCGCGACCGATAGAGGAAAGCTCGACATTAGCACGGCGGCTGCCAGCGGAGAAAGGGGCGTGACCACAACGAATGTCAAGCTCAGAGGCCTTGCTGTGATGGTCGCTGCGGAGACGAATACGCTGCTCGCATGACGCACAGCAGAGAGCACGGGAAATACCGCGAGCAGTCGAACTGCTATTCCAACGATTTGCGCTTTGTGCAAGGGTGCTCTTTTTTTCGGATGCGCTCGCGCCGGCTGCGCAGGGCGTTTCGGATGCTTGCGGTGCCGACGTGCGGCCTGGCGAGGTTGACGCGACGGACTCAGCAGCTTTTTGGGTGTGTAGCTCGGGCGGGACCGGCGGTGCGCGGGACGCCTTCTGATGCGCCGCGGCTGCCTGTGGGCCCGCTCGCGCCGTCGGGTTTCCTTACACTTGTGAGTCCCGAGTAGTTTCACACTTTTCGCAAGGGTTTTGAATTCAACGGGATACCATGGTTGGCCCGGTATTTGCCGCATGGTTGGAATGTGGCTGTTTTTTCCGGGATTTGTAGCCGGAAGAAATCGGCATTCATCAATGTAACGCAACCGGCACGCACCGGGTTACTGGATCGCAAGGCAAAAAAATGAAATCCCAGCTCCGCAGGTATCTCCTCGGCTTGACCGCAGCACTGTGGCTGTCATCCGCCCACGCAGTTCCGTTCGTTTATGACGAGGCTGTCGACGGTGACATCTACTATGCGACTTTCGACAACTTTGATGTGGGCACCAACGTCGTCTCGGGCAGTACTTTTTCTGGTCCGAGTGGCGTGGACTCCGATAATTTCCACTTTCTGATCCGGGAAGGCACCCAGCTCGATGCGGTAACCTACTCCTTCTGGAATGTCGAGGGCACCGGCAGCGGATTCGGTGTTTCGATGAGCAGCAGTGCCCCCTTTTACTCGTTGGGCGACTGGTCAATCAACGTCCTGACGGACCCTTCCCCTGTCACAATTCTCGAGGAAGTCCTGCCGCTGGGTTCCGGGTACCATGACTTCCGTCCCAGCAACTGGTTCAATACAGGGCCAACTGCAAGCGGGGGCAGCTGGGACTACTCGGTGTCGTTTTCCGTCAGCGCCGTCCCGCTTCCATCTACCCTGGTGCTAATGCTGGGCGGGCTACTTGGACTGGTCGCTGTGAGGCGCCGCCGCTAAGGTAAACTGGCGATAAACTGGATAAACTGGGGTCAGACCCGATATTTTCCTAATATTAGCCGGAACTGTGATCTGACGCTGAGGTAAATGAGGTCACGCTTCGCCAGATAAACGAAACGGCTCGGTGACACGTGCAACCTAGCCAGATTTGTCACCGGCCCCTTCGTCTGTTCTGCGTGCTTGGCTATCGGCTTCCTCGTCCCGGCACCCGAATGCGCTCGGCTGGCAGCTCCTTGATCCTTTGCAGTTCTCCGCTCCCCAACTGCAGCCGCAGGTTGTGGGTCTCCAGTCGCTGACTAAGGCGGATTGTAATATTGCGGCTCTCCGGAGAGACGCGCGAGGCACCCGGTGTAACACCCGAGCCCGTGATGCGCAGCACTTCCGGCAGCGAGCCGCTCACCCGCGGCGCGATGACCTATGCCTGTCCACGCAGCGGACGGGGTTCAAGCTGCAGGAACAATGGGCGCATCCGGCGAATCGAAATATCCACCGAGGCCCGACCGACCGTCCGATAGTCCGTCGACAACCAGATTCTGTCGGATTCTTGCGAACAGTACGACATCAGGTCGTGGACCTCGTCTGGTGCGTCTGGACTGGCATCGTAAGAAACAAAATCCTCTTTGCCGATCAGCCAGTACAATAACCATATGAGAGGGTGCGTGGCAGCAACATGATGGTTTTCACACGTGCACCAAGCACTAAGCTCACGCCCCGGCGTAGCCGGTGGAGCGGCGCGCTCTGTTGGGGCCCACTTGCTTAGTCACTATCAACGACTGCTTGAAACGCGCCGTCCCTGTACAGGTACGTCGCGCCCGCTTTTTCGTAGCAGTAAGCGTGAATGCCATCACGGTCATACCGGCCTTGCGATCCGGTTTCGAAGTCATAGTATTCAGCGCCCTTCGGGACGCTGGAGATTCCATCGTTGCAGTAGAGATCGTCGATGAGGAGTACCTTCTCAGGCTTTCCTGAAAGGCATACCGCTATCTGGATCTTGTTGTCATTAATGATCAGGAACGAAACGTCCGCGTTCTCGTCGTTGTCGAAATCACCCGTTGTAACGAAGGGGTTCTTGCCCGAGCGCGTCACGCCGTAGAAGACGTGTGGATCGACGGCCGGCAAGCTCCATCCGTTCAGCTGTCTGTCGAGCTGGAGCGCACAGTCACCTGGTTCCATGCCCGCAACCGTCGCGGACCAAAGGAACAGAGCTATGGGAGCCAATCTCATAGTGAGCACGAACGTTGTGTTGGCCGGCCAGCGTGACAGACTGGCTTTTGTGGTACAAGCGCGCGAGGCGCGACCCACAAAATATGCGGAGTCGCACCGGTCCGGTGTACACGGTGAGCCAGCTCAAACACCTTGTCAGGAACCAATCTTTCCATATCTCTGTCTGTCGGAAAGGTATAGAACTATGACGCCACGACTCGTTTTTACCGGGAAATATAACTCGTAGCGTCCATCATGGGCGCTGAAACGCACCGAAGACATGCCTGCTTCAAATACCCCTTTGAGGTACTCACGCTCAGCCTTCGACGCTGAATATATATAGTCTTCTTTTTTCGGTTCTTTGTCGTCATCCGAACGACCCCACCGGCTGAATGACAAGAACACGGGCTTGTTATCAATTGTGTCTCGCGCAATTACAGTAACCGTCGGAAATCTTTCTTCGACTTTGGCAAGAACCTTCAGTGAGCTCGCCGCCAGTTGGAGATACGCGGCGCTGAACGAGTAATCGCTCAGCGCATCAATTGTTTCACGATGCTCCGTTGCCATGTATGTTGCGGCCTCAAGCAGGACTTCTTTCTTCTTCATCGACGAGCTCAGGTCGCCGACGTACAGCAAACCGAAAATAACCGGAAATGATGTGGCCGCTGCAATTTTCCAGTTTCTCGTAACCCTACTCGGCGACTGTACCCGCCCGGTTCCGTTTTCGAGGCACTCGGCTATTCGAGTCATGTTAAGCATGATGTTGAGTATGATTGCTCCTCCAAGCAGGGCGAACACCCCCAAGATGCTCAAGTAGAAGGCTTGCGTGATGTTTTCTTTGAAGACCTTGAAATCAAATACCGTGATCGAGACGAAAATAAATACCCAGTAGGCGAGCAGGCCTACCGAGAAAAAGGCGACTTTGTTCGTTAGCTTGACTACTTTCATCGCGTCCATGGTATTGATTATTAACAGTCTATTAGACAGAGTTCTGCGTTGGCTGGCTTAGGCAGAATTCTGTCTAGGTCGCGAACCGTGTTCCGCATTTGCGCTCGCCGTGCGTGCGTAGTGGTGAAGGTGGCCAGGCTCACGCGGCATGCGTGCCGCGCACACGGTTCTCG
>JABAHQ010022554.1_pt2 | contig 32455 bp, 30 predicted proteins | sample 7062091 | NCBI WGS metagenome assembly JABAHQ01 (sample SAMN14534359, study PRJNA622989) | marine sediment metagenome | biome: marine biome [ENVO:00000428]; feature: marine pelagic biome [ENVO:01000023]; material: deep marine sediment [ENVO:00002113] | place: India: Gulf of Kutch | collected... | reverse complement strand
GAGCATCCCGACGATCGTCACGATGCTGAGAATGAAGATCCGGTACTTGATCTTGACGTTCTTCATCATCTCACTTGCTCCTGAGTTCGCTCCAACTGCGGCTTTGCTTCAGGGTGTCGTGTTTGGCTCGTCACGCGCTGTCGCCTTTGGCGGGCGGTCCGGCCCCGTAGGCTCGGCGGCGCCCGGATGCTCGCCGCTCCCGTTGCCAAGATCCGGGGTCTTGGTTCCTGTATCGGCGCGGCGCCGCCACGCCGTTGGCCCGCATGCGCAGGACTGCATGCCGACGCGTTGGGACCCTATGCGGCACACGGCTAAAACTCGGTTAACATCCTTGAAAAAATCAGCGCGAACTTCGCAGAAAACAGCTATCTACAAGCATACTTCTACTAGACTACAGTATATCTAGAGCATACTTATCGGCACTTGATAGAAGTCGTTTTATGTATTATTTGCAATTCCTCGGTTGGGTATGGTGCCTGCCACGCGGGCAGTGCTCTCGAAAGACTGTCGCCAAACGGAGCTCGGCGCCGTGGAAAGTTCTTCGTGATCGCGGACAGAGCGTGCATACTGCCGCCAGTATGCGTAAAACGTCCCTAACACGATGAATACTGCTTTATAGGACTACAAACATGATAAAACGTATACTGGAGGTTCGTTCGCGTCGAGGGGCGAGGCGCCGCGATGGCGGAGCGAAAACCCATCCTCGGTTTGGCGGCGCACGCCGTCGGGCTGGTGCCGAGCAACGGGTTGATTCCGCCGAGGTCCCGGAGGCGCGCTTGAGGGGACCTTTGGTCTTGCCGCAGCCCCTTGCCCGTCCACCGGGCGCCCCATAGGCAGGGACCTAGGCGGGGACTGTCACCAACAGCGCGTTTCGAGGGCGGACGTGGCACTGGCCGCGCAAGGCCCTGGTTTGACCGCGCCCCGTTTGTCGGTGCGGGCCCCCTCATCGACAGCTGTTTGAGAATTATTGCGGAGGTACAAATCCTAGAGATCGGTTAGCGGGCAAACCTAGCGGTGAAAATCAAACAGAAGACTCCGGCGCCTATGACTGAATTCTGTGTACCGCCACGGATCCGGAAGGTTCCATCCGTTCGATTCGTTCCACTAGGTTCCGCAAAACAGGATCAATATGAACATATTACTTGTCGAAAGTCATGTGATGGTCAGTCAGGCGCTCAAGTTTTATCTTGAGGACCTTGACCCCTCTCTCGCCATAACGACGGCGGACTCCTCGACGGAGGCGATAAGGCTATTCGCGAAGAGGCCGGACTTTGACCTGGTTCTTCTCGGCTCGCGGATGGCCGAGCTGCACGGCCTGGCGTGCTTCAAGACCATCGCGAGCCATTTCCCCAACAGGCCGGTCGTCATCCTCTCCGGCGTGATCGATCGAAGCGACGCGTTGCGCGCGATCCAGGCCGGAGCCGCCGGGATCATCCCGCAGCATCTCAGCGCCGAGGCCATTATCCATGCCTTGAAGCTGATCCTGTCGGGGGAGACGTACCTTCCCTCCATGATCCTGGGCGCCCCCGAGGCCGGGCGCGCCGCCCTTCCGGACGAAGACCTGCAGGCGCTGCGCGGTCTCACGCCGCGCCAGCGCGACGTGCTCAAACTGCTGGTCGAGGGCCTTCGCAACAAAGAGATCGCCGAGCGGCTGGGCATCAGGGAAGTGACGGTCAAGCTTCACCTGAGCAAGATCTTCAAAAAGCTCGGCGCCGCCAATCGTACCGCGGCCGTGCGCATCGTGATGGAAATGCGCGCTTGAGGATGCGCGCTCGAGTCTTGTCCGATTCGCTCGCTCCGCCTGCCGGCCGCTCGCCGCGGGGCTGCGCCGAGCCCCGTCGACAAGCCAAGCCGATCTCGCCGGAAACGGCGGCGTCCCGGGCGCGCGGCCTGCACCCCGAGCGGGCGCGGATACGGCAGGCCGGAGGCGAAGAGCGGGGCCGGCGGCTGCGCCCGGGCCCGCTCGCGGAGCTCGAGGCCCCCTGGCTGCGGAGCCGTTATGCCGCCTCGTCGTTGAGGAACCTGTCGACCTCGGCGCGCAGCGTCTCGCCCTGCGAGGCGAGCTCCTGCGAGGCCTCGAGGACCCCGCCGGCGGACTTGCCGGTCTCGACGGCCGCCTCGTTGACGCTGCCGATGTTGGTGGTGACCTCCTGCGTGCCGGAGGCGGCCTGCTGCACGTTGCGGGCGATCTCCTGCGTCGCCGCGCCCTGCTCCTCCACCGCCGAGGCGATGGTGGTGGCGATCTCGCTGATCTCGCCGATGGTGGCGGAGACCCCCTTGATGGCCTCGACCGTGCCGCCCGTGGCCTCCTGCATGCCGGCGATCTGGCTGGCGATCTCGTCGGTCGCCTTGGCCGTCTGGTTGGCCAGCGACTTGACCTCCGAGGCGACCACCGCGAAGCCCTTGCCGGCGTCGCCGGCGCGCGCNNGGTGATCAGCTTGACCACCTCGCCGATCTTCTGCGCCGCCTCGGCCAGGCCCTGGACCGAGCTGTTGCTGCGGTTGGCCTCCTCCACGGCGCGGTTGGCGATGGAGGAGGACTGCTCGACCTGGCGGCCGATCTCCTCGATCGACTTGGCCATCTCTTCGGCCGCGGCGGCCACGGTCTGGACGTTGCCCGTCGCCTGCTCGGAGGCCGCGCCCACGGCCTCGGACTGACGGCTGGTCTCCTCCGCCGTCGCCGCCATGGACTCGGCCGTGGACTGGAGCTCCTGCGCCGAGGAGCTGACGATGCCGACCACTTCGTTGACCCGCTCGGCCATGCGGACCTTGTCGGTCACGATCTCCCAGGACACCATGGGGCCGAGGTAGGCGCCGGTCTGGTCCGTGATTGCCGAGACCGACAAGGCGAGGGTCTCGTCGCCGAGCGTGATCTTCGCCTTGTGCGGCAGGTTGGCCGGATCGCTGAGCAGCTGGCGTTGGTACGACGGGTTCTTGTGGAAAATGTCGACACACGATCCGCGCACCTGGTCGACGGGGACCGGCAGGAGATGCTCCACGGTCTTCAGCGTCTCCAGGCTGGTTTTGTTGAGGTAGTTGATCTCGAAGCTCTCCGGATCGCAGGTCATGATGTTGACCGGCATGTTGTCGATCATCTGCAAAAGACGCGCGCTCGCGCGGTCCGCCTTGACCTTCTCGGTCACCACGCTCCAGGTCACCATCGGGCCGATGTAGGTGCCCTGCCCGTCGTGGATGGCGGTGATCAAGAGGTCGAGCGTCTCGGGCCCCAGCTGGATCGTGGCCGTGTGCGGCAGGTTGCTCGGATCGGAGATGATCCGGCGCTGATGCGACGGGTCCTTGTGGAAGATGTCGACGCAGGAGCCGATGAGCTCGTCGGCCTTGAGCGGCAGATAATCTTCGAGCCTGGTGAGCGTCTCGGTAGAGACCTTGTTGAGATAGGTGATCTCGAAGTTTTCCGGATCGCACATCATCACGCCCACCGGCATGCTCTCGATCATCTGGTTGAGCTGCGCGGTCTCGGCCTCGGCCTTGACCTTCTCGGTGACCACGCTCCAGGTCACCATGGCGTGTGTGTAGGTGCCCGCCTTGTCGTGGATCGGGGAGACCAGGAGATCGAGGGTCTCGGGCCCCAGCTTGATCCGCGCCGAATGCGGCAGGTTGCCGGGGTCGGAGAGGATGCGGCGCTGATGCGCCGGGTCCGTGTGGAAGACGTCGAGGCAGGAGCCGACGAGATCGTCGGCGTCGACATTCGTGGCGCCCTCCAGCCGCCTGAGCGCGTCGATCGTCGCCTTGTTGGCGTAGACGACGCGGAACTCCTCCAGCTCGCAGACCATGACGTTGATCGCCATGCTGTCGACCATCCGGCGGAAGGTGGCGTCGCCGAATCCGCCATCCCGTTTTGCAGCCCGCTGCATTTTCCGTAGCATCTGAGAACCCTCCTGCTCGATTGCATCCAGCACAATGTCGTCGATCGGGACCCAAACGGCCTCTCTTTGCCGTGCCTGAGCCGCCGGGCCCTGGGCCGGGCACCCTGATGAGTGTCTCGATCAGGGCGCCCCGTGGCGCGCGGCGAGCTCGCTGCCTCGGTCCCCCTTTGGCTGCCGTGTCCTTCGTCCGTTTCGCCGCGGCCCGCGAGGAGGCCTTTGTCGCCAGCGCCGGCCGAGGCTCTCTTGGCTCGTGTCCCTGGGCGCCACGGGGGGCGCTGAAATCACGCCCTCTGCGATCGCCCCGGCGGGGGATCCGGCCACGCGAGTGACCGCCTTCGATGACAGTGAGTATCGTTCGCGAAGACTAACAGGGGGTTAACCATATACTTTCGTACAGTAATGCTAATACGTCTACGCTCTCGTTTGCGCTTTCGTATTGGCCCCGAACCCGCGGTCGGAGCGGAGCCCCGGCGGATCCGGCTGCGGCCTGCCATCCGCAGTTTCCCGTATCGCCGAGCTGTTGTAGGACTACATACGCGGGGCTTGTTATCAAAAGTATGTATAAGCTAGATACTTTCGTGCCGGATCGCCTGCCGCCGAGCGGCGCGCCGGCGGCGGCACACGGGTCAGCGCATGCGAATCTTGATCGCCGAGGCGCACGAGCTCGTCCGGGAAGGCCTGAAGGCGGTCCTGGGACGGCTGCACGCGCGGGCCACGATCCGGGCCTGCGGCGCCTTCGCGGACGCGCTCGCGGCGGCCAAGGATGACGGCTTCGAGCTTGTTGTGCTCGACCGCGACCTGCCCGGCATGAACGGCGTCGCGGGGGTGGCGGCCTTTCACGACCACTTCCCGGCGCCCCGCCTGGTGGTCCTGGCCGACCACGTGCGGCGCCAGGAGGTCTTGCAGGCCTTCGAACACGGCGCCAGCGGCTTCGTGCCCAAGGGCCTGGGGAGCGATGCCCTGCTCAGTGCGATCAGGCTGGTGCTCTCCGGCGAACGCTACGTCCCGGCGGGCCTGCTTTCGGCCGAGGTTCTGCCCGGCCCCGGGTTCGAGCCGTCCGGCGGCCGGGATGAGGAGCGCTTGCGTGAGCTGACCCGGCGCGAGGCCGAGGTGCTCGAGCGCCTGCTGGAGGGCCTGACCAACAAGGAGATCGGCCGCGCCCTCGACCTGCAGGAGGTCACGGTCAAGCTTCATCTGCGCAGCGTCTACCGCAAGCTGGGGGTCAAGAACCGGGCCCAGGCGGTGGCCGGAGCCCTGGCGGCCGGGTGGCGGCGCTAGCGGCTGGCCCCGGCGGCCTCGCGGCAACGGGCGGCCGCGGCCGACGCTCTGGTGTCACGGCCCCGGGGCGACTAGAGTCCGGGCGCGCGCCGGGTCACGGCGTCTGCGGACAACGGGGAGCGCGGGTGCACAGGACGGATCCCGCCAAGACCAGACTGTCGGACGTGGCCAAGCTGGCCGGAGTCTCGGCCGCCACGGTCTCGCGGGCGATCAACTCGCCGGAGAAGGTGAGCACGGCGCTGCGCGAGCGCGTGGCCGCCGCGGTGGACACGTTGCATTACGTGCCCAACGGCCCGGCCCGGGCGCTCGCCTCGCGGCGCTCGCGCACGATCGGCGCCGTGGTGCCGACGCTCGACATCGCGATCTTCGCCTCCGGCGTGGTCGCCCTCCAGAACCGTTTGAACGCCTTCGGCTACACGCTTCTGGTGGCCAACGCGGAATACGACCTGGAGAAGGAGGCCAAGGAGGTGCGCGCCCTCATCGAGCGCGGCGTCGACGGGCTCGTCCTGGTCGGAAACCTGCACGCGCCCAGCGTGCACAAGCTCCTGGCGCAGAACCGGGTGCCCTACGTCAACACGTACAGTTTCGACCCGGGGGACAGCTCGCCGTGCATCGGGTTCGACAATCACGGCGCGGCCTATCGCATGGTCGAGTACCTGCTCGACCTCGGTCACCGGCACTTCGGCGTGATCACGAGCCCGGTGCGCAACAACGACCGGATCGCGGCGCGCCGCGACGGCGCCCTGGCGGCGCTCGCGGAGCACGGAGTCGGCGCCGGGCGGACGGCCGTGCTCGAGGTGCCGTACACCATCGCCGACGGACGCACGGCGCTCAGATCCCTGGTCGAGACCGGCCGCGCGCTCACGGCGGTGGTGTGCACCGCCGACGTCCTGGCGATCGGCGCGCTGCAGGAGTGCCGCGTCCTCGGCATCCGGGTGCCCGAGGCGGTCTCGGTGAGCGGGTTCGACGACCTCGACCTGGCCGTGCACCTGGAGCCGCCGCTCACCACCGTTCGCGCACCCGCCTCCGAGCTGGGCCAGAAGGCGGCCGACTATCTGCTCACCCGCATCCGCGGCGGCACGGTGCCCGAGCGGGTCGAGCTGAACGCCAGCCTCATCGTGCGCGGCTCGACCGGCCCGCCGGCGCGCTAAAGGCGCCCGCGCGGCGAGGGCACGCCACTGCCTCCGAGGTGCGGCGCGCGGCGAGTCACCCCTCGTCGGCCAGGCCGACCGTCCCGGCCGCGGCCAGGCGCTCGATCTCTTCCGCCGAGTAGCCCAGCTCGCCCAGGATCTCCGCGCTCTGCGCGCCGAGCCGCTGCGGCGGCAGGCGCACCTCGGGGACCCGGCCCTCATAGCGCACCGGGTGGCTGACCAGGGTCACGGGCGTGCCGGTCGCCCCGGGCACGGTGACGAAGTTCCGGTTGTGTCGCACCTGCGGGTCGGCGACCACCTCGGCGTAGTCGTTGACCGGCGCGTGCCAGATCCCGTGCGCGTCGAAGACGGCGCGCCACGCGGCGCTGGTCTTTCCCCCCAGCACGCCGGCGATTCGCTCGGCGATCTCCTCGTTGCGCGTGAACACCTCCTCGCGCGACAAGCCGGCCAGGTCGGGCAGCTCGAGCGCCGCGCCGAGCACCGTCATGTCGGCCAGCGAGATGGCGATCTCGCCGTCCTCGGTGCGGTAGACCCCGTACGGCGCGGGAAAGTACCAGCCGGCGATGTGCTTGGGCTTGCGCACGCTCGCCGGGCGCTCGCCGTTCAGGTAGCAGACGAAGGACTCGACCTGCAGGTCGATGGCCGCGGACAGCAGGCTGACGTCGACCCGGCAGCCCGTGCCGCTGCCGGCGCGCCCGACGAGCGCGGCCAGGACTCCCAGGGCGATGAGCGCGGCGCCGTGGTGGTCGGCGGCCGAGACGCCGACCGGCCGGGCGCCGCTCTCGGCGTCGCCGGTGATGGCCATGAGGCCCGACATGGCCTGCGCCAGGAGATCCTGGCCCGGCCGCTCGGCGTAGGGCCCGTCCGGCCCGAAGCCGGAGGCCGCGGCGTAGATCAGGCCCGGGTTGTCGGCCTTGAGGGCGGCGTAGCCGAGCCCCAGCTTGTCCATCACGCCGGGCCGGAAGTTCTCGGCCACCACGTCGGCCGTGGCGCACAGCCTGCGGGCGATGTCGAGGCCCTCGGCCGATTTCAGATCGAGCGCCAGCGAGCGTTTGTTGCGGTTGCCGAGCAGGAGCAGCATGGTCTGGCCGTCGACCGTGGCGTTGGCGCCGCCCCACTTGCGTTGGAAGGCGCCGCCCAAAGGCTCGACGGCGATCACGTCCGCCCCCAGGTCGGCGAGCAGCTGGATGCCCACCGGCCCCATGAGGAAGTGGTTGAAGCTGACGATCCGGATGCCGCTCAGGAACTGCATGGTCGTATCGTGCCTCTGTTTGGCGCGGGGGCTCACCGCCTGGCGGCATGGCCTCCCGCGGCGTTGCGCGCCGGCCGCGGCCTCAGGCGAGCCGCCTCGGCTGCGCCCGGAAGCGGCCGGGCAGGAGCACGCCGGTCAGCGCCTCCACGAAATAGAACTCGCCGAACAGCACCGCGCTGTCGACCCCGTCGCCGTGCGGCTTGGAGTAGCAGCCGTGCTTGAGCAGGCCGCGGTGGCCGGGCTCGCGGGCGAGCGGCTCGCCGCATAGCGCGTCCAGCAGATCCAACGCCTGTTCGGCCCAGTGCGCGCCCGCGGCCGGGTCCGGGTGCAGGGCGGCCATGTCGAGCAGCGCCGAGGCCACGATGGCGGCGGCCGAGGTGTCGCGCGGGGCCTCGGGGATGGCGGGATCGTCGAAGTCCCAGAACGGGATGCGCGTGCCGTCGAGGCGCTCGAGGAAGTGGCGGGCCAGCCGCTCGGCCAGGTCCAGGTACTCGAGCTTGCCGGTGGCCCGCGCGGTCGCGGTGAAGCCGTAGATGGCCCAGGCCTGGCCGCGCGACCAGCAGGACTCGTCGGCGTGGCCCTGAAAGGTGTAGCCGCGCCGGCGCTCGCCGCTCAGCGTGTCGTACTCGACCGCGTGGTAGGTGGACATGTCGGGCCGGATGAAGGCGGCGCGGGTCATGCGCGCGTGCGCCTCGCCGGCCAGCCGGAAGCTGCCGTCGTCGGCGTGCTGCGCGGCCCAGTAGAGCAGCGGCAGGTTGGCCATGGTGTCGATCGCCGAGGAGGCGCGCCCGCGCGGATCGCTGAGCGGGCCCCAGGACGAGAGGTAGGCGCCGCTCCGCGTGGTGATGAGGCGGGCGCGCAGCCGCTCGGCCGCGCTGAGCGCCAGCGCCGCATAGCCGTCCTCGCCGGTGATGTGATGGGCGGGCAGGGCGCTGCTGGCGAAGATGAAGCCGATGTCGTGCGTGTTGGGGTCCTCGGCGCGCGGCGCGACGAGGCGCAGCCGCTCGCGCGCCCAGGTGAGGAAGCGCGCCTCGCCGCTCTTCAGGTAGGCGGCGAGCAGCAGGCCGACCCAGAAGCCGCAGAACCAGTTGCCGTGGCTCCACGCCGCGCCCGTGTAGCCGGCCGAGCGCGAGGCCGGCATGGTGCGCCACGAGCCGTCCGGCTCGCTCACGTAGGGGAACTCGACCCCGATCGTCGCCTCGTCCTGCGCCAGCTTGCCGGGCAGCAGGTCGAGCGCCGCCTCGAGGCGGGCGCGGCGCGATCTTGAAAGCGCTTTCAAGACATCCATGCGCGGCTCCCCTCCTTGGCCGGCGCGCCCCGCCGCGAGCGCCGGGACGAAGCCGGTGCGGAGCGTGTCTTCGGCGAGCGCGTATTGTCGGGCGCGCCGTGCGCTTGTCAATGCGGCCCCGGCCGTGCCAAGACACCGGCCTCGGCCCGGGCACCGGGGCCGCGCGGGCGGCCGCGGGTGGCCCGGCGCACAAGGGGGGAGGCCGACATGAGCGAGACGATCCTGAGCGCCACGCCCCGGCCGGGCGTGCGGCAACTCACCCTCAACCGGCCGGACAAGCGCAACGCGCTCAACGTGGAGATGCTCGGCGCCCTGGCCGGCGCGCTCGATGCGGCGCGCGAGGACGAGGCGGTGCGCTGCGTCGTGCTGGCCGGCGACGAGCGGGCCTTCTGCGCCGGCACCGACATCGCCGAGATGGCGCACGGCGGCCTGGCGCTGCTCGAGTCGCCGCCGCGGGCGCGCGCCTGGACGGCCATCGAAGGCTTCCCCAAGCCGCTTCTGGCCGCGGTCGTCGGCATCGCCTACGGGGGCGGGCACGAGCTGGCCATGCTGTGCGACATCGTGATCGCGGGCGAGAACGCGCGCTTCGCCCAGCCGGAGATCAACATCGGCATCCTGCCGGGCGACGGCGGGACCCAGCGCATCCCGCGCCAGAGCGGCAAGTCGCTGGCCATGAAGATGATGCTGACCGGCGAGCCGATCGACGCCGAGACGGCGCTCGCCGCCGGCCTCGTGGCCGAGGTGGCGCCGCACGACGAGGCGCTCGCGCGGGCGCTCGACCTCGCCGCCAAGATCGCCGAGAAGTCGCCCATGGCCACGCGGCTGGCCAAGCAGGCGGTGCTCGCCGCCTACGAGACGGGCCTGTCCGCCGGGCTCAAGGTCGAGCGCCAGCTCCTGGCGCGCGGCTTCATGACCGAGGACCAGAAGGAGGGCATGAAGGCGTTCCTGGACAAGCGCCCGCCGCGCTGGAGCGGGCGCTGAGGCGTGCGCGGCGCCCGGTCTGCGAGGCGCGCGGCGAACGGCGCCCGCAGATATCCCGAGCGGCCGGCTACCGGGCGGCGGCGCTCAGGGTGGAGCAACGGCCAAGGCGGATCTTCAGCCCGGGCGGGTTTCCGGGTGCGCCCGGCCCACGACCCGGATCCGTGGCGTGGGACCCACAGAGCGCCGCCCGACCCGGGTTCCCGGTCTCGGCTCGATGCATTGTGCCGGCGCTCGTGCGCCTGCGCCGGCGGCCTCAGGCGGCCAGGCCGAGGGCGCCTTCGGTCCCGATCCGGGCCTCGTCGAGCGCGGCGCGCAGGCGCGCCAGCTCCGCCTCGCCCAGCTTCATCAGCGGCGGGCGCACGACCGCGCGATCGAGCCGGCCGAGCATGACCAGCGCCTCCTTCATGCGGTTGTGCATGTCGAGGAACGGCGGCGCGTAGAAGGCCTGCACCAGGGGATAGATGCGCGCGTTGAGCTCGCGCGCGCGGGCCAGGTTGTTGCCCTGCACCGCCCGGAACAGGGCGACCTGCAGGTCGGCGATCACGCTGCCGGCGCCCGACAGCAGGCCGTCGCAGCCCATGACCAGCGAGCTCATGAGCCAGGCGCTGTGCGTGCTCAGCACGCTCACCGGCCGCGCCAGCGAGTGCAGCGTGTTGACGTGGCGCTCGTGCAGCATGGGGTCGTTGCACCAGTCCTTGATGGCGCCGATGGCCGGCACCTCCTCGACGAGCCGCAGCAGGGTCGCCAAGGGATAGCCGAGGCCGCTCGCCATCGGGTACTGGAAGCAGATGATGGGCAGCTCGCACGCCTCGGCGATGGCCTTGAAGTGGGCGAGCGCCATCTCCGGCCGCAGCTGGCCGCCCAGGCTCATGCTGTTGGGCGGGAACACCAGCAGGCAGGCGGCGCCTCCCGCCTCGGCCGCGCGGGCGATGCGCGCCGCCTGCTGGCTGCCGTCGGCATAGATGCCGTGCACCACGGGGACCTTGTCGCCGACCTCGTCCATGGTGAGCGCCAGCACCCGCTCCTGCTCCTCGAGCGTGCAGGCGTGCACCTCGGAGGCGTGCGCATTCACGGTGATGGCCGAAATGCCCTCGACACGCGCGAGGTCGCGCAGGTGCTTGCGGTAGCCCGCTTCGTCGATGGCGTAGTCCTCGCCGAAGGGCAGCAGGCAGGCGGGAATCACTCCGTGCGGTTGGAACGGCTTGAGCCGGGTCATGGCGCATCCCCTGTCGAAGTCGTGGGCCCGAACGGACAAGCCGCACCGCTCGGCGGGCCGGCTTCCGCGGAGCAGGCCGTAGCGGAGCAGGCCGCCGCGGGGCAGCCGGCCTGTCCTCCGGCCGCGATTATCGGGTCAACCGTGCGCCGCTGGCAAGGCGTCAACCGCAGCGGCCGCCGGGCCGAGAGGAACGCTCGCGCCGTGCCGGCCGGGCGCGCTCCGGGGCGTTCCTTGACTCGCGTTTGCCGGCCCGATAGCCTTTTCTTGTAAGCGCTTTCGCGGTTTGCGATCGCGCCAGAGGGAAGGCAGGTGCGCCGGCGAACCCGGCGGCCGCGGCGAGGCTTCGCACGCCACGCCTTTCCGACAACACATCCTGGGGCGGCGCGCTCGGCGCGGGCTGTCGTCGGTGCCGCCACGCCGCCATCGATCAGGGAGGAGCGCATGTCCAAACGATTTGCCAAGCCGGCGAGGCTGCTGAGCGGCCTGTCGGTCGTGGCCGCCTTGGCCGTGGGAGGGGCCGGCGCGCCGTCGGCCGCTCAGGAGCTCAAGGTCGGCTACATGAAGCACGACATCCACGAGGCCAACGTGGCCATCATGGAGAAATGGGCCGAGGCGAACGGCGTGGAGCTGACCAAGATCCCCATGGCCTACGCCGTGTTCAACGAGAAGGTGACGGCGACGCTGACCTCGGGCGGCGACCAGTTCGACGTGATCTGGCACAACGACGACTGGGGCCAGCAGTGGAAGAAGTGGGTCGAGCCGCTCGACGACGTGCAAGGCATGGACAAGGTCGCCAGGAAGCCGCTCGACGCCTTCATCGACGACGACGGCAATGTCACCGCGGTTCCCATGGTCCATACCGTGGGCACGTTCTTCTACCGCAAGGACCTGGTCTCAAAGAACGAAGTGCCGAAGACGCTCGACGAGCTGGTCGAGGTCAGCAAGCGGCTCCAGTCCGAGGGCAAGGTCAAGTGGGGCTACGTCGGCGGCATGAAGATGAATCACACGTGGTTCAGCCTGTGGTGGTCCATGTGGAGCAACAACTGCGACATCTTCAAGCCGATCTACGAGCGCCGCAACAGCGTGCTCGAGGAGAACGGCTGGACGCCGGCCATCACCGAACCGTGCCACCAGGAGATCGTCGAGTACTGGTGGGACGCGATGAACACGCACAAGATCAGCCCCAGGGCCATGACCTCGTATGGCCGCGACGAGGCGAACGCCATCTTCATGGCCGGCGATGCCGCCTTCACGCTGGTCGACTCGACCCACTTCGGCAGCTTCAACGACCCGAAGAAGTCGAGGGTCGCCGGCAAGGTCGGCATGGCCCGCTTCCCCATGGGCTGGCGGCGCGATACGCCGGTCGCATGGAACGAGATCTGGGGCTGGGCGATCCCCAAGGGCGTGCCGGCGCAGCGCAAGAAGCTGGCCAAGCAGATGCTGGGCGGCATGCTCACCGACATCGAGGGCCAGATCCGGCAGTGGGAAGAGACCGGCGGCCCGCCGCCCAACAAGGAGGCCTGGGACGCGATTGCCGCCAAGGACCCGGAGTTCAGCCAGCTGAAGCAGGCCGTCTTCGACGTGACGCCGCCGACTCACGCGGCGTACTACTTCCCCAACTGGCCAGCCGTGCACAAGGCCTACTCCGACACCGTGATCAAGGCCTTGAGCGGCACGCGCGAGGACATCCCCGAGGTTCTCGCGGGAGGCGTGCAGACCGTTCACGACGCCGCGGTCCAGTAGGCGGATCTTCCGGCCCGTCTGCATGGGCGACGTCGTGGATAGCGGCGCGGTGACCCCGGGGCGCGCCGCCGCCCCGGGGAAGTCGCTGCGAGGCCGGCTCGGCGAGAAGGAGCGCTTCATGCTGCTTCTCGTCGCCCCGGCCGCGAGCGTGCTCATTCTGTTTCAGATCGTCCCGATCCTTATCGGGGCCAACGCCAGTTTCCGCAGCTGGGCGCTCTATGATCCGCAGAAGACCTGGATCGGGCTGGAGCACTACCTTTACGTGCTCAGCGATCCGGTGTTCATCGGAATGGTGCTGCCCAACACCTTCCTGTTCATGGTCCTTTCGGTGGTGATCGCGCTGGTCATCGGGTTGGCGCTGTCGCACCTGCTCAACCGCGATTTCACCGGCCAGCGGGTGGTCCAGACGATCATCCTGCTGCCGCTGATGGTGGCGCCGGTCATCGCGTCCACCATGATGCGCTGGGTCTTCAACGATCAGTTTGGCGTCGTCGCCGCCTTCGTCGAATGGCTCGGCTTCGAGCCGATCGCCTGGCTGGCGGAGCGCTGGCCCAGCTTTTTCATTATCCTGTTCACCGATGTGTGGATCTGGACGCCGTGGTTCACGATCATCCTGCTGGCCGGCCTGAAAAGCCTGCCGCGCGAGCCGTACGAGGCCGCCGCGATCGACGCGGCCAGCAAGTGGCGCATCTTCACCCACATCACGCTGCCGATGCTCAGGCCCGTGATGCTGGTGTGCATTGTCATCCGCTCGATCGACGCCTTCCGGACGTTCGATCAGGTCTGGGTGATCACGGCCGGCGGCCCGGCGCGCGGCACCGAGCTGTTCAGCGTCTACGCCTACATCGAGGCCTTCCAGAACCTGAACTTCGGGCGCGGCTCGGCGGCCGCGGTGATCGGCGGCCTGATCATCCTCGTGGTCGGCCTGATCATGTACCGGGTCCTGGGCCGTCTCCTGGAGGTCTCGCGATGAGCGCGGCGAGCGCGGCTCTGGGCGGGTCCCAGCGGCGCGGCTTCTTCGCGGCGCTGGCGCCGGGCGGCAGGCGGGCGCTGTTCCTGCTCTCGCTCGCGGCGGTCCTGTTTCCCTTCCTGTTTCCGGTCCTTTGGCTCATTCTCACCTCGCTGAAGCCCGGGTGGGAGGTTTTCTACGTCCACCGCGGCACCGAGTTCACCTGGACCAACTACGTCGACGTGCTCGCCGAGGAAATCGTCGTCAACGCTTTCATGAACAGCTTCGCCATCGCCACCCTGGCCACGGCCCTCTCGCTCGTGGTCACGGTCACCAGCGGCTACATGCTGTCGCGCTTCAAGGGGCCGATCGCCGACACCTGGTTCGGCACGATCTACCTGTTCCGCTGCATCCCCTACATCTCCTGGGTGCTGCCGCTGTACTTCGTGACCCAGTGGTGGGGCATTTTCGACAGCTACCTGGGCCTGCTGCTGCCGCACATCGCGGTGCACATCTGCTTCTTCTCCTGGATCATGAAGGGCTTCTTCGACGGCATCGATCCGTCGATGGAGTACGCCGCGCTCATCGACGGTTGCACGCGCTGGGGCGCCTTCCGCCGCGTCGCGCTGCCGGCCGCGGTTCCCGGGATCGCGGCGCTGGCCATCCTGTGCTGGCTGTGGACCTGGAACGAGTTCCTCTTCGCCCTTATCCTGACCAGCCACCAAACGCCGATGATCACCGTGGTCATGGCGCAGTTCGTCCACGAGCTCGGCACCGAGTGGCACCTGATGAGCGCGACCGCGGTCATGGCCATGGGCCCGGCGCTCATGATTACGATCTTCGGCCAGAAGTATGTGATCCGGGGCCTGCGGGTATGACGGGCGCACCGAACACCCTTGGCGACAAGAGGGGGATGTCCTGAGCTTTCGGGAACACTGTCATGGCTGAAGTGGTTCTGGACAACGTCAACAAGATGTACGGCAGCGTGCACGCCGTAAAGAACGTCGAGCTCACCGTCGCCGACGAGGAGTTCGTCGTCCTGGTCGGCCCCTCGGGCTGCGGCAAGTCGACGACGCTCCGGATGATCGCGGGGCTCGAGGAGATCACCGACGGCACCATCTCCATCGCCGGCCGGGTGGTCAACGAGCTGCCGCCCAAGGACCGCGACCTGGCGATGGTGTTCCAGAACTACGCGCTGTATCAGCACATGACGGTCTACGACAACCTGGCCTTCGGCCTGCGCAACCGCAAGGTGTCCGAGGCGCGGATCCGCCAGGAGGTCGAGCTGGCGGCCGGCATCCTGGGCATCAGCGAGCTCCTGAGCCGCAAGCCGCAGCAGCTGTCCGGCGGGCAGCAGCAGCGCGTGGCGCTCGGCCGCTGCATCGTGCGCCACCCGCAGGTCTTCCTGTTCGACGAGCCGCTCTCCAACCTCGACGCCAAGCTGCGCGCCAACATGCGCATCGAGCTCAAGCACCTGCGCGAGCGGGTGCCCACCACCTCGGTCTACGTCACCCACGACCAGGTCGAGGCGATGACCCTCGCCGACCGGATCGTGGTCATGCGCGACGGCTGGGTGCAGCAGGTCGGGACCCCGCTGGAGATCTACAACGAGCCGCGCAACCTCTTCGTCGCCGGCTTCATGGGCTCGCCGCCGATGAACTTCATCGACGTCGCCGTGCGCGAGTCCAACGGCCGCCTGTACGCCGAGACCGACTCGTTCAAGGTGCGGGTTCCGGCCGCGCACGAGGCGGCGCTCAGGCCCTATGCGGAGCACACGGCCGTGCTCGGCATCCGGCCCGAACACATCGTCCTCGGCGAGCCCGCGCCGGAGCGCGAATCCGGGTTCGACGGCGGCGTCGACGTCACCGAGCAGCTCGGCGCCGAGCTGCTGCTCAGCATCGCGGCGGCCGGCACCAGGGTCATGGTGTCGCGCGTCGACCCGCAGATCGGCCTGAAGCTGCACGAGACGGTGCGCCTCTCGCTCAATCCCGCGCATCTCCATTTCTTCGACCGGGCGAGCGAGGAGGCCATCGTCTGATCGGGACAAGCAGCCCTAGGGGGAGCCATGGCACGCGAGGACGGCAACATGCTCGACGGGATGCGGGTGGTCAGCTTCTGCCACTACCTGCAGGGCCCGGCCGCGACCCAGTACCTGGCCGATCTGGGCGCCGAGGTCGTCAAGATCGAGCCGCCCAACGGCGCCTTCGAGCGCCACTGGGCCGGGGCCAACACCTACCTCGGCGGGGTCAGCGGGTTCTACCTCTGTGCCAACCGCAACAAGCGCCTGCTCGCCCTCGACCTCAAGCACCCCGAGGCGCGCGAGGTGGTCTACCGCCTGATCGAGCGGGCCGACGTCATGGTGGAGAACTTCCGTCCCGGCGTCCTGGATCGCCTCGGCTTCGGCTACGAGGAGGTGCGCGCGCGCAAGCCGGACATCATCTACGCCTCCTCGACCGGCTTCGGCAGCAGCGGACCCGATGTCGCCAAGCCCGGCCAGGACCTGCTGATCCAGGCGCGCTGCGGCCTGGTGGGCGCGACCGGGCAGCCGCAGGACCGCCCGACGCCGGTCGGCTGCGCCGCCGCCGATCAGCATGGCGGGGCCCTGCTCGCCATGGGCATCGTCGCCGCCTACGTCAGGAAGCTCACCACCGGCCAGGGCACCCGCGTCGAGGCCAGCCTGCTGAACGCCGGCATCGACCTGCAGACCGAGCCGCTCACGCTCTACATGTCCAAGGCCGCGTCGCCGGAGGCCTTCAACCGCAACCGCAATCTGGCCACCTGGTTCCACGGCGCGCCGTACGGCGTCTATCGCATGGCCGAGTGCTTCGTGGCGCTGTCGCTCAACGATCTCGGCAACCTGGCCGAGGCGCTGGGCAGCGAGCGGCTGCTCGCGCTCAAGGACCTCGACCCCTACGAGGGGCGCGAGCGCTTCGCGCCCGTGCTGGCCGAGGAACTGAGGCACCGGCGCCTCGACGAGGTGTCCGCGGCCTTCGACGCGCGCGGCGTGTGGTACGCGCGCGTGCAGGGTTACGAGGACCTGAAGTCCGACCCGCAGATCATTCACAACCAGGTGTTCCGCGAGGTGTCGCTCGGCAACGAGGCGGCGACGCTGGTCAACCATCCGCTGCGCTACGACGGCGCGGTGCCGGCGCTGCGCCATCTGGCGCTCAAGATCGGCGAGGACGGCCGCGGGATCCTGGCTGATCTCGGCTATTCGCCGGACGAGACCGAGGATCTGATCGAAAGGAAGGTGGTCTTTGCGCCAGCATGAACCCCACGGGACGACGAGCGACCCCACGCCCGACTTCCACGTCAAGCTCGGCGAGCGCGTGAGCTTCTCGAAGACCGTCGGCGAGTGCGACGTCTATCTGTTCGCCGGCATCACCGGGGACTTCTCGGGCAACCACGTCAACGAGGAGTACATGAAGCGCTCGGCCTTCGGGCAGCGGATCGCGCACGGCGCGCTGCTGGTCGGCTTCATGTCGACGACCTCAAGCCTCATGATCGCCGAGGTCGAGCGCAGGGGAATCGACCAGACGCCGGTCTCGCTCGGCTACGACCGGGTCCGCTTCATCAAGCCGGTCTTCATCAACGACACGGTCACGGTGACCTACACCGTCTTCGAGATCGACCCGGAGAAGGGCCGCTCGCGCGCCAAGATCGAGGTGGTCAACCAGGACGGCGTGGCCGTCGCGGCCGCCGAGCACATCATGGCATGGGTTCGCAACCGCTAGAGGCCCGGGCCCCGGGGTCGCGGGCCGCCGACAGCGCGCTGTTCTCGCCTGGGCGCATCGGCGGCGTCGAGATCGCGAACCGCATCGTCATGCCGTCGATGACGACGCGCCTGGCGCAGGCGGACGGGCGGGTGAGCGAGGATCTGATCGCCTATTACCTGGCGCGCGCCCGCGGCGGCGTCGGCCTGATCACGGTCGAGATGGCCGCCCCCGAGCCCGCCGGCAAGCACCGGCACAACGAGCTCGGCATCTGCGACGGGCGCTTCCTGCCCGGCTTGCGGCGGCTGGTCGAGCGCCTCCACGCGGGCGGCAGCAAGGCTTCGATCCAGCTCGGCCACGGCGGCGGCCATACGCGCAGGGACATCTCGGGCGAGGAGCCGATCGCGCCCTCGGCGATCCCGCACTCGGTCTTCGAGCTGAGGCGGAGCATCGTGGTGCCGCAGGAGATGAGCCGCGAGCGGATCGAGCAGACCACGCGGGCCTACGTGGCCGCGGCGGCGCGGGCGCAGCAGGCCGGCTTCGACATGGTCGAGCTGCACGCCGCGCACGGCTACCTCATCTCGCAGTTCCTCTGCCCGGCGGAGAACCGGCGCGCCGACGACTACGGCGGCTCGCTCGGCAACCGGGCCCGCTTCGGGCTCGACATCGTGCGCCGGATCAAGGCGGAGGTGCCCGGCCTTCCGGTCGTCTTCCGCATGAACGGCGACGACTACATGCCGGACGGCATGCCCGCCGAGGAGGCCCTGCAGGTCGCCGCCTGGGCCGCCGAGGCGGGCGCGGACGCGTTGCACATCACCGGCGGGCACTACAGGTCGCGACCCGATCCCGCGATCATGATCCCGCCCATGGCCTGCCCCGAGGCGACCTTCCTGGACCATGCCGCCCGGGTCAGGGCGAAGGTCGAGGTCCCAGTCATCGCGGTCGGCCGCCTGGGCGATCCGGCGGCCGCCATGGCCGCGGTCGACTCGGGCAAGGCCGACTTCGTGGCCCTGGGGCGGGCCCTGCTCGCCGATCCGCACTGGGCGCGCAAGGCCGCGGCAGGGCGCGCGGTGCGCCGCTGCCTGGCCTGCAACACCTGCGTCAACGAGATGCGCGGCGGCGCCAGGATCGGCTGCCTGGTGAACCCGGTGACCGGGCGCGAGCGCGAGTTCGACCGGGCGCGCGCGCCGCGCGACAGGCGCGTGGCGGTCGTGGGCGCCGGGCCGGCGGGCCTGTCCTATGCCTACCTGGCGGCCGACGGCAATCACGTCACCGTCTTCGAGCGCGACGGCCGCGCCGGCGGTGCCCTCAACCTGGCCGGCAAGGCGCCGCGCTTCCAGGAGGTCGAGGCGGCGGAAGGCCCGATCCACGATTTCATCGCGGCGCTGGAACGCGGCTGCCGCGAGAAGGGGGTGGTGTTCCGCTTCGCACTCGATGTGTCGCGCGATGCTGCGGTGCTCGCCCGCTTCGACCAGGTCGTCGTGGCCACCGGGGCGCGTTATCGTTTCGGCCTCGGCGCCTTGGCGCCGGCGCTCTTGCGGGCCGGCTGGGGCCGCGGCCGGCTGGCGCGCCGCCTGTTCGCCTCCGAGGCCGTCCGGAGCTGGTTCTACACCGGGGCCCGGCGCGGCAGCGGCGCGGCGCTCTCGCGCCTCCTGCCGGCCGGCCGAAACGTCGTCGTGATCGGCGACGCCGCCGCCCCGGGCAAGGCCAAGGCGGCCATCGACAGCGCGGCCCGGGCCGCGCTCCTGGGGCCGGGCGTGGCCGGCCCGCGCCGCGAAGACATAAAGACCCGGGCCGGCGCCTGAGTCCGGCGCGCCCGGGGCCGAGCACAGGGGGGCCCATGAGCAAGATCGAGTCGGTTTCGAGCTGCGCGGTCAGCGTGCCGCTGGACAGGGTGACCTCGTTCGCCACGCGCACGGTGAGCGAGCGTCATTACCTCCTGGTCAAGGTGCGCGGTGACGACGGGGCCGAGGGCATCGGCTTCTGCTACGTGGGCCACACGGCGGGTGCGCTGGGCACGGTGGCGGTGCGCGAGCTGCTGGCCCCCGTGCTGATCGGGGAGGACCCCTACCGGGTCGAGGGCCTGTGGGACCAGATGTACCGGGAGTCCGTGCTGCACGGGCGCGCCGGCACGGTGATGCGGGCGCTCTCGGCGCTCGACATCGCGATCTGGGACCGCAACGCCCGGGCCAAGACCCTGCCGCTCGCCCGCTTCCTCGGCGCGCACGCGCGCGCGAGCGTGCCCGCCTACGCCAGCGGCGGTTATTATTTGGAAGGCAAGAGCCACGAGATGCTCGGCGAGGAGCTGGCCGGCTACGCCGCCGCGGGGTTCAGGGCGGTCAAGATGAAGGTCGGCCGCCTGTCGCCCGGCGAGGAGGAGGCGCGCATCGCCGCGGCGCGCGAGGCGATCCATCCCGAGGTCCTACTCATGCTGGACGCCAACAACGCCTGGCGCGACCTGCTCACGGCGCTCGAGTACATGCGCCGCTACGAGCCCTACGATCCCTATTGGATCGAGGAGCCCTTCCCGGTGGACGACATCGACAACCACGCGCGGCTGGCCGCGCAGACCTCGGTGAGCGTGGCCACCGGCGAGATCGAGGCCGGGCGCTGGCGCTTCCTCGAGCTGCTCGAGAAGGGCGCCGCCGCGATCCTGCAGACCGACGCCGCGGTGTGCGGCGGCATCACCGAGTTTCGCCGCATCGCGCAGACCGCGGCCAGCTTCGGGGTCGCCATGTGCCCGCACTGGTTCCACGATCTGCACGTGCACCTGGTGGCCGCGATCCCCAACGGCCAGTTCGTCGAGTTCTTCCCGGACGACCAGGTGCTCAACTTCCGCAAGCTGCTCGACCGCCAGCTCGAGGTGCGCGACGGCGAACTGGTCGTGCCGAGCGAGCCGGGCCTCGGCTTCGGCTTCGATGACAAGGCGGTCGAGAGGACCGCCATCGTGCCCTGGGCGGACACCAGGTAGCGGGCACCAGGCAAGGAGGCAAGGAAAGCCATGCAACGCGTGCTCATCACCGGCGCGGCGGGGCGCATCGGCAGCGTGCTGCGCGAGGGCTTGCGCGGCGCCTATCCCGTGCTGCGCCTGTCCGACATCGCGCCGCTCGGCGAGGCCGGCGAGGGCGAGGAGCTGCACCCCGCCGACCTGCGCAGCATGGACGAGGTCGAGGCCATGATGGAGGGCGTCGACGCGGCCGTGCACCTGGGCGGCGTGCCCGAGGAGGACGCCTGGGAGCCGATCCACGCGGCCAACATCGTGGGCTGCTACCACGTCTTCGAGGCGGCGCGGCAGCGCGGCGTGAAGCGCATCGTCTTCGCCAGCTCCAACCACGTCATCGGCTACTATCGACGGGCGCGGCGCATCGACGACACGGTCATGTTCCGCCCCGACAGCCGCTACGGCCTCAGCAAGCTGTTCGGCGAGGGCCTGGGCCGGCTCTACGCCGACAAGCACGGGATCGCCTGCGTGTGCCTGCGCATCGGCTCGTTCCAGCCCGAGCCCAGGGACGTGCGCATGCTCTCCACCTGGATCAGCCACCGCGACACGGTGCAACTGGTCCGCCGCGCGCTCGAGGCGACGGACGTGCATTTCGAGGTCGTCTACGGCGTCTCGGCCAACACGCGGGCCTGGTGGGACAACCCGGCGGCCGAGCGCATAGGCTTCGAACCGCAGGACAACGCCGAGGACTACGCCGAGGCGGTCCTGGCGGCCATGTCGCCCGAGGACGAGCCCGAGATCGAGCGCACGTTCCATGGCGGCGAGTTCTGCGGCCGGGAGTTCTCGGGCGATCCGTCGCGGGTGGACTGAGGCCGCCCCCGGTTCGGGCCGCCCGCAGGCCGGGGCAGGCTGAGTTGTTTGGCGCCGTTCGCCTTGTCTTTGCCTGGCTGATGCTCGTGCCGCCGCCGGTCGCGGCCGCGGGCCTCGATCTCGATCTCGTCCGGATCCCGGGCGGCGCTATCCCTGGGGCCGGAGACCACCGGAACAGGGGCCGGACGCCCGCGCCAACTTCGGCACCGTGACGTGCTGCGCGCCGGACGCCGCCGACGGCCACCGCACGACCGCGCCCGTGGGCAGCTATCCCTCAGGCGTCTCGCCCTTCGGGCTGTTCGACATGGCCGGCGACGTCTGGGAGTGGACCGCGAGCCCGTTTCCGCGCGCGGCGCTCGTCGCCGGCCGTCGCGCGTCCTAGTTCGACGTCCGGTTACACGGTCCAGCCGCCGTCGATGACCACCGCCGAGCCGGTCATGAAGGCGGATTCGTCGGAGGCCAGGTAGACGCAGAGTGCGGCGACCTCCTCCGGCGTGCCGAGCCGGCCCAGGGGCTGGCGCGCGACGAAGTCGGCGAGCGCGGCCTCGGGATCGTCGAAGGCGGCGATGCGTTCCTGCAGCGAGGGCGTCATGACGGTCGCCGGGCAGACCGCGTTGCAGCGGATGCCCTGAGCGATGAAGTCCTTGGCGATCGCCTTGCTGAGCCCGATGACGGCGGCCTTGGTCAGCGCGTAGACGAAGCGGTTCTCGGCGGCCTTGAGGCTCGAGACCACCGACGACATGTTGATGATGCTGCCGCCGCCCGCCTCCAGCATGGCCGGCAGGAAGGCCTTGATGGTGCGGTACATGGCGCGCACGTTGAGCGTGAGCGCGACGTCGAAGTCGTCCTCGGAGCAGTCCAGGATGGTGCCGTGGTGGACGTGCCCGGCGCAGTTGAACAGCACGTCGACGGCGCCCAGGTCCCGCGCGATCCCGGCGATCGCCGCCGGGTCGGTGACGTCGAGCGCCCGGGTGGTGATCTCGGCCTCCCGCGCGAGCGCGTCCAGCGCCCCCCTGTTGATGTCGGTGGCGATCACCGCGGCGCCCTCGGCGGCGAAGGCGAGGGCGGTGGCCCGTCCGATTCCCTGCCCGGCGGCGGTGATCAGCGCGGTCTTGCCGGCCAGCCGTGCCATGGTGCGGGTCCCTCCGGTTTCCTGGTCCCTGGCGCGGTGGTTCACTGCGCGCTCATGCCACCGTCGACGGTCAGCATGGTGCCGGTCACGAAGCTCGACTCGTCGCAGGCGAGATACAAGAGCGCGGGGGCGATCTCCTCGGGCCGGCCCAGGCGGTTCATGGCCTGGCGCGCCGCCATCGCGCGGCGCAGCGCGGCCGGGTCCTCGGCGGCCGCGAACAGGCCGTCGAACAGCGCGGTGTCCACGGTGCCCGGCGCCACGCAGTTGACCCGGATGCCGTCGTCCACGTGGTCGAGTGCGAGCGCCCGGGTCATGGCCGCGATCGCCCCCTTGGAGGCGACGTAGGCCGCGCGCCGGCGCAGGCCCACGCTGGCCGCGTTGGAGGCGGTGTTGACGATCACCCCGCCGCCCTGGCGGCGCATGACGGGCACGGCGTGCTTGCAGGCCAGGAACACGCCCTTGACGTTGACCGCCATGAGGCGGTCCCACTCCGCCTCGCCGGTCTCCTCGACGGTCGCGACCACGGTGATGCCGGCGTTGTTGACCAGCACGTCGAGGCGGCCGAAGGCCCCGACCGTGCGCTCGACCATGGCGGCCACGGCGGCGCCGTCGGTCACGTCGACGGCGAGCGCCCGGGCCTCGCAGCCGCGCGCGCGAATCTCCTCGGCCACGGCCTCGGCGGCCGCCCCGTCGATATCGGCGAGGGCCAGCCGGGCGCCCTCGCTGGCGAAGAGCAGCGCGGTGGCCCGGCCGATGCCGGAGCCGGCGCCGGTGATCAGGCAGGCCTTGTCGGGCAGGCGCATGGTCACGGCGCCGCTGCGGGCGCGGGGCGCTCGAGGAACGCGACGAGCGCGCCCCGGAAGTCCTGCGCGGCCGAGACCGGGAAGAAGTGCCCGCCGCTCGGCAGGATCACCGTCTGCGCGCCCGGGATGCGCCGGCCGAGCTCCTCGCTGAAGTAGACCGGCGTGATCATGTCGTCGGCGGCGCCGAGCACCAGGGTCGGGGCGGCGATGCGGTGCAGCTCGGCGCGGCGGTCGAAGCCGAGGATGGCGTCGATGCGGCTGAGCATGACCTCGGGCGGCGGAAAGCCGGCGATCATGGCCTCCTCCTCCCGGCCGAGCGCCGCGTCGTGGTCGCGGATCCAGGCGGGCGGGCGCATGAACAGGAGGCTGGCGCGGACATAGCCCGCGGCGCCCATGGCGCGCAGCACGTCGCGGCGCACCGCGAACAGGCGCCGGAAATACCCGTCCGCCGCGGTCCAGGTCGCCGACAGCACGAGCCGCTCGACCCGCTCCGGCCGGTCGAGTGCAATCGTCTGGCACATCGCCCCGCCCGTGGAGTGGCCCACCAGGTGCGCTCTGTCGATCTGCAGATGGTCGAGCAGTTGCAGGAGGTCGTCCGCCATCTGCTCGAGCGAATAGGTGATGCGCGAGGGGCTGCTGCGCCCCGTGCCGCGGTGGTCGTGGAGCACGACCGTGTAGCGCGCGCCGAGCTCCGCCACATGGGGCGTCCAGAAGGCGCCGACGCCGTTCAACCCGCTGATGAGCACGAGCGGCGGCCCGGCCCCGTGGACCTCGTAATGGAGCGCCTCGCCGTCGGAAAGCGTCAGGTGCGCCATGTCGCTCGCTCGCAGCCGGCGGGCGCGCGCGTCACCGGCCGTCCTTGGACGGCGTGCCGTCCAGGCTGGCGAAGACCGTGTCGCGCTCGACCTGCTCCACGTTCTCGGGCCGCGGGAAGGGCTCGGGCGCCGCCTCGCCGGGCGTGCGCGGCCGGCCGATCGCCTGGAAGAAGTCCTCGAGCCCGCCGGGCATGAGGACCCAAAGCATCTCAAGGGGGCTTTCGCCCTCATCGGGCTGGCAGACGACCACGGCGCCCCGTTGGGATACGGCCATTTCGCTCAAACCTCCCCGTGTGCGATGTTCGCGGCCGCGCTGGGCACAGCCCGGTGGCAGCGGGCATGCTAAGAGACTCGACGCGCGACTGCAAAGGTATGCTCCGAAACGGCTCGCCCACGTGCGTGCGGTTGCCTTGCCCGGCTCCAGCGCGTAGGAGTTGCGGGTCCGACCGGAGCAACAGGAAGAGCGCGTCGTGAGCCAGAGCGAGCCACCGCCCGCGGCGACAGGGACGGGACCCGAGCCCCGTCTCGCCTGCCCGCCCGGCGCGACCGACTGCCACATTCATTTTTACGGTCCGCGTGAGGCGTACCCGCTGGCGCCGACGTGCCCGATCCCGCCGCCCTACGCGCCGGTCGAGGCCTATCGCCAGGTCATGGCGCGCCTCGGCCTCGAGCGCGTCGTCATCGTCCAGCCGAGCGCCTACGGAACGGACAACCGTTGCACGCTCGACGGTCTGGAGGCGCTGGGCGCATCGGCGCGCGCGGTCGTGGTGGTGGATGACACCGTGAGCGAGGCAGAGCTCGAGCGGCTGACCGGGCTCGGAGTCCGGGGCATCCGGTTCTTCATGCTTCCCGGCGGCGTCCTGCCCTGGGACATTCTGGAGACCATGGCCGCACGGGTCGCGCCGTTCGGCTGGCACGTCCAGCTGCAACTGGACGGGCGCGAACTGCCGGAGCGGGAGGCGCTTCTCAAGCGCCTGGCCGCGCCGCTGGTGGTCGATCACAACGGCAAGTTCCTCGAGCCCGTGGCGCCCGACCACCCGGCCTTCACGACGCTGCTTGGCCTGCTCGACGGCGGCAGGTGCTGGATCAAGGTCTCGGCCCCCTACGAGACCTCGCGCCAGGGGCCGCCGCACTACGCCGACGTGGCCGTTCTGGCCAAGGCGCTCATCGCGGCGGCACCGGAGCGCATGGTCTGGGCGAGCAACTGGCCGCATCCGACGGCGCAGGACGACCCGCCGGATGAGGCCGCCTTGCTCGACCTTCTGCTCGCGTGGGCCGAGGACGAGGCGCTGCGGCGCCGCATCCTGAGCGACAACCCGGCCGAGCTCTACGGCTTCGGTCCGGCATCCGGCTGAGGCGGCAGGACGGGCGCCGCAGCGCGCACCGTCTCGCCGGTCTCGGCGCGCGCTGCGGCCGGCGCGGCGTCGTTCAGGGCCCAGTCGTAGTCGTAGCCGTCGATCCCGGTGGCGCTCTCCAGCGCGCTCAGCAGCTCGGCGCGGGCATAGCGCCTCAGGTGCGCCAGCACGCCCGCCTCGGTGCCGCCGAAGTCCTCGCGGTACCAGGCATAGAGGCTGGAGATCACGAGCCGGCCATGCTCGATGCGCGCGCCGCGCGGGTGGTTGACGTAGGTCCGGGCCGCGCGCTCCAGGAGCGCCTCGGCGTTCGCCGCGGTGAACGCGCTCTCCTGCAGGTCGGGGCAGCCGATCGAGGCGCAGTTCACGGCGTAGTGGATGCGCGGGTCGCGCCAGATGGGCCGCAGGATGCGGTGCTCGATGTCGTTGAGGCTGACCGCCTCGCCCTCGATCTCGACCAGCTTCTTGTCCCACGGCCCGACGGCGAAGAGCCCGGGCGAGATGGCGATGTCGCGGATGCTCTCGACCGGGTAGTGGTCGAGGACCACCTGCACGGTGAGCGCGTTGTACAGGTTGATCCAGTAGGCGAGCTGCTCGGCGCGGGCGAGCGCGCTCACGGGTGTGGCGGCGAGGCGCTGGATATAGCCGTCCAGGGCCTTTCGATCGGCGGGCCTCACGCGGGCGTAGCGGACGCGGTTCACTCCCTCGGGCCCGCGCCTCACGTAGGTCCGCAGCAGCCGCTCCCAGGGCGAATGGTCGAGCCTCGCGGTGGACTCCGGGTCGTGCGCCTGCCAGCGCGGCCACAACTCGGCCGCGGGCGCGAACAGCCGCTCCAGGGAGGCCAGGCCGGTGAGCGAAAGGGCGAGCGCGGCGCCGAGGGCGATGCGCGTCCAGAGCCGGCGGGCGCGCTCGCGGCGGGGCGCGGGCCGGATCATGAGGCCGGCGGCGCCGGGCGCGGCGCGCGTCGTTGCTGCGACTCGTAGAGCCGGGCCAGGCGCGCCGGCGCGACGCCCAGGTGGTAGAGGCCGTGGATCCTGAGCCAGCCGCCCACGATGGCGACCGGATGGCGCCCGGCGAAGCGCCGCGACGAGGTGACGAGCGGCGGCTCCGCGATGCAGCAGGTCGGCCCCGCCCGCTCGAGACGGCGGGTGAAGTCGTAGTCCTCCATCACCGCCATGGGCTTGATCCCGCCGAGCGCGCGGTAGACCTCGGCGCGCACGAAGACGCCCGAGTCGCCGTAATAGAGGCCGTGGCGCCGGATGAAGGCGTAGAAGCCGGCGAGCCAGCGGTCGAAGCGCGTGCCGCCGTCGAACAGCAGGCGGAAGTTGCCGCCGACCACCCCGGGGGCGTCCGCGAGCGCCTGTCCGATGGCGGCCAACCCGCCCGCCGGAAAACGCGAATCGGCGTGCAGGAACAGGAGCGCCTCGCCGGCGGCCGCCTCGCCGCCCAGCGCGAGCTGCTGGCCGCGGCCGGGCCTGCAGGCGAGGACGCGGGCGCCCGCGGCCGCCGCCAGGGCGGCCGTGCCGTCGCGGCTGCCGCCGTCGACCACGATGACCTCGCAGTCCGGGTCCTCGGCGCGCAGGCTCGCAATAAGCGCCGGCAGGCGTGCGGCCTCGTTGAGCGCCGGGATGACGACGGAGATGGTGGGCCGGGCGTGGCTGCTCATTCGGGTGAAGCTCCCACCGGCGCGGCGGTCAGCGGCCTGCGGCCCGATTATAGGCCCGCCGCCCCTCTCACCCCAGCGGCAGAGGCGGGAAAAGCCGGCCGCCTGCGTTCAAAAAAGCGCGAGCGACGGCGCCGCGAGGCGCCGGCTGTCGGCCGGTAAGTCGTTGGACTCATTTGCCGTTGCGGATAACATGCGTCGCGTGCCCGGGCGCCGGCGCTCGGCCCGCCAGGTGCGAACTCGAAGGGGGCCCGCATGAAGATCACCCGGATCGCGGCCTACCAGGTCGACCTGCCGCTGCACGAGGGCAGCTACGCCTGGTCGGGCGGCAAGGCGGTTGCGGTCTTCGACTCCACCGTGGTCCGGGTCGAGACCGACGAGGGCCTCGCCGGTCACGGCGAGGTGTGTCCGCTCGGGCCGGTCTACCTGCCGTCGTACGCCGCCGGGGCGCGCGCCGGCATCGCCGAGCTGGCGCCCGAGCTCGTCGGCCTCGATCCGCGTGAGCTGGACGTGCTCAACCGGCGCATGGACGCGCTGCTCAAGGGCCACCCCTACGTCAAGTCGGCGATCGACATGGCGTGCTGGGACATCCTCGGCCAGGCGGCGGGCCTGCCGGTCTGTGCGCTCTTGGGCGGGCGCTTCGGCGCCGACGTGGTCCTCTACCGGGCGATCTCGCAGGAGGCGCCCGAGGCCATGGCCGCCAAGGTCGCGGGCTACCGCGCCGAGGGCTACCGCTGCTTCCAGCTCAAGGTGGGCGGCGAGCCGGACGAGGACGTCGCGCGTATCCGCATGGCGGCCGAGCGGCTGCACCCGGGCGACGTTCTGGTGGCCGACGCCAACACCGGCTGGCTGGCGCACCAGGCCGTGCGCGTGATCCGCGCGGTCGGGGACGTGGACGTCTACATCGAGCAGCCGTGCCTGTCCTACGAGGAGTGCCTGAGCGTGCGACGGCGCACCGACCACCCGTTCGTGCTCGACGAATCGGTGGACGGGATCGACATGCTGCTGCGCGCCGGGGCCGAGCGGGCGATGGACGTGGCCAACCTGAAGATCAGCAAGCTGGGCGGGCTGACCCGGGCGCGCCAGGCGCGCGATTTGTGCGTGTCCATGGGGATCGCCATGACCATCGAGGACTCCTGGGGCGGCGACATCGTGACCGCCGCGATCGCCCATCTGGCGCACGCGACGCCGCAGGCGCTCCGCTTCACCGCGACCGACTTCAACAGCTACGTCACCGTCTCGCTCGCCGACGGCGCGCCGCGCCGGCGTGAGGGCCGCATGGCGGCCGCCGAGGCCCCCGGCCTGGGCGTGCGGCCGCGCATGGACGTGCTCGGCGAACCGGTGATCGAGGCGGGGTAGGCGAGGCGCCGGACTTGGCGGCGCTCACGCTTGCTGCGCTGGTCGCGGGCGGCGTGCTGGAGCGGATCGTGTCCGCTCTACATCAACTAGTTAGAGCAGATTGACCGGGTCGATGACTCGCCCAAAGCGATTCCCATCGACCCGGATCTGCTCTACAGTGGCGCCGGCGACCAGAGTTTGGGAGGGGTACACGACATGGAAGTGACCTGGGCCGGCGTCTACCCGGCGGTGACCACGCAGTTCACCTCGGACGAGGCGCTCGACCTCGAGGCGACCCGGAGCCACGTGGGCGCGCTGGTCGAGGCCGGCGTGCACGGCCTGGTCATGCTCGGCACGGTGGGCGAGAACACGGCGCTCGAGCCGGACGAGAAGCGGGACGTGCTGAAGGCCACCGTCGAGGCGGTCGAGGGCCGCGTGCCGGTGCTCTCGGGCGTGGCCGAGTGCTCGACCGCGGCGGCCGGCCGCTTCGCCGCCGACGCGCAGGCGATCGGCCTCGACGGCCTCATGGTCCTGCCCGCCATGGTCTACAGGTCGGACGGGCGCGAGACGCTCAACCACTTCCGCGCCGTGGCGCGGGCCAGCGACCTGCCGGTCATGTGCTACAACAACCCGGTCTCCTACGGCGTCGACATCACGCCGGAGATGTTCGCCGATCTCACCGACGAGCCGACCATCGTGGCCATCAAGGAGTCGTCCGACGACCCGCGGCGCCTGACCGACCTCGTGAATCGCTGCGGCGAGCGCTACATCCTGTTCTGCGGGGTCGACGATCTGGCGCTCGAGGCGGCCATGCTCGGCGCGGTGGGCTGGGTCGCCGGCCTGGTCAACGCCTTCCCGCACGAGACCCTGCGCCTGTGGGCGCTTGCGAGCGCCGGGCGCTACCAGGAGGCGCGCGATCTTTACCGCTGGTTCATGCCGGTCCTGCACCTCGACTGCCACGTCAAGCTGGTGCAGTACATCAAGCTGGCCCAGGCCATGGCGGGCCTGGGCAGCGAGACGGTGCGCGCGCCGCGCATGACGCTGCACGGCGCCGAGCGCCAGCGCATCGCCGACATCGTGCAGCGCGCGCTCGACTCCCGGCCCAGGCTGGCCGCGGAGTAGGGAAACCGGTCGGCGCCCCCCGGCGCTCCTGCCGCCGGCGCGGCCGGGCAAGCCGGTTTTATTTGGCGCTGGTTCGGGGATGTTCACCTTGACAAAGCATACGCTCGTTCCTATATATCTATCAATGGGATACGGAGCGTGCGATGTCAGACCTACAAAACCCCATCTTTCACGACGAAACCAAGGCCCGCAAATGGCTCGAAAGCCACCTCTGGCCGAATGGCCCCGTTTGCCCGCATTGCGGATCGGTTGAAGTAACGGCGCTTCGCGGCAAGGCACATCGCCCCGGGCTATACCAGTGCAACGGCTGTCGCGAGCAATTCACCGTTACAGTCGGCACGCTTTACGAGCGCTCCAAAATCCCGTTGAGCAAATGGCTCATGGCGACGTATCTGCTCTGCGCCTCCAAGAAGGGCATGNNATGCACCGCATTCGCGAGGCCATGCGCCCGGACGGCGACTCCGGCCCGCTCGGCGGCACCAACAAGGTAGTCGAGAGCGACGAGACCTTTGTCGGCGGCAAGGCCAAGAACCGCGCCCTTAAGGAGCCACGCAAGAAAGAGGCTGTCATGGCCCTGGTCGAGCGCGAAGGCCGCGTGCGCTCGTCGCATATCTCAGCCGTGACGGTCAAAAACGTGCGCGTCGAGATCGTGACCCAGGCCAGCCGTGGCAGCTACCTCATGACCGACGAAAGCCCCGTCTACACGAAACTCGGCAAGGAGTTCGCCGGGCACGGGACCGTGAACCACTCGATTGACGAGTACGTGCGCGGCAGTTTCTGGCACACCAATACGGTCGAGAACTACTTCTCGATCCTCAAGCGCGGAATCACAGGCACCTATCATCACGTCAGCCCTGAGCACCTAAAGCGGTATCTGGCTGAATTCGATTTCCGCTACAATGAGCGCACCGCCCTCCGCATCGAGGATGCCGAGCGGGCCGCGAAGGCGATCAAGGGCGCTGAGGGCAAGCGGCTGACCTACCAACAGCCTCGTCAACCGCGAGCCTAAGAACCGCGTCTTGTCTTTCGACGAGGTTTTGAAGCGGCTTTTGAGTCGGCCTTCCCGCTCTTAGTTCTGTGCGGCTCGGGCGGCGTAGCGAGGGCGCGACGCAATCCTTTTTCCATCCGCCGCCGCGCCTCCGTCTCATCACAGGTACTTTGCGATGCCTTCTGGTCCATCACTCAAACTCGCGAAACGGGCGTTGCGCGACCTTTGCCGCGAAACTTTGAGCCAAGATGACTTCCGGTCAATCATCGAGGAAATTACCCGAGAGCGCAACGACCGGGCAGTAGCCGTCATTGGTGCCGCTCTTGTAGAGCGCACGCTAGAGAGCGTCTTGTCTCTCCACTTCCGCCCCCTTTCCTCCAATGAATANNTGCCCTTGAACTCTGCTCGCGGCAGGAATGCCGAGAAATTGATCACATCCGTGAAATTAGAAATGCCTTCGCTCACGCTCTAAAGCCCCTGCGATTCAATACCAAGGAAGTATCGGACTTGTGCGCCCACCTAAAGCTAGCCCCCAAGAAAGACTTGGCCTTGGCAAAAGTCGAAGATCACGGACGGGCCAGGTTCATTCTCTCTGCCGTTGAGATCATAACTCGACTAGCCCCCACGCCCGAAGAGCAGAAACAACGTCTATTGGCCCGCGCCCTCAGATCCAAGTAGGCCGCGCAACCGAGCACGTTCCATGGCGCGATAGACATCCGNNCCTCAAGCGAGTCGTAGTAGCGCAGCTCGGCCGCCCCCGCCTCCACCATTTCCGGCGTGACTTCGATTTCGCTGGCCTGTCGTTCGGTAGGTGGCGTCATGGTTCGTTTGCGTCAAGTATATAATTGCCGGACAGTTAATCGACAAGTGAGCGTTCATGGCTAAGTCGAAGCGCAAATCGGAAAAAGAAAAGACGCAGAAAGAGCGTTTCATCGAAAAAGCCCGCGAATTGGAGGCGGATGAAACTGGCGAGACATTTGAGCGCGCATTTAAGCGGATTGCTCCGGAGAAGAAGTCACAAACTCGCGGCGGAAGCCGCTCACGAGATTAGGGCGTATTTTTTCTAGCAAAGACCCAGAGTGTTCGGCCTCGGCCAATGCCCGAGCCAATACGAAAGCGCATACATCGGCAATTTGAGTTGGGCTAGAACCAGACTTCTTCACAAACAAGGGGTCATCCGCAAAGTGAATCAAAGCAGGCCATGAAATGTTTGGATCATTTTCGATAGTTGAACGTGCGCGAGGATTGGCGAGAAGTTGCGCCACATTGAGCAGAAAGCCTTTATGATCCTCGTGTAACTCAACAATAGCCTGAACCCGCTCATCATTATGGCGGTGAGCCATCCATCGCTCAGTTTGAGATAAACAACTTACAAAACAAATCAGGTGGCATTTCCTACTTGCTTCCGCCTTAGCTCTTTTTGCCGCCCGTGGCGGGCTTCCCCTTGGAATACTCTTGGGCGGATAGTCGCTGCGTTTTACGCACGAATAGATTATTGGCAGTTTAAACTTAGCAGGAATATCCGCAAGATGGCCCAATATTTTCATTCGCGCGTCAAGCGACCAACCATCGGGCCTTTCATCTGTCCTGCGCGGGAAGAATCCAGAGCCGTGCCAAAGGTCTTTTGCATGAAAGGCAAAATCGAGTGGGCGCTCTAAACTGGGCCCGACTAAGTCATCGGCCATATCCAATAGATATCTTTGAAGCGGGCGAAGTTGGTCGTCAACATGAAGCATGATTCCAGCAACGACCATATAAGGCTCTATTTCGGGATTTCCCACGCCCGCTTCATCAAAATAGATGTTGCGCACGATTATCTCCGGCGATTGTGGCAAGCAAATCATAGCTTACCTCCACGCCGATGGGTACGCAAAGTATAGTATCGCCTTTATTTGGCGCTGGTTCGGACGTCGGGGCGCCGCCCGAGCCCCCGATGCGGGCATCCGCGCCGGTCCACTTGCTCGAGGAGGCTTG
>JABAHQ010012590.1_pt2 | contig 32457 bp, 34 predicted proteins | sample 7062091 | NCBI WGS metagenome assembly JABAHQ01 (sample SAMN14534359, study PRJNA622989) | marine sediment metagenome | biome: marine biome [ENVO:00000428]; feature: marine pelagic biome [ENVO:01000023]; material: deep marine sediment [ENVO:00002113] | place: India: Gulf of Kutch | collected... | reverse complement strand
CACCTCGCCTGCAAGATGGGACAACAAGGACTGGACAAAGGCCGCTGTGGTGCTCGGCCTCGCAGGCGGACTCTATGCCTATGACAGCGACATCCAGCAGTGGGCGCAGAGCAACAGGAGTGATGCGAGCGATGACATCGCCGACAAGGCCGATTACCTCGGCAACGGCAGGTACACGCTCCCGCCCTTTGTCGCCCTTTATCTCTACGGACGTTACGCCGATGACTCGAGGGCAAAGCGTACGGCACTGCTCGGCCTCGAGAGCTTTATCGTAACCGGCGTCTTCACCCAGGCGCTGAAGTACGGCTTCCACCGCCACAGGCCAAACTCCGACGACCCTTACAACACCTTCGACGGCCCGGCCTTCAGAAGCGACGATTTGTCGTTTGCCTCGGGCCACACATCGTCTGCCTTCTCGCTGGCGACCGTCGTGGCAACCGAGTATAAAGACATAAAATTCGTCCCGCCGGTGGCATACGCCCTGGCAACCCTTGCCGGACTATCGAGGATAAACAACGACGCACACTGGAGCTCGGACGTATTCGTCGGGGCCGCGCTCGGCTACTTTACATCCAAGGCCATCATAAAGCTCCACGAAGACGACGCCGACACCTCGATATCGCTTATGCCGGTAATCGACTCAGATGCCGCCTACGTAAGCTTCACCTACAGGTTCTAACCGACCAAACCGTACCCCCCCCATCGCCCTTTTTCTTGTAGATAAACCCATGCTGTGGGATAATATTTATATGAGTATTATCAATCCGGTAGCCGCCTTGGTTGTGGCGTCTACCGCGCATTAAGGGAGAGTAACGTCTTATCTACTGGAAGCTTATAAAGAGGGCAAAGGGGGTCCTCTCGCGCGAAGAGGGAACGGTCTTCAAGGACCCCGGCGGTAGGGTAAGCGTTTGTCTGGCTTACCCCAACACCTATCATCTTGCCATGAGCAATCTCGGCTTCCAGACCCTATACAGGCTCCTTAATTCATTTGACGACTGCGTGGCGGAGAGGGCGTTTCTGTTGTCAGCGGATGAGGCGCTCCTCTATGAGAAGGGCAATCAAAGGCTCATTACCCTTGAGACGCAGAGGCCGGTTGCAGAGTTCGACGTGCTGGCGTTTTCCTTGCCCTTTGAAGAGGACTACCCATCAGCGGTAAGGTTGATGAGCCTTGCAGCCATCCCCCCTCTGGCAAAAGAGCGCGCAAGCAAAGGACAGTGGCCGCTTGTCATAGGCGGCGGCTGTGGTGTGTCCCTTAATCCAGAGCCGCTTGCCGAGTTCTTCGATTGCTTTGTTATAGGCGAGGCAGAGGCAGCGGCTCGGGATCTTATCGAGGTGGCAGGCGAGACAAAGGGGGCCGCGTTGAGTGAAAGGCTCGCAGCACTCTCATCGATTGAAGGCGTATACGTCCCCTCTCTTTACGATTATACCTTTGATAAAGCTATGGTCAGGGAGATAAGTGTCCGCAACGGAGCGCGTAAGAGGGTAAGGCGGGCGAGGGTCTCAAGTAGCGAAAGGCTCGAGTCTTCGAGGAGTGTGGTCATAACGCCGGATACCGAGTTTGGCGGGACGTGTCTCGTTGAGGCGGGCAGGGGGTGTCCGAGAGGGTGCCGCTTCTGTGCCGCCGGGTTTCTCTACCTTCCGCCGCGCTTTAGCGAGGCAGGCGCGCTGAAAGCGGCGGTGACGAGTGCTGCGGAAAAGCCCGGGAAGGTGGGGCTCGTTGGGGCGGCGGTATCAGAGCACCCGGCCATAAAGGACGTTATAAAGGCCGCCGTAGAGGCAGGCGGGGAGCTTACGTTATCGTCTCTCAGGCTCGACGTCCTCGATACCGAGCTGCTTACGCTCCTTAACGAGGCCGGCTACAGGACCATCACCATAGCACCGGAGGCCGCCACCGAGAGGCTAAGACGCGTGGTAAACAAAGACACTTCGAGCGAGAGAATAATCGAAAAGGTCCGCGAGATACGCCAGGCGGGCTTTAAGAGGCTGAAGCTCTACTTCATGGTCGGGCTGCCGGGTGAGACCGACGAGGATGCGGCGGCAATAGCCTCTCTCGCAATTGAGATAAAGAGCGAGCTTGGAGGGGGCAAGGTCATCGTGAGTGTAAACCCGTTTATCCCAAAGCCTCTGACTCCGTTTCAGTGGCATCCATTCTGCGCAATAGAGACAATAGAGAGAAGATACTCGCTTATAAAAAAGGCTCTAAAGGGGACCAGGGCAGTGGAGCTTAAGTGCTTCAATGCAAAGGAGGCCCTAATACAGGCATTCATCTCTCGCGCAGACAGGCGCATCGCCCCCTTTATCTCAAAGGCCGCCACCACTGGGCTAAAGAGGGCCTTTAAGGAGTTCGCAGAAGAGGCAAGCGGGGCAGTAAGCAGAGAACGCGGCAGAGAAGAGAGGCTGCCGTGGGACGTAATCGATAGCGGTATAAAAAAGGACTATCTCTGGAGAGAGTACCTGCGTGGGCTCGAGGGCAAGTTGACCCCGCCTTGCGATACCGAGAGGTGCACCAGGTGCGGGGTATGTTAGTATCCTACTTGCCGAGGGAGTCAAGCGCCGAGAGCGCATCCCCGTCGTTTGGGTTTATGCGCAGTACCTCAAGAAGCTCGCGCCTTGCATTGACCCTATCGCCGAGCCTTGAGTATGCCACGGCAAGGTTGAAGTGCGCATCCGGGTTGTTAGGGGCAAGGGCTGTGATGCGTTTGAAGATCTCGACTGCATCTTCTATCAGGCCTTTTTCCACAAAGGCGTTGCCTATGCCGAGCTGCGCGCTTGTCTTGCCGGGCCTTAGCCTCACCGCCTCGTCGAACTCTTTGATAGCCTCGTCCTTTCTCCCGGTAATGACGTAAAGCAGCGAGAGCTTATAGCGCGCCTCTGCGTTCTTTGGGTCGTCGTTTATGATCTTCTTGAATTCCGGCTCGGCCTTATCGAAGGCCCCGGTCTGCGCGTACGCACTTGCGAGGCTGTATCTCGCCTCTATCGTTTCGGGCCCTGCCTCGATTGCCTTTGAGTACTCTTCTATGGCGCTCTCGAGGCGGCCCGCCTTGTGGTGGATGAGCCCGAGGTTAAGGTGAGCGTCGGCAAAGTCTGGGTCCTGTTGGAGGACGGCCTCGAGCTCGCGCTCGGCGGCTACAAGCTTGTTTGTCATAGCGTAAGCGCTTGCGAGGTTGTTTCTTGCCTCAATAAAGTCCGGCTTTATGCGCAGTACATCTTTTAGCTCTTTTATGGCCAGCTCCGGCGTACCTGCTTCGATGTATGCGTTTGCGAGGTTGTTTTTTGCATCAAGTGAGAGAGGGTCAAGCTCTACGGCCTCCTTAAGCTCCTCGATGGCCCTTCTTACGTTGCCCATGCTCATATGAAGTATGCCGAGGTTTATGTGTGCCTCTTTAAAATCCGGCCTGTATTCGAGGGCAATTTGTAGGTGCTCATAGGCCTTATCCGGGTCGGTATCCATCATAAGACGACCGAGGTTGTTGTGTGCGGGGGCGTAAGAAGGCGATAATTCCATGGCCGCGGAGTAGGCCATCATCGCCCTGGCCTCGTCGCCGAGCTCTTTGTAAGCGTTGCCTATGTTGAGGTGGGCCTTTACCTGGTAGGGGTCCACTTCGAGGGCCTCTTTGAATTCCTCTATGGCCTCCTCGAGGCGCCCCTGGGCGTAGTATGCGATACCGAGGTTTATAAGGACCCTTGGCTTGTAGGGGCTTTTCTTCGACGAGTCGGCCCAGATAGTCAAGTCATGGTGCCAGAGGTCGTTTCTTGAGTGCGCCAGCACCGAGAGCAGTGCTATAATGATGGCAACAAGCGCAAAGTAGCGGGCCTTCAAATCACCCCCAGGCTTTGAAAAGTCGTTTTGCTTCATGTTAATATAAATACCAGTATTCTCCTTCCGTGTAAATGGATTTGCTCTAACAGGGAATACTCAAAGCGGGTGCGGCCCATGGACCAAATAAGCCTATCTCAAGGACAGACCATTTAATAAGATGATAGATGACGATATAAGAGACGGCCTGCCGCTCGTTAAAAGGCCCGGTCGATACGTCGACGGCGAATTAAACAGCATAAAGAAAGATTCCTCGGTCGTAAGGTTGAAGATGGCCCTTGCCTTTCCCGACCTCTATGAGGTAGGGATGAGCCACCTCGGATTGCAGATACTCTATAACATCTTAAACGCACGAGAAGATATATCGTGTGAGAGGGTATTTTCGCCCTGGGGCGATATGGAGGCGCTCCTTAGAGGAAGCGGGGCTACGCTTACGACGCTCGAGTCTTCTGTTTTGTTGAAAAATCTCGATATCCTCGGCTTCTCTCTCCAGTACGAGCTTCAGTACACAAACGTCTTGAATATCCTCGAGCTTGGGGGCATCCCTCTGCTTAGCTCTGACAGGGGTGAGGGCGACCCGCTCATAATAGGGGGCGGCCCGGCCGTATTCAACCCCGAGCCTGTAGCCGAGTTCTTCGACTGTTTTCTAATCGGCGACGGAGAGGTCGCGGTACTCGAAGTAGCCGACACCTTTATCGGCGCAAGGGAAGACAAGACCTCCAGAGAAGAGCTCCTTTGGAGGCTTTCAAAGATAGAGGGAATATACGTACCATCTTTCCACGAGGTCTTATATAACGAGGATGCGACGATAAACGAGGTAAGGCCGTTAAAGGACGGCATCACTGCGCCAAAGAAGAGGTTAGAGCCGGATATAAACGAGCTTGAGTACCCGACCTCTCCCGTGGTGCCTACGATAGAGGCCGTCCACGACAGGCTGAGTGTTGAGATATCGAGGGGTTGTACGAGGGGGTGCCGCTTTTGCCAGGCCGGGATGACTTACAGGCCCTTGAGGGAGAGAAGGCCGGAGAAAATACTACAAATAATAAAGGAATCGCTAGCGAATACAGGATACGAGGAGCTTTCGCTCCTTAGCCTAAGCACCGGTGATTACTCGTGCATAGGAGGGCTGCTGACCAGACTCGTCGAGGAGCTTAAGGACGAGAAGGTCGCAGTATCGCTTCCTTCTCTGAGGGTAGGCACTCTCGATGAGAGGCTTGCCTCGGAGATAAAGAAGGTAAGAAAGACCGGTTTTACGCTTGCGCCCGAGGCAGCCACAGAGAGGTTGAGGAGGCTTATCAATAAGGGCATAGAGGAGGATGCGCTCTTGAAGGGTGCAAAGGACGTATTCTCGCTCGGTTGGAGGTCGATAAAGCTTTACTTCATGATAGGGCTGCCAAGCGAGACCGAAGAGGACGCAGAGGCGATAATCGGGCTTGCAAGGAAGGTCAAATCAATAGGGAAGAAGGCCGCGGGGCGCACTCCCCAGGTCAACGTAAGCGTATCGACCTTCATACCAAAGCCATTTACCCCTTTTCAGTGGGAGCCGCAGTTGCCGCTCGATGAGTGTATCGAAAGGCAAAGTATGCTAAGAGGCGAGGCGCGAAGGGCGGGGCTAGGATTCAAGTGGCACGACGCAAGGATGAGCGTGCTCGAGGGTGTCTTTTCAAGGGGAGATAGAAGGCTTTCGAGGGTCATACTAAGGGCATTTGAGAGCGGCTGCACCTTCGACGGCTGGAGCGAGCACTTCAAGTGGGACGCCTGGGTCGAGGCCTTCGATAAAGAGGGGGTCGATATGGAGTTCTACACGACCAGGAGAAGAGATTTAAGCGAGACGCTCCCCTGGGACCACCTCGATATCGGGATAAACAAGGACTTTCTCATAGAAGATTATGAGAGGGCGCTTGTGCTCGATAATACGCCGGACTGCTCGCGCGGAGCATGCACCGATTGCGGCGTCTGCGACCACAGGCATATTAAGAACGTCGTTACGGGAGAGAGCGCGTTGAACAAGGCGTGGAGCAAGCGTACTCCGATTACCGGCGAGAACTACAGGGTAAGGCTTGCCTTCAAAAAAACAGGGGTCTTTAAGTACATAGGACACTTGGATATGAAGAGGGCGCTTTTTAGGGCCGCAAGGCGTGCAAGGCTTCCACTAGCCTACTCAAAGGGCTTTCACCCTCATCCGCGCATACTATTGCCCGACCCCCTTCCCCTTGGCATAGAGAGTCTTGATGAGATGATGGATATCGAGCTTATCGGGAGAGGCGGAAGACTCGATAAGGACACAATAAAGAGCAGGTTAAATTCCACGCTCCCAGAAGGGCTCGAGCTTACCTCCGCGCAATTAATATCCTTGCAACTTCCGTCCCTCTCTGCTATGATAAAGGCACAGAGATTTAACATATTTTTGAATAAAAAGCCTTTGGGCTTGGATATAGAGCCAGAAAGAATTGATGGGTTTTTAAGGGATTTTTCAGAGGCAAAGAGCATGGAGATGATAATCGAGAGAAAGGGTAAGAATAAAGTCATTGATTTGAAAGGTATTTTAGAGGACATCGAGTTTCTTAGCGAAGAACTTACCCTAAGCGTCACCATTAGTAAGCGCAACGGCTCCGGCGTTAAGCCGCATGAGCTTGTTGCGCGCATTACCGGCCTTCCACTCGAGAAGGCGTCCCTTGTCCCCATCCAGAAGACAAGCTCTATTCTTTAAGCCCGTTGTTTAAAGTCAATACTTTAACGTAAGGCGCATTTCCGTATTGGCGCTCGAAGACGATATCCGTCAGAGCAGGTGTGCGTCTTCGACAAGCGACGGCACTACGATTTAGTCAATGGCATCTTACAGACCAAGACAAAGAAGAGGCCCGCGCGGCAAGAAGCGCGAGATGCTTCTCGACGCTAACCCCTTTGAGACAAGGCTTGCGCTCGTAGAGAGCGGAAAGCTCGTGGAGTATTACGTCGAGAAGAAAAAGGACAGGGGCATTACCGGCAATATCTATAAGGGTAGGGTCGTGCGCGTGCTCCCAGGGATGCAGGCCGCGTTCGTCGACGTAGGGCACGACAGAACGGCCTTTCTGCACGCAAGCGACATAATCGAGAGCCCGGATTACTTCAAGGATGTCGAGGAGGAGGGCGAGGGGTCGGTTGAGAGAAAGNNTCCAGGACCTGCTTAAAAAGAACCAGGAGGTAATGGTCCAGGTGGCCAAGGAGCCGATGGGCTCAAAGGGGGCGAGGATAACCTCATACGTAAGTCTGCCGGGGCGACAACTCGTATTGATGCCGACCTTCGACAGGGTGGGTGTATCAAGGAGGATTGTCGACGAGAAAGAGAGAAGGCGGCTTAAGTCCATCGTCTCGGACCTTAAGCCCGAGGGATACGGCTTTATCGTCAGGACCGTCTGCGAGGGGATGAGCAAGGCCGATATCATGGCTGACATGGACTACCTGATAAAGCTCTGGCGCAACATCACAAAAAAGATGGAGAGCGCTTCGGTGCCATCCGTACTCTACGAGGAGCCGGACCTTACGCTTCGTACAANNCCGCGAAGCGAGTACGAGAGGGCTCTGGAGTTCGTAGAGGAATTCATGCCGGAGCTTAGCGAGAGGGTCGAACCCTACGATGGCGAGCAGCCTATCTTCGATGCCTTCGGCATAGAGGTCGAGTTAAACGAGGCACTCGACAGCAAGGTCTGGCTGCCTTCCGGTGGCTTTCTCGTCATGGACCAGATGGAGGCGCTTACGGCGATAGACGTAAATACCGGGAAGTACGTAGGCAAGAAGAACTCCGAGCAGACGATACTAAAGACCAACCTCGAGGCAGTAAGGGAGACAGTCCATCAACTGAGGCTTAGAAACATCGGGGGAATAATCGTAATCGACTTTATCGATATGGCCAAGCAGGCCAACCGTGACAAGGTCTATAAGAGTCTTAAGGAGGCCCTAAGGAGCGACAAGGCGAGGACCAACATCCTGAAGGTATCGGAGCTCGGCATAGTCGAGATGACGAGAAAGAGGGTCAGAGAGAGTATATCGCAGATGCTCCTTGAGCCATGCCCATGCTGCGACGGCCAGGGGCTTGTAAAGAGCAGAGACACCATCTCCATGGAGATATACAGAGATCTCCTCGTTGAGCTCTCCTCTGGAAGGCGCAAGGTGATAGTCTACGTAAACCCGTCCGTAGCCGAGTATATCAAGGAGAACAGGATCGTAGAGGTACTGAAAAATAAATTTAAAAAGAAGATAGTGATAAAGCCGGTGGAGGTATTCCAGCAGGACGAGTACGAAGTCATCTAAGAGCCAGAGGGCGGCAGGATGTGCAAAGCGACGGCGCCCTTGACAAAGAACCAACGCTGGGTTATACCTCGATTATAACGTAAGTTCAGCATCACCTATGCTTTTTCCTTCGGGGGCAACTGATTTGAAGACCACGGTAAATGCAGCCATTGCAGGGTTTGTCGCGTTGATATTGTCGGCAGTGGCTACGTCTTTGTTTTTCTGTGGTAATGCAATGGCCGGCAGTGAGCAAGGTCGCTCGATATTTGACTCCAGGGGGTGCGCAGAGTGTCACGCTTTGGCCCCGCCGAGCCATAAAGAGGATTTTGAGGCCTACATGGATAAGAAGGGCCCGGACCTCTACTACGCAGGGAGCAAGTTCAAGGAGGGGTTTTTGAAGAAGTGGCTGGAAAACCCCTCGAAGATAAGGCCCCTTGAATTTAATTCCATAACCGAAAAAAGCACCTTAAAACACCCGGCGCTCAAAGAGAGCGAGTCCGAGGCGGTGGCAGACTTCCTCATGACCCTTACCTCCCCTGTTGTGAAGCCTCTTGGCATAAAGCCCAGAAAGGGCGTAAAGGGCAGGATAATATTCGAAAAAAAGCAGGCTTGTTACGGTTGCCACACCATAAGAGAGCGTAACGATTTGGTCGGCGGCTTGAGCGGGCCGACACTTGCCGGAGCAGGAGAGAGGCTCAACCCGGACTGGGTCTACGCCTTCCTGAAGGACCCGTATGCATTCGGCACCCCGCTTAGGATGCCCGTCTACATCGGCATCCTGAGCGACGACGAGATGAGGACGCTTGCGGCGTATCTTGCCACCTTCGAGTAGCTACCCGCGATATCTATACTGTTGCGGACATCACAGATAATCAGAGACATTGCGCCGCGTAACTAAGGACGTAACCAAGGACAAGACGTCGGGTTATGCGCATATCAGGCAATAAGACTTCTTTGACTATCTTTGCGGTTGTGCTCCTTGCCTTAGTCTCGAGCGCCAAAGTATCGAGCGCTGCCACCGCAGCCGATAACTACACCTTCTACTGTGCCCAGTGCCACGGCACCGAAGGCCGTGGCGACGGACCAAACGCAACAAAGACCCAGCCCGTTAAACCAAGAAACCATACCGATGCCGTGCAGATGAGCAAGCTCTCGGACGACGACATAATCTCTGTGATAAAGGGGGGTGGCAGGGCACTCGGCAAGTCCACGATGATGCCGCCTTTTAGCAGCACCCTCACAGGCGAGGAGATAATCGAGCTTAAGGAGTATCTAAGAGGGCTTTGCAAGTGCCAGGGAATGCAGTAGAAATCTTAGTGGTCGGTAAAGAGCGGTATTGGAGGGTGGGTGCAAAAAACCGCCCTGCATAAAAGCGCGTGCCGGCCAAGGGTACATTTTTTTGTCCAAAGGCACATTTTTTTGCGCAAGGGTGTTGACTCTGCCAAGGGTATTATCTCTGCCAAGGGTATTATCTCTGGAAGAAAAGCCAAAAAGATGGTATCTTGTCTCGAATCGTTTCTATTTTTTTCTGGAGGGTGTAGATGACCTTTATTTTGACCGTATTAGGTGTGGTGCTCATGATCGAGGGGATACCCTACTTCGCCTTCCCGGCCAGGGCCAGGCAGTGGGCCCTGCTCATGCAGGAGCTTCCCGACTCCACGTTGCGTACCATGGGGTTTATATCCATGGCGATGGGGCTCTTTTTGCTCTTTGCCGCAAAGTATGTCCTTGGAGGTAGATAGGGCAGTGACCAACTCCGTATCCGGCGTCCTTTCAAGACCAAGTACCTGCTCAAACCAACCGCAAACGTTCGTTATCCTCGCAGCGCTCTTTTTTGTGCTAATCGGCGGATGTGCCAAGAGCCAGATTAATGGCGTGGCTGCCGATGGAAAGGCGGAGAGGATAAGGGTGCTTGTCCTTGCAAGCGGCGACGAGCTCGATATCAGGGGCACCTCCGCCGGCTCGTTGAGGGTCGCCTCTACAGGGGGCGGGCTTCTTTCAATAAACGGAGAATCAAGGCCCTCACCGATTCGGTTGTTTCCTGCCTCGAAGACCATAACGGTCAACGGAAGCAGCTACCGCGGGGTGATAGAGCTAAGGGAGTCAAGCGGAAGGGTCCTTGTTATAAACGACATACTCCTCGAGGAGTACCTCGTTGGGCTTATAAACAGCGAGATATCCTCGTCGTGGCACATGGAGGTGCTAAAGACGCAGGCCGTTGTCGCAAGGAGTTATGCCCTTTATAAGAAGTACGGCGAGCGCACAGAGGGCACGCCTCGGCACTACGACATCACATCCACCAACCTCCACCAGGTCTACTCCGGCGCCGATGGTGAGGACAGTGCCGCGCGCAGAGCCGTGTGGCTTACCAGGGGCGAGGTGCTCCAGTACAAGGGCAAGCCGGCGCTAACGGTATACCACTCGAACGCCGGCGGTAGGACCGAGGCATCGGCAGACGTATGGAAGAGCGATTATCCGTACCTGAGGGCCGTAAAGAGCAGATACGACAAGTATGCGCCGAGCTACGAGTGGGAGCTCTCCGTTAGTGGTACAAAGCTTGGAGAGGCGCTCAAAAGAAGCGGCTACGACCTTGGGAGGGTAAAGGACATGGATGTTAAAGATAAGAGCCGTACGGGCAGGGTAAAGCTTCTTCGTATCAAGGGCAAGCGCGGCAGCGCGCGTATAAGCGGTGAAGNNGGGGGCAAAGGGTATGGCCGAGAAGGGCTACGACTATAAGGATATACTCTCTCATTACTACCCGGGCACTAAGTTGCGCAGGCTCTGGTAGAGCCGGGCCGGAGTGAGAGGGTAGTATTTTTTTGTGATAACGAGTCTTAGACGGTCTTGTACCACCCCCCCGGCGGTGGTATATTTATTTTCTCATGAAACCAGAGGACTTCGACTTCACCCTACCAGAAGATTTGATAGCCCAGCACCCGCTAAAAGAGAGGGATGCCTCGAGGCTACTTGTGCTCGAGAGGGAAAGCGGCGCTATCGCCCACCGCGACTTCAAGGATATCGTGGAGTACCTCTGCTTTGGAGACATACTCGTTCTAAACGATACAAGGGTCATACCTGCGAGGCTTACGGGCAGAAAACCAACAGGCGGAGCGGTGGAGCTTCTGCTTGTAAAGAGGCTTGCAAGCACTGGCGGCTCAGGTAAAGGCGAGAAGCAGATGTGGCGGTGCATGGTGAGGAGCTCAAAGGGCGTAAAGGAAGGCGGGTGTGTTGAGTTCGGCGATAAGCACTTAAAGGCTACTGCCGTCAATTCCGCCAAGGAGGGGCTCCAGGACTTCGAGTTCGCCACTCCAAAGGCCAGAGGGTTTGCCGATGAAGTGCAGATGCTTGGCAAGGTGCCGCTTCCACCTTACATACAAAGAGAGCCCGTCGAGCTCGACAGGGAGCGCTACCAGACGGTCTTTGCAAAGAGAGACGGTGCGATAGCAGCCCCTACCGCCGGGCTTCACTTTACCGAAGGCCTCCTTGACGAGATACGCGCAAAGGGTGTGGCCGTACGTTACATCACCTTACATACCGGTCCAGCGACATTTCTTCCCGTGCGGGTTGAGGATATAGAGGAACACGTCGTCCCGCCGGAGCGTTTTGTCGTGCCAGGGGGGTTATGCGCGGAGATAAAGAGTGCACAAGAGGCCGGGGCGCGGGTCTTTGCCGTCGGCTCGACCGTAACGCGCGCTCTCGAGACGGTGTTTTCCGGCAAGTGTGGCGAGCAAGGCGGGACCGACGGTGATATCGAGGGAGAGACGAGCATATTCATATACCCGGGCTTTCGCTTCAAGGCCATAGACGCGATGGTGACGAACTTCCATCTGCCCCGCTCAAGCCTTCTTATGCTTGTCGCAGCCTTCGGCAAACGAGAAAACGTCCTTGCCGCCTACCGTGAGGCAGTCGGTAGGCGATACCGTTTCTTCAGCTACGGCGATTGCATGCTTTTAAAGTGAGTGCGGATATGGAACATGGCGAGCCAAAAGAGAGATTTTCCTTTGAGCTTATGGAACAGGACCCCGCAGGGGCGAGGCTTGGGCGCATTGTCACGCCGAGAGGCAAGGTAGATACGCCGGCGTTTATGCCGGTTGGCACAAAGGCCACGGTAAAGGCGATGACCCCGGAGGAGCTTGAGTCCATGGGGGTAGAGATGATACTGGCCAATACATATCATCTCTACCTAAGGCCGGGCCATGGGCTGATTAAAGATCTCGGCGGGCTCCATAGGTTCATGCACTGGCCCCGCCCGATACTCACCGACAGCGGCGGCTTCCAGGTATTCAGCCTCGCGCCCCTTAGGAAGATAACAGAGGACGGCGTGAGCTTCAGAAGCCACTTGGACGGTTCCGAGTGCTACCTTAGCCCGGAGAGGGCCGTGGAGGTCCAGGAGGCACTCGGCTCGGATATAATAATGCCCCTTGATGAGTGCCCGCCTTCTACCGCAGATAGAGAGTATGCGAAAAGCAGCATGGAGCTTACGCTGAGGTGGGCCAAGAGGAGCAAGGAGAGCAAGACTTCCTTAAGCCAGGCCCTCTTTGCGATAGTCCAGGGCGGGATGTACAGAGAGCTTAGAGAAGAGAGCGCGATAAGGAGCGTTGAGATGGGCTTTGACGGCTATGCCATAGGAGGGCTAAGCGTCGGCGAGGAAAAAGAGCTTATGTACGAGATGACATCGGCAAGCACGTCGAAGCTGCCGAGGGAAAAGGTTAGATATCTCATGGGTGTAGGCACGCCCGAGGATATAATCGAGGCATCCGGCATGGGGGTCGATATCTTTGACTGCGTTTTGCCGACAAGGTGCGCAAGGAACGGAACGCTCTTTACAAGTAGGGGAAAATTAGTTATAAAGAACAGTCAATATGAACGCGACGGGGCTCCGGTGGATGAAGATTGCGGCTGCTACAGTTGCAGAAACTACACGCGTGCCTACTTAAGGCACCTCTACATGGCCGGAGAAATCCTCGCTTCAAGGTTGAATACCATACACAACCTGTATTACTATACATCTTTGATGAGACGGATAAGGGACTCTATAAGCCAAGGCGGCTTTGCAGAGTTCAGAAAAGAGTTCTACGCGTTACGGTCTTAAAGGCCGCTCTCGATTTGTGGGAGCGAATAATTTAAAGAAGGGAGCACTTACATGTTGCATATATTACCTCTGACCCTTGCTTACGCCGAAGGCCCGGCAGGCGGCGGAGAGCCGTCGACCATAGCCGCATTCCTGCCTTTTGTGATACTCATCGCGGTATTCTACTTCCTCCTTATACGTCCGCAGCAGAAAAAGAGCAAGGAACACAAGGAGATGCTCGGAAAGATAGAGAAGGGCGATAATATTCTTACCACAGGCGGCATATTCGGCAGGGTGACCAACGTAAGGGAGGACAGCCTTACCGTCGAGATAGCCGACAACGTGAGGGTCAAGCTCACAAAGAGTGCGGTGCACTCTAGACAGCCCGAGGGCGAGGGGCAAAAATAATCTCTAAACGCGAGTAAGACCCCTCGAGCTTGCCCCTCGAGTATAAAAGCTCGAGGATGAATCTATCATAACGCCCTCTCGATGCAAACGCGCAGCAAAAGGGTCGTCCTGGAGCCGGGCTTTTACTTAAAGTCTTAAAGCAATAAGGCCCGCTTCTTGAGTCAGGTAGTAAAAATAAGTTTTTTTTGGAGTCTTCTATTATGAAGAGTATAATGTGGCGCCTTGTGNNGCGCTGGTGCTTTTTCTTCCCTCGCCGTTTTCAAATAAGCTCCCCGCTTACTGGGCTGAGAATATCCCGAGGATAGTGCTCGGGTTGGACCTCCAGGGGGGTATGCACCTCGTCCTTGACGTAGACCGGGAGAAGGCGGTTGAGAACTATACCCAGCGCATGGCGCAGTCAATGCAGGACGCACTCAGGGAAAACCAGGTCCCGTTTATAACGGTAAAGAGCAGCGACATCAATTCAGTAAAAATAACTTACAGCGGCAAGGCCGCCATGGGGCAGATAGAGCAGGTGATGGCCGACGAGTTCGCCTCCTTCGGCTCGCAATCGAGCGAGCCCGGGCGCCTTGTTTATTCGCTCGATGAGGCCGAGGTAAAGCGCATAAAGGACTGGGCCACTACGCAGGCGCTCGAGACCATCCGCAACAGGATAGACAAATTCGGCGTTGCCGAGCCCCTTATTCAGAGGCAGGGCGACAGAGAGATAGTAGTGCAGCTTCCGGGCCTTAAAAACCCGGAGCGCGCGATAGACCTCATAGGTAAGACCGCGGTACTCGAGTTCAGGCTCGTCGACGAAACCAGCGACCCCTACGAGGCAGAGATAATCGGCGCACCCTTCGGCTCGACGTTGCTTTATCAAAGGAGCGTGGACTCGGAGAGCGGGGCAATGGAGAAGGTACCCTTCCTTGTCCATAACGAGGTGCTCCTTACCGGCGACATAGTAAGTGATGCTCGCGTGGCCTTCGATTCGCAGTTCAACGAGCCATACGTCTCACTGACCTTCGACAGAAATGGCGCGCGTATATTCGAGAGGATAACCGAGAGTAACGTGGGCAAGAGGCTTGCGATAATACTCGACGGCAACGTATACTCGGCCCCGGTGATTAGGGAGAGGATACCCGGCGGAAGGGCCTCCATATCCGGCGGCTTCGGCTACGAGGAAGCTACAGACCTCGCAATAGTGCTCCGTGCCGGCGCGCTACCTGCCCCTGTTGAGATAATCCAAAACGTCACGGTCGGCGCCACCCTCGGCAGAGACTCCATAGAGGCCGGCATCAACGCGATAGCCTTGGGCGGGGTGCTCGTACTCCTGTTTATGATCTTCTACTACAGGGCCTCAGGCGTTATAGCCGACATAGCCGTAAGCCTCAACATAATCATGCTCCTCGGGGCCATGGCGTACTTCAACGCCACGCTCACGCTCCCGGGGATTGCGGGCATACTGCTGACCATCGGCATGGGGGTGGATTCGAACGTCCTTATATTCGAGAGGATAAAAGAGGAGATGAGGGCCGGACGAACGCCGAGGAGCGCGGTAAATGCCGGCTACGACAGGGCCTGGTGGACTATCGTCGACGCCCATGTAACCACACTCATAACTGCCGCGGTGCTCTTCCAGTTCGGGAGCGGTCCGATAAAGGGCTTTGCCGTTACGCTAAGCCTCGGCATATTGATAAACCTCTTTACCGCTCTTGTCGGTACTAAGGTTGCCTTCNNCCCGGCTAAAAGGGAGGCTCTCTTACTGCCCCCGCGCTTGGTGTTCTTATAAACGATACTGGAGGATTAATGGACATTCTCGGCGACAGACGCATCGACTTTCTTGGCAAGCGCCGCATAGCAGTTGTCATATCCATAATACTGGCGGTGACCGGGCTTGTTGCCGCCGTCTCCATACCGCTTGGAAAGGCGAACCTCGGCACTGACTTCTCCGGCGGTGTTGCCATACAGTTTCGCTTCGAAGAAGGCTTTGCCATAGAAGAGGTGAGNNGGCTTCAAAGAGGCCGACTTGCAGGAGTTCTCCGGCACCAACAAGCTCCTTGTAAGGGTAAAGAAGACCGATGGCGAGCTGAGGGGTGTATCCGAGGCCATAGGCGAGGCCTTGAGCCGCGGCTTTCCAGAGAACCCCTACACCATAGACTCAACTACCGAGGTCGGGCCTACCGTAGGAAAGAGGCTTCAGAAGGACGCGCTCTGGGCGATAATAATCTCGCTTATCGGCATACTCATATACGTCGCCTGGCGCTTTGAGTTCCGCTTTGGCGTGGCCGCGGTGGTGGCGACCTTCCACGACGTCTTAGCCGTACTCGGTATTCTCTTTATACTCGATAACGAGATTAACCTCCTTATAGTCACCGCGCTCCTTACAATCGCCGGTTACTCGCTTACCGATACGGTCGTGGTGTTCGACAGGATAAGAGAGAACCTCAGAAAGCGTACGAAAGAAGACTTCGTTCCGCTTATAAACAGGAGCGTAAACGAAGTGCTGAGAAGGACGATTGTCACCTCCGGCACTACACTGCTCGTACTCGTTGCGCTCCTTGTCCTTGGCGGAGAAGTCATCCACGACTTCTCGCTTACGCTTGCGATGGGGGTGATAGTTGGGACCTACTCGTCGATATTCGTGGCAAGTCCGCTCCTTCTTCTCTGGAAGTCTAAGAGCGGTAAGCTCGTAAAGGAATAAATTAACCGCATTGGCCTACGTCAGGGTTACTTTCTGCCAAAGGTTGTTTTCTGTAAAGGGTACTCTCTGCCAGGGAAGACTCCAGGCGGCGAAGCCCCCGAGGTCTTTCTTGCTCAAAGATGCTTTACGTGTAAGCAGCAAGTAGAGTGTTACTCATGCAAGCTAAGTAAAAAGACTTCTACATAAAGACAACCCCCGACTCTTCTCCCGCCAGGCTTTCGTGGAAAATATAAAATCACTCGAAAATATAAAATCACTCCTTGACCGGAAAAGTTTTTATTGATAGAATTATAAAAATTTGCCCAGGGTAAAAGAACGATACTACGCCCTGACATTCGGACTTCAGAGAATAAAAAAGACTTCATCCGTGGAATGAGAAAACGCTGGAAGGTTAACCCGGCCAATAAAAAGCTGCAGGATGTATTGGGCAAGGAGTTGGACCTCTTACCCATAACGGCCCAGCTTTTGATAAACAGAGGTCTTGTCGATACCGACAGGGCCTTTTCTTTTCTAAGTCCCGACCTAAAGGACCTCCACGACCCTTTTCTTTTAAAGGGCATGGATAGGGCTGTCGAGAGGATACTCTCGGCCATTGCGGGCAAAGAGAAGATAGCCGTCTACGGCGACTACGACGTCGACGGGACTACGGCGACGGCCCTGCTTGCTTTATTTTTAAGAGAATGCGGCGTAGAGCCGCTCTGCTACATACCCGAGAGAAGGAGCGAAGGCTACGGACTTAACAAGGACGCGCTCGACAAGATAGCCGCTGAGGGCGTAACGCTCTTGGTCACGGTTGATTGTGGGATATCTAACGTAGAGGAGGTCGGCTACGCCGGCTTGCAAGGTATCGAGTGCATAATCACCGACCACCACGAGTGCACCGGAGACCTTCCGCCTGCGCATGCGGTAATAGACCCGAAGCAGCCAGGCTGCGCCTTTCCATTCAAGGGGCTCGCCGGCGTGGGTGTGGCCTTCAATCTCGTAGTCGCGCTCAGGTCTGCGCTAAGGGAGCGTGGTCACTTCAAAGGCGAGGTGCCGAACCTTAAGCGGTATCTTGACATAGTGGCAATCGGTACGGTGGCCGATATGGTGCCCCTTGTAGACGAGAACAGGATACTCGTGAGCTTTGGGTTAAAGGAACTAAACGCCTCGGCACGCCCCGGCCTGAAGGCGTTATGCAGGGCCGCGGGGGTAAGGGGGAGTACTTCGGCAGACGACATAGCCTACAAACTTGCTCCGAGGATAAACGCGGCAGGGAGGGTAAAGAGCGCCGAGGTAGCACTAAGGCTGCTCCTTACAGAAGACGATAAGGAGGCCGACTCGCTTGCCAGAGAACTCGAGGTCGAGAACGCAACGCGCCAGGGTATAGAGAGGAAGATACTCGCCGAGGCGCTCGATATGCTCGATGAGACAGACGACGATAAGGCGATAGTGCTTGCCTCGAGACGTTGGCATCCGGGGGTTATAGGCATAGTCGCCTCGAGGATAGTAGACAGGTATTCAAAGCCGGCCGTCATGATAGCGGTAGAGGACGGGGACGGCGAATTGATTGGCAAGGGCTCGGTAAGGGGCGTTAAGGGCGTCGACGTCTTGAAGGGCCTTATGGCCGCATCGGATAAGCTGATACGCTACGGAGGCCACAAGGCCGCCGCCGGGCTCACCGTTGCCGAGAGCGAGATTGAGGGGTTCAAGGAAGCCTTCATATCATACATGAACGGCACGGTCTCCGAAGACGCACTCATTGCGGAGATTGAGCTCGACGCGGTAGTCGGTCTCGACGAAGTCGACGCAAGGCTTATAAGCGAGATAGAGAGGTTGTCTCCTTTCGGTCTGTCCAACCGAAAGCCGACGCTCGGCGCGATGGGGGCTTCCATACTCCGTTCCGACGTTGTTGGAGATAAGCATCTTAAGATGAAGGTAAAGCAGAACGGACGCGTAAACGACTGCATAGCATTCGGGATGGCGGGTGTACAGCCGCCAAGGGGTAGTGCGTGCAACATAGCCTTTTATCCATACATCGACGAGTGGCAGGGTACCAGGAGCTTGAGGCTCAGGGTAACCGACCTTCAGCAAGCGGGCTGAGATTAAAAGAAAGTGAGGCTTGAAACGAATGCGTCTTATGGTTAAAATTAAGGAGCCGTGGATATGATAAATATTTATTACGGCAAGATACTATCTCTATTCGCTTTGATGTTTGTCCTTGGGCTTACGTTGTTTTCTCCTTATGTATTGAGCGGCTCGACGATAGATACTAGGTGGTACTTAAGCGGAGGAGAAGACGATTACGACTACGTACTAAAGGTCTTAAAGGAGCATAGGACCGGGCTTGGAATCCTCGAGGAAGAGAGGCTTGCTTCGGTAATAATCGAAGAGAGCTACAGATACGGGCTCGACCCGCTCTTTGTCATGGCCCTTATAAAGACCGAGAGCACGTTCTTCAACTGGTCGAGGTCTACAAAGGGTGCCGTCGGGCTCATGCAGGTTCTGCCGCGCACGGGCGAGTACCTTGCAAGCGAGCTGAGAATCGGTTGGGAGGGTGAGAAGACCCTCTATGATCCATTTTTAAACGTAAAGATGGGCATCCATTACTTCTCCATGTTAAAGGAGAAGTACGGCGAGGATACCCTGAGGGCGCTTGCCGCTTACAACGGCGGCCCTTCGTACCTCTCAAACAGGATAAGGCTCGGCAAAGGCATCCCGAAGAGGTACGGAAGCAAGGTATTTGCAAATTACGAAAATCTCAGAGAGAGGAAGAAACTTTAATCATGTTTTCACCGAAGAACGCGAAAAAATTCAAGTTCGACTTTGATAAAAGGCGCAGGCATGTAAAAAAGCCCGTCAACCCGCTCAAGATAAAACCCAAGTCTACGGTATCAGACCTTGCACGTTTGATGGGGGATACCGCCTTTCAGGGCAAAAACCTCTCGGAGGCGATAGACGTATGGGAGGAGATGTTAAAGGGCGAGACTACGGTATTCTTCGGGCTTGCGGGGGCGATGGTGCCTGCGGGCATGAGGGAGCTTGTCGTCCACCTTATAAAGGAGCGCCGCATAGATTGTCTTGTATCGACCGGGGCAAACCTCTTCCACGACATACACGAAACGCTCGGTTGGAGCCACTGGCAGGGCAGCGAACATGCCGACGACAGCGAGCTCAGAGACGCGGGTATAGACCGGATGTACGACGTATTCGCGCTCGAAGAGGAGTTCAATACCACCGATGAGTACATTTATAACTTTGCGATGAGCCTCGAGAGGCGACCGTATACTACAAGGGAGTTCTTTGAGCTTATGGGCAAAGACCTCCATAAGAGAAGAAAGAAAGACGGAATAGTTTCGAGCGCATACAAGGCAGGGGTGCCGATATACTGCCCCGCGCTCGGGGATTCTTCGATAGGTATCGCCATCTCCCTTGCCGACGGCGAAGATAACTTCCTCTTCGACATAATAGGCGACGTAAAGGAGACGGCGCATCTGGCCTCCAAGGCCAAAAGCTCGGGTATAGTATTCGTCGGCGGAGGCACTCCGAAAAACTTCATCCAACAGACGGAGGTTACGGCGAACATGATGTGCAAGAGAAGCCCCGGGCATAAGTACGCAGTACAGATAACCGCAGACTCCCCTCACTGGGGCGGGCTCAGCGGTTGCACATTCGAGGAGGCGCAGAGCTGGGGTAAGGTGGCAAGAAAGTCAAAGAGGGTCACCGTGAACTGCGACTCCACCATAGCGCTCCCGGTCATAGTCACGGCACTGGCGCAGAGGCTCAAGAGGCATAGAAGGAAGCTTCCAAAGATCGACTTCAAGGGTGCCGCGAGGGTGAGAAAAAGGCTATGGGACTGAGCCGCGCTGCTGGTGTGAGCTTCGGGGGGGTGGAGAGCGAGAGCGAAAACCCCCGCTTTTCGATACTCTCGGTGCCTTACGACCTTACGGCCTCTTACGTCTCAGGGGCAAGGAACGGCCCAGCTGCGATAATAGAGGCATCGACACACATGGAGCTCTACGACGAGGAGCTTGGTACTGAGCCGTGGCGCGAGGGTATAGAGACGCTTGCTCCAATAGAGCCTACTACGCTTGGCCCAGAGAAGATGGTCGAGCGCGTCTACGAAACGTCCAAAGAGGTGGTAGAGGCCGGCAGGTGCCCGGTCCTCCTCGGCGGCGAGCACAGCGTGACGCTTGGGCTTGTAAGGGCTTTAAGGGAGTATCACGGAGACATAAGCGTACTGCAGCTCGATGCGCACGCCGATATGCGCGAGAGCTACCAGGAGAGCCCTTACAACCATGCCTGCGTCGCAAGGAGGATATCCGAGCACTGTGCGCTCGTCCAACTCGGTATAAGGAGCTTAAGCGGCGAAGAGGCCGAGTTTTTGAGCTCCGCTAACGGCCAACGGGTCAAGACCTTCTATGCTAAAGACGTACTTAATGGCGGCGACCTTTTCGACAACGTCGCAAAGAAAGTCGTATCGGCCCTTGGACCCAAGGTGTTTGTAACGATAGACCTCGACGTATTCGACCCGTCAATCATGCCCTCTACCGGCACCCCTGAGCCAGGCGGGTTGGGGTGGTACGGGGCACTATCAGTCTTAAGGGAGGTGGCAAAGGAGCGTGAGGTAGTGGGTTTCGACGTGGTGGAGCTCTCTCCCGTGGCGGGCAACGTGGCGCCGGACTTTNNTACAACGCCTTCCGGGGCGATTAAAAAATATAAGAGGCAAGGAGTGTGTGGAGATGCTTTACGTTCCCAGGCAGGTCTTCTTTACCAAGGGAGTAGGCGTACATAAAGAAGAGTTGCATTCGTTTGAGCACGCGCTGCGTGACGCAAGTATCGAAAAGTACAACCTCGTACAGGTCTCGAGCATCTTCCCTCCAGGGTGTAAGAAGGTCTCAAAGGCGCAGGGCCAAAGGAAGCTCTCGCCCGGACAGGTGGTCTTTTGTGTGATGAGCAAGCTTTCGAGCAACGAGCCAAGGAGGCTTATGGCCGCCTCAGTGGGGTGTGCCATACCCACGGATAAGAAGCTTTACGGCTACTTAAGCGAACACCATGCCTACGGGCAGACGGACTCCATAGCCGGCGATTATGCCGAAGACCTTGCTGCAGCCATGCTCGCCTCAACTTTAGGCATAGAGCTCGACGAAGACCTCGGTTGGGACGAGAAAAAAGAGATTTACAGGATAAGCGATAAGATTGTAAGGACGACGAACGTAACGCAATCGGCGATAGTAAAGGGAGACGGCAGGTTCACGACCGTTGTGGCTGCCGCCGTATTCGTGATGTAGAGTCACTGCTCGGCTTTTACATGGAGCCATGGACGGGGCCATGAGGATAGCGCTTGCATACAACGCAAAGAAGTACGATGATGGTGATGGCGGCTCAAAGAGCCGGCCTTCTGAAAATCACCATGAGGATAATTATGACGACCACTATGCAGAGTGGGACGATATGGAGACTATCGAGGCGGTAAGAGACGTCCTCAAAGAAAGCCACGACGAGGTCGAGCTCGTCGAAGCGGACGAGGAGGCCTACGATAGGTTCAGGGAAGTCTCCCCGGACCTTGTCTTCAATATAGCCGAAGGCCTTGTAGGCGAGAGCAGGGAGGCCCATATACCGGCAGTACTCGAGTTGCTCGGCATACCATACACAGGCTCTGCTCCCCTTGCCTTGGCGCTTTGTTTGAATAAAGCCAGGTGTAAGCAGATACTCGAGTACTACTCGGTTCCAACAGCGGACTTCAAGGTCGTAGAAGACCCCTCGAAGGCGGATGTAGCCGAGTTTCCGGCTATAGTAAAACCGCTCTTTGAGGGTTCGAGCAAGGGTATAAGGAACGACTCGATAGTAGGCTCATCCGAAGATCTTGAGAAAAAGGCGGCTTTTGTAATAGAAGAGTACGGACAGCCTGCCCTTGTGGAAAGTTTTCTCGAGGGCAGGGAGTTTACCGTAGCGATGCTCGGCAACAGCCCTCTGCCAAGGGTGCTGCCTATAGTAGAGCTGAATTACTCCTCTCTGCCGGAGGGGGTAAACCACATATACTCATACGAGGCCAAGTGGGTACTCGATAAGCCGGAGGCGCCGCTCGATATCTTTTCTTGTCCGGCGAAGCTCGACGAAGCGCTTGAAGAGGCCATCACGGATACGGCTGTAAGGGCCTTTAACGCGCTCGGAGTAAGAGATTGGTGCAGGATTGATATAAGGCTTGACTCAAAAGGCGTACCTAACATAATAGAGCTTAATCCGCTCCCTGGCATCATACCCTCGCCCGAGTGCAACTCGTGCTTTCCAAAGGCCGCCAGGGCCGACGGTATGGAGTTCGGCGACCTTGTAAACTCTGTCGTAGATTTGGCCAGAGAGAGATACGGGATATGAAAAAAGAGATGGATGTAAAAAAGGTCAGGATAATATTCAACGACGACGGGACCGACAGTTACAGGGGTGACGACGGCGAGGAGGTAGAGTTCGGCGATTTGCGCGAGAACGCGCTTGCCATAAAGGGGGCTCTCGACAGGCTCGGTATAGAGGCGAGATTGACGCCGCTTACCAAAGACTCGCTCGATGAATTTATCAGTGCATTGGGGGGCGGCGACGAGGATATGATATTCAACCTATGCGAGGCGGCCTTTAATAACAGCGCACTCGAGATGAACGTGGCGGCCCTGCTCGAGCTATACGGGGCAAGGTTTACAGGCAGCGGTTCGCTTACGCTCGGAGTCGCCCTCAACAAGGGCTGGACAAAGGACATCCTGAGAGGGGCGGGGGTGCCGACCCCGGAGCACATGNNGCACATGGTCGTAGAGGACTACCCGGTCGAGCTTGAAGAGCACTTGAGCTTTCCGCTTATAGTAAAACCCGTAAGCGAGGATGCGAGCTGCGGCATACAGGGCAACTCAGTGGTCTGGACAGAGGATGAGCTCAACGCCAGGGTCGAGGAGATAGTAAACGAGTACTACCAGGGCGCTCTCATAGAGGAGTACATAGACGGCAGGGAGTTCAATATATCGGTCATCGGCAATTACGATACGATGAGGGCACTCCCTGCCTCTGAGATCGACTTCTCGGAGCTTAAAGAGGGGCTACCGCGGATATGCTGTTACGAGGCCAAGTGGGTAGAGTCGAGCCCGCAGTACATAAGGACCCCACCCGTATGCCCTGCGAATATAAGCGAAGAGCTTGCCGAGCAGTTAAGCGAGGTGGCCCTTTACGCATACGAGGCCATGGGGTGCAGAGATTACGCCAGGGTGGATATGCGCATGGCCCCGGACGGAAGGATACTCGTGCTCGAGGTCAATCCAAACCCCGATATATCTCTCGATGCCGGTCTCGTAAGGGCTGCGCAGGCGTCAGGGCTCGAGTTCCACGACTTGATTGCCGCGATACTAAAAAGCGCAGCGGCTCGTTACCTCGAGGAAGATGCCTGCTTTTTCGAGGACGACGATGGTACGGAGGGTTCAAGGCCAGATGAGACGGGTGCGGATGTCGACAGAGAGGTGAAAGTGGCAGGAGAGAAGTAAGTGCCTACCACCGTAAGAGATCTCGAAGCAGGCGANNAGTATCTCTTTATAGCAGCAACGTCGGACGAAGGCGCCATTAAGGGTTTTTTGTGCTACGGGCCTGCATCCTTGGCCGATTCCGTGTATGATATATACTGGATTTTAATCGAGTCGAGCACAAGGGGTGAGGGCGTGGGCACTGCCCTTCTAAGAGAAGCAGAGCACCGGATAGGTGCAGAGGGCGGACGGAAGATAGTAGCGGAGACATCGTCGCTACCTTCGTATGAGCCGGCAAGGTCCTTCTACGAGGCAAACGGGTTTATTGAGGAGGCCAGGCTCGCCGATTTCTTCAAGGTGGGAGACGATAAGATCTTCTACGTTAAAAAAATCGACTGTACGTAAGGAGTGATTAAATTGGATTTAGAGTCGGTAAAGAAGATATACGCAGGTTACTCGAACGTATATGACGCTCTATTCAAGAGATTCTTTTATCCGAGAATCAAACACGCCATCGCCTCCATGGATATCGTACCGGGAGAGAGGCTCCTTGACGTGGGTGTGGGGACCGGGCTTTCGTTGTCGCTATATCCAGAAAATTGCATGGTCGTCGGCGTCGACCTTTCTCGCGAGATGCTCACAAAGGCCAAAGAGAAGGTAAGAAACGAAGGCATTGAGAACGTAACGCTTCTTGAGATGGACGCCATGCAGCTCGACTTCTGCGACGACAGCTTCGACAAGGTCTTTATAAGCCACGTCGTAAGCGTAGTCCCCGACCCGGCGCGGGTGATGAGCGAGGTAAGGCGGGTCTGTAAGGACAGAGGCAAGGTCGTGATAGTAAATCACTTCAAGAGCCGCAACAAAATGGTAGCCGGCTTTGAGAAAATGATAAACCCGATTAGCGAAAAGATCGGTTGGAGATCCGACCTCTGTATGGACAACTTCATATCCAAATCCGGACTTAGGATAGACAAGACCGAGAAGCTCAAGAAGCTTGATTTCTGGCAGCTTATCTTCGCAACCAACTTCAAGTAAACTCATAGGAGCCATACTCGGCGATAAGCCCGTCTATCGGTAGAGCGCTTGCATACAGGGACTAACACATTGCATGACGAGTTGATAGTGCCGATGGTCGAGGCAGACCTCGACGAGGTCATCGAAATCGAGCGTGCCAGCTTTAGCGAGCCATGGACCAGGGAGCTTATGGCAAGAGAGCTCGATAACCCGGTCTCTTTTCAGTTTGTAAAAAAAATTGACACTAAATGTCCTCGGCGTATAGCCGGCTTTATCGTGATATGGATAGTCTGTGGAGACGCCCATATCCTGGATTTGGCCGTAAAAGAGGAGCTTAGGCGGGGGGGGATTGCAAAAGCCCTCGTGGAGTTTGCCCTCGACTTTATGAGGCAAAAGGGTGTGGTCGTGGTCTCTCTCGAGGTCAGACGCTCCAATGAGGCGGCCATGGAACTCTACAAGAGCTTCGGCTTTAGCCGGGCATACGTCCGCAATAAATATTATGGCGACGAGGACGCCGTAGTTATGAGCCTTACGCTCCAGGATGATAATAATGAAGATAAGTGAGACGCATCACGCTTGCGAGAGCGAGCGTGCCGTCTTCGTAGATAAGGAGCTCCAGTGAACGCAGAGATACTCTATAACGAGCCGGTGGCACCGGGTTACTTTCGTCTTGGCCTGCGCTGGAGTTGTGGTCAGGTCACCCCGGGCCAGTTCGTAATGCTTAGGGTCGCAGACTCGCTTGACCCGCTGCTTAGACGCCCCTTTGGTGTATATGACCTTATCGGTCCAAGGGGCAAGTACGCCTCTGGCATAGTGGTGCTATACAGGGTAATCGGCAAAGCCACGGGCATGCTTTCGGCGATGAAGCCCGGCGAGAGGGTCGACGTGCTCGGCCCGCTCGGTAACGGCTTTGATGCGGCCCCGGATAATCCAGACAAGCTTGCCATGGTCGCAGGAGGCATAGGGATAGCCCCCTTTTATCTGCTGAGCAAGGTATTTGCGGGCACGCGCGCGAGACTTCTTTTCGGGGTAAGGACAAAGGCCGAGCTTGCCGTGGCAAGTGAGGTAAAGAAGACCGGAGTCAAAGTAAAGTCAACGACAGAGGACGGGAGCGCAGGGGTGAAGGGTTACGTAACGGAGCTTTTAAAGAAAAGCATCGATAAAGGCTCGATCGTCTACGCCTGCGGCCCGTTACCGATGCTAAGTTCCGTAGCCGCACTGAGCAAGAGTGCCGGGGCATCTTGTTACGTATCCCTTGAGAGGACCATGGCCTGCGGCATAGGCGTATGCCTTGGGTGTGCGGTAAAGAGGAGCGTGGCGCACAAGCCCAAGGGCTCAGGCGGCTACGGCATGGTCTGCTCGGAAGGTCCGGTATTCAACGCTGAGGAGATAGAGTGGGAAAGCCTCTGAGAGATAAGAAGAAAAAGCCCGAGAGGGCGCCTTCGATGAAGGTGGCCCTCGGTGGGCTTAAGCTTAAAAACCCGGTAATGACCGCCTCTGGCACCTTTGGATACGGCGTTGAGTTCGAGCCTTACATTGAGCTCGGCGCGCTCGGCGCAATAGTTACAAAGGGGCTTTCGTTAAGACCCCGCCAGGGCAACCCCGGGCCGAGGATAGTGGAGACCCCTTGCGGGATGCTCAATGCAATAGGGCTTGAAAATATCGGGGTCGACGAGTTTGTCTCGACAAAGCTGCCTCNNCTTGGAAGGCACAAGACCAGGGTGGTCGCCAATATATTCGGTGAGACAATAAGGGAGTACTCGGAGGTTGCAAAAAGACTCGAAGCCGCTGGCGGTATAGACGCCGTTGAGGTGAATATATCTTGCCCTAACGTAAAAAAGGGAGGAATCGTATTCGGCACAGACCCAAAAGAGGCGACAAAGGTCGTAAGTGCCGTAAGGAAGGCAACCGCGCTTCACGTCATGACGAAGCTATCTCCGAATGTTACCGACATAAAGGTGATGGCAAGGGCGGTTGAAGACGCAGGGAGCGATTCGATATCGCTTATCAACACAATACCGGGTATGGTCGTAGACACTCGGAGCAGGCGTCCGGCGCTGGCTATGGCCACCGGCGGGCTCTCTGGTCCGGCCATAAGGCCGATAGCCGTAAGGATGGTCCACGAGGTGGCGAGTGTGGTGAGCGTGCCAATCGTAGGGATAGGCGGCATCGTCACCGCAACTGACGCCCTCGAGTTCATAATCGCCGGAGCAACGGCCGTCCAGGTGGGGACGGCAAACTTCATAGAGCCAAACGCCTCTGTAAAGGTGGTTGATGGGATAGAGAGCTATTTGAAAGAGCAGGGCCTTGCGAGTATAAAAAAGCTCGTAGGTTCGCTTCTATGAGAGAGCTGACTTTGATTTTTTTGCCCGACTCTTTTAAGAAAGGTCTAGGACGCTTATCCTGCTTGCCACGTCCTGGGCAATCTTTAAAAATGCCTTTGCCTCTTCTGACTCCGGTGCCGCTATGACGACCGGTTTTCCGGCATCCCCTGCCTCTCTTATCTTCAACTCCAGCGGGAGAGAGCCGAGGTAAGGCACTTCGTATCTTTCACTCGTCTTCTCTCCTCCTCCGTGGCTGAAGACATCCGTGGTCTTGCCGCAGTGGGGGCATACGAAGTGGCTCATGTTCTCGATTATGCCGAGTATCGGAATCTTTACCTCCCCAAACATCTTTATCGCGCGCCTTGCGTCTATTAGCGCCACGTCCTGGGGTGTGGTGACTATGACAGAACCTGTAAGCGGTATGGTTTGAACGAGCGTTAGCTGGGCATCGCCGGTGCCCGGGGGCAAATCTATTATAAGGTAATCGAGTTCGCCCCACTCAACGCCCATAAGAAACTGGTGGACGAGTTTCATTACAAGCGGGCCGCGCCATATAAGAGGGGTCTCCTCATCGAGCATGAAGCCTACGCTCATGAGCTTTACCCCGTGGCTCGTAAGCGGGATGAGTTTTTCTTCCGCGGTCGTCTCAAGCGATTTGTGTATCCCCATCATCATCGGCAGACTCGGCCCGTATATGTCTATGTCGAGTATGCCGACTTTTGCGCCCTGGGCCTCGAGGGCGAGAGCGAGGTTTACCGCCACGGTGGACTTGCCCACGCCTCCCTTTCCGCTCGCCACGGCTATCGTGTTCTTTACCCCCGCTATGGGCTCTTTCTCTGGGAGTGGCCTGGATTTCGGCACCTCAGCGGTTGTGTTGACCGCGACCTCGTCTACGCCGTCGAGCTTTTCGACCGCCTCTTTTGCCGCGTTCTCGAGTTCGCTCTTTAGAGGGCAGGCGTGGCTTGTAAGTACGAGATCGAATGTGACCCTGCCTGCGCTGATGGAGACGTTGCGTATCATGTTGAGCGTGACGAGGTCTTTCCCTATCTCCGGGTCTATTACTTTCCTCAAGGCGTCGAGCACCTTTTCTTCGGTAATCTCCATTAAACGGCTTCTCCTTAAGTGGCGGCCTTGTTTAGCGCCTCTATAAGTTTATCTATCGGTGCGCCGTCGCGTGCGGCGGCTTCCTCGATACTCACGGCTCCACCGCAGCAAGAGTCTATGTTGAACTCCGTAAAGACCCCTATTGTCGATGGGTGGTTCTTTATAACGTCGTTTACTATCTCGTCTTTGCTTATCTTTGTCCTTATCTCTGTCATGGTGAGCCCCCTCCCTAACCGGTCTTCTCCGAGGCAGCCTCGTTGAGTTCTCTGACTATCTCGTCGGGGTCGACGCCGTGCATTGTCGAGCCGAAGGCTATGTCTTCGGTCTTGGCGCCCGGACATGTAAAGCACCCGTTGCCAAAGAACTTTATAAAGACCTTCTCAGTGGAAGGGTACTTTTCCATGACCTCGCCTATGCTCATCTCCTTGGTTATAAGCTGATCAGTCATGATTATTCCTCCTTGAATTTAATACTCAAGAGTATTTTAGTGTATTTTACTTCTACGCCGCGGATTTGCCGGGCCTGTAGGCAGGGCCGGCCTTGACGGTCTTGAACATGTTTATCGCAAAGAGTAATATCGATATGCCTTCGACAAAAGAGAATACGTGCAACACGGCAAAGCCTGCGCCAAAACTCATCGCCACCCACCCCGCGGCCATACCTATAAGCCCGATATTGGCCGTCCAGAGATGAACTATAGAGAGCTTATCGCTCCACAGCGGGTTTCCGCTGAAGCGGGGCAGTATGTGGTAGCCGACGCCATAAATCATCATGCTCATCCAGCCTAAAAGATTGAAGTGGGTGTGGATGGGCCTGATTGGGTATACAGGGCCCGTGGCGGTCATGTATATGCCGAGCGCCATGGCCAGTACGAAGTAGATGATTGCGCACTTTATGAAGTATACTGTTACGTTGCTCACTTGCGATGCCTCCTTGAGATTGTCGAATTAAGCTTATATATTAAAGAGTTGCGTCTTGGTCGTCAATCTTTGCCGAGCGGCTGGCACGCATCCACCGGGCATACCTCGGCGCATGCTCCGCACTCTGTACAAAGTCTTGGGTCGATTACAAAGGGGCTTGCTTCGCTTATTGCCCCCTCCGGGCATTCGGGCAGACAAAGGCCGCATTCGGTGCAGTCATCGAGTATATATAGTGACATGGCCGCCTTCCCGTTTGCTCATAGTGAAAAAATACAATAGGATTAAATGCTTATGAGCGAATCAGTATTTACCTATACGCTGAGGACTTGCTTGATCTCCGGCACCTTTTCCTTGATGGCCCTCTCAATGCCCATGGCAAGCGTTATCTCCGAGCTTGGGCAGCCGGCGCAGGCTCCCTGGAGTTGCACCTTGACTATCCCGTTCTCTTCGTCTACCTCCACAAGCTCGACATTTCCACCATCGGCCTGCAGTGCCGGCCTGATACCGTCCAGTGCCTCTTCTACCCTATCTTTAAGCATAATATAAACCTCCCCGGAAGTTTTTTATCTTTGTATTATAGCAAATTATAGTCCTTATTCAAACAATAATCCATGATATTCGTCATGTTTTGGACGTAAACTTTAGGTATATAGACCTTAAAAAACCCAATTTTTGCATGCAGATTTGCATACCCATCCATACTCACTGGGGGGGGCAATCATTTATTTATTGCGTTTTACCTTCTTTTATTTATCGACTCTCTCCCTCTATATTGAAAGATAAAAAACCTTGACAATCGAGTGGCAGTAGTTGTATTATTAAAGTCGAAAATATTTTTTAAGGAGGAGTAATATGCGCATATTGATCTTGACGGCAGTACTTGCATCCGGGTTGATATTCTCATCAGTGGCTGTCGCAGGCGATGCTGCTTCGACTTACGGAGCAAAGTGCGCCATGTGTCACGGCAAGGACGCATCCGGCGGCGCCATGGCCCCGGCACTCAAGGGAAGTGACTTCATCAGCGGCGACGCAGAAGAGATCAAGGATGTTATTGTCAACGGTCGTGCCGGAGCTGCTAAGAAGTACAAGCAGTTCTCCATCGCCATGCCGAAGTTTTCGATGTCGGATGAGGAAGCAAGCGCCCTTGTAGATTACTTAAAGGGTCTGTAACCCAATTTAATCTGGATAAAAAATAAGCCCGGGACTTTGGCCCCGGGCTTATCGTTTCGTTTTCAAGTATTTACCGGAATCTGCAAGGACTTTTGTTTATCTTTGGATACGCACCTCTTTACGAGCAGTCGAGCACCGTGTCTTGCACAGTAGCCCGAGATATGCTTGGTTAGAAACCTTCTGCTTTGATACGGCTGTTAACTCTGTGGAATCAAGCGAATACTAATTATTACGGTAACGATAGCATTTGTTGGGCTGAGGGCATATCTTAAAGGTTCTGGAAGATTCTGGAGAAAACAAAAAAACAATGCAGAGGGGAGGAAAAAAATGATTAGGACAACACTCACTGTACTTTTGACCGCCACATTTCTCATGGTGGCCGGTAGCGCGATGGCTGCTGACGGCGCCTCGGTGTATGCTTCCAAGTGCGCCATGTGCCACGGAAAGGACGCCTCAGGCGGTGCCATGGCACCTGCGCTTAAGGGTACCGAATTCATAGGTGGTGATGCGGCTGATATAGAGGCCGTCGTTAAAGAGGGCCGCGCAGGGGCCGACAAGCTCTACAAGCAGTTTCCGACTCCGATGCCGCCTTTTGGCTCTCTCACAGACGATGAGGTAAGCGCAGTTGTAGAGTACCTCAAGGGTCTCTAAGAGCATACTCATACCCGTTAAGCCTCTCAAGGCCCGGGCCGCTATCGGAGGCCCGGGCCTCTTTTAATTTTCCCCGACTTGTTTTGGAAGAGTGTCTTCCGGAGAAGTTGCGAGAATGCCTTATTTATTGACAATTTTGCCGAAATAAAAGNNCTTCGGATAGAAGGCCTTAAGAATCCCGCAAAGTATTGATCACAGAAGACCGAAGACGCTTCTATCGATTAACTCTAACTCGGAGGTTAAGCTGTTGATGAAGACCAAACCCGTATACATTGGGATCGACATCGGTTCGGTGAGCGCAAACACCGTCGTTCTCGCTGAAGATAGAAGCATACTCGAAGACCACTACATCAGGACCCAGGGGGCACCGCTTGAGACGGCCCTAAAGGTGCTCGAGGACGTATCCGCGCGATACGGCAACGGCTCGGTAAAGCTCGTTGCGGTCACCGGCTCGGGCGGCAAGCTCATCGCTTCCTATATCGGGGCAATATTTACCAACGAGGTCATAGCCCAGTCCAAGGCCACCGAGTTTTTTCACCCCGAGGTAAATACGGTAATAGAGATGGGCGGCCAGGACGCAAAGCTTATCCTCCTGGATAAAGAGGATAACGGCAAAATACGCATCGAGGACTTCCAGATGAACTCGGTCTGTGCAGCCGGCACGGGCTCCTTTCTTGACCAGCAGGCAACACGGCTTGGCTTCAGCATAGAGGGTTTTGGCGAGCTGTCGCTAAAGAGCAAGAACCCGCCGAGGGTAGCCGGACGTTGCAGCGTCTTCGCAAAGAGCGACATGATACACCTCCAGCAGATAGCCACCCCGGATTACGACATCGTCGCCGGGCTCTGTTACGCGGTTGCGAGGAACTTCAAGGCCACCATAGGCAAGGGCAAGGAATTCAAGCCCCCGGTATCTTTTCAGGGAGGCGTTGCCGCAAACCCGGGCGTTAGGAAGGCATTCAAGGACGTCCTCGAGCTCGATGACTCCGAGTACATAGTGCCCGAGCACTATGCCTCGATGGGGGCGGTAGGTGCGATACTCTCGGCAATAGAGAAGAACAAGGGCCTTGGAGAGTTCAGGGGCACTGAAGAATTGAGGCGTTTTATTGAAAGCGACAGAGACAGGGACGGCTCGCTTGACCCGCTCGTAAGGCCGGTCGAGCACCCCTCGCAGAGGGTAACGAGCACCGGCTACGTCCTCGAGGGCAAAGACGAGATAGAAGTATACATGGGGCTCGATATAGGCTCGACGAGCACGAACGTGGTCCTCATTGACAGGGACCTGGAGGTCGTAAGCAAGCGTTATCTGCCAACGGCCGGTCGCCCGCTCGAGGCCGTAAGAAAGGGCCTTGAGGAGGTCGGCGAGGAGTGCGGCGATGTGGTCAAGGTCCTCGGTGTCGGCAGTACCGGCTCGGGCAGGTACCTCGTCTCGGACTTTGTCGGAGGTGACGTAATACGCAACGAAATAACCGCCCAGGCAAAGGCAGCCGCGGCAATAGACGAAGACGTCGATACCATATTCGAGATAGGAGGCCAGGACTCGAAGTACATAGCATT
>JABAHQ010016206.1_pt1 | contig 32514 bp, 28 predicted proteins | sample 7062091 | NCBI WGS metagenome assembly JABAHQ01 (sample SAMN14534359, study PRJNA622989) | marine sediment metagenome | biome: marine biome [ENVO:00000428]; feature: marine pelagic biome [ENVO:01000023]; material: deep marine sediment [ENVO:00002113] | place: India: Gulf of Kutch | collected... | reverse complement strand
GTCCTTCGGCACGGACTGGTTGAATCGCGGCTCCCATCTAGGGCTAATCGTGCCCTCTGCCGTTCTGCCCCTCGAGCGAAACATCGTGCTTAACCCAAGACACCCGGCCATTTCACGCGTGAAGATCAGCCGGATAATGGACTTCACGTACGACGATAGGCTTTTCGCAATTCNNAAGTCCGTCCTCGTGCATGAACTGACCGATAGAATTACGCGCGATGGCCTGCGACTAATCGTCATCCTCCCTTTGCCCGCTCGAATCGCCCGTGCTCGGCCATCACAGCCAAGGGTCCGGGCATACCCCGATTAGAGTTCCGGTTATCGATAGCCAGACGGTTTCTTGCATTGTTTGCATTCGATAATAGTTCTTATTACCATCCACCGCTTCATGTAAGCCGTTACGTTCTAGCCAGCCAGGGACAGTCCCCAGCCAGCCATCTCATTCTTTCTTAGGGGGTGAATATGCGCAGGCACGCGCTGGCAATGGCATGCATCATGGTTTCCGGAGCGGGGGCAGCCGCCGAGACGACCGAGCTCAATCCGATGGTGGTTACGGCCACTCGCAGCTCCGTCTCTTTGGCAGACGCACCAGCTGCGATGACCGTTATTACCGCCGAGCAGATCCGCGCGCGAGGTGCGACCAACCTGCTTGAGGCGCTCCGTGGGACACCCGGCATCACCCTCAATGGAATGGGCGCCAGGTTGGAGGTCGCAAGACCTTGAGCATTCGCGGCGCCGAAGATCGCCACACGCTCGTGCTGATCGATGGCCGACGCATTTCCTCAACCGATGACACCATTGGCCACTCCGACTACCAGTACGGGTGGGTCGGTATCGAGCAGATCGAACGCATCGAGGTCGTGCGCGGCCCTATGTCCGCCCTTTACGGCTCCGAAGCGATTGGCGGGGTGATCAATATCATTACGCGCCAGGCCCAACGCGAATGGAGCGGCGGGGTAACCCTGCGAGGGGATGTGGGTCAAGGCGACACGGGCAATGGCCACCGCCTGGCCGCGCGGGCGTCAGGCCCACTGGCCGAAAGCTTGGATGTCGCTATGGCCGTCGAAGAGGTGCGCCGCGAATCGACACCTTGGGAGCAGGATCGGCGAGTGTCGGAAATGGAGGGGCAGGATCGCCAGACGGGAAGCCTTGCGATCAGTTACCGGCCGTTTGAAGGACAGACGCTTAAGCTGGACCTGCTTCGCAGCGATGAAACCCGTGATCGTGACCAGCAGTACGCCTATTACGCACGTCCGATCTACCTCGATACCTACGAGCTTGAGCGACGCCAAAACTCGCTGGCCTGGAACGCCGACTGGGGCGACCTGCAGTCGCAACTGCGCTTTACCCGCTCAGAATTCGACGTCACCAACAAGCGTACGCATAACCTGGCCCCAACACGCCCCCAGTCGATCCACGACGACGTATGGGACGGCAGCCTCAATTTTCACATCGGCGAAGACCATGCCCTCACCGTAGGCGGAGAGCATCGGGACGAACGCTTGGAGAACGCCGGCCTGATCGGCGGCTCGGACTCCGCAACACACCAAGCGGTGTTCATCCAGGATGAGATTGCATTGGCGACGGGTTGGGCATTGACTCTGGGCGCGCGCCTCGACGATCACGAAATCTTTGGGCGCGAGACCAGCCCCCGCGCATGGCTCGTCTGGCGTGCCACCCCGGAATTGACGTTCAAGGCAGGATACGGCGAGGCCTTCCGCGCACCGACGCTCAAACAGATCTCTCCGAACTACGTTGGGGCCGAGGGGCCACATACGTTTCTCGGAAACGCCGATATCAAGCCGGAAACCAGTCGCTCGTTCGAGCTGGGCGTCGATTGGCATGACGAGCGAGGCGCCTATACCGCGAACCTTTACCGCAACGAGATCGACGATCTGATCTATTACCGGCGCCTGCGCACCGAGCCCGGCATACCGCCGCGCACGATCTATCAGTACGACAACATCGAACAAGCTCGAATCGAGGGCTTGGAGCTCACCGGGCGCCGCGAGTTGGGATACGGCATTGCATTGGGCGCGACGGTCGACTGGATGGACCCGCGCGACGCTCGGACCGACGCCAAGCTCAACGGACGGCCAGAGTTCACAGCTACGCCTTCGCTGGAATGGACCATGGCGAAGTGGAACGCGCTGGTGCAGTGGGAATATATCGGCAAGCAGTATCTGGAAGGTTCGAACGGACAGGAGCGCGCACCCGGCTACAGCGTGGTCAACGCAAGCCTCGGGTACAGGCTGCACGACAACCTGACGCTACGTGGCGGCGTGCTTAATATCGGCAACGTGCGACTGGAGGACAAATCCGAGCTGTTTGGCTATGCCGAACAGGGTCGCACGGGTTGGCTGGCGGTGGAGGCCGGGTTTTGATGCGCGGCGTACTACTGCTGACCAGAACAACCGTGATGCTCGTCTTCGGGCTCCTGGCGCTGAGCCTGTCGATGCGGGTCCAGGCCGAGACCGTGCAGGCCAAACGTTTGCTGTTCGTGGCAGCGGCGCCAGTCCAGGCGGGCAAATTCGAGCGCCTGAAACCCATCGCCCGTGATGCAGGCTTTAGCCTCGAGTATCGGATGATCGACGGCGTAGATGGCAATCCCAACCTCGCACAGCTCGACAGCTTCGACCTGGTTGCAATCGACGCGCCCTACGGCGCTGCCCTGGGAGCAGTGCAAATGGGGCTTGGGTCGGCGCTCGACGGCCTTGCGACGCCCTGGATCTGGCTGCGCCGGGATGGCAGCCGCGGCAGCGACCTTCCGCCCGCGCTGATCGAGGAGCTCGACCTCTATTACACAAACGGCGGCGTAGCGAACTTCAACGGTTTCTTCTGCCGTCTCGACGCTCATTTCTCTAGAAAAGCGTCACCCTGCCCGTCTCCGGAAATTCATCCGCCGGCAGGCATCTACCATCCCCAGGGCAACGGAAGGATCTTCACCAGGCTGGACGACTACCTCGAATGGAAAGGTGTTGAGCTACGGACCGAAGTACCGGTAATCGGAGTTCTCTTCCACAAGGCGTATATGGACTCCGGACTCACAGGCTTCGTCGACGACACGGTCCGGCGCATCGAAGCGGCCGGTGCGCTGGCGGTACCGCTCTATACCACGGCGATGGGCAACGATGAGATCACCTCGCTGCTCGGCACATCCGGCACGCCCCGCGCGGATGTGCTGATCAACATGCAGATCATGCTTAACGGCTCGGGGCGCAAGGCGGAATTCGAACGACTCGGCATTCCGGTCCTACAGGCCATGCCCTATCGCGGTGGCGAGCAGGCCGACTGGGAGGCCGATGCAGTCGGGTTGGAGGCCCAGGACATCCCGTTCTATCTCGCCCAACCGGAGTATGCCGGCCTCATCGACCCGCTGTTCGCTGCCGCAACGCGCAAGGCCGATGGCGACATCGTGCCCATCGACCGCCAACTGCAGGCGATAGTCGACAAGGCGCTGCGGCTCGCGCACTTGCAGCGGCTGCCAGCCCAAGAGGTGCGAACAGCGATCATGTTCTACAACTACCCACCGGGCGAAACAAACCTTGGCGCGTCGTTCCTCAATGTGCCACGCAGCCTCGAAACGTTGCTCACCGCCTACGCCCAGCGCGGCTATCGCGTGCAGGAGCTCGATGAGCAACAGCTAATTAACGAGCTGGCCCGCTTGCTTGCCCCCTTCTATCGCGCCGATGCGCTTGAGGGTCTGCTGATCGATGACCGCGGCGCGCCGTTGTCGCTCGCAGCTTACCAGTCCTGGTTCGACAATCTGCCCGAGAGGGTTCGCCAGCCGATCCTTGAGCGGTGGGGATCGCCAGAAGATGCCAGCTTGTTCTTACCGGCACGCAACGTCTTTGTCATTCCGCGCCTTCAGCTTGGCAAGCAGGTGATCATGCCGCAGCCGCCGCGGGGCGAGCGGCTGGACGATCGCGAGAAGGTGCTATATCACGACACGAAGTCTCCCCCTTCGCACAGCTATCTCGCGGTCTATCTCTGGTTGCGCAACGAGTTCGCCGCCGACGCGCTTGTGCATTTCGGGACACATGGTTCCGCCGAATGGCAACCGGGCAAGGAGCGGGGGCTCGACGTGGTCGAGGCGCCCTACCTCGTGCTGGGCGATCTTCCCGTGATCTACCCCTACATCGTGGACAATATTGGCGAGGCGATGCAAACCAAGCGCCGGGGCCGAGCGGTCACGATCAGCCATAATACGCCGGCGTTCGGCCCGGCGGGGCTGCATGGCGAGCTCAATGAGCTGCACGACTTACTCCACCAATGGCTGAGCATGACCGAAGGCGAGGTGCGGACTGCTACCGCCAACCGGATCCGCGAGCTGACCGAACGGTTGAAGCTCGACCGAGACGCAGCGATCGATACCGCAGCCATCGAAAGTGATTTCGCTGCCTTTATCGACTTCCTGCATGTGCAGCTGCACGACATTGCGCTGGAACAGCAGCCGTTGGGGCTCGCACGCTTCGGGATGCCGGCCGATGAAAACGTGCGCCTGCTGACCGTGCAACAGATGCTCGGCAAGCCGCTTCTCCAAGCCATCGCCCCGGACGATCCGGAGGAGTTGTTGCTGGTGGACTATGAGAGCATCCAGGCAACCCCGGTGTGGCAGTTGCTGGACCGACACGTACGCCAGGAGCAACCCTGGACCGGCGATCCGCAAGTCGGAGCGCTGCTCGAGCGCGGCCGCAGCTACTGGCGAAGCCTTGGCAACGTCAGCGAACTGGACGGTTATTTCGCCGCGCTGCAGGGGCGCCACGTGCCTACGAGCTACGGCGGCGATCCCATCAAGAACCCGGACAGCCTGCCAACTGGCCGCAACTTGTATGGCTTCGATCCGTCGCGCATTCCAACGCCCGAGGCATGGGAAGCCGGCCAACTGGCCGCAACACGACTGCTCGAGCAGCATCGCGAGAAGCATGGCCAATACCCCAGCAAGATGGCCTTTACGCTATGGTCGGTTGAAACCATGCGCCACTTCGGCATGCTCGAAGCCCAGGTGCTGGCGATGATGGGTTTCCGCCCGGTCTGGGACAGCGCAGGTCGGGTCACCGGCATTGAGGTCGTCCCGGCCGAAGAACTCCAGCGGCCGCGCATCGACGTGGTCGTTTCGGCGACCGGCCTCTATCGCGACCAGTTCCCGCAGGTCATGCAGTGGCTCGCCCAGGCGGCTGACCAGGCCAGCGCGTTGGACGAGCCGAACAACGCTATAGCTGCCAACAGCCGGCGGATCGAACGTACATTGCGCGAGATTGGGTTGTCACCGGAGGATGCATCGCTGGCAGCGCGAACGCGGATTTTCTCTTCCGAGTCGGGCGCCTACAGCACCGGCCTGGAGGACGCCACCCTGGCCAGCGACAGCTTCGGCGAGGCGCCCAATGGTGACCAGGACCGCATCGCTGGCGAGCAAAAACTGGCCAGCCTCTATCTCGATCGTATGCAGTTCGCCTATGGGCCGGATCCGGAACGCTGGGGAGAAAAGCTGGACGTGAACCTCTACGCAGAGCAGCTACGCGGCGTGGAGGGTGCAGTGCTGTCCCGTTCGTCCAATCTGTACGGAATGCTCACCACGGATGACCCCTTCCAATACCTGGGTGGCCTCGGCCTTGCCGTAAGGCACCTGGATGGCAAGTCGCCCGAGCTTTACATCAGCAACTTGCGCGACGCGGACAATCCGCGCAGCGAGACGGCGGCCGGCTTCCTCGCACGCGACCTGCGCACACGCTACTTCCATCCCGGCTGGATCAAGGCGATACAGCAGGAGGGCTATAGCGGCACGCTGGAGGTCTTGGGCGCAGCCAACAACCTCTGGGGTTGGCAAGTCACCGCACCGGAAACCGTTCGCACCGACCAATGGGACGAGTTCAAGGCGGTGTATGTCGACGACAAGCTTGGACTGGGCATCAACGAATGGTTCGAGCAGAACCATCCGCAAGCCCAGGCGCAGATGATCGAACGGCTACTGGAAGCGGCTCGAAAGGAGTACTGGCAGGCGGACGCGCAAACACTTCAGCAGTTGGCGCAGCGTTGGCAGGACCTTGCCGAGCGCCACAACGCGGTCAGTGACAATGCCAAGTTCGGTGCCTACGTCGAACAGGCAGCTACGGGGTTCGGGCTCGCCGCGGCGAGCGATGCGCGCCCCGACGCGCAAGCCTCAGCCGCAAGCAAAGCTGTGGATACCCAGCCCGTCACGGGCCAGAAGCTGGAGCGTCAACAGGCCCAACCGCAGCCGTTCGACTGGGCACCGCTAGCGGTACTGCTGACGATCGCAGCGGCACTGATGGCTGGTATTTACAACCAGGGCTGGCGCCTGCCGGCCCGTGCATGACTCAGGGAGACACCATGCAACTGTTCATCGAATCCGCGCTGTACAGCGCCAGCCAGTTTTTCATGCTGCCCGTACTGCTGGCCGTGATTGTCATGTTCATCTATTCGTTCTTTGCAGTGGGCCAGTTCCTCACGCAGGCGCGTCAGCGGCGCCGGGGCGATCCCCGTGGGTACGACCTGCTCGAGAGCTGGCGCCTCGCGGCGTCCATGAGCGCAATCGAGCTCGAGACACTGGCGTTCAAACGCCTCGAGACGCCGCGCATCGTCACGCGAGTGACTCCGATGCTGGGTCTGGTGGCGACGATGATTCCAATGGGGCCCGCACTCAAGGGCCTGTCCAACGGCCAGCTCGATCAGGTTAGCGACAACCTGACAGTTGCCTTCTCCGCAGTGATTCTCTCGCTGCTCGCTGCCTCGCTCACCTACTGGGTCGTGAATGTACGTCGCCGCTGGTATGCCGAGGAGCTCGTACAGATCGAACAAGAACAGCGAAGCGGGACCGGTGCTGCGGCCGAGGCCGCCCACGAGATGACAGTGGAGATGAGCTGATGAGCGTGCGCTTGCTTGAGGAGGCGGAAGCCGATGATCCGATCCTTTCGGTCGTCAATCTGATCGATGTGTTCCTGGTGATCATCGCTGCACTCCTGATCGCGGTGGCGAACAACCCAGTCAACCCGTTTACCAGTGAGGATGACGTCACGGTTATCAAGAATGCCGGCAAACCGAACATGGAAATTCTTATCAAGGAGGGCAAGACCATGGAGCATTACAAGTCCACTGGTGACATCGGCCAAGGGCAAGGCGCCAAGGCAGGCGTTGCGTATCGCCTCGAGGATGGGTCAATGGTCTACGTGCCGGAGGGATCGAAGTGACGGTCATACGAGCACCCAAGCGTCCGTTTGCAGAGCCGGTGGGCAAACACATAGGCGAGTCGAACGGCTCGGCTAATCCGCGTCGGAGGGCTGCGAGCGAGCACCTGCTGCAGGGCGCTCGCGAGATGGTCATCCTTCATGACGGTTGCGAGTACATCCTGCGCGTCACCCGACAGAATAAGCTGATCCTAACCAAGTAGTCCGCAGACCTTCGACGGACGACACTCGCGGACCCAACCATTCCGATCATGACGCCGCCGACCGACATAATCGTTGCCCAATCGGTCTTTGAAGTCAGAGGCCTGATTACCGAACCTTTTCCATACGGCACGCCAAGGTGCCGCATGGATAAGGAGCGCAACGGCGGTGAACCAGGCATCGAACGTGCTGTACGGGCGGGTAGTGACGATGGTCTCGGTCGTGCTCGCCAGCGTCTGGAACGCGGCGCACCCGACCGCCTCGTCGCGAGCCTATGACCAGTAGCAGGTCGCCCCTAGTTCGATCTACGGCGCTGTCCCGAGTCTCTGCCCTGGCGCTTGTGCCCGTCCTTGCCAATGAAACGGAACACAGTGCTAGCCCCGAATAACCACGATCGAGAAATTTGGATAGTCGAGTACCGAAATGGCACTTGGCGGCTCTCGCTGCGCGATCGCGACATTACTCAGATCAGTGACCTATCAACTCGTCGGCGCCGTGGGGTTTGTCGTGCACGCCGAATCTGTCGACGATGGTGGCGCTGGCTTCGTTAAGACCCAGCACGTCCACTTCGGTGCCTTCCCGGCGCAGCTTGATCACCACTTTGTCCAGTGCAGCGACCGCGGTGATGTCCCAGAAATGCGCGCGGCGCAAGTCGATCGTGACCTTGGCGATCGCCTCCTTGAAATCGAACGCGTTGATGAATTTGTCCGCCGAACTGAAGAACATCTGGCCGGCAACGGTATACGTACGGTGATCCGCCGCTTCATTCAATTCAGAACTCACCGAGAGGTAGTGGCCAACCTTGTTGGCGAAAAACAACGCGGCCAGTAACACGCCAACCAGAACGCCATAGGCCAGGTTATGAGTGAACACAACCACGACCACCGTGGCGACCATCACGATATTGGTCGACAGCGGATACCGACGCAGGTTGCGCACCGAGTCCCAGCTGAAGGTGCCGATGGATACCATGATCATCACCGCCACCAGCGCGGCCATGGGGATCTGCCCGACCCAATCGCTCAGGAAGACAACCAGCAACAGCAGCACAACACCGGCGACCAGCGTGGACAGACGCGTGCGCCCGCCCGACTTCACGTTGATCACCGACTGGCCGATCATGGCGCAGCCCGCCATGCCGCCCAGCAGGCCCGCTGCGATGTTGGCGACGCCCTGCCCCTTGCACTCGCGATTCTTGTCGCTGGTGGTGTCGGTCAGGTCGTCGACGATGGTGGCGGTCATCATCGACTCCAGCAGGCCCACCACGGCCAGCGCCGCTGAGTAGGGGAAGATGATGGCCAGCGTTTCGAGGTTCAGCGGCACGTCCGGCCAGAGGAAAACCGGCAGCGTATCGGGCAGCTCGCCCATGTCGGCGACGGTGCGGATGTCCAGGCCGAAGTACATGGCTACCGCCGTCATGCTGAGGATGCACACCAGCGGCGACGGAATGACCTTTCCGAGCTTTGGCACGTACGGGAACAGGTAGATGATGGCCAGGCCCGCGGCCGTCATGGCGTAAACGTGCCAGGTGACGTTCGTCAGCTCCGGTAGCTGGGCCATGAAGATCAGGATCGCCAGCGCGTTGACGAAGCCGGTCACCACCGAGCGCGAGACGAAGCGCATCAGCGAGCCGAGCCGCAGGTAGCCGGCGATGATCTGCAGCACCCCGCACAACAGCGTGGCGGCCAGGAGGTATTCCAGACCGTGGTTCTTTACCAGCGTGACCATCAGCAGGGCCATCGCCCCGGTGGCTGCTGAAATCATGCCTGGGCGGCCGCCGACAAAGGCGATTACCACGGCGATGCAGAAGGACGCGTACAGCCCGACCTTCGGGTCCACGCCTGCGATGATGGAGAAGGCAATGGCTTCCGGAATCAGGGCCAACGCAACGACGAGACCAGACAGCACGTCACCACGGATATTTGAGAGCCAGTTGTGTTTGATCGATTGCAACATTGGTAAATCCGAGGCGAGGGACGCAACCGCACCATGCAAAGTGGCGTTCAGAACGCGTCGTGTTCGAGATATAGGCATGACTGACGGCCGCACGGGCGCGGTCGGATCGCTGCAGCAGCGAGGCGAGTCAGCCGCGATGGGCCGAATCGAATGGTGGGGCGTTTCGCTATGGCGGCGTAGGCAGCCAGGCAGAGCGGGTCGGAACGTTCATACGGTCGGTACGTCGGTCGGAATTGCAAAGGGCGCGGACCATACCACAGCACGCACGCCCGATGCGACCTGACGACCGGCGGCTCCGTGCCACATACGGCAGGACGAGCAACTGGCCGGACTCGTTCCGTTACTCATCTCCGACCTCGCGACGTTTGCCGAGGTTTGCTCAGGGCGCACCGTACACGCCGCTGCCAGCCAGTACCGACTCGCCAAGCCGTGCCTGTTCGGCTTCGCGCAGCTGGTCGGCCAATGCCTCGGAAAAGTCATGAACGGCGGACCAGCGAAGGTGAATCGCATCGACGAACGCACCGGGCGGCGCTAGCCACTCTTGATCGGCATTCCAGTACTTTGCGCCACCGTGTCCGGCAATGGCCGCGCTCAGTTTGGTATCGAAACGGGCGAGGAAGTGGCCGTCGGCATCGAACTTGACCTTCCACTGCGGATGCAGCGGCGTGGACACCACCAGCAGCTGCCGCTGCTCCTGTCGAAGCCGCTCGGACAGCCGTCCAAGCGCTGCGAAGCAGCTATTGTCCAGCGGGTCGGGCTCGCCATAGAAAAGGCCTCGATCGGCGCGCGGCTCCAATGGACCGTCGCCGTGTCGCGTGAATACCAGCGGGTCCCATTCGATCTCGTTGGCGCGTTGAGCCTTGATTGTCCGGGCGTTGCGCAACAGCGAACGCGGCGAGAAATAGCGCATGTAATAGCCCCAGCGCGAGGCCTGCTGATAGACATAGTGGTCGGCATCTTCCCGGTCNNGGCACCTTCCAGCAGCCGGCGAAGTCCAGCGGGTCGACGATCATCACCACCTGACGAATGCTCGGTTGGCGATCCAGCAACCAGTCGGCGACATAGGCAGACTGGTTTGCATGCAGGCCACAGAAGGCGCCGTTGAACGGACGCAGCTCCGGGGCGCTCGACCTAAGCACGTCACCGTCGACATGACGCCAGGCGACTGATGAACCGATGACCAGCAGGTTGGGCTGATCGATCGGGTTGTGCCGGAGGAAACGCAGCTTTTCATCCACGCACAGGCTGTTGGAGAAAGCCGGCGGTGGCAGGTTGTCACTGTGGTGCAGCCATGCGAGCAGTGCGGCAAAGGCGCCGAGCATTCCGAACAGCCCAGCGAACACCCCCAGCAGATAGCTGGCTCGCACCTGTTGCCGTTCAGCTCCGGTCCGGGCGGCGCCGCCCCGGCCGCTATCGACAGTTGCGCTCATGGCTCAACGCCCCCCGAGCTTGCTCTGGATCAGTTGCACGAAATGGCCGACGTTCTTCAGCGACTCCAGCTCAGCAGTGCGGAACTTGATGCCGAAGCGTTGCTCGGCGGCCACGATCAGCAGGACATGGGCCTGGCTGTCCCAGCCATCGATGTCGTCGGCCGTGGTTTCGGCCGTGAGGACGATGTCGTCATCGTCGAACACGTCGTGAAAAACCTGGGTCAGCGCCTGGAGAATTTCCTTTTCGTTCATGCTTGCACCTGGATGTGGTGGTTTATGGATAGGCGTGACGCCAGCTCGCAGCGCCAGAAACTGGCATCGGGGGTTGCGTTATCGGGGGCTGAGCGCTGCTCGAAGCCCAGTCGCGGATAGTGCTCGGCGACCATGCCGTTGCGTTCGGTGGGGCGGTATTCGCCAACCAGGGCACGCCAGCCGGCAGCCGCGGCTGCATCGGCCAGCACGCCCAGCACCGCCGACTCGACTTGGCGGCCCAGCACGCGACAGCTCATCAGCCAGCTGTCGATCAGCAGTTCGTCAGCCTCGATGGCTGCATCCGGTCGCGCCAGCACCACGCTGATCAGGCCGCTATCGCCGAACTTGTCCTCCAGCCGCAGGGCCAGCGCAATGGCTTGCCGATCGCTGGCCATGCGCTCGACTTCGGCTTCGGTATAACGGCGGGTGGTGAGATTGAACTGGTTGGTCTTGTTGATCAGCTGCGTGGCGCGGGCCAGCTCTGCACTGCCGATGCGGCTGACGCGCAGCACCATCTGCAACCCGCGCAGGTAGCCGTCCATGTCCGTGGCCTGGCTCTGCGCGGACTTGCGTTCGGCATTAAGCGCATAGCTGCGGCCACGCTCGGCGTCGTCGGAGGTAAAGGACACAGCTTCGAAATAGCCCGCGGCGGCTATCCGCGCGGGGTAATCGGCAACGTCGTCGGGCAGTTCCGGCACAGCGACTTCCGGCAGCTCGCGGCGCACGATGTCGCGTTCGGCGGGGTTGTCGTCGACGAATACCAGGCTGTCCAGGCCGATATCCAGCATGCTCGCGATGCGCCGCAGGTTGCCGGCCTTGTCTTCCCAGTTGGCGACGAAAGCTGCGACATCGCTGCGCTCCAATGCCATCTCCGGATGCGCGAACGCCGCCTCGGCGATGTGCAGGTCGTTCTTGCTGCATACCGCGAGAATCACCCCGCGGCGCGCCAGTTGCGCGGCATAACGCTGAAAGGCGAGAAACGCCTCGCCGCTGGGGCTGCCCTGGCCGAGCTGGATACCGTCGATACCGTCATCACCGATCACACCGCCCCACAGGGTGTTGTCCAGATCGAGCACGAGGCACTTGTGCGACAGCCCCGCAGTGGCGGCCGCTATCCGTGCCAGATGATCGCCGTAAAGCGGGGCCAAGGCCGGGCTGACCAGCTGCTTGGCCTGGTACCAGCGCACCGGGTCGGCCAGGCCGTCGCCATAAGCGGCTGCGTGCCACGCCAAATCGAGCAGCAGCACGCCATCCTCGCGGGCAGCGCCGCGGATAGCCGCATTCAAGCGTTCGATGACTGCCCGCGGCGAAGCCGGCACCAGTGCTTCGTAAGAGCCGAACAATGGCGGCGCGACCGGCACCAGGGTTTGCTGCACCACCTGCGCGGCGTAGCGCTCGCGGGCCCGGCGCCAAAGGAGGCGCAGCTCGTCGACGCGCTCTGCGACGGCGGCATCCACCTCCGCCTGGCCTGCGTGCAAGGGCAGTTGCAGCGGCGCGTCATGGGCGTCCAGCGCCAGTACCAGCAGTTGGGGGGAGAAGGCGTTCAGCGCCGGGTCATCGGCCAGCAGCGCCTGGCGGTACATGCCGTAAGGCGCAACGTGCAGCGACAGCGCCAGGCGCCGCTGCAGGCCGGCCATGCGAATGGTCGGCAGCAGGTGGTCCACCGTATGCGAAGCGAGCAGCGCCACGCGCAGCGGCGTCAGTCGTGCCGCCGCTGCATGCTGCTCGATGCCGGCGGTGGCCAGCTTGTCCAGCCGTGCGGTCAGCGTGAAGTCACGCTGGTATGCCGCCAGCCGAGCGGCTTCGTTTAGCCGCTGCAGTGGGTCGTCGATGCGCTTGGCCTGGCCGATTGCGCTGGCCAGGTCAGGGTGCGGCGGTAGCCAGGAGAGTTGTTGCATGCCGGGACTCCTTGTCGTGGTCAGAACTGGAAGTAGAGAAATTCGGTCGGCGCCATGGAAAAGGCGATCGCCAGGGCGAAGAAACCGAGCACACCTACCGCCATGCCGTGGATTGCCGATGGACGCCAGGCGCTGACTGGCAGCAGCCGTTCAGTCCAATGAAGCTGGGCCTGATAGTTGAGTGCTGTGCGGAAGTGGCCCATCCACTGCTGCACGTTGGGCATGCCCCAGACGAACGCCAGCAGCGCGGCGATATAGGCGAAGTCCGATCGGTCCATGTGCACGCTGTCCGGGCTCAAACCGAGCATGCCTTGGAGGACGGCCAGCGCGGCCGGCACGTCGGCGGCGCGGAAGAACACCATCGCCACCACCACGCACTGGAAGGTCACCAGCACGGCCAGCGCCTGATGCCACCAGACCTCGCTGTCCAGCTTCCAGCCCTGGCGTACTTTCCAGGCGCGCCAGCCATGGGCGACCACCAGGTAGAAGCCATGTAGCAGGCCGAACACCACGAATTGCCAGCCGGCGCCGTGCCAGATGCCGGAGATGAACATGGTGAATACTGTCGGATAGGCGACCAGCGCGAGGAAGGTGCCAAGTGTCATCTTGCCGCGGCGCGGCTGCGGCTTGCCGGCTGCCATACGGGCACGGGTCACGCGCAGCACGACGGGGTTGTAGATGTAGGCGGTGAGAAAGCGCGTCAGCGTCATATGCCAGCGCGACCAGTAGTCGATGACGTTGCGCGCCTTGAACGGGCTGTTGAAGTTGGCCGGCAGGCTGATGCCGAACAGCAGCGCAAGCCCGATGGCCATGTCGGAGTAGCCGGAGAAGTCGAAGTAGATCTGCAGCGTGTAGGTCAGCGCGCCGGTCCATGCGTCGTAGAACGCCGGGACGGTGCCGTCGGCGGCCAGGCTGAAGACCGGCGTGGCTTTCAGCGCGAGGGTATCGGCGATCACCACCTTCTTGAACAGGCCGAGCAAAAACACCGTGGCGCCCAGCGACAGGTTGTCGATGCGCGCGCGGAAGCTGTCGCGGTCGTTGAACTGCGCAAGCATCTCACCGTGGTGGGTGATCGGTCCGGCGATCAGCTGCGGGAAGAAGCTGATGAATAGGCAATAGTTGGCGAAGTCGTGTTCTTCCACTACGCCATCATGGGCGTCGACCAGGTAGGCAATCTGCTGGAAGGTGAAGAACGAAATGGCCAGCGGCAGGATGATGTCCTCGACGCGCCAGCCCAGTTCCAGCGCGGCATCCAGGGTGCTGAAGAGAAAGCCGGTGTACTTGTAATAGACAAGCAGCAGCGCATTGGCAGCCACTGCCAATGCCAGGATACGGCGCGACGGGTGCCGGCGCAGGTAGCCGCCGAGGAGGTAGTTGAACAGCATGCTGCCGACCAGCAGCGGGACGTAGACCGGATTCCACCAGCCGTAGAACACCAGCGAGACGACCGTTAGCCAGGTCACCGCCAACCGTTGTCGGCCCGATCCGGTCAGCAAGAAGAATCCGAGCAGCACCACCGGAAGAAAACCGGCAATGAATTCCATTGAATTGAAAAGCATCGTCCCTACTCCCTGCTCAGCGTTCGTGCATCGCTGCTCAGGCCGCCATTCGGCGGAGGCGGATCATCGCCAAGGGTCCGTGCACTTCGGTCGCGGCACCAGCATCCATCAGGTGTCGCGGCATCCTCGGTCCATCAGCGGATGCTCGCCCGGCGACGGCATTACCCGTTCCCCATGAGCTCCTTATGAGTCCGACTTGAACGTGTAAGAAAAAGTTTCAGGAAATCATGACCGTTCAGCGGCGCGATCTGAGCGGTCACTCACTATGCCGAAACTGCCTCATCGAACAGGCCACACGGGCTTTTCAAAGCGTCGATGACTGCCTCCAGATCCACGGACCACAGCGCAGGGGGGATGCCGAAAGCCTCCGTAAAACGACTGCAATCCAGCACGGACCAAGCCGGACGTTTCGCTGGGGTTGGATAGGCTTCGGTAGCGATAGGCGTCAATCGAGGTGGGTGCCGGACGATCCCCGCGCGGACCGCTTGCTCAAAAATGGCCTGGGTAAATTCGAACCATGAGCAGGCAGGCTGGCTGCTGTAGTGATAAAGCCCCCACGGAAGCTTGCCGTCTGCCTGATAACGCAATGCGAGGTCGAGCAAAACCGACGCGATCCGATCCGCACTGGTCGGACAGCCAACCTGATCGTCGACGACGCGTAGTTCCGTTTCACCTGCCAGGCGCAGCATCGTTTTCACGAAGTTGCTTCCATGCCTGCCGAACACCCAGCTGGTTCTTAAGATCAAGTGCTTTTCAAACTGCTGAACCTGGAGTTCCCCGGCCCGTTTGCTCGCACCATAAACGCTAATAGGGTTCGTTTGATCGCTCTCGACATAGGGTCGCGCCAGTGCTCCGTCGAAAACGTAGTCTGTCGAAAGATGAAAGAGTGGAATACCGTGGCGCTGCGCTTCCTTGGCCAACTGATGGGCACCGTCTCGGTTTACGCGATATGCCGCCTCGACCTGTTCCTCCGCGGCATCTACGGCGGTGTACGCGGCGGCGTTGATGATCAGGTCCGGATTCGCCAATTGCACTGCATTCGCAACGGATCGAGGACAACTGACATCAAGTTCCGCTTTACCGAGGCCTATTACGTGCAATCCCCTCTTGGCCCCCTCCTCGACCAAACTGCGCCCGACCTGACCTTTACTTCCTGTAATTAAAATCTTCATAGCCATATCCTTAAGCGAGTCGGCGTCTAGCGAGCATGGGCGATTCATCCCGACGAACAATCGCGGAACAGTGATTCAAGGGAATTGGCCATTTTCCAGCGTAGAAACGACTGGACCACGATGCCGTGTGGCAGCGCGAACCCAATCGATGGGATCGACCTGTAGCGATATTCGAGGCTGCACCGTTGGGAGCCGGGCAACTGGTCTGGTTCACGATTCACCTCCATGTATTCGCGAAACGCAGCTCCGTACCGACGCTCGGAATTGGCCTCGAGGCGCCGGCGCATGGGCTGTAAGACTTTCGTTCTACATGCCTGGTTCCATGCTCCATACGCCAGATCGAACTACCGTAGGTGAAGCCAATCTTGTGAGAAGGCCTAAGCGAGGATGCATGCGCAAAGAGACATGGTCCTTGCTCATTCGGTCTTTGATGTCCGTGACCTGATTACCGAACCTTATCCATACGGCACGCCAAGGTGCCGCATGGATAAGGAGCGCAACGGCGGTGAACCAGGCATCGAACGTGCTGTACGGGCAGGTGGTGACGACAGTCTCGGTCGTGCTCGCCAGCGTCTGGATCGCGACGCAGTCGGCTGCGTCGTCACTGGGCTTTGATCAGCAGCTTGGCCGCCCCTGGTTCGAACTGCGGGGCTATCCCGTGTATCAGCCCTGGCGTTTGTTCGGCTGGTGGTTTCGGTTTGGCAATGCGTCCCCATCTACCTTCGACAGGGCGGGTTTGATAGCAAGCGGCGGCAGCGCAACTGCCGTGTTGCTCGCATTCGGCATGTCCATCTGGCGGGCCCGCCAGTCCAGTACAGCCACTACCCATGGTTCGGCGCGCTGGGCCATGCTCAGGGAGGTACGTGAGGCTGGGCTGACAAAGGACGCGGGTGTCTGCCTGGGCCTTTACCGGGGCCGCTATCTGCGCCACGCCGGCCCCGAGCATGTACTTGCGTTCGCCCCCACCCGCTCTGGAAAGGGCGTCGGGCTAGTCGTGCCAACCCTGCTGACGTGGACAGGCTCGGCCGTCATTCACGATATCAAGGGCGAAAACTGGAACCTGACCGCGGGTTGGCGCTCGCGCTTCTCCCACTGCCTATTGTTCAACCCGACCGATCCGGCCTCCGCGGCATACAACCCCCTGCTCGAGGTTCGCCGGGGCGATCATGAGGTGCGGGACGTCCAGAACATCGCGGATATCCTCGTCGATCCCGAAGGCGCAATGGAGCGGCGCAACCACTGGGAGAAGACCAGTCACTCTCTGCTGGTAGGTGCCATCCTCCATGTCCTGTATGCCGTCGAGGACAAGACGCTGCGAGGCGTTGCCAACTTTCTTTCAGATCCGGCCTGCACCTTCGAGCTGACGCTCCATCGCATGATGGTCACCTCCCATCTGCCGGAGGGCCCCCATCCGGTCGTCGCATCCGCGGCACGCGAGGTGTTGAACAAGAGCGAGAACGAACGTTCGGGCGTGCTCTCGACGGCCATGTCCTTCCTCGGACTTTACCGTGACCCGACGGTGGCCCAGGTAACCTCCCGCTGCGATTGGCGCATTGCGGATCTGGTTGCCGCTGCGCATCCGGTGTCGCTCTACCTGGTCGTTCCGCCGTCGGACATCAGTCGCACCAAACCGCTCATTCGCCTGATCCTGAACCAGATCGGGCGGCGCCTAACCGAGTCGCTCGACGGCGCAGATGGTCTCAAGCGCAGGCACCAACTTTTGCTGATGCTCGACGAGTTCCCCGCGCTGGGACGGCTGGACTTCTTCGAGTCGGCGCTGGCGTTCATGGCAGGTTACGGCCTGCGGGCGTTCCTGATCTCGCAGTCGCTCAACCAGATCGACAAGGCATACGGGCCGAACCACTCGATCCTGGACAACTGCCATGTCCGTATCACCTTTGCCACCAACGACGAACGTACGGCCAAGCGTATCTCCGAGACCCTTGGCACGACGACTCACGTGCGCGCGCAACGCAACTACGCGGGCCACCGGCTTGCACCCTGGCTGGGGCACCTCATGGTCTCTCGCCAGGAGACGGCGCGACCGCTGTTGACGCCCGGCGAGGTGATGCAGCTACCGGTCGACGAGGCCATCGTGATGCTCTCCGGCGTGCCGCCCATCCGCGCCAAGAAGCTGCGCTACTACGAGGATCGCAACTTCATGCGACGGCTCTGCACCGCTCCGTTTCTTTGCCCAGGTCCCTACCTGGATGCGCCAGCCGTAGCACCTCACGACTGGTCCGGCCTCGTTGCGCCAGCCAAGCCCTGTCAGCCGTTCAGCGACCCAGGGGACGATGCCGGGGGCCTCGAGCACAGCGCTCTGGACGGGGCGTGGAAGGAGGCAGTACCGACGCCAGACCTTCGACCGCTGGCCAATGACCTTGTGCTGCTGGACGACGATGCCGGTCTCGAGCCAGCCGGAGGTCCGCTGAGGCTATCGGCGGCGATTGGTCCTGACGATGGAGTTTCCCCATGAGACGGGCGCGGCTGAACCTGTTCATCGAGCCCGAGCACGCCAGGCGCCTCGATGAGCTCGCAACCAAAAAAGGTGTATCGAAGTCGTCCCTCGTCGCCGCAGCACTGGCCAGCTGGTTGTCACCCGCTTCAGGTGAACAACGAGAGGTTGCCATGGGCAAACGACTGGATCGCCTGTCGAGGCAGTTCGAGCGGTTGGAGCGTGACCAGAACATCCTCATCGAGACCGTTGCCCTGTACGTGCGCTACTACCTGACCGTTAGCGCGCCGGTGCCCGAAGCGCACCAGGAAGCCGCGAGAGCCCAAGGTCGCTTGCGCTTTACCCAATTCGTCGAGCAGTTGGGCAGACGCTGGCAAAAGGGCCGACGTCTTATAGACGACATCGAGCGTGAAGTTCAGGCGTTCGAAACAGCTGATCACGCCATGACAGCGTCGGGAGATCGGCCATGACCGCCCTCCCCGCCACGGCGCTCATGCGCAGCGTAGCGATGTTGCGATCGGCCATGGGCGCGCTGATCGCCGACGCCCTGGATGATGCCGATGTGGCCGAAGTCATGCTGAATCCCGACGGACGCCTTTGGATCGACAGGCTAAGTGGGGGTCGGCAGGAGATCGGCTCCCTGTCGGCCTCCGAGGCCGAGCGCGTTGTCAGGCTAGTAGCGGCACACATGGGGCAGGCCATTAATGCGGCGAGCCCTCTGCTGAGTGCCGAGCTGCCCGAGACCGGAGAACGCTTCGAGGGCGTTCTGCCACCCGCCTCGCCCGCGCCCACCTTTGCAATCCGAAAACGTGCCGTCCAGAGCCTTACCCTCGACGGCTATGTCGATGACCGTGTCATAACGGCTGCTCAGCGTGACGTGCTGCGCGAGGCGGTGAACGAGCGCAAGAACATCCTCATCGCCGGCGGCACAAGCAGCGGCAAGACCACGCTGGCCAATGCCCTACTCGCAGAGGTTGCACGCACTGGCGACCGGGTCCTGGTGCTCGAGGATACGGTGGAGCTGCAGTGCACGGCCCGCGACCACGTGTGCCTACGGGCAATCCGAGGGGTCGTCACGATGAAGGACCTTGTGCGCTGCACCCTCCGGCTCCGGCCGGACAGGATTGTCGTCGGTGAGGTGCGGGGGGCGGAGGCGCTTGACCTCGTCAAGGCATGGGGCACCGGTCATCCGGGCGGGATCGCCACGATCCACGCCGGTTCCTGTCACGGTGCGCTGCTTCGTCTGGAGCAGCTGATTCTCGAGGTCGCCCTCGCCGCACCCCGGCCGCTGATCGCCGAAGCCGTCAATCTCGTCGTGTTCCTCACCGGCCGTGGCTGCGAACGCCGCGTACAGGAGATGGTGTGGGTCACAGGATACGACCGTCAGGGCTACGGACTGACAGCAATCGGCGTCCCACTCGCCGACACACCAACCAACCGTCAGGAACCCCCTGTATGAACCGACTCTTACGCACTCGTCCGAGCCTGGCCGTTCGCATCTCGAGTATTGCGTGGGGGCTGCAGCTTCTGGGTCTTGCGACGCCAGTCCTTGCAGCCGGCTCGGGGATGCCTTGGGAGGCGCCGCTGGAGATGATCCTCAAATCGGTTCAGGGCCCGGTCGCAAAGATCGTTGCGGTCATCATCATCGTGGCAACGGGGCTGGCGCTTGCCCTGGGTGATACGAGTGGGGGCTTTCGCAAGCTCATCCAGATCGTCTTCGGGCTGTCCATTGCCTTCGCCGCCTCCTCGTTCTTTCTCAGCTTCTTCAGCTTCGCCGGCGGCGCGGTGATCGCATGAGTGATGCGAGCCCACACCTCCCCGGCTTCGAACTGCCGCTGCACAGGTCATTGTGCGATCCAATCCTGCTTGGCGGCGTGCCCCGCAACGTGGCCATTCTCAACGGCACCATGGCCGCCGTAGTTGGCTTGGGCCTGCAGCTCTGGCCGGCCGGCCTCGCACTGTGGCTGACAGGCCACATGCTGGCGGTATGGGGGACGCGGCTGGATCCGCAATTCCTGCCGGTGTTTGCCCGCCACCTCAGATTCCCACCCTTGCTGGACGTGTAGGCCGACCATGCTGAATCTGCGGGAATTTCGGGCATTGCCCGCCAGGCTTGCCGACTGGCTGCCCTGGGCAGGTCTCGTGGCGCCGGGAATAGTGCTGAACAAGGACGGCTCCTTTCAGCGAACTCTGCGCTACCGCGGCCCGGATCTGGACAGCTCGACCGAAGCGGAGCTGCTCGCCGTAACGGCTCGGCTGAACAATGCGCTGCGTCGCCTCGGATCGGGCTGGATGCTCCATATCGAAGCTGACCGCCACGCTGCCGAGGCATACCCCACCAGCCAGTTTCCCGATGCACTGTCCTGGCTCGTCGACGAGGAACGCAGGGCAACGTTCGAAGCGGCTGGCCGCCATTTCGAGAGCCGGTACTACCTGACCCTTACCTACCTGCCAGGCGAGCAAATCCGGGCGCGGGCATCTGGCCTGCTCTACGCCGGCCGAGCCGCTCCCGGCGCGGACTGGAAGCGCGAGCTTGGCGACTTCGTCCGCGACTGCGATCGCTTCCACGATCTGATTCAGGGCGCGATGCCCGAGTCCGCCTGGCTGGATGACGCGCAGACGCTGACCTATCTGCATCAAACCGTATCGACGCAGCGGCAGCAGGTAACGGTCCCGACCGTTCCTTTCTATCTGGACGCCCTCCTCGCCGATCGACCGCTCGTGACAGGCATCGCGCCAATGCTGGGCGATCAGCACCTGAGGGTCGTTTCGGTCAGAGGCTTTCCGGGATCGACCTGGCCCGGCGTTCTCGACAGCCTGAACCACATCGCCATCGCGTACCGCTGGTCCACCCGCTTCATCTGCCTCGACAAGCAGGAAGCGCTCACCGAGCTCACGCGGCTTCGCCGACAGTGGTTTTCCAAGCGCAAAAGCGTTGCGACGCTCCTGCGCGAAACCGTTTTCCAGCAGGAAAGCGCGCTGGTCGACAACGACGCGTCCAACCAGGCCGCCGACGCCGACGCGGCGCTGCAGGAGCTCGGCGCAGACATGACCGCCTTTGGGTATGTCACGACAACCGTGACGGTCCTTGGCGAGACCCGCGAGCTAGCCGATGAGAAACGTCGGCTGGTTGAGAGAACCATCCAGAGCCACGGGCTCGTCACCATTGCCGAGCAGCTCAATGCAGTCGAGGCCTGGCTCTCCTCCATTCCCGGCAATGCCTACGCCAACGTACGCCAGCCACTGATCTCGACCCTCAACCTTGCGCACCTGATGCCCGTCTCGGCCGTATGGGCAGGTCCCGCGCGAAACCAGCACCTCGACGGCCCGCCCCTGATGATCACCCGGACAGAGGCTTCGACGCCTTTTCGGCTGGTCATACATGTCGGAGATGTCGGCCACACGCTGATCGCAGGCCCGACCGGCATGGGCAAGTCCGTGCTGCTTGCAACCCTTGCTCTGCAATTTCGGCGCTATGCGGGCGCACGCCTTCTTATTTTCGACATGGGCCGTTCGCTAAGGGCGACGACACTGGGCCTCGGCGGCATCCACCATGNNGCCTACGTTGATGATGATCGCCAGCGCACGTGGGCAAGCGAGTGGGTCCAGGCCCGCCTGCTGCAAGAGGGTGTCCATGTTGGGCCCGAACAGCGGTCGGCCATCTGGACGGCGCTGCTCAGCCTGGCCGGCGTGCCCAAGGCCCAGCGAACCCTCACGGGTTTCACCCTTCTGCTGCAGGACCCCACCCTTCGCGAAGCGCTCGAGCCCTATCTGCTCGGCGGCCCACATGGCCATCTACTCGATGCGGACAAGGACTGCCTGGCCGATGCGCCCGTGCAGTGCTTCGAGATGGAGGCGCTCATGTCGAGCAAGGCGAGCGTCGCGGCGGTGCTCGGCTACCTGTTTCATCGGTTCGACGCACAATTCGATGGCGCGCCGACGTTGCTGATTCTCGACGAAGCCTGGCTGTTTCTGGACGAGCCGCTATTCGCGGCCCGCATCAGGCAGTGGCTCAAGACACTGCGCAAGAAGAACGTCTCGGTGATCTTTGCCACCCAATCGCTCGCGGACATCGACGCCTCGAGCATTGCGTCGGCCGTCATCGAAAGCTGCGCGAGCAGGATCCTGCTGCCCAATCCGCAAGCGCGGGAGCCACAGGTGCGCGCGCTTTATAGGGCGTTTGGCCTGAACGATCGCCAGATCGTAATGATCGCGGGCGCCGTCCCCAAGCGCGAGTACTACTACCAGTCCCGTCAGGGCAATCGCCTATTCGAGCTGGCACTCGGCCCGGTAGCCCTCGCCTTTGCGGCCGCAGCCAAGCCCGAAGACCAGCGCCGGATCGACCAGGTGCTCTCGAGCGGAACGCCCTTCGCACAGGCCTGGCTGCAATGCCGTGGACTGGACTGGGCGGCCGGGTTGCTTGCATCGCATCAATCGGCACAGGACCACCAGCCGTGACACTGCAGCGGCTGGTCCTACACACGGTGGTTCTGCTCTGCGCCTCGACCATCGAGCACGCGGGCGCGATAACCGTCATCGATCCGACCAACCTTGCCCAGAACACGCTCACCGCCGTGCGCACACTGGAGATGACCAACAACCAGATCAGCCAGCTGCACAACGAGACGCAGATGCTGCTGAACCAGGCGCGCAACCTCGCCGCCCTGGACTTCGACGTCGTAAACCGGCTGCGACAATCGATCAGGCGAAGCGAGCAGCTGCTGGCCGAGGCGAACGGGCTTGCGTACGAGCTTTCAAGGCTCGACCAGGCCTTTGCCCGACTGTACCCCGAGCGGTATGCCGCCTCGATCACCAGATCCGACATGGCCGCCCATTCGATCGAGCGTTGGATCCAGGCACGCGAAGGCGTGCGCACCGCCCTTCGCATGCAGGCCCAGCTCTCGCACGATCTCGTCTCGGATGAAGACGCGCTCGCCGACCTGGTCAGTCAAAGCCAATCTGCAGTCGGGGCGCTTCAGGCGACACAGGCGACCAACCAGTTGCTGGCCCTCCAGGCCAAACAGGTCATCCAGGCCCAGCAGCTTGCGATCGCACAGCACCGCGCCGTGACCATCGGGCAGGCCCGCCAGGTTGCCGCCGAGCACGAGGCCCGAGAGCAGCGCAAACGCTTCATGGCTAGTGGCGCGTCCTATGCGCCTCGCCCCGTCCGGGTCTTTGCGCCATGACGAAATGGATGCTCTTCCCGGCTCTTTTGGGTGCTTCGCTAGTACTGGCGTGCGGCTGCCAGCGGGCGGATTCGAGCAGCGATGCCGCGCGCCATGCGGAACCGGATGCAACACAGCGCTTCTTCTCAGGGCGGGCACGGCCCGGTGAGTTTCAACGGCTGCAGCAATTGCCGGACATTCCGCCGACCTTCGAGGAGCCGGAGCCATGAACGATGTTGGGGTCATCGACCGATTTCTCGAAACCTTCTCGCTCTACATCGACTCCGGTTTCGGGCTGCTCGGTGGGGAGATCGCCTTTCTGTCGGCGACGCTGGTCGTCATAGACATCACCCTTGCCGGCCTGATCTGGGCCAATGGGGGTGATGATGCAATTGCGAAGCTCCTCAAGAAGACCCTCTATGTAGGCGCGTTCGCCTTCATCATCGGCAACTTCAACTGGCTGGCCAAGATCATCTTTACCTCCTTCGCAGGCCTCGGTCTGCTGGCGTCAGGCTCTTCGATGACGCAGGAGCAGTTTCTGCAGCCTGGGCGGATTGCAGCTCTCGGCATCGAGGCGGGACGCCCCCTGCTCGAACGCATCGGCGACCTGACCGGATTCACCGAGACGATGGCCAATCTCGACATGATCGTCGTGCTGTTCCTGGCATGGCTCGTCGTGCTCGCCAGCTTCTTCATCCTTTCCATCCAGCTCTTCGTCACCCTGATCGAGTTCAAGCTGACCACGCTCGCAGGCTTCGTACTGGTGCCCTTCGCGCTATGGAACAAGACCGCCTTCCTCGCCGAGAAGGTGCTCGGCAACGTCGTTTCGTCGGGGATAAAAATCCTGGTGCTCGCGGTGATCATCGGAATAGGCAGCGGGCTATTCGACGACTTCCTATCAACTCCCGAGGAGCCGACCCTCGATCATGCGCTGGCCACGATGCTCGCCTCGCTCGCCATGCTGGGACTCGGCATCTTCGGCCCCGGCATCGCGACCGGACTTGTCTCGGGCGCACCACAGCTGGGCGCAGGTGCGGCCGCCGGAGCCGCCCTAGGGGTCGCCGGCATGACCGCCGGCGGTGTGGCCTTGGCAACCGGCGCAACATCTGCGCTCAAGGGGTCGCGCCTCGCCGCCGGTGTGACGGGCGCAACAGGGGCGGCTAGCGCGTCGCGCATGGCAGGCGGCTCCCTGGCTGAAGCCAACATGGCGCAAGGTCCGGATGGGCAACCAGGCTCCGCGACAGCACAACCGGCCTGGGCCACGCGCCTTCAGCGCCGTCCTCAGATTGGACAGACGACAGCCACCGTCGCCCACACCCTGCGCGGCGGGGATGCCGGCGGCTCGGCACAGGGACCTCGACTGAATGACCCGTCGGATGGGTAAGGGAGGCCGCCTCGATGCGCTTTAGACGCGCTCGCACGCGCTACTCGCAGGCACCAGCACCCGCGACGCCCTACCAGGCCGCGGCGCAAGTCTGGGACGAGCGCCTCGGGTCCAGCCGCGCCCAGGCCCGGAACTGGCGCCTGATGGCGTTCGGCTGCCTGGGTTTGGCACTGCTGATGGCGGCCGGCCTGGTCTGGCGTTCTGCACAGTCGCTGGTCATTCCCTACGTGGTGGAGGTCGACAGTGCCGGCCAGGTTCGCGCGGTGGGTGAAGCAGCGACCGACTACCAGCCGGGCGATGCGCTGATTGCCCACCACCTGGCCCGGTTCATCACGCTGGTCCGCGCGCTGCCCATTGATCCGATCGTCGTGCGAAGCAACTGGCTTGGCGCCTACCAACTGACCACGAACCGCGGCGCCACCACGCTCAACGAGTTCGCTCGCGAGAGCGATCCGTTCTCACGCATCGGCAAGGAGTCGATCACCGTCGAGATCACGAGCGTTGTCCGCGCCAGCGAGAACTCCTTCCAGGTGCGCTGGACGGAGCGCCGCTATGTCGATGGCGGCTCGGCAGGTTCCGAGCGCTGGACCGCCGTGCTAACGGTCGTCCTCAAGCCACCACGCAGCGAAGAGAAGCTTCGCCAGAATCCCTTGGGCATCTATGTCGACAACCTGTCCTGGAGCCGCGAACTCGACACCACTCCATGAGGCGACCCACGATGATGCAGTACCTGCGCTACGTTTGTTCTTTTCTAGTCGTCGTAACAACCGGCTGCGCAAGCCGAAACGCACCACCACCGGCAATTCCGCTGGAGGAGCCGGTTGCAGCGCAACAAATGGCGGAGCCTCCGAAGCCGGTGGAGGTAGTGGCGATACCCCAGCCGCTGGCGCTTCCATCACAGCTCAAGCCACTGCCGAAGCCGGTCCGTCAGTCGGAACCTGCCGCGCCTGAAGCAAGCGTCTCGCGCGCCAACGATGAAGCCCGAATTGCACCGACCCGTGAGGGCTACCTCAATGCGATTCAGGTATGGCCTTTCTCCGATGGTGCCCTGTACCAGGTCTTTGCCAGTCCCGGCCGAGTGACCGCGATCAACCTCGAACCCGGTGAAGAACTCATCGCCGTCGCTGCCGGCGACACGGCACGCTGGATCGTTGGCGACACATCGAGCGGGCTGGGCGAGAGTCTGCGAATCAGCATCCTCGTCAAACCAACCCGCGTCGCCATTACGACGAACATGGTGATCACCACCAACCGGCGCACCTATCTGGTCGAACTAACCTCCACCGAGCAGGCGTGGATGGCATCGGTATCCTGGGACTACCCACAGGATCGACTTCTGGCCCTCAAAAGGCAGGCTGCCGAGGCCCTCGAAGCGGCACCGGCGGATGCCGGCCTCGCCCTCGAACAGCTGCAGTTTCGCTATGTGATTCGCGGCGACAACCCACCCTGGAAGCCACTTCGCGCTTTCGACGATGGGCGCAAGGTCTACATCCAGTTTCCGTCGGGTATTGCGCAGGGCGAACTCCCGCCACTCTTCGTCATTGGCGCCACGGGCGATGGCGAGCTGGTCAACTACCGCGTCCGGTCCCCGTACTACGTCGTCGACCGGCTCTTTGCCGCGGCCGAGCTCCGCCTGGGCGGCGAAAAGAATGTCGTCGTTCGGATCGAGCGCAGCGACGTCCCCTCCGGTGGTCATCGATGACGAGCGCGACCGACGTCTCCGGGGACGAAGGCCCAGTGCGGCCACAGACGAAGGTGGCGGCCGAGACGCTGGCATTGCGCGCCCGACCAGATCGTGTCACGCGGCTTAACGCACGGACGATACTGGTCATTGCCGGGAGCCTGGCGACGGCNNGAAAATGCGGCGGGAGAACTGTTCAACGTCGATCACAACGTGCGACCGGAGCGACTCGAGTCACTTGCAAAGGACTATTCGCAATTGGCGTCGCCCCTGCCGGCACCGGATAGCCGTACCGAGAGAGCCGATACCGTGGCAACAGATCCTTTGGCTCATGCCCCATCGGACCCAGGCGAGGTCGAACCGAAGCCTGCCGAACTGGCGGACGCGGAAGAGGACGAGCAAGCGCGCCTCTCGCCTCTCTTCTTCCAGGCCAGCCACACGCGGCCAGCCGGCGAACCCGTGATTGATCCGGATCACCCTGACCGCTCTGTTCAAAGCCGCGGTGGCAATCAGGCGCTTCTCAGTAAAACCTCAAACGCACAAATGAGCACATCCGTATTGGTGCAGAAGCCGGCGTCTCCCTATCAGGTCATGGCGGGGACCGTGATCGCGGCGGCGCTGGTAACCGGCATCAAGTCCGACTTGCCAGGCGACGTGATCGCCACGGTGACCGAGCCGGTCTACGACACCGCGACCGGAGCGCATGTGCTCATTCCCCAGGGTGCTCGTCTGCTTGGCCGCTACGACAGCCAGATCAGCCATGGACAGAGCCGAGTCGACGTGGTCTGGCACCGGCTTATCTTCCCCGACACCTCGTCGCTGAAACTCGACAACCCTATCGCAAGTGACCCCCAAGGCTATGCGGGCCTCGAGGACGGTGTCGATTGGCACTGGGATCGGGTCGTTGCCGGCGCGGCGCTGACCAGCCTATTGGGCATTGGCGCCGAGCTGGCGGCCCCGTCCAGCCGCCGCAAGGGGGATCGAATCGTGATAGCGGGTCGTGACAGCCTGCAAGACTCGGTCAACCAGGTAGGCCAGGAGATCACACGGCGAAACGTGGACATACGGCCCACACTCACCCAGCGACCCGGTCTTCCCCTGCGGATCATCGTCAACCGCGATATCGCGCTGCGCCCGTATCGGCCGCTTCCCGCACCAATACATGGGCGACCATGAAAATCGAGCGAGACGACGAAGACTCATTCTCCAGACCTTCCCGGGGCGAGTCCGCCTATCTTCGCTCGCCACCCTTGTCGGGCGGAGCCGCCATCGCCCCTGTTCACCGTTCGACGTGTTTGCGGCGCGGGTTGGCTCCGCGGACCGGGCGGGCCACATCGGACGACGGCTCACGCAGAGAAACTGACGAGGCGGGTATGCCCGCAACGAGCCCAAGGCGAAGCCCGAATTTCCTCAGGATCGCCTCGATGGTGCCAAGGGTTGGATTACCTTTATCGGTCTCTATCTGGTACAGGGCCTTGGTGGACAGGCTGCACATCGCGGCGAAGGTCGCCTGGTCGAAACCGGTCACCTCGAGCCGCAACCGGCGTATAGAGGTCCCCAGCGTTTCCCTTCCCGACGCATGGCCCTGCATGATGTCCTCGATGATCCGCTTTCGCTGCTCGCTGTTGGGCGCGCTCATCTCAACCCCCATTCCGCCAGGCGTGTGTCCAGGTTGTTCAAGGGGATGGTCCGGGCTTGCCGCACCTCTGCGGGTAAATCGACCAACAGGTCGGGCAACGCTCTGAATCTCTGCGCAGCCGCGCGTAGGCGCTCGAAAAGCGTAGCCGGATCGGTAATGGCGTGGAAATAGTCGCAGATCGCTCGCCAGTCCGGGCTTCCCATGTGTTCCGGCCTCCACTTGGTCACCCGCGTGACGCCCTCGGGGTCCAGCACCATCGGCGCGAGATCATAGATGGGCGCCAGCTCGAATCTGCCGCGAGATCGGAAAATCGCCATGTTGCGTCCGTGGTTGTCAGAGTTGCCGAGGATCCGATTCAACAGATCGCGCTGCAAATACTCGAAGACAAGCTCCTCGAGCTCGTCAATCTGGTTGTTGGAGGTCCACAGCCCGATCAACCGCCCCAGAACGTCCTCATGGTTCATCCTTGAACCCGGAACGGTATTTGCGCAGACCGAGTAGATCGACTCGACCGGGATCCTCTCGACCGCCCCTTGATCGACTCGACGATCGAAGCGTGGCATCCACAGGCTTGGCTTCTCGGCTTCCTCAAGCACGAGGCCGTCGGTCGAGACCGTGTTCAAGCCAAGGTGCGAGACCGCCCGGTAGTAGTGGAATTCGGCGCGCAGGATGTTCTTGTCCCGCTCGGTTACCTGGTTGCGAGCGAACTTGACCAGCCAATGACGCCTGGCCAGATCGTCGGACAGCATCGCGTNNCCCATCCACGCCTTCGACCATCAGCAGCTTCGGCGCCTCGCCCTGCGCACCGGTGGCGCCGCCCAGCGCTGCCCCCGATTCGTAGGCGTACTCGAGAAAATCGTTGGTCCTATCCACGACCTCGCGGCGAGGAAAAGCTTCCCGGCGCGTCTGGTCCACGTGTTCGAAGGACTCTTTCACGCGCAGATGACCGATCGACGAAGGGGTACAGCGGCTTAGCAGGAAGAAATCGAGATCGACGCCCTCGGGCTTCTCGCCGCCGAAGCGCTTCTCCAAGGATCTCCGAGCGGCACCGGCTGGCATCAGGTCGTAGACGAAGGCCGGATAGCCCTTGGTCTCGACCAGATTCCAATTGACCGGCAGGTTTACACTGATTGCCGGTTCGAGAAGCGAGTCCAGGTCACCAATGAAGTCGACCAGGTACGGCTGCAGGTAGGCGGTCGTGCATCTCGCTTCTCCCACATGACGAATGTCCGTGATCGAGAGCACCAACGCATCTCGCCAGCAACCCGCGACGTGGGTCTGGATCGTGAGTTCCCCAACCATAGTCTGCCTAATATATAACCGGTACTGTAGTTCCGAATTTAGAGCAAAACGCCCGGTTCGTCAGTATTAAAATACCTACAAAATGGAAAAATAGACGATATTAGGCATTATAGTACTGGTTGCCTCCCCGGCGAAGCAGCCGATACCAGTCGCGAAACGATCGCGGGGAACTATGGGTGGGGAGCCTACCGCTCTTCAGGCGTTTTCCAGCCAAGCAGCGCCGCCAGAGCATCCGGCTCGCCGATCAGTGAGCGAGCGCGGTCCAGCCGCTCGAGAAGCACATCACGCGCATCATCGTTTCGCTGTCGCGCTTGCGCCATTGCTGCTGCAAAGAACGAATGAATACGCTGCGCTTCGCCCCAGCTCGTAATGATCTGCAAAAGCTCGTCCCGGGCGTCCTGCCTGGCCTGCTCGCGCCGTTGGCGCTCCCGCTCTTCCAAATGACGTTGCCATTGCGCTTCCTGCTCACGCCGACGGATCTGCTCGGCAAGTTCGCCCTCCTCCACCCGTTGCGCCACCAGGGACGCCGCTGCGCGGACTGCGCGAACGATGGCGTCGAGCCGTTTTCGCAGGTCGCCGGGCTTGCGCTCGCGCCAGGTTTCGGACCAGTCGGCCAGCGGATAGGGAGAATAGGCCTGCAGACAGAACCGTCCCGTCGCGAAGGCATGCTGGGTTGTCCAGGACCAGTGCGGCCATCCGTGCCGAGGCCGGTGTCGCTCGGCCTGCTCAAGCGGCAGGTACTCGCCGTCGATGTAACGCGCCTCCTTCGTTTCTGTCAGCTCGAACAGCGTCAGGCCAATGGCAACGGTCCCGATGAAGACGACGGTTGGCTTCGACGGTGCCCAGAGCGAGGGATAGCGGTGTTCGGCGGTCTTGCCCGGGTTCTCGCGCACATCCACGCCAACCCGACAATAGATGCGGTCGCCGGGTGACAGGCTGACTGGGTGCCCCCTTTGCTCGAACCGTCGAAACAGTTCATCGAGCAGCGCAATTCCCTCGTCGAGCATCGGACGGGTCACCACGAGATCGGCGAGACGGCGCTTGGTGGGCTTGAGAAAACCCTGGTCGATCTCTTGCCCTTGCCCGAAAACCTCCTTCGCACCGGCGAGCACCGGATGGGGACCGGGGCCATCGCGAACCACGGCCTTGAGCCGACGCGACCGTGCGGGTGGCTTCGGCAGTGAGCGAGGACCGCCCATATCGACCCTCTCGCCACGGCGCCACGACTCGCGCATTCCAGGCCCCAGCGCAGGCAACGGCGGCTGTGGACTGGGTTTGCCGTGACTGAGCTTCGTCCAGTGACCGCGCGGCGGTCGCGGTACCCCCATGCATTGGCAAACCCGTGCCATGAAGCTGGACGACACCCTGTAACGCTCGGCGACCCTGAGCATGGGTTCGCTCCAGACCAACTCGTACAGCACCTCTCTAGAAATCCGCTCGTCGTTCCTCACCTCGACCTCCAGCCAATCAGCCTCCACCTCCTACCAGGCCCGCTCCAACATGCCCGAGCCGGTTGAGCACATACAGCGTAACGCCCAGCATCTAGCCGATGGTGCCAACGGCACCCTGTCGTTCGAGCAACCGGTGCCAAAGGTCATGGCAACTACCAGCAGCCCCCAGCTAACGCTCCTTCCCCCACGAATTCTGAGAGCCAATGCGGCCCCTGCATACCTGGGCATGTGTCGCAGCGAGTTCAACCGGACCGTCCGCCCCTTCATTCGCGAATTTCCCATCGGGGTCCAGGGCGTTGGCTTCGATCGCCTCGAGCTCGACGCCTGGGCAGACGCCTATATCGCCAAAGCCAGCATTGAAAAGAGCGGTGCGCAGGGGGAAGATCGGCCCTGCAGTAGGCGCCGTGGAGGACAACCATGGCGAAAAGAACAATCAGCGGTCTCTACCAACGCAACGGCGTCTGGTACATCGACAAGATCTACCGAGGTCAGCGCATTCGAGAAAGCACTGGCTCAGGTGACCGGAAGGAGGCGGAGCAATATCTGATACATCGCCTGGAGCAGCTGAGGCAACAGCACATCTATGGCGTTAGAAGGGTAAGAACCTGGCGTGAAGCGGCTACGCGCTATCTGGTGGAGTTCAAGGACCAGCCATCAATAGGGCTGACGGCGTTGTATCTCGAGCAGCTCGATCCCTACATTGGTGATCGACCGGTGGACCACATCGACGACGAGGCACTCGCACCCTACGTGAAGGACAGGCTCGCCGGTCGCCTGCGCGGATGCCCCGGAAAAGGCAGAAGCGTGGCGCCTCGAACCATAAACATCGCGTTGGAGCGAGTCATACGGGTGCTGAATCTCTGCGCGCGCAAGTGGCGTGATGAAGCGAGACGCCCCTGGCTCGATACCGTCCCGATGATTACGCGGTTGGACCTCAGGCGCTCGACGCGCCAGCCCCATCCGCTGTCGTGGGAGGAGCAGAGCCTGCTGTTCGCAGAGCTGCCCGATCACCTGAGGAGGATGGCGCTCTACAAGGTCAACAGCGGCTCCCGGGAGCAGGAAGTGGTCAAGCTACGCTGGGATTGGGAGATCCCGGTACCGGAGCTCGGAACCAGCGTTTTCCTTATCCCGGCCGATTTTGGCGGGCGACACGAAAACGCGGGCGTGAAGAACGGCGACGAGCGCCTGATCGTGCTGAATCGGGTCGCCAAATCGGTCATCGAGGGCCAACGCGGACTGGATCCGGTATGGGTGTTTCCCTACGGTCAGCCCGACAAGGATGGCAACGCCACCCCGATGCACCGCATGAACGACTCGGCGTGGCGCAAGGCAAGGAAACGGGCGGCCGCGATGTACGAGCAGCGCTTCAAGCGAACGGCTCCGGCGGGTTTTGCATCGATCCGCGTGCATGATCTGAAGCACACGTTCGGTCGCAGGCTTCGCGCCGCAGGCGTGACGGAGGAAGACAGGAAGGTCCTGCTGGGTCACAAGAACGGCAGCATCACCAGCCACTACTCGGCGGCCGAACTGGGCAAGCTGATCGATGAGGCCAACAAGATATCGGCGACGGATTCGAGGGGACCGGCACTGACGATACTGAGGAGGAAGGCGGGTTGAAAAAAGTCCCCCCAAAAGTCCCCACACCGCCACGCGCGGACCGGACAAAAAAAATCCAGTCACCGTTAAGTAACTGGATTTTCTAGGGAATTTTGGTCGGGACGGAGTGATTCGAACACTCGACCCCTTGCACCCCATGCAAGTGCGCTA
>JABAHQ010003231.1_pt4 | contig 32528 bp, 31 predicted proteins | sample 7062091 | NCBI WGS metagenome assembly JABAHQ01 (sample SAMN14534359, study PRJNA622989) | marine sediment metagenome | biome: marine biome [ENVO:00000428]; feature: marine pelagic biome [ENVO:01000023]; material: deep marine sediment [ENVO:00002113] | place: India: Gulf of Kutch | collected... | reverse complement strand
CTCTTCGAGGGTCTTGAGCAGCGCGTTGAAAGAGTGCGACGAGAGCATGTGTACTTCGTCGATCAGGTAGACCTTGTAGCGTCCGCGGGTCGGCGCGTACTGCACGTTGTCCAGCAGCTCGCGCGTGTCGTCGACCTTGGTGCGCGAGGCGGCGTCCACCTCGATCAGGTCGACGAAGNNATGGTGCAGGCGCTGATTGTCCAGGGCGTTGATCAGGGCCTTGAGCACATGCGTCTGGCCGACCATTTCGCGGAACGAGCGCGGACGCCATTTACGTGCAAGAACCTGATAACTCATAACACCATCGCGGGGAACTAGGCAGAGGACGGGTAATGCTAGCGGAGCAGGATGGAAATTGCATCCGAGCTGAGTCCGATCCGAGGCTAGCGCAGCAAGCGGGCCCCGAGCGCGCTCACCACCGCCGTCAACGCCGGATTGTCCCCCTCTATCCTTACGGCGAGACCGTCGATCTCACGTCGCGCCGGGTAGGCCTTGCGCAGCAGATCGAAGGCGGCCCGGCGCTGCGCATCGTCGCCCTGGAGACTGCGGCGGAAATCCGCGTCGTCGCGACGCGGGTCGTAGACCGCCCTGCACAGCGTTGCCAGCATCTCGGCCGGCTCTGCCGATGCGGCGAAGGTGAGCCCGGCAAGCGCAGGGCCAGGCATCAACTGCGCCAGCTCGACGGTCGGCTCAAGGCCGCGAGCGGCGCAGTAGGCCGCATGGATCTGCGCCGTGCCACGCAACTTGCCGTCCAGGCTGTAGCCGGCGATGTGTGGCGTGGCGATGCGACACAGATCAGCCAGTTCGACGTCCACCTGTGGCTCGCCTTCCCAGACATCCAGCACCGCCTCGAGATCCGGGCGCTGCAGTAGCAGATCGCGCAACGCCGCGTTATCCACCACCGCTCCTCTGCTGGCGTTGATCAGCCAGGCCCCCGGTCGCAGCCCACTCAGGCGCTGACGGTCGAACAGATGGAAGGTCGGGCAGTCGCCGCTCATGCTTAACGGGGTGTGCAGACTAATGACATCGCACTCGGCAATCACTTCATCCAGCGTCACGAAACCGCCTGCCTCGCGAGTCTGGCGCGGCGGGTCGCAAACGCGCACATCCCAGCCGAGGCCTCGCAGCACTTCGACCAGGCGCCCGCCTACCTCGCCGGCACCCACCACGCCGAAGCGGCGTCGCGCCAGGGCTTCGCCCCTGACTTCGGCTAAGGCCAACAGGCAACCCAATACGTAATCGACCACCCCCCGCGCGTTGCAGCCAGGCGCGCTGGCCCAATCGATGCCGGACTGTTCGAAATAGTCGAGGTCCAGATGGTCGGTGCCGATGGTGCAGGTGCCGACGAAGCGCACCGCGGTGCCTTGCAGCAATTCGCGATCGACCCGCGTCACCGAGCGCACGAGCAGCACATTCACGCCCTCCAGCGCCGCCCGATTGATGCGACGCCCGGGCATGCGACGGATCTCGCCGAGACCGGCAAAGAACTCATCGACCAGCGGGATGTTTTCGTCGGCAAGGATGTGCATGGTGTGGCTCCGGTTGGGGGAAGCACATTCTAGACGGGCCGCCGACGCTTTGCCGCCTTCCTGCGTGCAGCGACCCGGCGTAGACTAGCGCGTTTCTTGTATACAACTGGAACGCCTCGCAATGCCCACTGAGCTTCGACTCAGACGGGTCCGCCTTGAACTGCGCACCCTCTCCGCCCTCGCCCTGCCCATGATGATCGCTCAGCTGGCCAGCACTGCCATGGGCTTTGTCGATACCGTGATGGCCAGCCGCGTCAGTCCGCACGACCTGGCTGCCGTCGCGCTGGGCAACTCGATCTGGGTGCCGGTCTACCTGCTGGTCAGCGGCATTACCCTGGCCACCACACCCAACGTCGCCCAGCGCTTCGGCGCCGGGCATCACGCCGAAATCGGCCCGCTGGTGCGCCAGGCCCTGTGGATGGGCGTTGGCATCGGCATCGGCAGTGCACTGCTGATGTGGAACGCGAAGCCGGTGCTGCATCTGATGAAGGTCGAACCCGCCCTGATCGATCCAACCATGGCATACCTGCGCGCCGTCGCCTGCGGCTTCCCGGCCATGGCGCTGTATCAGGTACTGCGTTGCTTCAGCGACGGGTTGGGTCACCCACGGCCGAGCATGGTCATCGGCACTCTCGGCCTGCTGCTGAACATCCCACTGAACTACGTGTTCATCTACGGCAAGCTCGGTATGCCGGCGTTGGGTGGTGTGGGTTGCGGCGTATCCACGGCACTGGTGATGCTGTTCATGCTTACGTCCATGGCCATCTGGGTGAAGCGTGCGCCGGCCTATCAGGCAAGCCAGCTGTTCTCCCACTTCGAGGGCCCGCGCTGGCCGATGCTTCGTCGCCTGCTGTCGGTCGGCGTGCCCATCGGCATCGCCGTGTTCGCCGAAGCGAGCATTTTCTCCGTGATCGCGCTACTGATCGGTGCGCTCGGTGCGACGGTGGTTGCCGGGCATCAGATCGCCCTGAACTTCACCTCGCTGATCTTCATGATCCCGCTGTCGCTGGGGATGGCCGTGACCGTGCGCATCGGTCAGGAGCTGGGCCGCAGCGCACCGCGTGATGCCCGTTTCGTAGCCGGCGTCGGGATCGCCGCAGCGCTGGTCTATGCCTGTTTCTCGGCGAGCGTCATGCTGCTGTTCAGCGAGCAGATCGCACGGATCTATACGCCTGATCCAGCGGTGATCGCGGTCGCCGCCAGCCTGTTCTTCTATGCCGCGCTGTTCCAGTTCTCGGACGTGGTTCAGGTCACCGCGGCGGGCGCGCTGCGCGGTTATCAGGACACCCGCATGACCATGGTCTACACGCTGTTCGCCTACTGGGGCATCGGATTGCCGGTGGGTTACCTGCTGGGGCTGACCGATAAGCTTGGCCCGGCGAGCGGGCCAAGCGGCCTTTGGCAGGGCCTGATCGCTGGCCTCAGCTGCGCGGCGCTGCTGCTGAGCGTGCGGCTGGCACGTAGTGCTCGCCGGGAAATCCGCCGCCATGCCGCATTGCGCAGAAGCGCGGCCTGAGCCAACCCGCTCAGAGGCTGCGTTCTATGCGTCCATCGGACCGAGCCAGATAGCCGGTGCCGCACTCCCACAGCAGCGCCGCGCGATCATCGCTGCCGAGTGCATCGAGCCCGCCCCGCAGCGCATAGGCAGTGAAACCGAGCTGGGTCAGCAGGAAGACCGCACTCGCGCTGCGCTTGCCACTTTCGCAATAGCACAGGTAGGTGCGGCGGGGATTCAGCAGTCGCGTCTTCAGCCGCAACAGGTGCAGCGGCATGTGCAGCGCCTGCATGGCGTGGCCGCGCTCGTAGTCATCGGCGAGCCGAACGTCCAGCCACTGAGCGCCGCAGCCGAGCAGATCGGCCACTTCGTCCAGATCGACCTCGCTCACCACCGGCGCCTTGAGCAATTCGAAAAAGTCGGCCCGGCCCAGGCGCAGCACGCTGCCGTCCTCGATCATTGCCACGCTGGCGTTGCGCGGACGATCTTCCAGCAGCGCTTCCTCGCCGAAACAGGCGCCGGTTTCGAGTTCCGCCAAGAGCTGTTCGCCACTGCCCTCGGCCTTGAGTACCTGCGCGCGACCACTCTTGAGGAAATAGCAGCAGTCCCCCGCCTCGCCTTCACGCAATAGCGTCTGCCCGGCTGGTGCCTCGACCGACACGAGCCGGTGCAGCATGCTGCGTATGTTCTGCGGAGGAACCTGGGCGAACAGGGGATTTTCGAGCAGACGTTCCAGCCACTCCGTTTCTTCGCCGTCCATGGTCAGCTGCAGCAGCACATCCTGCAGCGCTTGGCGCCAGGAAAGCAGGCGATCGAGTTCCACGGCATCCACGCTCAGCAGATGGCAATCCTCCAGTGCCCGCACCTCCCGCGTCCGTTCTGACAGCAGGCTATGCAGCGCCGCCGGAGTCCCCGCCGCGAGCAGCCCCTGTTGCCCCTCGACATCGCTGACGAGCAGCTTCCCGGCCATCAGGTAGTAGCGTGTCGTAGCGTGCCGTTCGTCCAGCTCAAGCACCTCGCCTGCGGTGAGCACAAGCGGCACGGTGCGCGCACGCAGCTCCCAGAGCTGACGTGGCGACAGCGCGTTCAACGGGATCAGATCACGCAGCTGATCAGGGTGCAGCGGTTTGTTCATCCTGGAAAATCCAACCTCTAGCCATGGATCAGCTTGTGCAGCTGACTCTCAGCAGCACGGCGCCCCTGCAATCCACCGGTGTGGACGAAAAGCACGCGTGTGCCGGCGGCAACATAACCGCGCTCGACATAAAGGCGCAATGCCATCATGGTCTTTGCGGTATAGATCGGATCAAGCGGCACTCCGCCGTCACGCTCGGCCGTGTACATGAAATGCGCCAGCTCCTTGTCGAACCGGGCGAAACCGCCGCGGCTGGCATCCAGCAGCTCGTAGCCCTCATTGGCAACGCCCGCCTGCGCGAGCAGCGCCGCCACATGGTCATCGACAGCATGTGATGGCGGGCCGGCCAGCGCGCCGATTACCGGATGCCGCCCGGCCTCGCCGATGACCAATCCCGCCAGGGTCGTTCCGGTTCCGGCGGCAAGCCAGACAGCGTCGTAATCGTCCCAACCGACCGCAGCCAGCGCCGACGGCAGCCTTGGCACGAGTTCGGCGCAACCCAGGGCGCCAGGTAGCCCGCCTCCGCCCTCGGGAATGCAGTAGTAACCGCGATGGCGTTGCTGCCATGGCTGCCAGAAGCCGGGCAGGTTGCGTGCCCGGAAGCCACCGTAGCCCAGCCAGTGGATCTGCATGCCCCAGGCTTGCAGATCGGCCACCGTCGGCGTGTCCTGCTCGTGTCCACGCAGCAGGCCGACCGTCGCGAAACCGAAACGGTGACCGGCCGCGGCCAGAGCGTGCAGATGGTTGGAATGCGGACCACCAAGGCTGATGAGCCCCGGCGCGCCGGCACGGCGGGCTGCGTCCAGATGGTTAACGAGCTTGAACCACTTGTTTCCGGACAGCTCCGGGTCCACCAGGTCGAGCCGCAACACCACCACGTCGACAGCGGCCTGCTGCAACCAGTCCAGATGCAGGCGTTGCAGAATCAGCGGGGCATCGGAGGCGACGCAACGTTCGGAAATCAACAAACGGCTCAGCTACCGGTACGCTGCCGGTCTTCCTTGCGATGCCGGGCACAGCAGTTGGATTCGCCGATCACGAAACGACTCGGTGCATCGACCTTGTCCAGNNGATACAGGCGGGTTTCTGGTAGTGCTCGAGCCATTGCCGGTATTGTTCCTCGGAGACGAAGCACTTGGCAGCGGCATAAGCAAGGGGGTTGGCTCGGTAGCGAGCAAGGTCCTGCAGCGCGATGGTCAGATGCCCGGCGCCCGGATGGTAGGCCATGAACACCACGCCCTGGCGCGACATGTCCTCCAGCACCCGGTCACCGCTCTGCCGCAGCGTCTCGCATTCGTTCTTCAGCCGCTGGATCTCCTCTTCCTGCTGCGCGTCCAGCTCATTGCGATAGGCCAGTTCTACGTCGCGGATCGCCACCTGCTCCTTGTACTCGGCCACTGCTGCGGCGATGCGCGCCTGGGCCTCATGCTCGAACTGCTCTCGCGCCGCGCCGATCTCGACACGACCGCTGACTTCCAGCGTCCGCAACTGCTTGCTCATCTCCTCGCGGGCTTTCTGGAAGCTTTCCGCCTGCGCAGTCATCTGCGCATGCAGGCTGGCATTGAGTTCGGTCTGTTGCTGCAGCTGCTGCTGCAGCGAGCGGATCTCATCCTGCAGAAGCTTGCGTTCCTTGTCCGCCGCAGCAGCGCTCTTGAGCGCGTCCTCTTCCCGCNNGCTGCTCCCGCTCGTGACTTTCGGATCGCTGGGTAGTGGCCTCCTTGCCAGCCTCAGCCGTGTACCAGGCGTCTTCTGCCACCATCTGCAGGCGTTCGGCAGGCACGACAGGCGCGCCCTCGTCCTCCACCAGCAGGCCGAGCTGGTTGCGCTTGATGGTGTCGCGCAGCAATGCCAAATCGTTGCGCTCGGCGCTGACCTTGGGATCCCACATATGCATCTGGTGCCAGGAGACGGGGCACTGGCTGCGACAGGCCAGGCGAATGGGGCCGGCCCCCATGTCCGGCCCGCGGCCGGTGCGCTCGGCCAGCTGGCGCAGCGGAATGTTCCAGCCGTCATCGGCGGAACCATCTTCATTGAAGTCGAGGCAGAAAAAGACGGCGGCACGCACCTGCAGCCGCGGGTTGATCATCACGTAGACGGCATGCATCTGGCGGTCAGCGAATTCGGGCAACGCAACCACCCCGTCCAGCACCGCTTCGAACTCCGGATACAGCATTTCCTTGCAGATGGTGCCTTCGTTGTAGAACAGCACGGCCTCGACCATCTGCGGTTTGTTCTGCATGCTCGACTTCCCTTATCGCCCGTCACCGCGAGCCCGAATACTGAAACGCTCATCCACGATCGCGTCTCTTTGGGGCTCGAGTTTAGGGGAATTGATCAAGCGTGCAATGTGACTCGGTTGGCAGCGAGCCCGCGCATCGCGCGACCCGCCAGGGCCGTCCGGCGGATTTGCGATGAGCTTAGCTAATTCAGCTACCGCCATAGGCGGCGAGGCGGCGCTTCATCTCGTCGCCAAGCGCCTGCAAGCCGCTCATGGGGCGAACCATCACCTCGAACTCGATGATCCGGCCCGTTTCGTCGAAACGAATCAGATCGATGCCCTTCAGTTCGCGATCACCCACCCTGGCACTGAACTCGAGCACGACATCGCGGCCTTCGGCGCTGGCCAGCTCGCGGTGATAGCGGAAGTCTTCGAACACCTGCAGCACGGTATTGAGGATCAGGTTGACCGCAGGGGCTCCTTCATAAGGCTTGTGAGCCATCGGCGAGCGGAACACCGCCTGGGGGTGCAGCAGTTCCGGCAAGCCGCTCAGATCGCGCTGGGCGATCATCGCGTGCCAGGCTTGCAGACATTCGGCGGCTTGCGGCTGCAGCATTGTCTTGATGTCCATACGCGTGCTCCGTGGGTTAAGCCTGAAAGGAATCAGAGCGCCGCGGCCAGACGGCAGCCCTGATTGATGGCGCGCTTGGCATCGAGTTCGGCCGCCACATCAGCGCCGCCGATCAGGTGGACCCGGGCGCCCGCCGCCTCCAGCGTCTGCTGAAGCTCACGCAGTGGCTCCTGGCCGGCGCAGAGAATGACCGTATCCACCGGCAGCACCTGCGGCTCGCCCTCGCCGACACGGATGTGCAGCCCGGCGTCGTCGATCTGCAGATACTCGACCGAATTGAGCATCTGAACGTGCTTGTTCTTCAGTCCCGTACGATGAATCCAGCCGGTGGTCTTGCCCAGCCCGTCGCCAACCTTGGATTTCTTGCGCTGCAGCAGATAGACCTGGCGCTTGGGTGCATGCGGCGCCGGCTGGATGCCAGCGATGCCGCCGCGCACGGAAAGACCGAGATCAATGCCCCACTCCTTCCAGAATGCCTCGCGGTCCAGGCTGGTGGATTGTCCATCGTGGGTGATGTACTCCGACACGTCAAAGCCGATGCCACCGGCACCGATCACCGCCACGCGCTGACCGACCGGCTTGCGTTCGAGAATCGCGTCTAGATAGCCGATCACCTTCGGATGGTCGATTCCGGGAATCTCGGGGGTGCGCGGCACGATGCCCGTGGCCAGGATGATCTCGTCGAAACCGCCTGCCAGCAGCGCCTCTGCCGTGGCGCGGGTATTCAGGCGCACCTCGACCCCGGTTTCCTCCAGCCGATTCTGGAAATAGCGCAGGGTCTCGTAAAACTCTTCCTTGCCTGGCACGCGCTTGGCGACATTGAACTGCCCACCGATTTCGCTTGCTGCGTCGAACAGCGTCACCTGATGCCCCCGCTCCGCTGCAACGGTCGCTGCAGCGAGGCCAGCCGGACCGGCGCCGACCACCGCGATCTTCTTCACCGCGGTGGTGGGAATGTAGTTGAGCTCGGTTTCATAGCAGGCACGCGGGTTGACCAGGCAGGTGGTCAGCTTGCCGCTGAAGGTATGGTCCAGGCAGGCCTGGTTGCAGCCGATGCAGGTATTGATCCGCTCGCTGTGCCCAGCGGCCGCCTTGTTGACGAACTCCGGATCGGCGAGGAACGGACGTGCCATGGACACCATGTCGGCATCACCCTCCGCCAGCACCTGTTCGGCCACTTCCGGCGTGTTGATGCGGTTGGTGGTGATCAGCGGAACGTTCACCTCGCCGCGCAGCTTGGCGGTGACCTTGGTGAACGCCGCGCGCGGCACCATGGTGGCGATGGTCGGGATCCGCGCCTCGTGCCAGCCGATGCCGGTGTTGATGAGCGTGGCGCCGGCCTGCTCGATGGCCTTTGCCAGCTGCACCACCTCTTCCCAGATGCTGCCGCCCTCGATCAGGTCGAGCATGGACAGGCGATAGATGATGATGAAGTTCGGGCCGACCGCCTCACGCACCCGGCGCACGATCTCCACCGGCAGACGCATGCGGTTCTCGTAGCTGCCGCCCCAGCGGTCGGTACGGTGGTTGGTGTGCGCGACCAGGAACTGGTTGATGAAGTANNTCAAACGACCCGCCCCAATCATCGTCACGGGTATTGGTGCGCGGAACCAGGAACTGGTTGATGAAGTAGCCTTCCGAACCCATGATCTCGACGCCGTCGTAGCCGGCGCGCTGGGCCAGGGTCGCGCAGTTGACGAAATCGCGAATCTGCTTCTCGATGCCCTCTTCGTCCAGCTCCCGCGGGGTGAACGGGTTGATCGGCGCCTGGATCGCACTGGGTGCGACCAGCTGCGGGCTGTAGGCATAGCGACCGGCGTGCAGAATCTGCATGCAGATCTTGCCGCCGGCCTCGTGCACGGCCTGGGTGACGATCTTGTGCTCTTCGGCCTCTTCCGGCGTTGACAGCTTGGCGGCACCGGCGCGCACCGAGCCTTCCTCATTGGGCCCGACGCCACCGGTGACGATAAGGCCGACGCCACCGCGGGCGCGCTCGGCGTAGAACGCCGCCATCCGCTCGAAGCCGTTGGGCATCTCCTCCAGACCGGTGTGCATGGAGCCCATCAGGGTGCGGTTGCGCAGCGTGGTGAAGCCCAGATCGAGCGGAGCCAGCAGATGCGGGAAGGCGGTCATCGGTGTGTCCTCATCATTGTCGGTGCCGAGCCTCTTGGGGCTGCGGTCGGATATGCAGCGACGATAAACAGCCCAAACCTCACGCTCAATGATCATAAATGACAACTTTCTGATCATTCAGCGCAAAACGCTTGGCAAGCCACGCCGCATTACCTAGTCTGACGGCGTTCATCACGGCCTTCTTTCATGCGCACCTATCTGAATCTCGCACTGCTGGCGGTCCTGGCCGGCGTCTCGCTCGCGGTCTATTTCGACTGGACCCACGACCGCCGCAGCGGCCCACTGCTATCCGACCTGCGCACACTGCCCATCGAAAGCCGCGGTCAAGCCGGCGGCGCGGGCAATCTGCTGGGCATCGAGACGCGACTGCAACCAGCCGACTACCAGAGCCGCGAGCGGCTGCACCTGAAGTTCCGTACCTACCTGCTACAGGCGGCGGATGAAGGATTGCTCAGCGAGCGCACCGTCGTGGTCTTGCCTGAGCATGTCGGCACCGGCCTCTTCGCCCTGGGCGAGAAGCCGGAAGTCCAGCAGGCGCGAACGCTGCGCGACGCCATGCAGTGGATGGCGTTGAGCAACCCCGGGCGGTATCTGCGCGCCCTGACCGGCAACCAGGGCGACGACCGCCGCACCGGTGCCGTGCTGCGCCTCAAAGCGCGGCAGATGGCCGAAGAGTACCAGGCGATTTTCGGCGGCCTCGCCAAGGAGTTCGGCGTCACCCTGGTAGCGGGCTCGATCGTGCTGCCCGAGCCCTATCTGGAAAACGACAGGCTCAAGATCGGCGACGGACCGCTGCGCCAGATCAGCCTGACCTTCGACGGCCGCGGCAAGCCGCTCGGTGCTTTGCAGTACAAGCACGCCTTGAGCCGGTACGAGCGACGCTACAGCGTCGCCCCGATCCCCGAACCGCACCGACTGATCGAAACGCCCGCAGGTTCGCTGGCGGTGCTGCTAGGTTGCGATGCCTACCTGCAGCGACCGCCAGCGGAGGCGAGACTGCTGGCGGTACCGGGCGCCCTGGCGGACCCACAATCTGCCTGCGGCAGCGCACCCGACAACCGGCTCGCCGAACCCTCAGCCATGTCCGTGCATACCCTGGCCGTACCCTGGAACCTGCTCGGCTCCCCACGCCGCCCGGCCCCACCGGGACATGGCATTCCGGTACAGATCAAGAACCACTGGCTTGGAAGCGCGCCATGAATGCGCAACGGGTGCGGCTGGGCGATCTTTCGGTCGGCTTCCTGCACAGTCTGGGCGAGGCGCTGCAGCTGTATGGGCAGGATCCGCAACCGCTGCTGCAGGCCTATGGGCTGGATGCAGAGCGCCTCGCCGAGCCTCATGCACGGCTGTCCATCCCGCGCTATATGCGGCTCGGCCATGCGGCGATTCAGCTGGCCGGCGATCCCGCGCTGGGCCTGGAGATGGGACGTCTGCGCAAGCCGAGCCACCTCGGGCTCGCCGGACTGACCGCCACCCAGGCGCCGACGGTGCGAGACGCGGCGCGGGCTCTGATCCGTTACGAACCCTTGTATGCCTCCAACTATCGCGGCAGCTCGAGCTTCCACGAAAACGCCGCCGGTGCCTGGCTGCGCTTCTATTCCATCAGCCCTTACAACGCCTACAACCGTTTCGTGGTCGACACCGTGCTCGCCAGCTGGATCGCCCAGCTGACACGCCTGTGCGGGCAGCCGCTGGTGCCCGCGGCAATCCATATCGAGTTCGAGGCACCGGAATATGCGGCGCGTTACGAAGCGCTGTTCGGTCGCCCGGTGGCCTTCGGCGCCGAAGCGAACCAGCTGCAGCTGGATCAGCGCGCGCTGGCCCTGCGCAATCCGGAGCACTGTCCCGGCACCTGGAGGCACCTGGTCGAGCTGTGTGAAGGCGAGCTGGAGCGGCGTACCCGCACACGCAGCCTGCGCGAACGCGTCACGCAGATGCTCGGGCCCATGCTCAAGGGCCAGGAGCCAGACTTGCAGCAGATCGCTTCCCGCCTGCAGATGCCCGCCTGGACGTTGCGGCGCAAACTGGCCGAAGAAGGCAGCAGCTATCGCGCAATCATGAACGACACACGTCGCGACCTGGCGATGGCCTATATCCGCGATACCGAATCGGCTTTCGGCGAAATCGCCTGGCTGCTCGGCTTTTCCTCCGCGGAGGCGTTCCAGCGCGCCTTCAAGCGCTGGAGCGGTCAGACGCCCGGTGATTACCGGCGCGCGCAGCGGCGCGGCGGCTGACCAGTCGACCCTTCGGACTAGAGTTCGACGGCGTCCTCGGCACTGTCCGGATGATCATGCTCGGCGGCATGCCATTCCAATAGTTCATCCTGATAGTCGTCCATCGCGAATCTCCCAGCCTGCGGCTACGTCGAGCCAATGTTCATCGATCAGTTATCAAGCTTCATGCCAGGGAGCCTACAGCCCGCTGGTGAACCTATCGTGACCGGAGAGCACGGAGCGACGCCAACGATCGACTGTCGCCGGCAGCTGGAGCAGGTGTGCAGCTAGGACGGCGAGGACAACCCCGCCGCGTTCATTGCCAGGCGCAGCAGCCAGGCCACGACGCCCAGCGCCAGCACGCTGCCGCTCCAGATCAGCACCAGCCAGCTCATGCGCTGCCAGAGTGGCTTCGGCTCACCCTCGCCGGCGGGCTTTCGTTCATGCGGGGCCATCAGTGGTACCCATCCTCGGCACTGACCTTGCCGCGGAACACGTAATAGCTCCACGCCGTGTACATCAGGATCAGCGGCAGGATCAGCAGCGCCCCGACCAGCGTGAAGCCCTGGCTCTGGGGCGGTGCGGCCGCCTCCCAGATGGTCACCGATGGCGGGATGATGTTCGGCCAGAGGCTGATACCCAGCCCGCTATAGCCGAGGAAGATCAGCGCCAGGGTGAGCAGGAACGGCGTGTAGTTGGCGTACCGCTGGATCGAGCGCAGCAGGCCGAAGGCGCATAGCAGAACCAGCACCGGGACCGGCATGAAGTACAGCAGGTTCGGCATACTGAACCAGCGCTCGGCAATATCCGGGTGGGTCAGCGGCGTCCACAGGCTGACGATGCCGGTTACTGCCAACACCGCCCAGACCAGAGGAATGCCGATGTCGTGCATGCGCCGCTGCAGCTCGCCGGCGGTGCGCATCATCAACCAGGTGCACCCGAGCAGTGCATAGGCGACGATCAGCGCCAGCCCGCAGAACAGCGAGAACGGCGTCAGCCAGTCGAATGCGCCGCCGGCATAGGCGCGCCCCTCCACCGGCAGGCCGCTGATGAATGCGCCGAGCACCACGCCCTGGAAGAAGGTCGCCGCCAGCGAGCCGCCGATGAAGGCCTTGTCCCATATGTGCTGCCGCTGCTTGCTGGCCTTGAAGCGGAACTCGAATGCCACGCCGCGGAAGATCAGCCCCATCAGCATGAAGATGATCGGCAGGTAGAGCGCCGATAACACCACCGAATAGGCCAGCGGAAAGGCCGCGAACAGCCCGCCGCCGCCCAGCACCAGCCAGGTCTCGTTGCCGTCCCAGATCGGCGCCACGGAGTTCATCATGACGTCCCTATCGGAAGTGTCCTGCACGAACGGGAAGAGGATGCCGACGCCGAGATCGAAGCCGTCCATCACCACGTACATCATGATCCCGAAGATGATGATCACTGCCCAGATAAGTGAAAGATCGATACCCATGGCTCAGTTCCTCTCGCCCAATTGATCGCCCTGTTCATGGTTGATCGCCTCGTCCGCGGCGGATATCGGACGCATCGGCGTGCGCGCCTCGCCCGGCCCGCCGGCACCTTTCTCGCGCCCTTCGCTGATCACCGGCCCTTTCTTCACCAGCCGCAGGACATACACCATGCCGATGCCGAAAACGGCGAAGTAGACCACTACGAACATCGCCAGGGTGAGCCCCAGCTGCCCCGCGCCGTGATTCGAGACCGCGTCGGCGGTGCGCATCAGGCCGTAGATGACCCAGGGCTGGCGTCCGATCTCGGTGGTGTACCAGCCGGCGAGAATGGCGATGATCCCGGATGGCCCCATCAGCAGCACCATGCGCAGAAACGCCCGGGAGCTATACAGCCGATCGCCACGGCGCAGCAGCAGGCTCCAGATGCCGGTGATGATCATCAGCAGCCCGAGCGCGACCATGATGCGGAACGTCCAGAACACGATGGTCGAGTTCGGCCGGTCCTCGGGCGGAAAATCCTTCAGCGCCGGGATCGGCTCGGTCAGGCTGTGATTGAGGATCAGGCTGGCGAGATAGGGAATCTCGATCTTGTAGCGGGTTTCCTCGGCCTCCATGTCCGGCCAGCCGAACAGCAGCAGCGGCGTCGGTCCGCCTTCGGAATTGTCCCAGTGCCCTTCCATCGCAGCGATCTTCGCCGGCTGGTATTCGAGGGTGTTCAGACCATGGAAATCACCGATTATCGCCTGTACCGGAGCGACGAGCAGCGCCATCCACATCGCCATCGAGAGCATCTTGCGGATCGCCGGGTTGTCCTTGCCGCGCAGCAGATGCCAGGCCGCCGAAGCGCCGACGAAGAACGCCGTGGCAAGGAACGCCGCCACCGACATGTGCGCCAGGCGATAGGGGAATGACGGGTTGAAGATGATCGCCAGCCAGTCCACCGGCACCACCACGCCATCGATGATCTCGTGGCCCTGCGGCGTGTGCATCCAGCTGTTGGAAGCGAGGATCCAGAAGGTGGAGATCAGCGTGCCCACGGCCACCATCACCGTGGCGAAGAAGTGCAGCTTGGGCCCGACGCGGTTCCAGCCGAACAGCATCACGCCGAGAAAGCCGGCCTCGAGGAAAAAGGCCGTCAGCACCTCGTAGGTCAGCAGCGGCCCGGTGACGCTACCGGCGAACTCCGAATAGGCGCTCCAGTTGGTGCCGAACTGGTAGGACATGACGATGCCCGAGACCACGCCCATGCCGAAGGTCACGGCGAAGATCTTCAGCCAGAAGTGGTAGAGGTCCCGGTAGACCTCCTGCTTCGTCTTCAGCCACAGCGCCTCGAGTACGGCGAGGTAGCTGGCCAGGCCGATGGTGATGGCCGGGAAGATGATGTGGAAGGTAATGGTGAACGCGAACTGCACACGTGCCAGCTCGAGTGCTTCCAGTCCGAACATTGGGCAACTCCTCGTCTGATGACCTCCCGCCTCGTCTGTGACGGCGAATACGGGGTCCAGCACAAGTGACAGCAGATCGCGCCAAGGGTGCAGCGCAACCGCCGCAGCAAGTCGTCGCAGCCTCTGGATCGGCGGTCCGCCCGATCGAACCTGAGCGGTCTATGCTGCAGCTAGCCGCATCCGACCAGGAGTTTCGCCGGTGCCCATCCGTTCATTCATCCCGCCGTACATTCTCGACCGCATGATCGATCGCGGCTCGCCCTACTTGCGCAGCTGTGCTCGCGAAACGCTGGACCACGTGCAGAGCCTGCTGCCCAACCCGGGACCGCCCCGCCCCACGGCGATCGCCGAGCTCGGCGAGCTGCGCACGCCCGGTCATCCACAACGGCGCATCCACGATGNNGTCAGAGCGCTTCAGGCGACCCCGCGGTGGACGAGGCCTACGATGCCCTGGGCGCGACCTACACCTTCTTCTGGCAGGTGTTCCAGCGCGACTCCATCGACGATCTGGGCATGCCGCTGATCGGCACCGTGCACTATGGCCAGGGTTATGAAAACGCCTTCTGGAACGGCGAGCAGATGGTGTTCGGCGATGGCGACGGTGAGCTCTTCCAACGCTTCACCCGCTCCCTCGACGTGGTCGCTCACGAGCTGGCCCACGGGCTGATCGAGAGCGAGGCCGCGCTGGTTTACTACAACCAGCCAGGGGCGCTGAACGAGTCGGTTTCCGACGTCTTCGGGGTGCTGACCAAGCAACATGCGCTTGGCCAGACTGCCGCCGAAGCCGACTGGCTGGTCGGTGCCGAACTCCTGACCGACAAGGTCCAGGGCGTGGCGCTGCGCTCCATGGCCAACCCCGGCACCGCCTACGACGACCCGCTGCTCGGCCGCGACCCGCAGCCGGCGCATATGCGCGATTTCATCGAAACCCGCGAAGACAACGGCGGCGTGCACCTCAATTCCGGCATCCCCAACCGCGCATTCCATCTCGCGGCCATGGCGTTGGGCGGGTACGCATGGGAACAGGCCGGGCGTATCTGGTACGCCACCATCTGCGACCCGCAACTACCCAACGATGCCGATTTCGCGACGTTTGCAGGCGTCACGCTGCAACAGGCGACGCGCCTGTTCGGCCGCGGCTCCAGCGAAGCCGAAGCCGTGCAGCAGGCATGGCTGCAGGTCGGCGTTTCACCGCGCTGAGGAGGCAACATGAAGATGCCGGCCCTGGGCCCTGAAACTTCCTTGCGGATCTCGCGCCAGGGCGGTCTCGTTGCCGCGCCGGCGCTCGCCCGCCCCCGGCAGATCGAATTCGCCGACTGCGACCCGGCGCAGCGCCGTGGCCTCTGCTCGGTTGTGGAGCGCTGCCTGCCGATCGCCAGCAAGGACGTCGGTCGTGGCGACCAGCGTTTCTTCAAGGTCGAACTGCACTATCGCCGCGAGGACAGCGATGCCGAGATGATCCTGCAGATCGCCGAGGAGCGCGCGCCACAGGAGCTGCTGCGGCTCTGGCAGGACGGCGCGATCCCCGATCCGCCAGGCTGAGCGAACGGCTAGAAGCGCAGCTCGTCCCCTGCGGCGAGCAGCGCGTCGATTCCCGTCGCCGGCAACGGCCGCGACAGCAGGTAACCCTGGAATTCGTCACAGCCGTTGTGGCGCAGGAACTCGAATTGCGCGGCGTTCTCTACGCCTTCGGCGACCACGGTCTTGTGCAGGCTCTTGCCCAGCGAGATGGCGGCGCGGGCGATCATCGCCACCTCGTCCTCCTGCTCGAGACCGGTGACCAGCGAACGATCGATCTTGATGATGTCCAGCGGGAACCGCCGCAGATAGCCGAGCGCCGAGTAACCGGTGCCGAAATCATCCATGGCCAGGCGAAAGCCGCGTGCCTTGAAGTCGGCAAGAATGGATACGGCGCGGCTGCCATCGCCGAGAAACACCGTTTCGGTGATCTCCAGTTCGACGAGCAGCGGCGACAATCCCACCTCGTCGAGCACCGCCATGACCCGCTCGACCACATCGTCGCCGAGAAACAGCAGCGGCGAGAGGTTCACCGCCACCAGCAGCGGTACCTGGCGCCCCGCATTCCAGCGCCGGGCGTCGCTGAATGCGCGGCGCAGCACGGCCAGCGTCAGGGGCATGATCAGGCCGCTTTCCTCGGCCACCGGCACGAAGCGATCGGGGCCGATCACCCCAAGGTCGGCGTGTGTCCAGCGGGCCAGTGCCTCGAAGCCGACGATGCGCCGCTGGGCATCCACCTTCGGCTGGTAATGCACCGCGAACTCGTCGCGCTCCAGTGCGGTGCGCATCGCGGCCTCGAGATTCAGACGTTCATCGGCGATGCGGTTGAGGTCATGGGTGAAGAACTGGAAGTTGTTGCGGCCCCGTTTCTTCGCCGCGTACATGGCGATATCGGCATGCTTGAGCAGGGTTTGCGCATCCTCTCCGTCATCCGGGAACATCGCCACGCCGAGGCTGGCGCCAACCTGAAATTCGCGCCCGGCGAGGGTCACAGGGCGACGAATCTCGTTCAGCACGCGCTCGAGCAAGGAAATCACGGTACTGATGCGGTAATGGTCGCCTAGCACCAACACGAACTCGTCGCCCCCCACCCGCGCCACGGTGTCGGAGCCGCGCAGGCTGCCGGCCAGGCGCGCCGCGATGCTCTTGAGCAGCTCGTCGCCAGCGACATGGCCGAGGCCGTCATTGATGAACTTGAAGTTGTCCAGGTCGATGAACACCAGCGTCAGGTAGTAGCCCAGGCGTGCCGCCCGCGCCAAGCCCTGTTCGATCCGGTCGTTGAGCAGTATGCGGTTGGGCAGACCGGTCAGCAGGTCGTGGTTGGCCTGCCGCTCCAGCTGCTGCTGGTAATGCTTGCGCTCGGAGATGTCCTGCACCGTGCCCTCGTAGCAGATGAACTCGCCATTGGGGCCGCGCACCACGTGGGCGTTCTCGGAAATCCAGATGCGCGTGCAATCGCGCCGGTAGACCTCTGACTCGAAGTTGAGCACCTCGCCATGCTGCTCCATCAGCTGGCAGAACGCCTCGCGCCGCCCCGGCTGGACGTACAGACGACGCTCGATGTCCGCCAGGTCGGCAACCAGCTCGGAGGCGCTGTCGTAGCCATAGATACGGGCCAGCGCGGGGTTGGCAGCCAGGTAGCGGCCATCGCGGGTCGACTGGAAGATCCCCTCAGAGGCGTTCTCGAAGATGCTGCGATAGCGCAGCTCCGCCTGCTCCAGTGCCTCGAGCACGGCGCGCTGGGCGGTGATGTCTTCGATGAAGCCTTCGACGACGATTTCGCCCTGCTCGTCCGGCACCGCGACGCCGCGCTCGATGACCCATTTGATGAAACCTGCCGCAGTGCGGATCCGGTAATGCACGGTGAAGCGGCCAAGGGCGGCGATGGCTCCATCGATGCTGCGGCGCACCCGCGCGCGATCATCCGGATGGGTGATCTGCTCCCACGACACCTCCGCGTCATCCACCAGGGCCGCGGCGCAGTAGCCGCACAACCCCAGCGAGCCCTGGCTGACGAAAATCATCGTCCACGACGCATCGTTACGGCAGCGATAGGCCATTCCTTCCAGGTTGTTGACCAGGGTATCGAGTACGCGAGAGCGGTCTAGGACCTCGCAGGTGAGCAGGCTGCTGCGGCGGTTGGCGGATTTATCGATCATCGTTTCGGGCTTGAGATGTTTCGCATGACCGTACGGTCGGCTGCGAAAAGGCAGAAAGCCAGCACCGAGCAAGAAACGCTCCAGCCTGTTTGCGTCAGGCTACCCGCCTGGGCAGGCTGCAAATAGGGTGCAGTACGCTCCAGAAAGGCGCAGCGATCGTCTCGACGCACCGAAACCAGGCTCGAATGCCAAGTCGCAGCGCACCATCTACGCTTAATCGCGCCGGCATAGCGAATCCGGCGCGCCCACCAGCCAGCCGAGGTACCCATGGTCGATCGCAGCCAGTCCGAGAAACGAGCCATTTTCCGCGAGCTTCACCGTTCGGGCTGCTTCGTATTGCCCAACCCCTGGGATGTCGGTAGCGCAGCGGCTCTCGCCAGCCTCGGCTTCAGGGCCCTGGCCACCACCAGCTCAGGTTACGCCTGGTCCTGCGGGCATGCAGATGGACAGATGACGCGTGATGATGTCCTCGCCCACCTGCGCCTGATGGCTCGCTCTACAGACCTGCCGATCAATGCCGACTTCGAGAGCGGCTACGCCGCCACGCCTGACGGCGTCGCCGAGAACGTGAGCATGGCAATCGAGACCGGCGTGGCGGGGATATCCATCGAGGATTCGACGGGCGATTCGCGCGCGCCCCTGCGCGACATCGCCGAGGCAACGGAACGCATGCAGGCCGCGCGGCAAGCCATTGATGCGGCGGGCGGCGAAATCATCCTGACCGGACGCGCCGAGAACTTTTTCGTCGGCCGTCCCGATCTGGACGACACCATCCGGCGCCTGAAAGCCTACGCCGATGCTGGCGCCGACTGCCTCTATGCACCGGGGCTCAGGACGCGAGAGCAGATCAGTGCGGTGATCGCGGCGGTGGCCCCGAAGCCGGTCAACGTGCTGATCGGCTGGGACACCGATCTCACCGTGCAGGACCTCGCGGACCTCGGCGTCAGGCGCATCAGTGTCGGCGGTGCATTGGCCCGCACGGCGTGGGCAGGCTTCCTGCGCGCCGCTCGCTCCCTTGCCGAGCACGGCCGTTTCGATGGTTTCGCCGACGCGGCCTCCGGCGCAGAGCTCGACGGGATGTTCGATCGCCGAGACAGGCCATAACACGTGATTGCGCGTCAGCCGTTGCGGACCAGCGTAGCCTGAAGCACGAGCGCGATGGCGCCAGTGATCATGGCTGCGGCGGCGACGATCCATCCGGCGGCCCCCCATCCAAGGGCTGCCGTCATCCCTCCCACCAGCACCGGGCCTGAGAGCTGGCCAAGATTGCTTCCCTGCATGACGACACCGACCACGACAGGCACCAGGGTTGATTCCCGGGCCGCCAGCGGCGCCGATGCCAGCAACGTTGCCGGAATCAGGCCGCCAGCGGCCGAGAAAAGCAGGCACAGCAGGAAGGTCGTCAGTGGCTGGAACAGTCCGAGGAAGATTCCGAGCGCGGCTGCGCCCATGGTCGCGCTGGCAAAGAGGATCAGCGCACCGCGCCCGATCCCTCTCGCCAGCAGCCAGCCGGCGGCGAGGTTGCCGCTGATGTTGACCGCACTGGCCAAGGCGCTGAGCAAGCCGGCATCGCGGTACGTGACGTCCATGCGCTCCATCAGAAGCACCGGCAGAAAGGCGAACAGGGCGAAGAACATCAGGCTGTACAGCGCGAATGTAGACGCTAGCAGGACCGTGGCGCTGGACCATGCCCGCCGAACACCGTCGAACAGTCGACCTGCCACGCGGTGCCTCGGATCCTCGGGGACGCAGTAGAAAACCGCCAGCGCAGCGATCAGCGCCAGAGCCGAACTGGACCACCACAGCCATTGCCAGGCCGAGAAAAACGGCCCGGCCGTCATGGCCAGGGCCATCCCGCATGGCATGAAGCAGCTCCAAAGCGCCAGCGCACGATCACGCGCTGCGCCGGTCGCGAGGCGCTCCAGTATCGCCGGCCCGGCGACGATCACCAGCAGAAACCCGAGCCCTTCCAACAGCCGGAAAACCAGCAGCGTGCCGAATGAAGGCACCAGGGTGCCGGCGATACCGGACAGCGCCATGATCGCGAGGCCGAGCAACAGCGCTGTGCGCCGTCCCATGACGGCAGCCAGCGCACCTGCCGGGGCACCGCCCAGCAAGCCCAGCACAGCGAACACACTGGTCAGCCAGCCGGCCTGAGCGAGGCTCAGCCCCATGTCCGTCTGCAGCATCGGGGTGGCGATGGCGGCCTTGCCCAGATGCAGTGCCGCGACGACGCCGCTGGCCAGCACCAACCAATTGGCAAGCGCCGATCGAGCGCCTCGTAGCGAGCGGCTCATCCGGCGATACCACCGCCAGCACCTGCGAGCGCGGCCGCCACACGTGCGACGTGGCGGCCCTGATAACGGGCGCCCTCCAGTTCGTTCTCACTTGGCTGACGGTCGCCGCCGCTGCCGTCATCGGCAAGCGTGGAGGCACCGTAGGGCGATCCGCCAGTGACGGCGTCCATTCGTAACTGACCCTTGAAGCTGTAGGGCAACCCGACGATCACCATGCCCAGGTGCAGCAACACCGTATGGGTCGCCAGGATCGTGCTCTCCTGTCCCCCGTGCTGACTGCCGGTCGAGGTAAAAACGCTGCCAACCTTGCCCACCAGACGGTCGTCCGCCCACAGGCCGCCGCACTGGTCGAGGAAATTCTTCATCTGTGCAGCCATGTTGCCGAAGCGCGTTGGCGTGCCGATGACGATGGCGTCGTACTCAGGCAGCTCGGCAACGGAAGCGACATCCGCCGGCTGCGACGTCCGGTAGCCCGCCTTGCGTGCGACGTGCTCCGGAACGAGCTCCGGCACCCTTTTGACCTGTGCGAGCGCTCCTGCCTGACGAACCCCATCGGCCACGGCGTGGGCCAACGTCTCGATATGCCCATAAGAGGAGTAATACAGCACCAGTACCTTAGTCATCGCTCGAACCCTCGTTGTCATTGGACCAAGCCAACGATAAGCACTGGCGATGCTCTGCAAGAGTGATTAAATTTCGATCAACACGATCTACGGAGCAGATCATGCTCGATGCAATGACGCTGGATCAGATCCGGACGTTCGTCACGGTTGCCGACAGCGGCAGCTTTCGCTCCGGCGCGGCGCGGCTGTTGCGCGTGCAATCGGCGGTCAGCCATGCGATTGCAAATCTGGAGGCAGAGCTGGAACTGCAACTGTTCGATCGCAGCGGTTATCGGCCGGTACTGACGCCCGAAGGCGAGGCCCTGCTGGCGCATGCGCGCGACATCCTGCTGCGTGCCGATGCCATGCGGGCGCGCGCCCGTGCGCTGGGCGCCGGGGTGGAGCTGGAGCTGGCTCTGGTAGTCGATACTCTGTTCCCGATCGAGTCGGTGGCGCGGGCGGTTGCCGCAGCGAGCACCGAATTTCCGTCGACCTGCTTTCGTATGGATGTGCAAGCGCTGGGAGGGCCGATCGCCGCGCTGGAGGACAGGCGCTGCGCGCTGGCGATAATCGTCGGTGAGGACTTCCGTAATCCTCGGCTGTCGCTGGAAGCCATCGGCTCGGTACAGCAGGTTGCGGTGGTGTGCGCTACACATCCCCTCGCTGCACGGGAAGAGCGCGAGCGGCTCGGAATCGCCGATCTCGCCAATCATCTGCAGATCGTTCTGACCGACCCTACCCCGCTCTCGGAGGGCCGCTCATTCGGCGTTCTGTCCCCCTTCACCTGCCGGGTCAACACTCAGGATGCCAAGCTGGCGCTGATACGCGAGGGCCTCGGCTGGGGGCGACTGCCGACATGGCAGGTGCAGAACGATCTGGATTCGGGCCGCCTGGTGCGCGTGCCCATTCCCGACCTCGGGCGCAACAGCGAGGTGCAGTCCGAAGCCTACCTGGCGCACCGCCTGGACGAGCCGCTGGGCCCTGTTGCCCAGGCATTCCGTCGCGCACTCCTCGAACACTCACACAGTTAAACCTCAGCCTAATGCCTCGAGCTGTTATACAAAGCGGCCGGTGTTCGAGATCGTCGACCGACCACATCAGCTGTCGCTGGCCATGTTGCGTCAGGGGGCGGCCAGCTTGGAGGTTTGGCCTCGCTTATATAGCGCCGATCACGACCGCACGAATGTCATCGGCCAGCTGCCTCACCCGCGCTTCGCTGGTGTCCCAGGAGCACATGAAGCGTGCGCCGCCGACGCCGATGAAGGTGTAGAACAGCCAGCCGCGGTGTTTCAGCGCTTCCAGCGCCGCTGGCGGAAGGCTGACGAAGACACCATTGGCCTGTACCGGAAACATCAGCTCAACCCCCGGCAATTCGCCTATGAGCTCGGCCAGCAGCCGAGCGCAGCGGTTGGCGTGGTCGGCGTACTTGAGCCAAGCCCCGTTTTCCAGCAGGCCAACCCACGGCGCAGAAAGGAATCGCATTTTGGAGGCGAGTTGGCCGGCCTGCTTGCAGCGGTACTCGAAATCGATGGCCAGATCCCGATTGAAGAACAGGATGGCCTCGCCCACCGCCATGCCGTTCTTGGTACCACCGAAACAGAGCACGTCGACCCCGGTTTTCCAGCTCAGCTCGGCAGGAGCAAGGCCGAGATGAGCGCAGGCATTGGCAAAGCGGGCACCATCCATGTGCAGATGCAGGCCAAGCTCCTTGCAGGTATCGCTGACCGCGCGCAACTCCTCGGGCTGGTACACGGTGCCGACTTCGGTGGCCTGGGTCAGGCTCACCACGCGCGGCTTGGGGTAGTGGATGTCCTTGCGCTTCAGGGCGATTTCACGAATGGCCGCGGGCGTCAGCTTGCCCTGCTCGGACCGGCCGAGCAGCAGCTTGGAACCATTGGAGAAGAACTCGGGGGCGCCGCATTCGTCGGTCTCGACGTGGGCAATGTCGGCGCAGATCACGCTGTGGTAACTCTGGCAGAGCGACGACAGCGCCAGGGAATTCGCAGCCGTGCCATTGAAAGCGAAAAACACCTCGCAGTCGGTATCGAACAGCGCCCGAAAGTGATCGGCCGCGCGCGCTGTCCATTGATCGTCGCCGTACGCCCTGTCATGCCCCTGATTCGCTCTGGCCATGGCCTCCCAGGCTTCTGGGCATACGCCGGAGTAGTTGTCGCTGGCAAATTGCTGATTGGCGGTGGTCATCGAGTCCTCGTCGTGTGGCACTGCCGGACTGTTACTGGGCAGCACGTTAGTTTGTAGAGCCCAGCGCCTCCGAGCGCAAACGGGAATTGCCCACCGACCAGCTAGGCTGGCTCGCAGCCCTGGCTTCGCAGGTTAGTCATTCGACCTTCGGTCTGGCCTGCCGTGTAGACCGAAGGCACATCGCGACAAGGACGGCGCAGCGAATGGCTCAAGGATTCTTCAAGCATCCTGCAGAAGTTCGACGTCTGAAGTCATATCCGGCTCCGGAGGCTTGCACCTATTGTTATGATATAACATCATCAGCGCATTCCTTCTCGGCTTCGGATTCGCTTTACTGGCGTTCCGGCAATCGCAGGGCACCCTCAGCGCGCGAACACCTCTTTGCTCATGAGTATGTCTAATCGATAGACATGAGCCGGATAGGCGAGTATCGAATTCATCCGCGTTATGTCTCTGAATATTTTTCCACCTCCACCTTCCACGTGGGCCTGTCTTCCTGCCAGATTTGGGAACGCTTCGAATACGCCGAAAGTCGTCTGCGAGTACCGCACGCCATACCAAGGTCCGGTTGCCGGCTCCTGCTCAACACAGGCGAGAATGTCCCTTAGCATCTGCACGACCTGATCCTCGTTGCCAGGGATGGCCTCAATGTGAATGTAGAACGCTTTGCGACCGTCGTCGCCCTGTTCGCCACTAACCTGGACGCCGTGGTGGGGCGATACTGGTGCGGACGGAGCCGGGAATGGAACAGGGCCTGGTAGGGTTGTGTTGTCAGTCATGATCACCTCCTGTCGAGAGGCTTCAAATATAGAATCGGCATGGCTGGGCGGTGCGCTGGATTCATTCGTTTTCTAGCCTGATCATCCAGAGTCAACTCATGTCGCTCTGTCCCTATGGCAGGATCAGGATATGGCCGAGACGCTTCTTGAAATTGTTCGTCGCCATACCGAAGGCACGTGTGCACGTGACGGTGTCGCATCTACCGCTTGCTGGATTATTGCTATTCGCAAAACCGCGACTACTTCATTGGAGCATACGATGCCAGGGCCGCTGTGGTGCCTGGTGTTGCAGGGGAGCAAGCGCGTTTCTATTGGTAACCAGCAGCTGGACTACGCTGNNCGCTGCTGGCGACTCCATGCTGATCACTGCCAATCAACCAATGGTTAGCCAGATCATGCAGGCGAGTGCGAGCAAGCCTTATCTGTCGCTCGCACTTGATCTGGACCTTTGCATAATCGCCGATCTGGTGCTGGAAATGCAGGCGCAGTCGTTAAGCGTCAAACCCCATGAACGTGCTTCAACATACGAGCAAGTCGCCGACACCGCGTTGCGCTTGATGCAGCTTCTTGACCGTCCGGCCGCATTGGCCATGCTACGCCAGCAATTGCTGCGCGAAATCCACTACTGGCTACTCACGGGTCTGCACGGTGCCGCGATACGCCAACTCGGAACGCCTGACAGTCATGTTTATCGCATAGCCCGCTCCGTTGCGGTACTGCGAGCCGAGTATGCCAACGCGCTGCCGGCCGAACGGCTGGCTGCCGTGGCGGGTATGAGCCGCTCCTCGTTTCACCAACATTTCAGAGCAGTTACTTCACTCACGCCGTTGCAATTCCAGAAGCAATTACGATTGATTGAGGCGCGGCGCCTGATCGTGTCTGAAGGCAGGTCATCCAGTAGCGCAGCGTTCGAGGTTGGTTATGAAGGTGCTTCACACTTCGCCAGGGACTACCTACGCATGTTTGGCAAATTGCCTGGCAAGGATCGGCTAGAAACCGGCAGACCGCGTCGCCAGGGATAACGCCAATTGTCGATGCGGAAAGGATGCCTCCTCCATCTNNCTACTGGGTTACTTCGAATGATCCCAGAATTGGTGGTTCATGTTGGTCTCAATTTCCCGGATGGATTTAATCAACTCCTTTGCTTTTTCCCTAGGGATGCTGCCTTTGTTAGCTGCCAACTGAATTTCTTTGATCCGGGCTTTCCGGTCTTCGAAGCGCTTGCGATTAAGCTTGAGCCCTTCAATCATAAGTTTGGAGACGACACTCATCAATTTATGGTACTTGAAGCAGAACTCAATCGCGGGTCTGACTTGCTCAGTGACATCTTCCCACTGAGGATGATTGTCAGCCAGCTCATCAAATTTTCCTGGACTCAATACGCTGTCATTCGGGATGCCGATCCCCGTAACACCTGTATGCAGAAACACCTTCCGGGCCAATTCAGAGCAGTAGGCTGCGGCTTTCATTGGCTTTTTGGAAGGCAAGATTTTGTAGGGCTGCGCCAGATAGAACGCACATGCTTGGTAAATTTTATCGAGGTGTTCCGAACCAAGTTTCTTACACCGAATTACCCGCCAATCAGGTTTCACATCGCTCAAGACATCTGACACCAGCCTATTGGAAACACCCAGGCTAGGCATAGCATCGACGCAGACGAAGTCTGCATGAACCAGAGCGACGTGACTTGATCTTGCGTCCTTATAGCCAAGTTTTTGCCCCTTGGTGATAATTTTCGCGCCGGTCGTGTTTCCGGTGCTCAGAATTACATCCCCAGCTTTAAGCAGGTTGTTTACGTGGCTCAGTTCGTCGTTGAAAGGATTGTCGTGACCTCTCATCATGGCCCGATAGATCTCCAGCTGGTCGGCTGGAATCCCTTGATAACGAGCACCGAGATCTATCATTGCATCAGACTGTCCGCGAACTTGAGCAAGTAGCTGTTGGCTTTTCTCCTCGGATGACATAGCCGCAAAAATATCCGCTGCGGCAGCGTGCCGAACGCTCTGTCTAATTTGATCCAGATTCACGTGGGTCACTCTTTCAGTAAAAGGGCAGCCAGGCGCCGTGCTAGCTGAGAATGCTGTAATGGGGGCACGATCATGGGACTGCAAGATCTTTTTGATCGGAGAAAAGGGGACAGAGACAACAGTCCGCTTCTGGCCGCTAGTGTGCGCCCTCTTGCTTGGATGGCATTACGTTCTGGCCCAACGTTACTGTAGCGAATCCGCAGCAGTATCAATCAAAGCTTCCTGTATCCCGCGTGAAGAAAGACGCTACGTTGCGCCCGTTCTTCCACGGCTTCGCTTGCCGCCCCGCTACGGCAGATTCGAAGCATTCATCGAAATGTCATCATTTAGAAGCAGTGCGTTAACAAGGAATTTCTACCCTTTGCATCGCGAACCGCAATTGTGCGGCCAGCAATATTGCGAAAGGTGATCAAATGACGCCCCATCCGATACAGGACGCCGTGCTGCGGGTCGACCGGTTGAGCGTCGTCTACCCAGGCGGCGTGACAGCCCTACGCGATACCTCGATTGCATTTCGGCGTGGTGAGTTCACCGTGCTGCTTGGTCTCTCGGGCGCAGGCAAGTCGACCTTGCTCCGTAGCCTCAATCGACTCGTCACGCCCACTCGCGGCAGTGTCACCAGCGAGCTCGGTGAGCTCGGCAGCGGCTCGGCCTTGCGTCAGCATCGTCGGCGTACCGCCATGATCTTTCAGCACCACCAGCTAATCGAACGTCAAAGCGCACTGGCTAATGTGCTTACCGGTCGGCTGGCCTTTCACAACACGCTCCGCTCGCTGTTTCCTCTGCCGCGTGCCGATCAGGAGATTGCGCTCAGTTGCCTCGCTCGGGTCGGTCTGGCAGACAAGGCGCTAAGCCGGGTGGACAAACTGTCCGGTGGCCAGCAGCAGCGGGTAGGCATCGCGCGTGCGCTAGCGCAACAGCCCGCGATCATTCTTGCCGATGAGCCGGTAGCCAGTCTCGACCCGGCCACTTCGGTCCGTGTTCTCGGACTGCTGCGCGACATCTGCAAGGAAGACGGCATCACCGCCATCGTTTCGCTGCATCAACTCGAATATGCCCGCCGCTTCGCCGATCGCGTCGTCGGGCTGGCCGATTCTCAGATCGTTTTCGATGCCGCGCCCTCGGAACTCACCGATGCGCAGCTTGAGCGCATCTATGCAGGCCGCTCTACGACTCAGCCAGCAACTGCTCCGGCTGAAACCCCTGTCATGCTCGCACCTTCACTGGAGATGTCCCGATGAAACGCTTATCCGCTCTCTTATTGACCTGTTTGCTGTCCGCTGTTTCAAGTCTGTCCGCCGTAGCGGCCGATGCCGATCCGGATGTGCTAAAGGTTGCGCTGCTGCCGGACGAAAACGCCTCGGAGTTGATCAAGCGAAACCAGCCGCTGAAGGATTATCTGGAAGAGCATCTGGACAAGAAGGTGCAGCTGATCGTAACCACCGACTATTCCTCGATGATTGAGGCGATGCGCTTTGGCCGTATCGACCTGGCGTATTTCGGTCCGCTGTCCTACGTCATGGCCAAAAGCAAAAGCGACATCGAGCCCTTCGCTGCCATGGTCATCGACGGCAAGCCGACCTATCGCTCAGTGATTATCGCCAATGTGGCGTCAGGCGTGAATGAGTATGCCGACCTTAAGGGCAAGAAGATGGCCTATGGTGACCGGGCATCGACGTCCAGCCATCTGATTCCCAAAACCGTGCTTCTTGAGACGGCCGAGCTGACGGGTGGGCAGGACTACGAACAACATTTTGTGGGCACGCATGACGCCGTTGCCGTCAACGTGGCGAACGGAAACGCCGATGCGGGTGGGCTGTCGGAGGTAATTTTCAATCAAGTAGCCGAACGTGGCCTAATCGATCCGAGCAAGGTGAAAGTACTTGGTTACAGCGGCGAATATCCCCAATACCCCTGGGCGATGCGCTCGAACCTGAGCCCCGAGCTGAAAACCAAGGTGCGGGATGTATTCGTCGGTATCGACGATCCCGAAGTGCTGCGCAACTTCAAAGCCGAGGCCTTCGCGCCAATCACCGACGCCGACTACGATGTGATTCGCAACATGGGATCGCTGCTCGGCCTCGACTTCGCCACGATGTGAGCACCGATATGTCTACTCATCATGACGTGCAGGCGCTGCCTGCAGAGCAACGCGAGCACATCCTTCGAGGCTTCGGCCTCGGTTGGTGGCGCCAGCTGGGGCAGGTGGCAATTGTACTCGGAGTGGTGCTGTTGGCCTGCTGGTACGTGGGGCTGCTCGATGCCACCACGCTGCTGAACGGGCTGCCCTCCATCGCGACCCTGGCAGGCGAGGCCATGCCGCCAGACTTTTCGGGCTATCGAAGCTGGATTCGCCCGTTGATCGACACGCTGGCGATGAGCATCGCCGGCACGGCCATCGCAGTGGTGTTCTCGCTGGTGGTGGCCTTCGTTGCAGCGCGCAATACGGCGCCGCACCCCCTTGTGTTCGGTGTTGCCCGGGTGCTGCTCAATGCCCTGCGGTCGGTGCCGGAGCTGATCATGGGCATCATCTTCGTTGCAGCCGTAGGGTTCGGCGCCTTGCCGGGCGTGCTTGCCCTGGGTCTGCATTCGATCGGCATGGTCGGCAAGTTCTTCGCCGAGGCCATCGAGCACGTCGACGAAGCGCCGGTGGAAGCCGCTCGGGCGGCGGGGGCTACGCCGATGCAAGTGCTGCTGCACGCGGTTTTGCCACAGGTGACTCCGCAGTTCGCCGACGTGGCGATCTACCGCTGGGAATACAACTTTCGCGCCTCCACCGTGATGGGCATGGTTGGCGCCGGCGGTATCGGCTTCGAACTCATGGGCTCGCTGCGCATCATGCAGTACCAGGAGGTTGCAGCAATCCTGCTGGTCATCCTGGCCATGGTCACGCTAGTAGACGCCTTCAGTGGCGTGCTGCGCAAACGTTTCAAATAGGACAAACCATGCTGCCGAAACTCGTTATAACTCACCGAGTACACGATGAGATCCTGCAACTGCTGGCGCCACATTGCGAGCTGATGACCAACCAGAGCGACAGCACGCTGACGCGCGAGGAAATTCTGCGCCGCTGCCGCGATGCTCAGGCGATGATGGCGTTCATGCCCGATCGGGTCGATGCAGAATTTCTCCAAGCCTGCCCCGAGCTGCGTGTGGTCGGCTGCGCGCTCAAGGGCTTCGACAATTTCGATGTGGACGCCTGTACTGCCCGCGGGGTCTGGTTGACCTTCGTGCCTGATCTGTTGACGGTCCCGACTGCCGAGCTGGCGATCGGACTGGCGGTGGGGCTGGGGCGGCATCTGCGCGCAGCAGATGCGTTCGTCCGCTCTGGCGAGTTCCAGGGCTGGCAACCACAGTTCTACGGCACGGGGCTGGATAACGCGACGGTCGGCATCCTTGGCATGGGCGCCATCGGACAGGCCATGGCTGAGCGCTTGCAGGGATGGGGCGCGACCCTGCAGTACCACGAGGCGAAGGCTCTGGATACACAAACCGAGCAACGGCTCGGCCTGCGCCAGGTGGCGTGCAGCGAACTCTTCGCCAGCTCGGACTTCATCCTGCTGGCGCTTCCCTTGAATGCCGATACTGAGCATCTGGTCAACGCCGAGCTGCTTGCCCTCGTACGGCCGGGCGCTCTGCTTGTAAACCCCTGTCGTGGTTCGGTAGTGGATGAAGCCGCCGTGCTCGCGGCGCTTGAGCGAGGCCAGCTCGGCGGGTATGCGGCGGATGTATTCGAAATGGAAGACTGGGCTCGCGCGGACCGGCCGCGGCTGATCGATCCTGCGCTGCTCGCGCATCCGAATACGCTCTTCACTCCGCACATAGGGTCGGCAGTGCGCGCGGTGCGCCTGGAGATTGAACGTTGTGCAGCGCAGAGCATCATCCAGGCGTTGGCAGGTGCGCGCCCAATCAACGCTGCGAACCGTCTGCCCCAGGCCGAGCCTGCCGCATGTTGAATCCGGTCTGGCTGAAGAGCCTGGTAGCGATCGTTCAAACAGGCAGTTTTCAGAGCGCGGCGAGGGCGTTGGGGCTGGCCCAGCCGACGGTGTCGCAGCACTTGCAGAAGCTTGAAGAGCAGGTCGGCGTAACGCTGGTGCAGCGCAGTCGTAGCGGCTGCCAGCCTACCACACGTGCGCTGGCCTTCATGCCGCATGCGACCGCCTTGCTCGACATGCACGCCCGGGCGCTAGAAGCCCTGCATGGAAATAGTGAGCGCGTCGGGGCCAGCTCCAACATCGGCACCTACCTTCTCCAGCCATTCGTGCGCAGCTATCTGACGACCGCAAATGAGAGGGGCGAGGTGGATCTGCGCATCGCCGCCAACCCGGATGTGGCCGACCAGCTACTGGCGGGCCAGCTCGACGCCGCGATCATGGAATGGTGGCTACCTCACCCCGACTTCGAACACCGCCTCTGGCGGGTCGAGCCGCTGGTACTTATCGTCAGCCCCGACCATCCGCTGGCTGAAGCAGGGTGCATAGAACGCGATCGTCTGGTGGACCTGCCGATGCTGGGAGGTGAACCGGGTAGCGGTACCGGACGGCTTCTGACCGAATACTTTGGCGAGCTGGGCGTGCCTCGCAGCGGTATGCAGCTAGGCAGCACCGAGGCAGTCAAACAAGCAGTCAGGGCGGGACTCGGCGTGTCGTTGGTGATGGCTTCCGCAGTACAAGACGAAGTTCGCAGTGGCGCGCTGGTAGCTCTTCCCATCCCGGGGCTTGAAAAGCGTCTCCAACTGATCTGGCGCAAACCGCCCGGAAATCTGCACCCGCCGGGATTTGTGCGGCACTTATTGGCCGGTTAGCGACGGCCTGACTTTGGCCGTCGCTACACATGGTCACACTTCGGTCTGTTCCGCCATTTCCAAGGCGTCATCGACCTCAATTCCCAGATATCGAACGGTGCTCTCCAGCTTCGTATGGCCGAGCAGCAGTTGAACGGCCCGCAGGTTCTTCGTCCTGCGATAGATCAGTGATGCCTTTGTGCGTCTCATTGTGTGAGTGCCATACATGGCTGGGTCAAGGCCAATGGCTTTCACCCAGCCTTTGACGATACGGGCGTACTGACGAGTGGATAGATGGTCTGAGTTATGCAGTCGACTCGGGAACAGGTAGTCCTCGCCGCGGAGCTGTACTTGATGTATCCAAGCCGCGAGCGCCGCCCGAGTTTGCTCAGTGATCTCGAACTGCACTGGCCGCTGTGTTTTCTGCTGCATCACTATTGCTCGTGATGACACCTGCTCACCATGGGCAACGTCCCGCACACGGAGCTTGGTTAAGTCGCAGGCTCGAAGCTTGCTGTCGATGGCCAGGTCGAAGAGAGCCAGATCCCGAGTTCTTTCTGCAATTTGAAGCCTTACTCGGATGGCCCAGATATCTCTCAGTCGGAGTGGGGTTTTCTGTCCGACCAGTTTTCCTTTGTTCCAGGGCTGGCGGCTGCAGGTAGCGATGATGTTCATAGCAAGTCCTCCACGTGTGGGAGGACAAGAATGGCTAGCCTGAACGGTGGTCGCTAACCGGCCAAAAGCGGCCACTCAGGCGCTACGAAGCTAGCCAGATATAAGCTATGTGAGCGGTACGGCTGACATATTTAGTACCTTAAGCCCCGATTACACAGCAGTCTGCACATCCTCCTACTCCCCGCCCCACATACGAATCAGGCACTGAATGCATTCATGGCCTGCAGCGCCAGATTCCGGTACTGCTCTTGCTGACCGAGGAAGTACGGTACCGCCTTTAGCTTGGCGATCAGTTTGCTGGTCCGCATCACTGATTCGACCCTGGGCAATCCCTCTAGGAATAATCATCTAGATTAGGCGCTCTCACGATTACTTGGAATCCTGATGGGTGAGCAAATCGAATCTCACATAAAATTCGACTGGGGAATCGCTGATTCGGAAGCACTCAGCTAGCGCCGCCGGAACCGGAACCATTATCCTGTTGTTAGCAACAATGGTAGTGGTAATAAGTGCTATCCCTCCGGCCGCCCCGGCGCTTCTTTTACCGCGAAGTTCAATGTCGTAATAAAGGCTGAACCCAGAATTAGCAACCGAGAAAAGGTAGACAATACGTTTTCCAGCCCATGCCACTTGCGTCGAATGTGGCCAGCGAAAGAAATCGCTTTCTTTCTGGAATAATCGATCAGATAGGGCAAGAAACATCTTGTGATTGTTGAGCTGGGGTATTTCTATCTCTGACGTGAGAAGTCGTTCCTGAATGTGAGTATCAAGCCTCAGGATTGGCGAGCCCGCCGTTGGCACATTTTCTGATTTATCGGCAACTGGATGAACCGGGCCGTTAACTACATCAGGCAGTACACGCTCAATAGCACCCACTTGACTTACGTTCACTTGTTGACTTTGAACAGAGCTTGCCGCTACAGCTGCAGTCAATACGTCTCCGATCTCGACCTTCCCCAAAAGATAGTCAGCGAGCAAGGGTTCTAGCTCACCTTTATCTTCATAATCTAAGCGATAGAGCTCTTTCTTACGCTCTAATGTCCTCTGCAGGGCATCAAGTCCCGCTCGTTGAGAACTCGGTACAAATGACTGTATTCGCTGATAGATATGTACCCTCACCAAGTCCTTGGTAAACCCATCCATCAGATCATATGAAGACTCTATGACCTTTACGACAGCCTGCAGGGCGGACCAGTTTCTATTGAGGGTCAAAATTACCTGCTCGCC
>JABAHQ010000595.1_pt6 | contig 32538 bp, 30 predicted proteins | sample 7062091 | NCBI WGS metagenome assembly JABAHQ01 (sample SAMN14534359, study PRJNA622989) | marine sediment metagenome | biome: marine biome [ENVO:00000428]; feature: marine pelagic biome [ENVO:01000023]; material: deep marine sediment [ENVO:00002113] | place: India: Gulf of Kutch | collected... | reverse complement strand
CACCTCGACGCACCGGCAACTCCGGAAGCGGTGCTGCGGGGCATCGAGGATCTGCGCGCCCGCGCAGCCTCGCGCAACCCGGGCCCCGGGGCGCCGACACCGTCCGAGGACGCGCCATGACGCGCTGGAGCGATATCCGGGAGGCCTTCACCGCCGATGGCCGCACGCGGGTGCTGGTCACCGTGGCGCGCGCGCGCGGCTCGACGCCGCGCGAGGCCGGCGCCCGCATGCTGGTGGGCGAAGAGGCGGTGCTCGGCACGGTGGGCGGTGGCAACCTCGAGTATCAGGCCGTCGACATCGCGCACCGCATGCTGGCCGAGACGCGCGCCGGCCGCTCCCCGCACCCGCACCTGGAAGCGTTTCCTCTGGGGCCGCGCCTCGGCCAGTGCTGCGGCGGCCATGTGACCCTGCACTTCGAGTCCCTCACCGATCCCTTGTCGGCGGCATGGCTCGCCGCGATCGTCGAGTGCGAGACCCGCGGCACCCCGGCCGTCCTGGTGAGCGCCCTCGGCGGCGGCGCACCGGATAAACTGGTCGTCACGCGCGACGCCGTGTACGGAACCCTGTCGGACGCGGCCCGGGGCGCCGCCGCGGCGGATCTTGCCCGGGCACTGCTCGCCGCCGGCGCCACCGGCCCGAGCATCCGCCACCTGCCGGGGCGGGAGCGCGAAGATCCTGGCGGGCTCATGCTCGAGCCCCTGAGCCCCCCGGACCTCCGGGTGGTGCTCTTCGGCGCGGGCCACGTGGGCAAGGCGGTGGTGGCAGTCTTGTCCGGGCTGCCGTGCACGGTCACCTGGGTGGACGACCGGGTGCGGGAGTTCCCGGCGGAACTGCCTCGCAACGTGCGGGCCCGGATGCGGGCGGCCCCGGAATCCAGCGTCGACCGGGCACCGCCGGGCGCCTACTACCTGGTCATGACCCACAGCCATACCCTGGACCTGGCGCTGTGCGAACGCATCCTGCGCCGGAATGACTTCCGCTACCTGGGGCTCATCGGATCCGACGCCAAGCGCCGGCGATTCGAGAAACGTCTCGCACGACGCGGCATCCCGGCGCAGGCGCTGGCCCGCATGACCTGCCCTATCGGGGTGGCGGGCATCGACGCCAAGCACCCCGGAGCCATCGCCGTGGCAGTGGCGGCTCAGATGCTCCAGGTGCGCGAGGAGGCCGAGGCCCGGACTCCCTACGATGCGCCGCACGAAGACGAACCGCCCCAACGGGCACGGTCGGTGTGATCGGCTGTCCGAGACGACGCGAGGGGCGGCCGTGGAGAAAACCGACGGAGAGGACGAGGCGGGCTTGTCACCGCGCGCGGGCAATAGCATGAACGCCGAGCTGCCCCGCCTGGAGCTTCAGGGCATCACCAAGACCTACCCGGCGGTGGTGGCCAACGACAACGTGGACCTGCGCGTGATGCCGGGGGAGATCCACGCCGTCTTGGGGGAGAACGGCGCCGGCAAGAGCACGCTCATGAAGATCATCTACGGCGTCGTGAAGCCCGATGCAGGCCGCGTGCTGTGGCAGGGCCGGCCGGTGCATATCGCCAACCCGGCCGAGGCGCGGCGCCTGGGCATCGGTATGGTTTTCCAGCACTTCTCCCTGTTCGAGACCCTCACCGTGACCCAGAACATCGCGCTGGCGGTGGAGGACGGCCGCGACCTGGAGGCCCTCTCCGCGCGCATCCGCGAGGTCTCGGAGCATTACGGGCTGCCCCTGGACCCGAGGCGCCTGGTGCATTCGCTCTCCGTGGGCGAGCGCCAGCGCGTGGAGATCGTGCGCTGCCTGCTGCAGAGCCCGAAGCTGCTCATCATGGACGAGCCCACCTCGGTGCTCACCCCGCAGGCGGTGCGCAAGCTCTTCGAAACCCTGCGGCTGCTGGCCCAGGAGGGATGCAGCATCCTCTACATCAGCCACAAGCTGGACGAGGTCAAGGCCCTGTGCGATACCGCGACCATCATGCGCGGCGGGCGCGTCACCGGTAACGCGAATCCGCGCAAGGAAACCACCCACAGTCTGGCGCGCATGATGATCGGCAAGGATCTGCCGGTGGTGGAGCACGCCGAGCCGCGCACTCGCGGCGACGAACGGCTGGTCGTGGCCGGCCTCTCGCGCCCGGCGGATGATCAGTTCGGCACCGACCTCGAGGATATCCAGCTGACCGTGTACGGGGGCGAGATCGTGGGCATCGCCGGCATCTCGGGCAACGGGCAGCGCGAGCTGCTGGCCGCGCTGAGCGGCGAGGCGCCGGGCGCCGAACCCTCGGAGGTCCAGGTCGACGGACGCCCCGTGGGGCGGCTGGAGGCCGCCGGGCGCCGCAACCTCGGGCTCGCCTTCGTGCCCGAAGAACGCCTGGGACGCGGCGCGGTGCCGGGCATGTCGTTGACCAAGAACGCCCTCCTCACGGCGCATCGGCTCGGTATGGTGCGCCACGGCCTCATCCGTGCGCGGGCGAGCGAATCGTTCACCGAGCGCTGCGTGCGCGAGTTCAACGTCATGTGCGCCGGTGCCGACGCCGAGGCCAAGAGCCTCTCCGGGGGCAACCTGCAGCGCTTCATCGTCGGGCGCGAGATCCTCCTCGCACCCAAGGTGCTCGTCGTCTCCCAGCCCACCTGGGGGGTGGACGTGGGCGCCACCGCCGCCATCCGTCAGGCGCTCATCGACCTGCGCAGCGCCGGGGTCGCGGTGCTGGTCGTCTCGGAAGAGCTCGACGAGCTGTTCGAGATCTGCGATCGCATCGCGGTCATCGCCAACGGCCGCCTGTCGCCGACTCGACCCGTGGCCGACACCACCATGGAGGAGATCGGATTGTGGATGAGCGGGCTGTTCCCCGGCGGCCCGCAGGCCGGGGCCGAGGAGCGAGCGGGCGATGCGCGTCAAGCTTGAACCGCGTCCGCAGCGCTCCCGCCTGATGAGCTATCTCTCGCCGCTGCTCGCGGCGGCGCTCACCGGGGTCACGGGCCTGATCGTGTTCACGCTGTTCGGCCTCGATCCCGGCGCGGCCTTCTACACCTTCTTCGTCTCCCCCATCGATGATCGGTACGGCTTGGGCGAGCTGGGCCTGAAGGCGACACCCCTCATGCTCATCGCGGTGGGCCTGGCCGTCGGCTTCCGCGCCAACGTGTGGAACATCGGTGCAGAGGGTCAACTCGTCGCCGGCGCCATCTTCGGCGGCGGGCTGGCGCTCTGGTTCCACGGTGTGGACAGCCCCTGGCTGCTGCCCGCCATGGTCGTCGCCGGCGCCGTGGGGGGCATGCTGTGGGCGGCCGTGCCCGCGCTGCTGCGCACCCGCTTCAACACCAACGAGATCCTGGTGAGCCTGATGCTGGTGTACGTCGCGGAGCTGCTTCTCGACTATCTGGTGCGCGGTCCGTGGCGGGACCCGGCCGGGTTCGGCTTCCCCGAGTCGAAGCTCTTCCACGAGGCGGCCACCATGCCGCTGCTCCTGGGGGGAACGCGCCTGCACGCAGGGCTCCTGATCGCGCTCGGGGCGGTGCTCGTCGGATGGGTGTTCATCCAGCGCAGCTTCCTCGGCTACCAGATGCGGGTGGCGGGACTGGCCGCCCATGCGGCCGCGTACGCGGGCTTTCGCCGTTCGCGCATGGTCTGGATGGGGCTGCTCGCGGGGGGCGGCGCCGCCGGCATGGCCGGCGTCGGCGAGGTGGCCGGGCCCATCGGCCAGCTCCTGCCCTCGGTGTCGCCGGGCTACGGTTTCGCCGCCATCATCGTAGCCTTCGTGGGCCGGCTGCATCCGCTCGGGATCCTGCTGGCGAGCCTGCTGATGGCGCTCCTGTATCTGGGCGGCGAGGCTGCCCAGATGCAGCTCGGCCTGCCCGCGGCGGTGACCGGCGTGTTCCAGGGCGTGCTTCTGTTCTTCCTGCTGGCCTCGGACGTGTTCATCAACTTCCGACTGCGCGTGGTGCGCGCGGCACCGGCGGCCGCCGCGGCCCCGGCGCGCGCGGAGAAGGCCGAGGAGGCGGTGACGTGAGCGGGCTCGAGACCACCACCGCCATCATCCTCGCCACCATCGGCGCCGGCACGCCGCTGGTGTTCGCGGCCCTGGGGGAGCTGATCACCGAGAAGTCCGGAGTGCTCAACCTGGGAGTCGAGGGCATGATGCTGGTGGGGGCCATCGCCGGCTTCGTGGTGGCGGTGGAGACCGGAAACGTGCCGCTCGCGGCCCTGGCCGGGATGCTGGCCGGTGCGGCCATGGCCCTGCTCTTCGGCATACTCACCCTGACCTTCATGGCCAACCAGGTGGCCAGCGGGCTGGCGCTCACCATCTTCGGCATCGGCCTGAGCGCCTTCCTGGGCCTCGACTACACGAGCGTCGCCTTCGGTGGCGTGCCCGAGATCCACATTCCGCTGCTGAGCGACATCCCGCTCCTCGGCATCGTGTTCTCCCTGGACCTGCTGGTGTACGCGTCGTTCGTCGTGTTCCTCGGCATCGTCTGGTTTCTGTACCGCACGCGGGCGGGCCTCGCCCTGCGCGCCATCGGCGAGGCGCCCCACTCGGCCCACGCCCTGGGCTACCCCGTCATCCGCATCCGCTACCTGGCGGTGCTCTTCGGCGGGGCCATGGCCGGACTCGGCGGCGTGTACCTCTCCATCGCCTACACGCCGATGTGGGTGGAGGGCATGACCGCGGGGCGCGGCTGGATCGCCCTGGCCCTGGTGGTGTTCTCCACCTGGCGGCCCCTGCGCGTGCTGGCGGGCGCCTATCTCTTCGGCGGCGTCACCATCATCCAGTTCCACGCCCAGGGTGCGGGCGTCGACATCCCGTCCCAGTTTCTGTCCATGCTACCGTACCTCGCCACCATCGCCGTGCTGGTGGTGATCTCGCGCGACATCGCCACCGTGCGCCTGCACCAGCCCGCGGCGCTGGGGACACCCTTTCACCCCGATACCACTTGATGGGAGGAGCGACCATGACAACCGCGTCGATAAGAACACTTCTCGCAACCGTGGCCGCGGCGCTGCTGTGGGCTGCCGGGGCGGGCACCGCCGCCGAGCATCCGCTCAAGGTAGGCTTCGTGTACGTGAGCCCCATCGGCGATGCCGGATGGACCTACCAGCACGAGCTGGGACGCCGCGCACTGGAGGAGGCGCTCGGCGATCGGGTCGAGACCAAGTACGTGGAGAACGTCCCCGAGGGGGCGGAGTCCGAACGGGTCATTCGCGAGCTCGCCGCCAGCGGCCACGAGCTCATCTTCACCACCTCCTTCGGGTACATGAATCCCACGATCAAAGTGGCCCGCCAGTTTCCCGATACGCACTTCGAGCACGCCACCGGTTACAAGCGCGCCCCGAACGTCAGCACCTACCTGCCGCGCTTCTACGAGGGCCGCTACCTCACCGGCATCGTCGCCGGCGAGATGACGCAGTCCAACACGCTGGGCTACGTGGCCGCCTTCCCCATCCCGGAGGTGATCCGCGGTATCAACGCGTTCACCATCGGTGCACGCAGCGTCAACCCGGACATCCAGGTGAAGGTCATCTGGGTGAACTCGTGGTTCGACCCGGGCCGCGAGCGCGAAGCGGCCGAGGCGCTCATCGCGCAAGGCGCCGACGTCCTCACCCATCATACCGACTCCACCGCACCCACCCTGGTAGCCGAGGAGCGCGGCGTGTACGTGGTCGCCTACCACTCCGACATGTCCAAGTACGGCCCCCATGCGCACCTCACCGCCTCCACCCACAACTGGTCGGACTACTACATCGAGCGCGCCAAGGCGGTGATGAACGGAACCTGGGAGTCTCACGCCATCTGGGGCGGCATCAAGGAGGGCATGGTCATGCTGGCGCCCATGAGCCCGGCGGTGCCCGACGACGTGGTGCGGCTGGTGGAGACCCGCAAGCAAGCCATCGTGGCGGGCGAGCTGCACCCGTTCACCGGACCCGTCAGGGACCAGTCGGGCAAGGTGACGGTGCCCGCGGGCAAGACCATGTCCGACGAGGACCTGCTGGTCATGGACTATTACGTGGAGGGCATCGTCGGCAAACTGCCCAAGTAGGTGCCTGGTTGCGCATGAAGCTCTCTGGGCTCGACGAGCCCTTGCTCCGCGTTCCGAGGCCGCGCGTGTTTCGGCCAGTCACCCATCGCAAGGGCTCGCCGATCCGCCAGCCTGAGGTTCGTGGTTAAGTGGTGTCTGACACCTGGGTAACCGGGGATACGTAGGAACGTACCCGTGAACGCGGAGGGGCGGCGCACCCGCGAAGTTCGTCATGGAGGTGCTGCTCCCGAGCGGGCAGCGGCCCACAGACCAATCTCGAACCGAGCATGGATCCCATCGTCAGCGAATGGCTGGGCCTGGTGGTGCGCTGGGTGCACGTCATCAGCGGCATCGCCTGGGTGGGCGCGTCGTTCTACTTCAACTGGCTGCTGAACCATCTGCGCGCCCCGGCCACCACCGACCACCACGCCCTGGGCGAGCTGTGGGCCATCCACGCCGGCGGCTTCTTCCACGTGCAGAAGCGCACCATCGCGCCGGGGGCGCTGCCCGCGCCGCTGCACTGGTTCAAGTGGGAGGCATACTGGACCTGGATCAGCGGCTTCGTGCTGCTGGTGCTGGTCTACTACCTGGGCGCCGAGGTCTACCTCATCGATCGTCAGGTGGCCGACATCGGGGTCGGCATCGCGGTGACCATCGGCATCGGCACGCTGGCGCTCGGATGGCTCGTCTACGACCTCCTGTGGCGCTCGCCCCTCGCCGAGCGCCCGCGTCTCGCCGGGGCGGTGTCCTTCGCCCTGGTGGTGGCGCTCGCCTGGGGTCTCGACCAGGTGTTCAGCGGTCGCGGCGCCTACATGCACGTGGGCGCCCTGCTCGGCACCCTGATGGCGGGCAACGTGTTTCGGATCATCATGCCGGCCCAACGCGAACTGGTGGCCGCCACCCGGGAAGGGCGCGAGCAGGATCGGCGGCTCGCCGCCTTCGCCGAGCAGCGCTCGCTGCACAACAATTACATGACGCTGCCGGTGCTGTTCGTCATGATCAGCAATCACTACCCGAGCACGTACTCCCACGAGCTCAACTGGGTGGTGCTCGCGGTGCTGTTCGCCGCCGGCACCGCCGTGCGCCACTATTTCAACGTGCGCCACCGCCGGGGCAACTGGCGCAGTGCCTGGCTGCTGGGGGCTCCGGCCGTGGCCGTGGCCGCTCTCGCCTACGTCACCGCCCCCGCGCCCCGCGGCGCGGGCTCGGAGCCGGTGGCCTTCGAGGCGGTGCAGAGCATCATCGAGGCGCGCTGCGTGAGCTGCCACTCCGCCCACCCGACGAGCGAGCTGGTCCTCAGCCCCCCGAAGGGCGTCACCTTCGACACCCCGGAGCAAATCCGCGCGCAGGCGGTGCAGATCCAGGCGCAAGCCATCGCGAGTACCGCCATGCCGCCGGGCAATCTCACCGGCATGGCCGACGCCGAGCGTCAGCTCCTGGCGCGTTGGATCGCGCAGGGCGCACCCCTGGAGTGAGGCCCCACGCCAGCATGTCCGAGACACCGCACCGCCCCGACCGCGAGCAGCCACCGGTGCTGGCCATTCGCGGCGATGTCCTGCACTGCCTGCGCGACCCCGGGGAACCGCCGGCGCGCGCGGCTCTCGAGCACCTGCCCGACGGGCTCCTGGTGGTGCGCGACGGGCGCATCGATGCGGTGGGGGCGGCACGCTCGCTGCTGCCCAAGCTGGGCGCCGAGGTGGCGGTGCACGACCACTCGGGTCGGCTCATCGTGCCCGGATTCGTCGACGCCCACGTGCACTACCCCCAGACGGACATCATCGCCTCGGACGCCTCCCGGCTTCTCGAGTGGCTGCGCACCTACACCTTTCCCACGGAGCAGCGTTTCGACGAACCGGACCACGCGCGCGAGGTGGCCGAGTTCTTCCTGGACGAGCTCCTGCGAAACGGCACCACCACGGCACTGGTGATGGCCACGGTACACGAGGCATCGGTGGACGCCATCTTCACGGCGGCCGAGACCCGCGGCATGCGGCTCGTGGCGGGCAAGATGATGATGGACCGCAACTGCCCGCCCGAGCTGTGCGACCGCGACGGGGCCGGCTACGCCGCGAGCAAGGCCCTCATCGAGCGCTGGCACGGACGCGGGCGCCTGCTCTACGCCGTGACCCCGCGCTTCGCCCCCACCTCCTCGGAAGCCCAGCTCGAGCATGCCGGCCGACTGCTCGCCGAGCACCCCGACGTCTATTTCCACACGCATCTCGCCGAGAACCGCGAGGAGGTGGCGTGGGTAGCGGAGCTCTTCCCGTGGAGCCGCAGCTACCTGGATGTCTACGACCGCTTCGGACTCGTGGGCCAGCGCGCTGTCTTCGCGCACTGCATCCACGTCGATGACGACGACCGGTCACGCATGGCCGCGACCGGGGCGACGGCGGCGTTCTGCCCGACGTCCAACCTGTTCCTGGGGAGCGGTCTCTACGATCTGGCGGCGGCGCGTCGGGCCGGCATCACCGTGGGCGTGGGGACGGACGTCGGCGGCGGCACCAGCTTCAGTCTGCTGCGCACCCTGGACGAGGGCTACAAGGTCGCGCAGCTTCAGGGGGGCCGGCTCTCCGCCGAGCAGGCGTTTTACCTGGCCACGCTGGGCGGCGCGCGGGCGCTCGACCTGGACCAGCACATCGGCAGCTTCGCGCCCGGCAAAGAAGCCGACTTCACGGTCCTCGACCCACGCGCCACGCCGCTCCTGGCCCGACGCACCGCCGGCGCACGCGACATCGGCGAAACGCTGTTCGCGCTCCTCCTCCTCGGAGACGACCGCTGCGTCGCGGCCACCTACGTCATGGGCGCTGCGGCCTACGCGCGCACCCCGGCGTGAGTGCGTTGCAAAACGCGAACCCCGTGCTTCACAAGCCGCTCGGGCGTCGCGCATCATACATGCGGGTTTTTTCCCGCGCGCAGGGAGCCGGAACATGGCCGATAAGAAGTTCATCAGCGCCCAGGCGCTTCTCGAGGACTCCTTCGAGCTGGGCGCGCAGATCTTGCAGAGCGATTTTCGACCGAACTTCATCGTAGGGGTCTGGCGCGGTGGGACTCCGGTGGGGATCGCGGTCCAGGAGCTGCTGGACTTCTTCGGCGTGCAGACGGATCACATCGCCATCCGTACCTCGTCGTACGTGGGCATCGAGGACCGCGCCCCCCACATTCGGGTCCACGGGCTCAACTACATCGTGGAGCGCGTGAACCACGACGACTCGCTGCTCATCGTGGACGACGTGTGGGACACGGGGCTGAGCGTGGAGGCGGTCATCGGGCAGTTGCGGCGCAAGGCGCGCCGCAACACACCGCGTCATCTGCGCGTGGCCACCATCTACTTCAAGCCCGGCAAGAACAAGACCGATCGGGTCCCGGACTTCTACGTCCACGAGACCGATGGTTGGCTAGTGTTCCCCCACGAGCTGCACGGCCTCACGCAGAAGGAGATCCTGGCCAACAAACCCTCCCTGCGGCCGCTGTTGCAGCGGCTCTCGAACGCCGCCGCACCGTAGCCAGCCTGCATTTCTCACCAGCCCACGGCTCGGCAGTGCGTGTAGTGTGGGCAGCTCAACATACAAGCGCACTCCGGGCCGCGACTGTCGCGCGTGCAAAGTGGCGGCGCATACCCAATCAAGGCTCGGGACAACCCTTGGCCATGTTCTCGTTCCCGATATTCGGCGAAGAGCCAAGACGAGCGAAGCCGAAGTAGCCGAGGCACATTCTCACCGACTTCCGACCCCTTTTGGCGCGGTGCTCCGCCGGTTGACGTACGCGCCGATCGTCCTCAATGGCTCGAACCCCGAGAAAGTGTGTCCTCTGTGCGAAATACCACAGTGCTTTGTGCTCGGCAGGGGAAGAGTGGTACCCGGGTCATCAGATCACGGTATGGGAGACGGCCATGCCAGCAAAACGACGGTCCAAGAATGATGAAAAAACGCGTGTAGAGGCCGGTTCGTCGCGGTCCGAAGACTTCGACATGCGGGAGGTCTGGGCTACGATGCTCGCGGAGTCGGCCGGTTGGGGCAAATGCGTTCTGCAGTGGACGTGGCTGGCGGCGATCTGCCTGCTCAGCCTGGGTTACGCGCTCACCGTTTTATATGCGACCCAATTCAGTAACGATGTTCAGTCCACCGTCGGAGATCCCTCGGCGGCGGCGCGGATGAAGGATAATCTGGTGCATTTCGGCCGCAGTTACCGGAGCTTGGCTCAGAGCAGCCCGGAAAGCAGCGCGTCCGGTCGGCGAAGCGAACTAGACACGGCGATTCAGGAGCTCGCGCTGTTTGCTTGCGATGACTCGCGAACAGGGCTTGTGCGAGAGCCTGGAAACGCACCCTCCGCCCGATTTCTGTATCAACAAACGGAGAGTTTGCGTGTCGAGAACTCACGCGCGCTAGAGACCAGCGACGACTTGACGTGGTTGTGTTGGTCGCAGCAGCAAGCCAGGAGAGAGTTCGATCGGATTCAAGGAGGAGGAAGCACCAAGAGGGTCTCTTTCGAGACGATCATGCGCGACTTCATGAGCTTCGAGCATCTGGCATTTCTTGTCCCGCTAGGCCCGCATCCGATGGTGTTCGCGACGGCCACTCAAAAGGAGCTGGCGCTGGCGCTCGTCTTGTCGATGGCCGTCTTCGGAAGCGTGCTCTTCATGGTGCGCAGCCTCCTCGAGCGTCGATTGGAGCAGCCGGGTCGACCTGTACGTGCGCCTTCGGAGCGTCCCTTTTCTTGGTTTCTGTTACGCCCGCTTCTTGGGGCGATGACCGGCTTCGCGGTGTTCGTCGTGATAAAGGCGGGTCAGCTGACCTTCGGCGACTCGGCGGCGGGGGCAACAGCAGGGGAGGCCGGCAGCCACAATCTGTATGTTCTCGGTTTTGTGGCCTTCATCTCGGGTTTTCTGTGCTGGCAGGCGCTGGAGCGCATCGAGCAGGCAGGCGAAAAGCTCTTGGGTTGCCATAAGCGCAAAGAGCGCTGGGCACCCCGGCTCGGCAGCTCACTCGCGACGGCAACCAAGTCTTCTCGAAAGACGCCGGAACGACTGGCACGGCAGCTCGACGTGTCCGTCGAGCAGGTCAGGCGATGGATCGACCAGCAAGACAAGGTGCCGTATCCGATGCAGACTCGAATCGCCGCCTGGCTCGACGAGGATCCGGCGAGGTTGTTCAGCGACTTGAGGCCGGAATCACGATAGGACCCGGCGAGGTCTTCAGCAACTTGAAACCGGCACCACGATAGGCGTCGTACGTCGACCACCGCATCGAACACGGCAAGCACGGCATCACCGGCGTAGTACACGGCTCGCCCGCGGTGGTCGGGACACGGCGCCGGCGATCAAGTCGAGGTGTGATCGTAGCGTACGGCGCGTCGCGTCCTCATGGTCGCCGGGCAGACGGCTGTAACCCGCAACGTCGGCATACAGGATTGCAGTGAGCCTTCTGGGGAGGGGCTCGTCGTCCGTGGATGGGTAGGCGGTCTGTGGTGGACTCGGATCGCTGTCATACTAGGAGGAGCCTCCTGATCAGTCGTAAGCGCATCTCCGCATAGCGACGCATGCGCCCTGCCCGGTTCGGGTTGACCACCTCGCCACCCAAAGAGCCGAATACGGTCTCGCTGTCGAGGGCCTACCGGCGGCCACTCATCCGCTATAGTATCTGTCATTCCTCCCCGGCCGGTTGGCGATGGGTCCAGAACGTCCACTGCGCGGCATGTCAGATGATCTGAGCTTGTGGCTTCGGCAGCTCGGGCTGGCTCAGTACGAGACAGTCTTCGCGGAGCAGCAGATCGACCGCGAGGTATTACCCCAGTTGACAGATGCGGACCTGAAGGAGCTCGGCATCCCCCTGGGTCCCCGCAAGAAGCTTCTGAAAGCCATTGCTGCCCTCCAATCCGACTCGAACGAGTCGAGGCTGTCAGACGTCGCAACGAATCGGCCCGCTTCACTGCTGCCCGAGTCTACCGAAGCCGAACGCCGCCAGCTAACGGTGATGTTCTGCGATCTGGCGGGCTCGACGGAGCTCTCGCAAAGGCTCGATCCGGAAGACCTGCGTGAGCTGAACCTTGCCTATCAAGACGCCTGCAAAGCGGCTATCGAGCGCTATGAAGGCTACGTAGCGCGCTACATGGGCGACGGGGTACTGACCTATTTCGGCTACCCGAAGGCGCACGAGGACGACGCCGAGCGGGCGGTGCACGCCGGCTTGGCAGTGGTCGAGGCGGTAGGCGAGATTGGCCAAACCACGGACCGCGAGACCCGCATCGAGCTGGGCGTTCGTGCCGGCATTGCCACGGGACTCGTGGTGGTGGGCGATCTCATCGGCGACGGTGCCTCGCAGGAGAGCGCGGTGGTCGGGGAGACGCCCAATCTGGCCGCCCGCCTCCAGGCGCTGGCCTCACCGAACACGGTGGTGATCAGTCGTGCCACCCACGATCTGGCCGCGGGTCGCTTCGAGTACGCAGACCTCGGCACCCACGAGCTCAAGGGTATTGCCGGCCCGGTGCAAGCGTGGCGAGTCATTGGCCGCAGCGCAACGGAGAGCCGCTTCGAAGCATTGCACAGGACGGGGCTGACTCCCCTGGTCGGTCGTGAGCACGAGATCGGACTGCTCCTCGAGCGCTGGGAGCAATCTAAGGAGGGAGATGGCCAGGTCGTTCTGCTATCGGGCGAGGCGGGCATCGGAAAATCCAGAATCATCCAGACTCTGCGCGAACGCTCGGCTGCGGACAAGCCCGTGCGGCTGCGCCATCAGTGCTCGCCTTACTACGCGAACAGCGCGCTGCATCCGGTCATCGAGCAGCTCGAGCGAGCGGCGCGGTTCGATGCCGGGGATCCGCCCGAGGCCAGGCTCAAGAAGCTCGAACGGATGCTTGCTCAATCAACGCGGGATATCGAATCGGTCGCACCCCTATTTGCAGCCTTGCTGTCGATTCCGGCTGAGGGTCGCTATGCCCTGCTCGAAATGACGCCAGAACGACGAAAGGAGCGGACGCTGGAAGCGCTGGTTGCGCAGATCGAAGGACTGACCCAGGAGCGGCCAGTGTTGTTCGTCTTCGAGGACGCCCATTGGGCGGATCCGACATCGCTCGAGCTGTTGGAGCTGGTCGTTGAGCGCGCCCAAGGGATTCGGATCCTTGCGCTCATCACGTTTCGACCCGAGTTCCATCCGCCTTGGACCGCACACACTCACATTACTTCACTCACCCTCAACCGGTTCAGCCGAAGCTTGGTCGCGGCTATGGTGGACAAGGTCACGGGCGGGAAGCCGCTGCCCGCAGAGGTGCGCGAGCAGATTGTGGAGAAGACCGACGGAGTACCTTTGTTCGTCGAGGAGCTGACCAAGACCGTGCTCGAATCGAAGCTCGTTGAGGAAGTGAATGGAGCGTACGTGCTCGCGAAGCCGCTGCCACCGCTGGCGATACCATCCACGCTCCACGACTCTCTGATGGCGCGGCTCGACCGATTGGGTGCGGTGAAGGAAGTCGCACAGTGCGCGGCGGCTATCGGACGCGAATTCTCCTTTGACCTGCTGTCCGCGGCTTCGGCGTTGCCAAGCGACAAACTGCGGAATGCGCTGGACCAACTCCTGGATGCCGGGCTCGTGTTCCGTCACGGGCGCTCACTACAGGCGCGCTTTTTCTTCAAGCACGCGCTGGTTCAAAACGCCGCCTACGATTCAGTGCTGCGCAGCAAGCGCCGGCAGTTGCACGGGCGCATTGCCGAAGCCCTGAGGACGAGATTCCCCGAGGTGACGACATTACAGCCGGAGCTCCTGGCCCATCATTACAGCGAAGCGGGCCAGACAGGCGACGCCATTGAGTACTGGCTGCAAGCGGGGCGCCGGGCTACGGAGCGCTCGGCGGACAAGGAAGCCATCGGGCATCTCACCAAGGGGCTCGAAGCGCTGCGGACACTGCCCGAGTCAACCGAGCGCTTGCGCAAGGAGCTTACGTTTCGGGTGGCGCTGTGTAGCCCTTTGATGGTCACCAAGGGCTTTACGTCCGAGGAGACCGCCGAAATGTACGCGCGCGCGCACGAGCTCTGCGAGTTGCTGGGAGAGACCGAGCAGTTTTACCCCGTGCTCTTCGGTGAATGGGTACACCACCATGTGGGCGCCGAGTATGGCCTGGCACGTCAGGTAGCGACCCAGCTTCTGCGTCTGAGCGAGCAACAGAATGACATAGCGGCAATGGCCGTGGGACATCGGCTGCTCAGCTGGACCGCTCTCATGCTCGGCGGGCTTTCTGTCGTCCCGCCGCATCTGGACAAAGCATTGGCTCTGTACAGCCCGCAGCGACATCGTACGTTCCGATTCCGCTTCATCCACGATCCCCGCGTGGCGACACTTGCCTGCTCTGCGGTCCATCAATGGCTGTCCGGGTACTCTCAACAAGCGTTGCAAACCAGAGCCGAGGTTATTGCTTACGCTCGGGAGCTCAACCATGCAAGCACGCTTGCATACGCCCTGTTTCATGCGGGAACGGTGACGGCGGCGCTGAGTCGGGATGCTCCGGCGGTCGAGAAATTCGCTGATGAGCTGGTTTCGCTGTCAGAAGCGAGGGACTTCCCGCTGTATCTGGCATGGGGCCGCGTGACCGGGGGCTGGGCTACCGCGAAAAGTGGAAAGCAGGCAGACGGCATGAAGCTTTTCCATCAAGGGCGCGAGGCCCTGATGACAGGAAAATGGAAATACTTCGGAGCTTTGAATCTCGCACTGCTGGCGGAGCTCTACCTCGAAGGTGGGGACTTCGATGAGGCGCTCGCCACGCTCGAGGAGGCAAAGCGTCTGATCCACCGCACCGAAGAGCGAATGTGTGCAGCGGAGATTCATCGGCTCATCGGGGAGGTGCTGCTCGCCCGAGACCCGCATACTCCCGAGCCGGCGGATACTTGTTTCAGGGAAGCCGTCGACATCGCCCGACGCCAGGGAGCGAAGTCATTTGAACTGCGCGCGAGCGCCAACCGCGCGCGCCTGTGGGCAAGTCAAGGGAAACGTGACCAAGCCCGCGATCTGCTGGCCCCGGTTTTTGGCTGGTTCACCGAAGGCTTCGACACCCCTGATCTCAGGGAAGCCAAGGCGCTGCTCGATTCTCTTTCGTGACGGCGAGCCCGCTAGCGATCGCCGCTGCAAACGTCCGCGGGCCGGAGCCGCTGGCCTAGCGCGCGCATTCCGACTGCAAAAAGCGCCCTTTAAGCAAACAGCAGAGCATCATTTTGCATCAATCCCCCGGACTTTCAATGCGTTGCGTCGATCCGACCCGACCGCACCCCGGCATTCGTGCGATGTTACGGAGGAACTCTTGCAGGCGGACCCATCTAAGAATATGGTGCGGCCGTATGGAACAAAGCGGCTTGGTCCGCCGCCAACCGAAAGGGGGGCTTTGAACATGATCAACCAACTTTGGCGTACCGCAATCCTGTACGGGCTCGTGGCGCTCGCGCCCCTGGGGGCGTGGGCGTGCGGCGCAGCCGGGCCCAACACACACGTCGGCCCCGTTGTGTCCTTCGATGCGGAAGAAGGCACCTTCACGATTCTGGATGCGGAAACACAAAAGCCCGTCACGTTCCGTTCGGACACGCCGACCGTGCTCACGCTGTCCGGCGCCAAAGGGCCGGTGATGGTGCATTACGAAAAGACGGAGGGGAGCGCACTGCGGGCCATCGAGGTACGTTACTAATGCGCTACTAAGGGGTCCTGTCTACTGCGCTTGCGGACCGCTTCCCTGCACAAGGAGCGGCTAACACCGACCGCACATCGGGCAGGGCTTGCCGCCGGGCGCGCACATGAAGCTGTAGATAACGAGACTCTTGCGAGTCATGCCCGACCCACGGACGAGCGGCCATGGGCGTTTTCGGGGCGCAGGCATTCCGCCGCCACCTGCTCGCGGATGATCTCGGCGAGCCGCCGGGTGCCCGGGCCGGCGGCGTGGCGATCCGCGATGACCAGATACATCGGCAGCGGCCGTTCGCGAGCTGCATGCAGCGCCAGGATCTTCAGCTGCCCTTCCGCCAGCTCGCTGCGAATCTTGTCCTCGGGAAACCACGCGAACCCGTAGCCGCGACACACCGCACCGATGGACGTCGGCATGTTGCTCACGGTCCAGCGCTGTTCCGCCTCCAGCGATCGCGCGGTCTTGTCGCGCTGCGCGCCGGTGTCGCGCACCACGATGTGCCGGTGCTTGCGCAGGTCGCGCTCGTTCAGCACCCGCCCGACCCTGTGCAACGGGTGCTCCGGGTGCGCCACCGGCACGAAGCGCACGGTCGTCAGCGGATCGCCGAGAAATCCCGGCGGCACGCGCGGCGTGATGGCCGGGTCCGCGCGGCCTTCGAGTAACGCCTCCGGCGTGCCGCCGAGCACCGACTCGATCAGCTCGATGCGCGTGTGCGGCCCGTCCTGCCCAAAGCGGTCCAGGCAGTTACCCCATGGTGACCCTGCTACAAACCAACGCCAGCCTCTTCGGCGAATCCGGACGGTCCTCGGTCCTGGCGGACGAGTTCGTGGCCGAGTGGAAGCAACGCCGCCCCTGCGGGCGAGTCGTCGTCCGCGACCCGGCGGCCGAGCCGGTGCCCCACCTGTCGGCGGATCGTTTCGACGCTCTGGCCGCGAAGCCCGAAGAACGGAGCCCGGCACAGGAGGCCGTGGTGGATTTCTCGGATGCGTTGATCGACGAGCTCCGACGCGCCGACGACATCGTGCTCGGCCTGCCCATGTACAACTTCGGTGTGCCCTCGACGCTGAAGGCGTACTTCGACCACGTGGCCCGCGCCGGTATCGCTTTCCGCTACACCGTCGACGGTCCCGAGGGCCTGCTCCAGAACGAGCAGGCCTACGTGTTCGCGACCCGCGGCGGCAAGTACGCGGGCACGGCGCTGGACACGCAAACGGACTTCGTCCGAAACTTCCTGGCCTTCCTGGACATCAGGGATTCCGTGTTCGTGTACGCGGAAGGTCTGGCGATGGGCGAAGATACCCAACGCGTCGCGCTCACTGCAGCGCATGCACGGATCGCGAACCTTGCCGCCGAGCATCGCGCGGCCGCATGAGCGCCCGACAGGAGACGGACTATGAGCATTCGCAGACTGGAACGCGTCATCCCGTCCGTCGCGACCTCCGACGGCGCGGGCGTGAAGCTGCGCCGCAGCCTGGGCGCCTCTCGGAACCAGAGGCTGGATCCGTTCCTGATGCTGGACGAGTTCGGCACCGACCGTCCGGAGGACTACATCGCGGGCTTTCCACCGCACCCCCACCGCGGATTCGAGACGGTGACCTACATGCTCGACGGGCACATGCGCCACGAGGACCATCTCGGCAACGTCGGCGAGCTGAAATCGGGCGGCGTGCAGTGGATGACCGCCGGGCGCGGCATCGTGCATTCGGAGATGCCGCAGCAGGAAGAGGGCCGCATGCGCGGCTTTCAGCTCTGGATCAACCTGCCGGCGAAAGAGAAGATGAAACCGGCCTCCTACCGCGACATCCCGGCGGAGGAGATTCCGCAGGTGGCGCTCGCGGACGGCGGCCGCGTCAAGGTCATCGCCGGCCGCTTCGAGCAGGACGGCGAGACCACGGCCGGCGCGATCACGGGGCTGTCCACCGAGCCCGTGTTCGTCGACGTCGAGCTGCCCGCCAACGGGCACTTCGAGCACGGTCTGCCCGAGGGCCACAACGCGTTCGTCTACGCGTACGAAGGCGAGCTGCAGATCGCAGGGGATGAACCGCGCCCTCTCCAGCGGCAGCACGCAGGGATTCTCTCGAAGGGCGACCGCGTCGAGGTCGGCGCGGGCGAGGACGGCGCGCGCTTCATCCTGCTGGCGGGCAAGCCCATCGACGAGCCGGTCGTGCAGTACGGGCCGTTCGTGATGAACACGATGCAGGAGATCGAGCAGGCCCTGCGCGAGTATCGCGAGGGCACCCTGACCGGCGCCTGAACGGAGTGCGGTTCGCGGCCACCGGCCGCTCCTACCGAAGCCTTTACGCCGCCGAGGACTCAACCGGCGAGGCCGACCCACCGCTCGCTGAGCTGCCAGAGCTTTCGCCGGGCCCGCGTGTCGTAGGCCTGGGCGTCGGCCCGCGCACGCTTCGTGCGGTCGAAGTATTCGCCGGTGACGCCCTCGAGCTCGGGCGAGGTCGCCAGATACACCTCGGCCTCGACCCCGGTCTCGACCGGACCCATGGGCGCGCCGAACCCTTCGCGCACCATCTTGGTGTCGAGCAAAGTGCCGGGATGCAGCGCGTTTACCGTCACCTCGTCGGGATCGAGCCGGCCGGCGAGCTCGAAGCTGGCCATCACCAGCGCCAGCTTGCTCTGGCAGTAGGCGTGCATGCTGTCGTAGCCGCGCTCGAGCATGACGTCGTCGAAGTCGATGGGCGCCTGACCGACGGAGGCGACGTTGACGATGCGCGCGGGCACCGCAGCGCGCAGCAGCGGCAGCAGCAGAAGCTGGAGCAGGAACGGCGCCAGGTAGTTGACCTGGAAGCGGAGCTCGTAGCCGTCCGCGCTCTCCTCGCGCGTCTGCCGGCCCCGGGGCCCCCGCCCGATGCCGGCGTTGTTGAGGAGCACGTCCAGGCGCTCGTGCCGCGCCCCGACCTCCTCGGCGAGCCGGCGCACGTCCGCGAGCGCTGCAAAATCCGCGACATAGCTCTCCAGGCGCTCGCTGCCCGACTCGGCGGAGATGGCGTCGCGCGTTGCCGCCACCCGCGCTGCATCGCGGCCGTGCAACAAAACGGTGGCGCCCCTTCGGGCAAGCTCGGTGGCCGCGCCGCGGCCGATCCCGTCCGTCGCGCCGGTGACGAGAATGCTCTGCTCTTCGATCGCTTTCATCGCCGGCCTCTCCTCTGCCGCACCATGATACTTTGCGCGGCCTTGCTGCCCACCGTTCCACGGGTTCATATGGTTTTCTGCCGCGATGCGTGGGTCCGCAACGGACGCAACAGCGTATCGACAGGGTTCCCGAGGGACGGCTGCGATGTCACCATGATGCTATGACCGTGGTGGTATTTGGCGGCACCGGCTTTCTCGGAAGCCGCATCGTGGCGCGTCTCGTCGAGGGCGGTCAGACGGTGCGGGCCGCCGTGCGACATCCGCAGCGCGTCGGCCATGCGCAGGCCGAGGCGGTGCACGCCGATGTGCGCGAAGAGTCCTCGGTGACGGCGGCGCTCCGGGGCGCAGGCGCCGCCGTCAATGTGGTCGGTCTCTACGTCGAGCAGGGCGCGGCCACCTTCGACGCCGTGCACGTGGCAGGCGCCGCAAGGATCGCGCGCTGCGCCCGCGCGGCCGGCACCGAGCGCCTGGTGCACATCTCGGGCATCGGTGCCGATCCGGAATCGCCCTCGGCCTACGTGCGCGCGCGGGGTGCGGGCGAGGCGGCGGTGCGCGAGGCGTTCCCCGAGGCGGTCATCCTGCGCCCGAGCGTGCTCTTCGGCCCCGGCGACGCGTTCCTCAGCGTCTTCGACGACATGACCCGCCGGGCGCCGGCGTTTCCCCTCTTCGGCAGCGGGCAGACCCGCCTGCAGCCGGTGTTCGTGGACGATGTGGCCGAGGCCGTCGCACGCGCGCTCGAAGATCCCGCCGCATCCGGTCGCACGCTCGAGCTCGGCGGCCCGGACGTATGGCGCTTCCGCGACATCGTCGAGGGAGTGCTGAGATACCGGCGGCGTCGGCGGCTTCTCCTGCCGCTGCCTTTCGCGGCGTGGGACGCGCTGGCGGCCGGGCTCGCACTCCTTCCGTCGCCGCCATTAACGCGCGATCAGGTCGCGCTCATGCGCGAGAATAACGTGGTCGACCCCGAACGCGACGGTTTTGCCGCGCTCGGCGTCCGACCCCGCGGGCTCGAGGAGCTGCTGCCCCAGTGCCTGGACGGCGCCAGCAAGCAGACGTAACGGTCGGCGAGGCGTTTGAATCGCTTGGGCAACCCTCGAGCGGAGCGGGTGGCGTCACGCCCGGCGCCCTCGGCTGGGATGGAACGTTTCCTGGGCGGGAACCTCGCGGCGTGCCCATCGTGGTTCATCCCTTCGAGTTCGGATCGACCGCGAGGCGCCAAGAGACCGGCCGCTCCGGCCCGTAGGAGCAGAACGTCCCGGTGCGCAGGCTGTTGGCGAGATGTTTGCCGAGCGGTGCGTGCAGCGCCCTGATCTTGCGTACCGCATGGCGGATGCGCCAGGTGACGGTGGTGCGCGCCCGCTCGGTGACATCGCCGAGGCGGCGGTTGCGGCCGCCGAGCCCCAGCGCCTTGGAGAGCGCGTCCGCGAGCTGATCCAGCTCCGCACGCGCCTGCTCGGCCCGACCGACGTCATTCATCTCCTGTGCCTCGGCGAGCTCTTCCTGCAGGTCGTGGATGCGTGCCTTCAATGACTGTCGTGCCTTGTCGTCGAGAACCACGTCGTCGGCGAAGGCAGCGTCCGAACGCTCGGCGAGATCGAGGCAGTGGATCTGTTCGCCCGGTCGTTCGAGAAGCCGGCGAATGTCGTGGATCCCTTTCAGGTCCGGCAACATGACGCGCCCGCCCGCGTAGTCCGCCACCCAGCCTTCACCGTCACGCAGGAGCGTTCCGGCATCCTCTCGTTCACCTTTTTCACGCGTGTTGCGTTTCTCTCCGCCGTCAACGGCGGCGCGAGCGGCGCCGGTTTCGCCGAGCATCCGGAAGCTTTCGACGAGGAATTCGATGTCTTCCCCCCGGCGGTAAGGGTTGACCTCCAGGAGCCAGCGGCAGCTCTCGCCGGGCTCGGGCTCGCGGCCGAAGGTGATGCGTTTGCGGAACTCCTCGTTGAAGGCGGCCCACTGCGCGCCCGCCTCGTCCGTTCGATCCAGATGCGCCAGCGCGATGGCGCTGTAGGCGGGAATGTCGACCATCGGCGCGCCGATCAACTTGCGGCGAAGCTCCAGCGCCCCCTCGAAGCGCCGCGCCGAAAAATGCGGCAGGGCTGCATAGCAGTAATAGTGGTTCGGGTGGTAGGGATTGAGCCGCATGGCCTTGTCGGCGCGCTCGATGCCGAGTTCCGGGCGGCCCAGATAGGCCTCGCAGAGGGCGAGCTGGATGAGGCTCTCCGCATCGTTCGGGCAGAGCGCCAGCGCCCGGTCGAAGTACCAGGAGGCCTGCTCGAATTCCCGGCGATACAGCAGCACGCGACCGATGACGACATGGAGCATAGGGTCGCTGTCGTCAAGGTCGAGCGCCCGGTGCGCATGCTCGTAGGCGCGCTCACCGTTCTCGGCGAACCGGTCCCAGAACTGGCAGCTCCACTCGTTGAACCATGAAAGCGACAGACCGGCTTGGGCGCGCGCGTAATGCGGGTCGAGATCGAGCGCCCGCTGAAAGAGGACGCGCGCCTCCTCATCCGCCTCGAGCGTCCCTCGTCGCAACAGGGTCAGCCCGCGCAGCGACAACTCGTAGGCGGCCAGCGATTCCGTCGGCTTGCGGCGCGATGCTTTCAGCGCCGTCTCTTCGAGGCGCGCGGCGAGCGTCGCGGCGATGCGGGCGACGATCTCGTCCTGCACGTCGAAGACGTCGCCCGCCGGAGTCGCGAACGGCTCGCTCCAGAGCTGCGTGCCGCCGGCGCATTCGACGAGGCTGGCCGTCACCCGCAGCCGCTCGCCCGCCCGGTGCACGCGCCCCCGCAGGACGTGGGTCGCACCCAGGCGTGCGCCGATCTCCGTATCCGGCAGGTGCGCCACGGCGAGGCCCGACATCCAGGAGATGACCTGAAGGGTGGGAAAGCGGCTCAGCTCCCCGCAGACGTCTTCGAAGAGACCCTGCGCGACGAGGGTGTCGCGGTCGTCGTCTCCAACCGTGGCCTGGAAGGGCAGGACGGCCAGCACCGGGCCGTGACCGGACATCGGTCTGAGTCTCTCCGAGCTGTGATGCGACACAGTCTAGCCCAGCCCGCCGGCCCGGACATCGTCCTCCTCACATCGTGAGGCCGAACCTCACGCCTTCCTGGGTGAGGGCCTTGTTCCCGTGGCCTTCGGCCCGGCCGCAACCCCACAGGAGGATCAAGCCATGACCCACTACCGACATCGCCTGCCGCAGCTCGATGGCGGCCTATTTCTGACCGACGGCGGTATCGAGACGACCCTGATCTTTCACGAGGGCCTCGATCTGCCCCACTTCGCGGCGTTCGATCTACTGAAGGAGGAGAGAGGCACGGAGACGCTGCGCCGATATTTTGCGCGCCATGCCTCCATCGCCCGCCGGAACGGCGCCGGCTTCATTCTGGAGAGCGCCACGTGGCGGGCGAGCCCCGACTGGGGCGACAAGCTCGGGTACTCCGCTCGGGCGCTGACGGACGCCAACCGCCGGGCCATCGATCTTCTGGTCGAGCTGCGCGAAGAGCTCGAGACCGATACCTCGCCCATGGTGATCAGCGGCTGCGTGGGGCCGCGCGGCGACGGCTACGACCCCGGCGCCATCATGACCGCGAAAGAGGCGGAAACCTATCACGCCGCTCAAATTGGCGTCTTCTCCGAGACCGCGGCCGATCAGGTGACCGCGATCACCATGACCAATACCAACGAGGCCATCGGCGTCGCGCACGCGGCCAGGGGGGTCGATCTGCCCGTGGTCATCTCCTTCACCGTAGAGACCGATGGCAAGCTCCCGAGCGGGCAGCCGTTGAAGGAAGCGATCGAGGAGGTCGACGCGGCGACCGGGCGGTGGCCAGCATACTACATGATCAACTGTGCCCATCCGACCCATTTCCAGAACGTGCTCGAGAACGCGGCGTGGATAAAGCGGCTGCGCGGCCTTCGTGCCAATGCTTCGAAGCGCAGTCACGCGGAGCTCGATGAGGCCCCGGACCTCGACGACGGCGACCCCGTGGAGCTCGGTGCCGAGTACGCGGAGATCCTCGGGCGCTTTCCCTGGATCAACGTCCTCGGCGGCTGCTGCGGCACCGATCACCGCCACATCGAGCAGATCTGTGGTGCGTGCAGGCAGGCCGCTTGACGGTCCGTCGCAGACCGGAGAAAGCGGATGGTCAGCCAGCTCAGAGAGCGCGTGCCCGACATCGACATTCGCTGGGCAAGACGGGAGGATGCGGGCGCAATCGCCCGCCTCTTCCTCGTCTCCTCGGACGGGCTGGCCGCCTACATCTGGAGCCGGATGAACATGCCGGGGTTGTCCCTGGAAGAAATCGGTGCGGCCCGTTACAGCCGTACGGGCACGGCCTTCTCCTACGAGAACGCTCTCGTGGCCGTCGCACAGGACCAGGTCGTCGGCATGGTGCATGCGTTCGAGATGGAGTCGGACCCCAATGCACCCCGAGAGGACGATCCCGTCCTGCGCCCCTATGCCGAGCTGTCGGATCCCGGCTCGCTCTACGTCTCCGGTCTCGCCGTCGACACCCGCCATCGCGGTCGGGGGATCGGCAGCGAGCTAATGGATTGCGCGCACCGCCTGGTGCAGCGGGCCGCTGCGCGGCGCGACTCCTATCTTCGTGGCTTGCCTTCATGACCTTAATATAGGCACCGGTGTCGGGTAATCGAATACTCTTTAAGCACCCATAGTGAGCGCGTGCGGCCGCGCAGGGCACACCAACGGGACGTCCATGAAGCCCGCCTTTCATCCGCAGCTCGTCAACTCGCCCTTCGAAGATCCCGCCCTCTACGTGGACTTCCTGTTCCAGCGCCGGGCGATGCTCTTCGATCTGGGCGATGTGAGGGCGCTCGCGCCGCGCAAGATCCTGCGCCTCTCGGATATCTTCGTCTCGCACACTCACATGGACCACTTCATCGGCCTGGATAACATCGTGCGCATCTGCCTGGGACGTGCCCGGCTCCTGCGCCTGTTCGGCCCCAGCGGCTTCAGGGCCCAGGTCGGACATCGCTTGGCGGGCTACACGTGGAATCTGGTCGAGAGCTACGAGACCGACTTCACCGTAGTGGCCACCGAGGTGGAGGAAACCAGCAGGGCCACCACCCGCTTCCGGTGTCGGACGGGCTTCGAGCCCGAGTCTTTGGGCGCCACCGCCCTGCCACCCGATGGGACCCTTCTCAACGAGGAGGGCTTCCGGGTGCGCGGTGCGCTGCTCGATCACAAGATCCCCTGCCTCGCCTTCGCCTTCGAGGAGAAGCAGCATGTGAACGTGTGGAAGAACCGGCTGGAGGAGCTAGGGCTGCCGACGGGCCCGTGGCTGCAGGACCTGAAATCGGCGGTGGCCCGCGGCGACCCGGACGATGCGTCCTTCCGAGTGTCGTGGCGCAGCGAGGGACAGCTCCATGAGCGGCGCTTCGCCCTCGGCGAGCTGCGTGATCGCATCGTGCGCATCACGCGCGGCCAGAAAATCGCCTACGTGGTCGATGCCGTCTACAACGAGCACAACGCGGCGCGCGTCGTCGAGCTCGCGCGCGACGCGGACTACCTGTTCATCGAGGCGGCGTTTCTCCAGACCGAGGCGGAGCGCGCCGCGCGGACCCACCACCTGACCGCACACCAGGCGGGACTGCTCGCGCGCGAAGCCGGCGTGAGGTTCCTCGTACCCTTTCACTACTCGGCGCGCTACCAGGGACGCGCCCAAGATCTGCACGCCGAGGCTATGGCAGCGTTCGCTGCGTCGTAATCGACGGCTCCCTCCCGCTCCGACCGGCCCCGTCCCCCCTGTACGTAGAACCCCTAGCTTCACTGAATTCCCCGCGTGCGCTATACGCCCAGTATAGGGCGCGCTTCGCGTTCTTCGGTACGTGCAAGCATATCTTGCACGCTCCAGCGATGGGGGAGGCATGGATATCTTTGACGAGGGCAAGACGGCGCTTGAGGTGTTTTTAGTGCACTGTCATGAATGCCACGTGTGCGACAGCTCAGCCGCAGTGTGTCCGGAAGGCGAGGCATTGATGATCCGTTGGCGGAGGTCCATGGAAGGGCCGCGATCCAGGAAGCAGCCGTCCGATTACTGGCATCCGGAAATAAATCTCCTGATGAGGCGACAGGCACACGGCTCGACCGCTGACGGTTACGGTGCAGCCACAGCGGATGTGAGTTAAAAGGCCCGATGAGCGTGACTCGGCGGGAAGCCCACACGGCGGGCCGAAACGGCGCACCTGCCGTGGATCACCGATGCCTCCGCCGGGAGGCACACCGTTTCCGCGTCGAGCTCTGGAGCGGATCCGACTCGCTCGGCTGTTTCACGACGCGTGACGTCAGCCCGGAGGGCGCCTTCGTCGAAACGGGGCCCGTGGACTTCCGTGCCCATGAGATGGTCACGGTGAGCTTTCACTTGGAGTCAGCGGGCATCAGTCGACACGACGTACCTGCGCTAGTGGTTCACTGCTCTGACGAAGGCTTGGGGCTCATGTACGCCGCTTTCACCGCCGATTTCTGGCACGACCTGGCCGCCGCGATGAAGATTACCGCCTAGCGCCCGTCGGGCTGTTGCACTGCCGCCCCGCAGAGTCCGGACATCGACACGCAAAGCTGATACAGGGAGCGCAACTCGGCCGCCGTGCCCGCGCAAACCGACAGCGTTCACCCCACACGGGCTGAACTCGCGGCGATGATCGATCACGCGGTGCTCGCGCCCGAAGCCGACGAACCGCGGATCGCGGCTGCGTGCGAGGCCGCCAAGGCAAACGCTTTTCATGCCGTGTGCGTTGCCTCCTCCTGGGTGACGTTCGCCGCAAGCGCCGTGGCCGGCAGCGACGTCAAGGTGTGCACCACCATCGGCTTCCCGCACGGCACCAGCCTGACATCGGCCAAGGTAGTGGAAGCTGAGCGCGCCGTCCTGGCCGGTGCCCACGAGCTCGACACGGTCATCAATGCCGGCTTTCTCAAATCGGGCTATGACAAGAAGGTTGTGGGCGACATTGGGGCGGTCGTGGAGTCCGCCCGGTCCCTCTCGTCGCGCGTGATCGTCAAGGTGATTCTGGAGACGTCTCTTCTGAGCGAGGACGAGAAGGTCCGCGGGTGTCGGCTGGCCGAGGAGGCCAGCGCGGACTTCGTCAAGACTTCGACCGGATTTGGCCCTCGCGGTGCCACCGTCGAGGACGTGCGCCTGCTGCGCAAGACGGTAGGCGATCGCCTCGGGGTCAAAGCCGCCGGCGGTATCCGCGACCTGCGTGCGGTGCTTGCGATGATCGAAGCGGGTGCAAACCGCATCGGCTCGTCGAGCTCGGTCGCCGTGATGCGCGAGTATCGTCGCTGAGGAGATGATTGACGCATGTCAAGTGCAGGCCGCGCATTTGGCGAGATCTTCTCGGAGAGCATGCCAAGCGCGGGAGGAGCGAGACGATGAGACGTAGCGATTTACCGAATGTGGGCGCACCCGACCCGGAGCTGCAAACCTCGCCGATCGTCGCGCACAGTGCAGGCGAGGAGCTGCAGGCCGTAGACCCCGGCGTCCAGCCCGACGAAGCCGTCGAGTCCGGTGTGTGCTACTTCAACGGCGAGGAGTATCGGGTCGGAGAGTACGTGTGTGCGGGCGACGAGCTTCTGCTCTGCGACAAGGGCGGCGTTTGGGTGCGCAAGGGTTCGTGCTACCAATGATCAATTTTTGGTTCTTCGCGGATTTCCGGAAAAGCACGCCAACCAGCGCCCTCCGAGATGNNCGGGCCGAGAGTCGGCCCGAGGGCCATGGGAGCCGACGCACGTTCAGCCGAAGTACAGCGAAGATCGAGCGGGCACAGCGCGGCCGCGCGTGCCTTCGAGGTTGCCGGGTTGTTTCGGGGCTTGCGACGGAGAGGTGCGTGCCCCGGGACCCGGCGTCCCCTGCGCGAAACCATCCAGCTCCCGGAAATCCGCGAAGAACCCAATTTTTGAGCACCCTGAGCCTGTTCTTGTTTTTTTTGCACTTGCCGTCGGCGCAGGCGGTCGCCACATGAGGCTAGCCGCCGTGCCGCGAGACGGGCCATCTGCTCAGGCAGCAGCCGGCTTATCTGCAACGAACAGGTAGCGGTTCAAGCTGAAGAAGTAGGCTCCTTTCTCGCCCAGCGCAGTAAACTCCGTCGCCCAGGCCTCGGCTTCTTCTTTGGTGACACCCTGCCGACCCGGAACGAATCCGGCGATCACACCGATCATCCCGTGACTGTACGTATTGGTGTGGTATTCGGGGTTGAACAGCGGAATGACATCGCGGTGGCGAACCGTTAAGCCCGCGTTTCGCAACTGCTTCGTCAAGGTGCGTGGGAGATCGCCATGCACGAAGTGTTCGTCCCAAGCCGACAGAACCCGGGCCATGCGTGCTTTGTCCTCCGTGTGCATCACCAGGGAATCGTAATCGGTGTCCATGATCACCGCTCGACCGCCCGGCCGCAGCACCCGGTGCAGCTCGCCGAGCGCGCCCGGGATATTTTCGACGTACTCGTAGACCTGGATGGAGACCGCGGCATCGAAAGCGCCGTCCTCGTAAGGCAGTCGTGTCGCTTCACTTGCTTCGAATTCCACCCAGCCTTGCGCCGCGCATCGCCGGCGCGCCATCGCCAACATACTGTCGCTGACATCGATCCCGCAGACGCGCCCCGAAGGCCCAACCGTGGCCGCGACATCATAGGCCAACAGCCCCGGCCCAGAGCCGATATCGAGGACCCGCTCGCCTGGACGCAGATTCAACGCCTTGAGTATTTCGCAGCGGGTGGCCACCACGTCGGGCGTCTGATAGACGGCCTCGATGCGGCGTGCGCCTTCTTCGTCGAAATCGAACGTAGTCATTGCACTTCTCTCCCCGTGTGAGCGCTGTCGGCGATGCCTCGCTGAATGAGCCGTCCTCACTGCTAAAGTCTAAGCCATGCCTTGGCGGCACCGGCAACACGGACACTCGCCTTGTCCACAGCGCGCGCTGTGTGGCGGATGATCTTGCAAACAAAGCATGCCGGTCCCACCAGGACAGACTGCCCACCGTACCGCGGCAAGAGGCGGCCGCTCGACGGGTGGCACGGGTCATGGGCGAGCGGTCGGGCTTCAGATTCCGCGCCAGCGACGCGCGCGCTCCACCGCCTCGGCGAAGCGCTCGCGGACCTCACCGAGCCGCGGGGTCGGCGCATAGCGGCGTGCCGGCGGGGGAAGTGGCCGCAGCGCCTGCAGGTCCGCCGCGAGCCCCGCCCCCAGCAGCGCCATGCGCGCAGCACCCAGGCCCGTGATCTCGGCCAGCGCCGGCACCACGACCTCGAGGCCGGCGGCGTCGGCGAGGAAGCGGCAAAAGTACTCGTTGTGGGTGAGACCGCCGTCCACCGGCAACCAGGCAGGGCGCCCGGCGATGGACTCGAAACGCTCGAGGAGCTGGACGGCGCGCAACGCCACACCCTCCAGCACGGAGCGGCACAGATCGGCCCGAGTAGTCTCCAGGCCGAGGCCCACCCATAGCCCGGCGGCGCTGCGATCCCAATAGGGGCAGCCGAGACCGGAGAGCGCCGGCACGAAAGCGAGGCCGCGCTCGATGGCGGGCGGACCCTGGAAGCCGTCCAGGCTCTCGTCGTCAGCGACCCCGATCCCTTTCAGCCACTCCACGGCGGAGGCCGCATTGTAGATGCCGCCGTCGATGGCGTAGACCGGCGCCTCGCCGCTGAGCTGCCAGGCCACGGTGGAGAGAATTCCCTCCTCGGGCACGCCGACTGGCTCGGCGCCGACGTTGGCGAGGGCGAAGGCGCCGGTGCCGAAGGTCACCTTGGTGTCGCCCCGTGTCAGGCAGCCGTGGCCGAACAGCGCCGCCTGCTGGTCGACGACGCTCGCCGTCACCGCGAGCTCCGCGCGGTGCGTGCGTACGGTTCCGAAGTCGCCGGTGCTCGGCCGGATCTCGGGCAGCGCGTCTCGGGGCACGCCGAACAGCGCGCACAGCTCGGGATCCCACTCCAGGGTGCGCAGGTTCATGAGGCTGGTGCGCGAGGCGGTGGTGACGTCGGTGACGAAAGCGCCGGTCAGCCGTTCCAGAAAATACGCGTCCGAGGTCCCCAGGCGCAGCCGCCCCGCCCGCAGCAGCTTCTCCGCGTCGGGCGCGTGATCGAGGAGCCAGCGCAGCTTGCTGGCCGAGAAGTACGGATCCAGAGGCAGCCCCGCGCGCTCCAGGGTGAGGACCTCGGCGCCGGCGCACTTCAGGCGCTCGATGGCATCCTGGGTGCGGTCGTCCTGCCACACGATGGCGTTGTGGAGGGGCGTACCGTCGCGCGCGTCCCAGGCGATGCAGGTCTCGCCCTGGTTGGCGAGCCCGAGCCCCGCAGGCACTTCCGACAGCGCCGCTGTACCTGCGTCCAGCGCCCGGCGCAGGTGGTCGAGGAGCTCCGCCGGATCGTGCTCGACCCAGCCCGCGCGCGGGTAGATCTGGCGGTGGCGGAAGCTCTCGATGAGGGTGAGCTCGCCCGCCGTGTCCAGAGCCATGACCTTGGTGCCGGTGGTGCCCTGATCGATGGCGATGACGTGGGTCACGGCCGTCTCCCCGATTCAGCGCCCGGGAACCCCCAGACGCACCGCGCCCGTGCGGATCAGGACGTAGAGCACGACGAAGCCGGTGAACACCAGGGCGTTGACCACCGACGCCATGGCGTAGAGCTCGGGCTCGATGCCGTGCCTCAGCGTTCCCCAGGCGATGGTGGGCAGGGTGGGCACGGCGCCCAGGTTGTAGAAGGAGATCTCGAAGTTGTTGAAGGCGAGCAGGAAGCTCACCAGGAACGCGCCCAGCACCGCCGGCCAGATATTGGGCAGCGTCACCTCGAAGAAGCAGCGCATCGGGTGCGCGCCGAACACCATCGCCACCTCGTCCAGACGCCAGTCGTAGCGCACGAGCTGCGCCATCAGCACCAGGAAGGCGAAGGACAGGCAGTAGGTGGCGTTGGCCAGAATGGCCGAGGTCATGTTGCCCGGCAGTCCCAGCACGTTGCGGTTGAACATCAGCGTGGAGACCCCTATCAGCACCTGGGCTACGAACAGCGGCGCCAGGTAGAGACCGATCATGAGCCCTCGCCGGTGTACGCGATACTTGAGCATCCCGATGGCGGCGACGGTGGCGAAGAGCGCGGCGATGGCGCCGCTGCCGAGACCGATGGTGAGGCTGTTTAACAGGCCCTCGTGAAAGTCGCTCATGATGCCCAGACGCTCGTACCACTCGAGCGTGAACTCGGGCGGGAACGGCCACACCGAATTGTCCACGAACGACAGATAGGTGACGTAGAAGATCGGAAAGTACAGAAACACGTACAGCAGCACGAGCATCACCGACTGCCCCGTGACGAGGGTACGCTCGGCCGCGCGCATTCGGTTCATGCGCTAATCCCCCGCCCCGGTGAAGCCGCTGCGGCGCAGGCTCACGGTCCACGCCACGATCAGGATGAAGGCCATGGACACGATGAACAGCACCACGCCCATGGCCGAGCCGAGCGCCCAGGTGCCGGTGGCGCCGAACTGGTGCTCCAGGATGTTGCCGTAGAGCGCGCCGTTCACCCCGCCCAGGAACCTCGGCGTCACGCTGGCGGCGAGGGTAGGGATGAACACCAGCACCACCCCGATCACCGTACCGATGCGGTTCAACGGCCACGTGATCTCGATGAACGCGCGCCACGGCTTGGCGCCGCACACCTTGGCCACCTCCAGGAGCTCGAAGTTGAAGTTCAGGAGCGACAGATAGATCGCCAGGATCATGAACGGAATCCACAGATACACCAGGCCGATGGCGGTGGCGACGTTGGAGTACATCAGGGCCTGCACGGGCTGCAGGCCGAACGTCTGCAGCGCCATGTTGACCAGCCCGATGGGGCCCAGGATGTGCTGGATGGCGGTGATGCGCAGGATTATGCCGGTCAGGAACGGCGCCGCGGTCAGCAGCACCAGAATGAGACGGTAGCGCCCCCCGTGCTTGGCGATCAGATACGCGACCGGATAGGCGTAGAGCAGGCAGATGAGGGAGACCACCAGCGCCATGACCAGCGAGCGTCCGAGGAACGTCAGGTAGGTGCTGTCCGTGAGGATCGTGGCGTAGTTGTCGATGTTCCACTGGGCGAGCAGCTCGTAGTTCTCAGTGCGCCAGAAGCTGAACACCACGATGGACAGCAGGGGAATGAGCAGAAACAGGAGCACCAGCAGCACCCCCGGCGCGGTGAGCACGGCGAAGCGCACGCGCGCATCGTAGCGCAGCCTGGCGAGAAGGGGCGCGCGCCCCGCCGCCGCGGCGGTCCCGCCACCGGCCCAGTGCGGCGGCAACCGGGTGTCGATGCTCTGCTGGGCGTCACTCATGGTTTGGCGAATGCCGCACTCGGATCTCACTCCGCGCGGAAACAATCGGACGCCGCCGCCGACCAGGCGATGTCCACCGCCTCGCGCAGGGCGACGCCGGGGATGTCCACGCTGCCGGTGACCGTGAGCTCGGTCTCCTCATCGAGCTGCACCAGGTAGTCGGCGTACTGGCCCTTGAAGATCACGTCGCGCAGGCGCCCCTGGAAGCGATTCAAATCCTCGCCCTGGCCATTCAAGGTGCCCGGCGCGCCGATGCGGATGCGCTCGCTCTTGACGAACAGCTCGACGCGCTGACCGGCGCGCGCGCCTTCGGGGCGCGGCACGGTGATCCGGTGCCCGCGCCACTCCAGCTCTCCCAGCGCATCGTTGACCTCCCGCAGCTCGCCCTGGAGGCGGTTGGCGAAGCCCACGAAGGCGGCGACGAAGCGCGTCGCGGGCTGAGCGTACACCTCGAGCTTGGGCGCCACCTGCTCGAACACGCCGTCGTTCATGACCGCGATGCGATCGGACATGGTGAGCGCTTCTTCCTGGTTGTGGGTGACGTAGACGAACGGGATGCCGAGCGCTTCCTGAAAACGGCGGACCTCCACTTCCATCTCCTTGCGCAGCTCGCGGTCGAGATTCGCCAGGGGCTCGTCCAGGAGCAGCACCTCGGGACGCGCCACCAATCCTCGCGCGAGGGCCACGCGCTGCTTCTGCCCGCCGGAGAGCTGGTGCGGGTAGCGGTCCGTGTACCCGCGCAGGCGCACGAAGTCCAGCACCCACTCGATCTGCTCGCGCTGCCCGGCGCGCGACATCCCTTGCATCTTGAGGGGAAAGGCCACGTTCTCACCCACCGTGCGGTGCGGGAACAGGAGGAAATCCTGGAACACCATGCCGATGCGCCGCGCGTAGGGCGGCAGCAGCGTGACGTCGCGCTCGCCGATGTGAACGCTCCCCACGTCGGGCGCTTCGAGCCCGGCGATGATGCGCAGCAGGGTGGTCTTACCCGAGCCCGAGGGCCCGAGCAGCGCGAAGAACTCGCGTTGCCCCACCGCGAGGCTGACGTCCTTGACCGCCTGGACGGGCCCGAAGCGCTTCTGCACGCCTTCGAGCTTGAGCACCCAGTCGCTCATGACGCCGAGCGCCCCCTACCTACGACCTGCACGGCCATGCTGCCCAGCTCCCACTCGGGTTTCCAGACGACATTGCGGTTCCGAAAACCGGGATCGGAGTCGGGGGCACAGCCGACTCCGACCCCGCCTTTCGATGCGCAGCCGACCGGCGCGCTCAGGCCGCCTCCACCTCCGACCATATCCGCTCCCACTTCTCGGGCGAGGAGGGAGCGTCGAACTGGTAGAGGCCCTGGATGGCCTTGGTGTTGTTGAGGAACAGGGTCTCCACGTAGCGCTCGGGCAGCATGTCGCGCACGTCCACCGTGGGCGCCCAGCC